>WNFR01010828.1_pt1 | contig 17081 bp, 17 predicted proteins | sample 5400221 | NCBI WGS metagenome assembly WNFR01 (sample SAMN13153357, study PRJNA577476) | soil metagenome | isolation source: 40 cm soil under Madrone tree | place: USA:California | collected 2016-06-14
TCTCGGGCGGCGAGCCGGCGCCCTTGCGGCGTGCCATCCGCTACCTCGCGGTGCGCGGGCGGCGCCGCGTTCGCGCAGGGGTGCTGCGTCGGCGCCCCGATCGCATCGCCGCCTCCCGAGCCCACAGCCGGGCGCGATGCGTATGGTCACCCGCCTCTCGTACGGACCGCTCGACGCTGGGCCGCTCCCAAAGCCGAGGCGTTGCCGGACGCCGGTCTGGTGTCTGCATGGACCACCTGATGGGTGGGCTCGAGAAGCAAGGAAGGGGCGCGCGGAACGCGCTACCGACGCGCCGCTCCGCAGAGCCGTGCTCGGGGCGAATGATCGGTGACGCTGAGCGTACGCCCTGTCGAGCGCGGAACGCAATCGAAATCGCCGCGTCGAAATCCGATCACTCGCAGGCGCACGTTTCCCGCGGACGTGCGACCACGACGGGCGTACCGTTGTGCCTTTGTGATCCGCCGAAACGCTGCTGGCGAAATTCAGGGCGGGCGGTGCACTTCGCGCGATCGAAGGTGAGCGGCGCGCGAGTCTCGATTCGCGGCCCGCGGCTGACCGTGCGCGTGTCGTCGGCGCCCTACGCACGCTCGCCGATCAGCTCGAGGCGCGCGTTGACGAGGTAGCAGGTTAGTTTGTGTGGCGGTTCTCGACGGGATATATGGATCATAGTTCCAGCTCTGCGGTTCGTCCGCGTACGGCTCCCACGCGCGGACCACGGGGCGGCGCACTACTGATCGACGTCAATTACTTCTGCTGACCGGTAAGAGTAACTTGTCGCCGATCACACCACGCGCCGCGGCCCTCTCCGAGCCCCCACAGGTGGCTGATGCTCTATCACGGCATCCGCCACACGCCGTAAACGCGACGACACGCGGCGCGGACATCGCGGCGCTGCTGGGGCAAGCCGAGGTGTGAAGAAATGATCGGCGGCATGACTAGCCGAGACACGCACGAGAGCGGGCGAAGGGAGGACGCAATGCCGAAGTCCGATGTGCTGAGCGCACTCATAGCGTCACTCATCGAAGGACAGTACTTCGAAACGCTCGCGACCAAGCTCACTGAAGACCCGTTTGAGACCTGGAAGGACGGGGTGCTGGATGCGCTCACCGGGATTCAGGGAGTCCGGGCGAAGCCGCTGCGCGAAATTGCCGTCAAGGCGATGGACAACGTGCAGTGCGCCACGGACTTCACTGCGAAGGTGAAGCTGCTCAACGGCTACCTGCGGACGGCGATTCGCCTGACCAAGGGAACAGTCCGCACTTCACAATGAGTCCCTACCGATTGATCCCGACGAGCAGCGCGCCGGGCAGTTGAGTCTTGAGGTTACCGATGAGTTTCAAACTGGAACTCAGCAAAGCGTCGTACTTTGCCGACTTCGTGGTTTATCCACTGGCCATTGTCGCTTCGGGATTCCTGCTATGCGTGGCGCCGCGAGGTGAACGACCGCATATCGCAGTAGCAGTACTGAGCGGCCTGATTGGCTGGAGCCTGCTCGAATATGCCCTGCATCGCGTCATTTTGCATGGTCTTGAGCCGCTTCGAAGTTGGCACGCGGAGCATCACAACCGACCGCATGCCTTGATCGGGACGCCGACCGCGGTCAGCGCCACCGCAATCATCGTGTTGATCTTTGTACCGGCGCTTCTGATCAGTGATCTTTGGCTGGGGACAGGCTTCACGCTCGGAGTGACTGCAGGCTACCTCGGATACGCCTGCACTCACCATGCGGTCCACCACTGGCACGCGGAATCGGCATGGTTGAAAAACCGCCAGCGACTGCATGCGCTGCATCATCATTCGAGTGCGGCTTGCCAGTTCGGCGTGATCACCTCGCTTTGGGATTATGTGCTTGGAAGCCGGTATCGACTTCATGTCGACCTCGCACGCCCTACCGTCCGTCCCGGGTGAACCATCTCCGCAGACTCGCTCCGTCGCCGATTTCTTCTTCCACGGCTGGCAGCACCTGATCGACGAGATGCGCCGCACGCTCGGCCATACGCCGGCCGCCGCAGCTCGGGCAGAAGCCGCGCCCCTTGCAGGAAAACGGCACCAGCCGCCCGGCGTAGCAATCGTAGCACTGAAAGCGCGCGAATCCGCGCCCCCATGCGCCGCAGGTCAAGAAGTCGCGGAACTCCTGCTCGACGAACGCGGGCAGGCCGTGCTCACCGTGCTCCGCAGCGCGGAGAAACGTGGCGAGGTGCTCGCGCACCAGCCCGTGGAGCACCGTGTGCTCGCGGGTGCGGGGGCGGTACGCGTGAGTTGGCGCGGCTGCCGCCGCGGCCGAGGAGACCATGCCGAGCGGCATGGATGATGCGAGTGCTGCGCGCGAGGCTGCGAGTATGTGATCGAGCCCCCAAAGCATCGTGACGGTTCGCGATCGCCGCAAGGACGACGCGGAAACGCAGCGACGATGTTGTCGGGATACGGCTTCAAATGATATAGGACGTCAATATATTATCTGTATTTGCATTTCGTTCACTTTACTATTGACGAGCCCACATGTTTCGCCTATTCTTCGTCTATGCGCCTGGTGCCGCAACTGACGGCAGACGCGCCCTGCGTCGTGCCTCCCGAGCTTCTCGCCCGACCGTCGCGTGATGAGCTCCGCCACCTCGATCATGACGCGGCTGCGCTCGAGCTCGACCGCTACCTGCGCCTCCTCGCGCGACAGGAGGCAGTCTACCGGCGCGTGCTCGGCCGGCTCGCCGGCACGTTTCTCCGTGCGAAAGGCGCTCACCGTCTCGGGTTCGCGCGGCTCGGCGACTACACCCGCGAGCGCCTCGACATCTCGGCCCGCGAGATGCAGAGCGTTGCGCGCGTCGCCGCCAAGCTGGATGCGCTGCCGGCGATCGCCGCCGCCTTTGATGCGGGCGAGATCTCCTGGACGCACGCCCGCCACCTCATCGACATCGCCACACCCGAGAACGAAGCGGCGTCGCTCGCGCTCGCGCGCGACTTGACGGTCCGCGCCCTCGCGAGCCGTATCCACGCCGCTGCCGCGGGTGATTCATCGGACGACGGAGATGGACCGCGGCCCACCGCGTCCGCCGTGCGTCTCGACGATGACGAGGACAGCGGCACGATCGAGGGCGAGCCAGAGGTGCGCGTCGCGCTCTCGTGTCCGCGTCGCCTACGAGCGCTCTGGCGTTCAACGGTCGAGCTCGCGCGTCGCATGGCCGGCGAGCCGCTGCCAGTCTGGCAGGCGTGCGAGGCGATTGCGGCCGAGGGTCTCTCGGCAGCGACACGATCTGAGCTGCGCGGCGAACCTGCCGCCTCGTGTTGCGCCGAGCACAGCGAGACAGCCGACCGCGATCCTCAGCGCGATGACGGCGATCAACAGCGCCACCGATGTCGTGCGCACGGGCAGCCCCATGAGCGCCGCGATGAGTCGTTCCCGCATCTGGACTGGCGCGCAATCGCCGCGGTGGTTCCGCGGACCCTCGCCGCGCTCGACGATGGTATCGACGATCTCGACGCGTTCGCCCTCGACGCGCGCCTGCGCGCCGCGCGCGACGCCATGCAGCGCGTGCATTGGCAAACGGGGCGGCTCCTGCGGCTCGTCTTCGATCTGCGGCTGTATCGATGGCTCGGCTTCGAGACCGGCGCGCGCTACGTGCGAGAGCGGCTCGGGATCTCGATCCGCACTGCGCAGGGACTGATCGCGGTCGATCGCGTCACAGCACGATCACCGCAGATCGCCGCTGCGTACGAAGCCGGCGCAATCTCGTGGCTGCGCGCGCTGACGATCGCGCCGGCCGTGAGCGAAACCCACGAGGCGGCGTGGCTCGCCCGTGCCCGTGAGGTGACGCTGCGCCGGTTGAGCGATGAGGTTGGCTGGGCGCTCGCCGTGCAGGACGTTCAACCGCTCTGCGAGCCGGTCGCGCCGCCGCCCGCGGGGACGCTCGAAATGCCGAACGACGCGCAAATGCGTGCGCGCTGCGCAGACGAGACGCCGGACGTGACGATCAGCTTTCGCGCGCCGATGTCGGTCGTCGCGCTCTTTCGGCAGGCGCTCGCGGCATACACCAGAGCCGGAGAGCCCGCGTGGCGCGGCTTCGAACGGCTGCTCGACCACGTTCTCGTCGAATGGCTCGGACGGCCCAAGCATCGCGACCCCGTGTTTGCGCGCGACGGGTGGCGCTGCGCCGTTCCGGCGTGCAGCGCACGGCGCAACTTGCACGACCATCGCATCGTGTTTCGTTCGCGCGGCGGCGGGAACGCCCGCGACAACCGGATCGCGCTCTGCGCGGCGCACCACCATCACGGTATCCATGCCGGCTACGTGCGCGCCTGGGGCGAGGCGCCGGATGGAATCCATTGGGAGCTCGGCACGCGCGCCGGCGCGCCGCCGCTCATGATGCTGATCGGAGATCGTTACATGCAGTGAGCGTGGGACCACGCAACGTGCCGGTGCCGCAGGGCACCGACGGCCGACCGCCGACCCGGCGCAGCCTCGTCGCGTTATCCGCGTCGGGTTATCCGCGTGAGCGCCGAGACTTGTGAACCCGCGGCCGTTCCGCTAATTAGGCGACCTTTTTTACCCAGACGCGCGGCGAGTCGCGCTGCACTCGCGCGTCGGGATGAAGCCGCCACGGAGTGGCGGCGCCGGGGACGAAGGGAGCGAGGGCGGTGCCCGTAACTATCAGACCTGCCGAACGAATTCGCCGACTTCCGCGGTATCTCTTCGCCGAGATCGACCGCATGAAGAAGGAAGCGGCGGGGCGCGGGATCGACCTCATCAGCCTCGGGATCGGCGACCCCGATACGCCGACCTTCCCCCACATCGTGCAGGCGTTGGCGGAAGCCGCCGCCCGCCCGGCGAATCACCGCTATCCCGACTACGAGGGCCTGCCGAGCTTCCGCGCCGCCGCGGGATCGTTCGTGAAGCGCCGCTTCGGCGTCAGCGCCGACCCGGAGACCGAGCTCGTATCGCTCATCGGCTCGAAGGAAGGCATCGCCAACATGGCGGTCGCATTCGTCGACCCTGGCGACGTCGTCCTCGTGCCCGACCCCGGCTATCCGGTCTACGGTATCGGCACGCTCTTCAACGGCGGCACGCCGTATCTGATGCCGCTCCGCGCCGAAAACGCGTTCCTGCCCGATTTGCAGGCGATCCCCGAGGAGATCGCCCGGCGCGCCAAGCTGATGTGGCTCGGCTACCCGAACAACCCGACGGCCGCGCTCGCGAGCCCGCAGTTCTTCGCCGACGTGGTCGAGTTCGCGACCCGCCACGGCATCATCGTCGCGCACGACAACGCCTACTCCGAGATCTACTACGACGAGCCGCCGCCGAGCTTCCTCGCGACCCCCGGCGCTGCGGCGCTCGGGATCGAGTTCCACTCGCTCTCGAAGACCTACAACATGACCGGCTGGCGCGTCGGCTTCGCGATCGGCAACCGCGAGCTGATCGCCGGCCTCGGCAAGGTGAAGACGAACGTCGACTCGGGCGTGTTCCAAGCGGTACAGGAGGCGGGCATCGCGGCGCTGACGGGCGACCAGTCGCCGGTCGCCGGCATGCGCGCGCTCTATCGCGAGCGTCGCGACCTCTTGCTGGCGGCGCTGGCCACCCTTGGCCTCGAGGCGCAGCCGGTGCGCGGGACGTTCTACGTGTGGGTGCGCGTGCCGCGCGGCTTCACGTCGGCGTCGCTCACCGCGAAGCTGCTGCAAGAAATCGGCGTCGTCGTCACGCCGGGGAGCGGCTTCGGCGACGCCGGCGAAGGCTACATCCGATTCAGCTTGACGGTCGCGACGCCGCGGTTGGCGGAAGCGGTCGAGCGGCTGCGGACGCTCAGGCTCTGACATGCATCGCGTGTACATCGGTCTCGGCTCGAACCTCGGCGATCGCAAGGCCAACATTCGCGAGGCCGAGGAGAAGCTCACTGCGCTTCCCAACACGCGCATCGTGAAGGCGTCGTCGCTCTACGAGAGCGAGCCGCTCGGCAACGCCAAGACGTGGTTCGTGAACAGCGTCCTCGAGATCGAGACCGACTTCGAGCCCGACGAGCTGCTCAAGCGCACCAAGGCGATCGAGACCGCGATGGGCCGCAAGCGCGTCAAAGGCAAGCGCTGGGGGTCGCGGATCATCGACCTCGACCTCCTGCTCTTCGACAATCAGACGGTCAACAAGCGGAACTTGAAGCTGCCGCACCCCGAGATGCAGAAGCGGCGCTTCGTCCTGCTGCCGCTCTCGGAGCTCGCCCCCCATATCACGCACCCGCAGCTCGGCACGACGATCTCCGAGCTGCTCGGCGGCCTGAAAGACCCGAAAAAGGTCGTCCTCCTCCGTCCCTGATTCGCCTCCGCCGCTGATTCTCCTCTTGAAGCGCGCAGGGGTTCGTCCCTAGACTGGCCTCCCTGCGGCGCGCGCGCCGCGCCGATCATGCCCGGATACGCCTTCGATCGGTTGTCGGTCGTCGACAACTCGTTCCTCGCCATCGAGGACCCGAACGCCCACCAGCACGTGGGCGCGGTGATGCTGTTCGACGTCGGGCCGCTCAGGAACGCCGCCGGCGGCGTCGACGTCGATCGCGTGCGTGCGTACGTCGACGCGCGGCTGAATCTCATGCCGCGCTACCGCCAGCGCTTGACGCGCGTACCGCTCGGGACCCGCCTCGTCTGGGTCGACGACGACCACTTCAACATCTACTACCACGTGCGCCACACGAGCTTGCCGCGTCCGGGCGACGAGCGGCAGCTGAAGCGGCTCGCCGCGCGCATCATCTCGCAGCAGCTCGACCGCGCGAAGCCGCTCTGGGAGATGTGGATCGTCGAGGGTCTCTCCGACGACCGCTTCGCGCTCGTCGCCAAGTCGCACCACTCGATGATCGACGGCATCTCCGGCGCCGATCTCATGGCCGTGCTGCTCTCCCCGATGCCGGACGAAACCGTCCCCGACGCGCCGCCGTGGATCCCGCGGCCCGCACCGACTTCCTTCGCGCTCTGGCGCGACGAGTGGATCCGGCGCGCGAGCGAGCCGCTGGCGGCGTTCGCCGAGCAGCCGTGCGCCTTCGCGCACCCGATGACCATCGCGGCGCGCGCAACGGAGGGGATCCGTGCCGTCGGCGAGACGCTCGGCGCGTCGCTCTGGCCGGCGTCGCCGACGCCCTTCAACCGCGCGATCGGGCCGCATCGTCGCTTCGATTGGATGATGATGGAGCTCGGCGCGGTAAAGGCGGTGAAGGACCGCCTCGGCGGCACCGTGAACGACGTCGTGCTCGCGACCGTCGCCGGCGCGCTGCGGCGCTTCCTCGAACGCCGGCGCATCAACCCCGACGTCCTCGACATCCGCGCCAACGTCCCGGTCAGCCTGCGGAAGGCGGCCGAGCACGGCACGCTCGGCAACCGGATCGCGCTCTGGATGACGGAGCTGCCGGTCGCCGAGCACGACCCGGTGCGCCGCCTCGCAGCGGTCCGCGCGACGACGACCCGCCTCAAGCGCTCGAAGCAGGCCATGGGCGCCGAAGTGCTCGCCGCCGTCAGCGAGTGGACGAGCTCGACGCTGCTCGCCCTCGCCGTCCAGCTCGCGACGCGCTCGCGGCCGTTCAACCTCGTCGTCACCAACGTCCCCGGGCCGCAGATCCCGCTCTACCTCGTGGGTGCGCCGCTCCGCGAGTGCTACCCGATGGTGAACCTGCTCGCGAACCAGGGTCTCGGCGTCGCGCTCTTCAGCTACGCGGGCCGTCTCTGCTGGGGCTGCATTTGCGACTGGGACCTGGTTCCCGATCTGCACGACTTCATCGGCGACATCGAAGCGTCGTTCGCCGAGCTCGAGCACGCCGCGGGGGTGGTCGCGCTCCGTACCGCGTCGAGCATCTGAGGAACGCGCATGCGTGCGATCTGGATGCCGGTATGCGTGCCGGCTCGACGACGGATCGCCCTGCCCGTGTGACCGCTCAGGATCGCGCTTCGGCGTCGAGCGCCCGCAGGACCGCGGCGGCGCGGTCGTCGAGCGTCGCCCGCGCGCGAGCAACCGTGCCGTTCGTGTCCGCGTCTCCCCGTAGCGACTCGGTCGCCTTCACGACGGCGTCGTAGGCGTCACAGAAGTCGCGAAACGGCCATCGCGAGGAGGAGCTGCACGTGCGTGCGCGCGAGCTTGTCGTACTTGCCGAAGTAGCACCCGGCGGCGAGAAAAACCGCCAGCGCGACCAGCGTTTGTGCTTTCCCGCCCAACCTTGACCCCACAGAACGTGCCGCCTAACATGCTTTCTGCCGACCGAGAAGCCGCGACGCGGACCGGCGGCGCGAGCGCGCTGCCGACGCTCGGCTCGAAGGCTTCATGGCGCTTCCGCGCATTTATTTCGAAAAGCTGATCGAGAGCTCCCCCGACATCGTGGTCGCCGTCGATCGCGAAGGCTCGATCGTCTACTACAACGACGGCGCGCGGCAGACGCTCGGGTATCAATCCGCGGAAGTGCGCGGCAGGCCGGTGACGCTCCTCTACCCGACGCGCGACGAGGCGAAGCGCGTCATGCAGGCGCTCCGCAGCGACACGCCGGCCGCGCGCGGAAAGATCAAGAATTTCGAGACCATCTTCACCGCCAAAGGCGGCGAGCAGATCCCGGTCGCGATCTCCGGCAGCATCATCTACGACGAGGGCGGGGTCGAGGCGGGGTCGATCGGGTTCGCGAAAGACCTCCGCCAGATCCGCCGCCACGACCAGCTCGTCACCCTCGGCGAGATCGCCGTCAGCCTGGCGCACGAGATCAACAACCCCCTCGAGGTGATCACCAATACGCTGGAGCTCGTCGAGAGCTTCGTCCGCGGCATTGCGAGCGACGAGCAGATGGTCATCGAAGACGAGCGCTTCGAGGCGGTGCAGCGCGAGCTCGCCAAGATCCAGCGCATCGTGAACCGCGTCCAGGAGATGGCGAGCGCGGGCGAGTACGAGACGCGGCAGTATCTCCCGGGCACGTTGATGACCGATCTCCGCGCCGATACCGTCGACGCGCGCGGCGCGACGGTCGGCCACGATGTGATTCGTCTCGGCCGCGCCGCAAGCACCACTGGGCGGCGCGACGGCGCGGCGGGGCTGCGCGGCGGCGGTGCGGTGGGCGGTGCCGACGACTCGTCTGCGGCAACGACTCGCCTGGATACGGCGGCGACGGCCGCGCGCGCCGCGGCCGCGGCGTCGGCGCACACGGGACCGCTCGCCGGCCTCGCGATCCTCGTCGTCGACGACGATCTCGGGATCTGTCAATCGATGGCGGAGCTGCTGCAGTGCGAGGGCGCCGAGACCGCGTTCGCGGTATGCGCCGCCGATGCGTTGGCGCTCATCGCCTCCCACCGCTTCGACCTCGTCGTCAGCGACGTCGTGATGCCGGACATGGACGGCTACGATCTCTACATGGAGCTGAAAGAGCGGCGGCCCGAGCTGCCCGTGATATTGATGACCGGTTATCTGTATGACCGCGACCACGTGATCAAGCGCAGCAAGCTCGCCGGGCTCGACGGCAAGGTACTCTACAAAAAGCCGATCGACCCCGAGCGTCTGATAGCGATCATCCTCGAGCGCTGCGCGAAGGAGGACGGGCATGGACGAGGCCGCGACTCGGGACGGAACCCGCCGGTTCCGTGACCGCATGGCGGGGAGCCTCCCGCCCGAGCACTTCCGGCAAGGCGCGAACGGGCTCCTGCTGTCGTCGATCGGGCTCGGCACGTATCTCGGCGAGCCCGACGATGCGACGGACGCGGGCTACGGCGAAGCGCTCGTCGCCGCGATCGCGCTCGGCACGAACGTCGTCGACACCGCCATCAACTACCGCGCGCAGCGCAGCGAGCGCGTCGTCGGGATGGCGCTCGCGGCGCTGATCGCCGAGGGCGAGCTGCAGCGCGACGAGGTCGTGGTGTGCACGAAAGGCGGATATCTACCCTTCGACGGCAGCTACCCGGCGGACGCCGGGCGCTACTTCCAAGAGACCTACGTCCGCTCCGGTCTGCTCACCGCCGCCGATCTCGTCGCCGGCTCGCACTCCCTCGCGCCGCGCTACCTCGTCGACCAAATCGAGCGCAGCCGGCGGAATCTCCGCCTGGCGACGATCGACGTCTACTACCTCCATAACCCCGAGACGCAGCTGACCGCCGTCGACCGCGAGACGTTTCTCACGCGCATGACCGGCGCGTTCCGCGTCCTCGAGCGCGCCGTCGATCAGGGAAAGATCGGCGCCTACGGCGTCGCGACGTGGAACGGCTTTCGCGTCGCCGCGGACCAACGCGAGTACCTCTCGCTCGCCGACCTCGTCGAGCTCGCCGAGCGTGAGCTCGGCAAGGGCCACCACTTCCGCTGGGTCCAGCTGCCGTGCAACCTCGCCATGCCGGAGGCGTTCACCCTGCGCAATCAGCGTGTCGGCGATCATTTCGGCTCTCTCGTCGAGGCGGCCGACGCGCTCGGCGTGACCGTCATCGCGAGCGCATCCTTGCTGCAAGGCCAGCTCGCCGGTCGCATGCCGGACATCCTGGCGCAGGCGATGACCGGCCTCGAGAGCGACGCGCAGCGCTCGATTCAATTCGTGCGCTCGACGCCGGGGATCACGACGGCGCTCGTCGGCATGCGGCAGCGGGGGCACGCCGAGGAGAACCTCGCGGTCGCGCGCCGCGCGCCGGCGTCGCACGACGACTACCTGCGGCTCTTCACCGCGCACGAGGGCTGACGTCGCGGGGCGGCTCTGCTAGGGAATCGTCATGGACATCCCGCAGACGACACCGCCCGAAGCGTTCGACGTCTTGCGCCAGCATCCGGACGCCGTCTATCTCGATGTGCGCACGGCGCCGGAGTTCGAGGCCGGACACCCGGCGGGCGCGCGCCACGTGCCCGTCATTTTCTACGTCGCCGGCGGTCAGCCGCGCCCGAATGCGGACTTCGTCGCCGCGGTGGAGGCGCTGGTGCCGCACACGACCAAGCTGCTCATCGGCTGCCAAGCGGGCGGCCGGTCGCAGCGCGCCTGCGAGCTTCTGCACGCCGCCGGCTTCACCGACGTCACGAACGTCCAGGGTGGCTTCGGCGGCGCGCGCGATCAAACCGGCCGCGTGATCATCCCCGGCTGGCGCGACGCCGGTCTTCCCGTCGAGACCGGAACCGCGCGGTCCTGACGTGCCGATCCGAATCAACAAGGTCTACACGCGCACCGGCGACAAGGGCGAGACGCACCTCGTCGGCGGGAAACGTGTCGCCAAAGACGACCCGCGCATCGAGAGCTACGGCACGATCGACGAGCTGAATGCGATCCTCGGCATCGTGCGCGCGTTCAACGACGCAGCGCCCCAGTCGGCGATCGCGACGCGCCTCGACGCCATTCTGCGCCAGGTCCAAAACGAGCTCTTCGACCTCGGCAGCGAGCTCGCGACGCCGCCCGAGGCCGAGTGGGAAGGCATGATCCGCGTCGGCGACGAGCAGGTGAAGGTCCTCGAGCGCACGATCGACGAGTGCCAGGAGGATCTCGAGCCGCTCAAGTCCTTCATCTTGCCGGGAGGCGGGACGATCGCCGCGTTCCTCCATCAGGCGCGCACCGTCTGCCGCCGCGCCGAGCGCGACATCTTGCGCCTGCGCCGGCGCGAGCGGATCGGGGACGGGCCGTTGCGCTACGTGAATCGGCTCTCGGATCTCCTCTTCGTCCTGTCGCGATGGGCGTCGAAGCATCTCGGCGAGCCCGAGTACCTGTGGGAAAAGGGTCTCACGCTTCCGTCCGGACGTCCGCTGAAGCGCACCCGTGCGACGGCGCCGGCGGCATCGACGAGGAGAGCGCGATGACGGCGCCGATCTACCTCCGGCAGCTCGAGATCGGTCCGATGCAGAACTACGTCTATCTCGTCGGCGATCCAGAGACGCGCGAGGCCGCCGTCGTCGACGCCGCGTGGGACATCGACGCCATCATGGACGTCGCCGCGAAGGACGGCATGACGATCACGAAGGCGCTGGTGACGCATTTCCACCCCGATCACCTCGGCGGCCGCTACATGGGCATGAACGTCATCGGCGCGACCGAGCTGCTCGCGAAGGTGCCCGTCAAGGTCCACATCAACAAGCGCGAGGCCGGGTTCGTGCACCGCATCTCGGACCTTTCAGACTCGGACGTCGTAGCAGTCGACGGCGGCGACGTCGTGAACGTCGGCAACGTACCGGTCACGTTCATCCATACTCCCGGCCATACCCCAGGCTCGCAATGCTTCCTCGCCGCGGGCAATTTGATCTCGGGCGATACGCTCTTCATCGGCAGCTGCGGCCGCAGCGATCTCCCCGGCAGCGATCCGGCCGAGCTCTACCACAGCCTCACTCACACGCTGCGCAATCTCCCCGACGAAACCGTCGTCTATCCCGGTCACAACTATGCCGACCGTCCGACGTCGACGATCGGAGATGAGAAGCGCCGCAACATGTTCATGCGGTTCCAATCCGTCGACGAATTTCTCCGCTTCATGGGCCGTTGACGTCGGCTGTCACGGCGCGTCAGAGCACTACCGCGCCGCGTGTATCCTCGAGACAATTTTCTCCGCGCGAGGACTGTCGCCGCGCGATTTCAGTTGAGCTTCTCGGGACCGAGGTCTACAGTTCCAGGTGCATGACGACGTCGAGCGGATCGCTGCCGAGGATGGATTCGGATCTCTTCGACAGCATCGCCGCCAGTACGTCCGACTTACCGGAGCGTCGTCTGCTGGCCGCGGTGCTGTTCGATGCCGTCTTGCAGCTCGCGCGCCGCGGCTCCGCCAGCGCGGCCGACGCCGCGCGCTGGATTCGCGATCGCGACGACGACGACATGCCGTTCTCGTTCAACGCCGTCTGCGAAGGCCTGGGCCTGAACCCCGACTATCTCGCGCGCGGGCTTCTCGCATGGAACCCCGAGACTGGCGAGAACGGCACGGCGCTTCCGAGCCGCCGCGCGCTCGCGGCGCCGCGCCGCCACCGCGTCGCCCTTCCGGCACGTCCCCGCCGCCGCCGCAGCGATCTCGCCGCCGGCTGACGTCGCGTCCCGATCCGTCGTTCGACCGTATCGATTCGGCGGCGCCTCGTCGCGGCGCGGGCGGTTTGAATTGCCGACAACCGTCGAATAAGTTCGCGCACGCTTCGATACTCTGCGAGCGAAGGTGCACCCATGAGCGAGAAGCGCGACCTCTACGACATCGGCCAAGTGCCTCCGGCCGGCCACGTTCCGCGTGAGATGTACGCGCAGGTGATTCGCCAGGAGCGCTTTGGCGAGCCGACGAAGGCGTTCGAGGTCGAGAAGGTTCCGGTCCCCGACCTCGCTCCCGACGAGGTGCTCGTCTGCGTCATGGCGGCGGGGATCAATTACAACAACGTGTGGGCCGCCCTCGGGGTGCCGATCGACGTCATCAAGGTCCACGCGCGCGGCGGCGACACCACCGGGTTTCACATCGGCGGTAGCGACGCGTCGGGTGTCGTGTATGCGGTCGGGAAGGACGTCACCACGCACAAGGTCGGCGATGAGGTGGTGATCCACTGCGGCGTGTGGAACCGGAACGACCCGTACGTGAAAGCGGGTCATGACCCGATGTTCGCGCCGAGCTTTCAGATCTGGGGCTACGAGACCAACTGGGGGAGCTTCGCGCAGTTCACGAAGGTGCAGGCGCACCAGTGCTTGCCGAAGCCGAAGCATCTCACGTGGGAAGCGGCGGCCGCGTACATGCTCGTCGGCGCGACCGCGTATCGCATGCTGATGGCGTGGCCGCCGCACACCGTGCAGCCGAACGACGTCGTGCTCGTCTGGGGCGGCTCCGGCGGTCTCGGCAGCCAAGCGATCCAGATCGTGAAGGCGCAAGGCGGCATCCCTGTCGCCGTCGTGTCGGGCGAGGACAAGTTCGAGTTCTGCAAGTCGCTCGGCGCGAAGGGCTGCATCAACCGCAAGAAGTTCGACCATTGGGGCATGCTGCCGCACTGGAAGGACAACGCCGCCTACGACAAGTGGGCTGCGGGCGCGCGCGCATTCGGGAAAGCGCTGTGGGACGTCCTCGGCGAGCGCCGCAGCCCCCGCATCGTGTTCGAGCATCCCGGCGAGGATACCGTGCCGACGTCCATCTTCGTCTGCGACACCGGCGGCATGGTGGTGATTTGCGCCGGTACGACCGGCTACAACGCAACCGTCGATCTGCGCTATCTCTGGATGCGGCAGAAGCGCTTCCAAGGCTCGCACTTCGCGAATGACGAGCAGGCGAAGGGCCTGAACGACCTCGTCCTCGCCGGCAAGGTCGACCCCTGCCTCGGCGAGACGTTCGGCTTCGACGACATCCCGCGCGCGCACCAGCTCATGCACGAGAACCGCCATCCCGCGGGGAACATGGCGTGCCTCGTCGGCGCGCCGCGCAAGGGGATGAAAGAGCTGCCGCTCTAGCCGGAGACCTGGCTAGTCCTCGGACCGACACACCGCGAGCACGGCCGCAGCGAAGCCGATCACGCCGATGCCGGTGCGGATCCAGTGATACCGGGCCCAACGCCCCAGCTCTTGCGGAACGCGCTCGGCGTCGATCGATCCGGCGGCGAACGCGGCATTTGCGTCGCGAAAGTACAGCGGGAACGCGACGAGGACCGCAACGGCGCACGCCGTCGCGACGAGGAGCAGATCTCGCGCCGGTCGGCGATGGTACGCCGCCGTCGACGCGGCAAGCGCCGTCGCGACGGCGGCAAAGACCTCGAGCGGGCCGTAGAACGCGACGAGACGCGACGCGTTTGCGGCGTACCACGCGAGGAATTCCTGCGTCGGGAGCGTGCGCCAGTACGGCGCGAGCAGCGCGCCCTCCGTCAACATCGCACCCGCCGCGAGGCCGAGCGCGGCCACCGCGACCACGTCGATGATCGTTCCGCGCCTCACGGCCAGCGCACCCCTCCACGAGGTGATCCGCGCTCCACGTCGCCGATGAGATGCCGCCACTGGATGCTGATGTCCCGCTCCGGCACGCCCTCGTAACGCAATTGGTAGAGCAAGGCACGGAGTCCGTACGTCCGTCGCACCATCCCCGTTTCCCATCCGGGCGCGTCTCGATGCAACTGGACGTTTGCGCATCGCGAGACGGTCGCGTATCCGGGCGCACACGGAGGATCTTCGCATGCGCACGCTCGTGACCGTTCTCGTCCCTCTCGCCGCGATCGCTACCTTCGCCGGGTGCGCGGGGCACCGGCACGGGGCGAAGCCGATGCAACCTTGCGGCGGGAAACAGGCGCAGACCCCGAGCGGCGCGCGCGCGCCCGAAGACGTCGATCGCCTGTTCGGCGAGCGGCTGAATGCCGGCGACGTCGACGGCGTCGTCGCGCTCTACGAGCCGACGGCGACGCTCGTACGACAGGACCGCAGCGCCGCGACGGGAAGCGCGGCCATCCGCGAGGAATTCGCCCGGCTCGCGGCCATGCGACCGCACATCACGCTGGACGTCTTCCGCGTGCTTTCCGGCGGCAGCGACGTCGCGGTCGTGTACGACGACTGGACGGTGACCGGCACCGATGCCCACGGCAAGCCCGCCGAGCTGAGCGGGCACGCGAGCGAGGTCGTGCGCCGCGGCGCCGACGGCAGCTGGCGCTTCGTCGTCGACGACCCGGACGCGCGTAGCGCCCCGTGCTCGACGCCGTCGCACCGGCCGGCGAAGCGGCACAAGGCGGCGCAGCATCGGAGCTCGACGACGGCACGATGACCTTCGGCTTCAGCGCGACGCGCGTCGCCGGTTGCGGCGTCCCGCCCACGTAATACTGCTCGGCACCTTCCGGGCGCGCGCCGAGCGGCCGTAGCGCCCGCGATCGTCCTACTCGCCCATGTGGCTCCGCCGGTAGTACAACGCGTCGCGGATGGAGATCGGCGTCGCACGCTTCCGTACCCTCACGCCGCAGCTTCCGCGCGCGGTGTGGATGTTGCAAGCCGCTGGGCTTGCCAACGCCTTCGGGAGCGGGCTCGTGGTGCCGTTCATCGTCATCTACCTCCACGACGTGCGGGACATCTCGCTCACCGCCGCCGGCATCGCCGTAGCGGCGAGCGCGATCGCCGCGATCCCGGCCGGCGCCGCCGCCGGCGCGCTCGCCGACCGCTTCGGCACACGATGCATCTTGAGCGGCGCCTTGCTCGCGCAAGCGCTCGCGATCGCGTGTTTTCCGGCGATTCGCAGCGCGTGGCAGGCGGTCGTGTTGCATCTCGCGCTCGGTGCCGGGAGCGGCGCGTTCTGGCCGGCGCAAGCGAGCTTGCTCACGCTCTTGACGCCGGACGACCGCCGTCACGTCGCGTTCGCGCAACAGCGCGTCGCGGTGAATCTCGGCTTCGGAATTGGGGGCCTCGTCGGCGGCGCGATCGCCGTCGCCGCCGAGCCGAGCACGTTCACGGTGCTGTTCGCGATCGATGCCGCGACGCTTCTCGCATTCGCGATTCTGCTCACCCGCCTCCCGGCGGCTCACCCCGCACAGCGCGAGGTGGTGAGCGGGAGCTACATCGAGGTGCTGCGCGACCGGCCGTTCGTCGCGCTCTTTTTCCTGAATACGCTCTTCGTCGGCGCCGGGATCGTGCCGCTGCTCCAGCTGCTGCCGGTGTACGCCAAGAACGTCGCCGGGGTCAGCGAGCGCGCGATCGGCTTCATCTTCTTCGCCAACACGATCACGGTCGTCCTGATCCAGCTGTGGGTCGCGCGCGTCCTCGAGGGCCGCCGCCGGATGCGCGCGTTCGCGCTCATGGGACTGGTGTGGGCTGCCGTGTGGCTGCTCGTCGTCGCCGCGGTCGAGACGCTCGACGGCGTTCCCATCGTGGTCGTGCTCGCAGCGGCCGCCGCCGTCCTCGGCGCCGCCGAGTGCGTACACGGAGCGGTGCACGGGCCGCTCGTCGCCGATCTTGCGGCGCCCGCGGCGCTCGGACGTTACATGGCGCTGGGAACCCTGTCATGGCAGCTCGCGTTCGTCGTCGGACCGGCGGTCGGCGGCGCGCTTCTCGATGCGCATCGGATCGGCGTCTGGCTTCTCATGTCGGCGGCCTGCGCCGCCGCCGCGGTGTGGTCGCTCGCGCTCGAGGACGCACTGCCGCCGGGATCGCGTCGGACGCCGACGGTCGGCAACGACACACGGCCGCGTTCATCGGCCGCATAGCGACGTCTTGGGACGCTACTCTTGGGAC
>WNFR01003168.1_pt1 | contig 17076 bp, 16 predicted proteins | sample 5400221 | NCBI WGS metagenome assembly WNFR01 (sample SAMN13153357, study PRJNA577476) | soil metagenome | isolation source: 40 cm soil under Madrone tree | place: USA:California | collected 2016-06-14
TGCGAGGATGGCAAAGAAAAGGCTGCCGCCGATCGAGGTGGGATACCAGGCCTTCGCGAAGGGGTCGGAGGAAGAATTCGGGGCCGTGCGGCAGGTGCGCCCGCAGGACCTCGTCGTCTACATCGAGGATGCGGGCGATACGATCATTCCGCTGTCCGCGGTCACGGAGGTGATCGAAGGCAAGGTGATCGTCGACACCCAGAAGCTCGATGAGGGAGTCCGCCGCGCCATCGCCAACGCCCACCGCGACGAGGACTTTCCCTAGGCCCGGCCGCCGCAGGCGGCTCAGGGCCTGTCGTTGAGCGCCGGCCAACTCCCGGCCGCCGCAGGCGGCTCAGGGAGGCTCACGCGTGCGGCTGCGTGACGACCACCAGCGTCCCCGCCGACACTCCGTACTTCTCCAGCGCTCCGACTTCCGCGATCACCTGCCGGCCGGTGCGGGCGCCGTCCAACAGCCCGGAGTAGGCGCGCAGGACGCGCTCGGTCTCCGCGCCGCCCTCCCGCACCAACTCGACGCGGAACCGGCGCACTCCGGCATCCAGGAGGCGGGGCAGGCATCCAGCGGCGCTTTGGGCGCGCGCGTTGAACACGGTGTTGCGGCACCCCACGTCCACGATCACCGGGTGCTCCAGGCCCTGGCCGTCCCGGAGCTGGACCAGGTGCGCCTCGCAGGGCCGGCCGCAGTCGCGGTAGTCGTGCCCGTTGCTGAGCAGATGCGAGTACACGCAGTGCTCGTTGTGGAAGAGCGGCAGATGCTGGTGGATGGTGACTTCGAGCCGTTCGCCGGGGACGCCCGCGGCGAGATCGAGGAGCTGCGCCAGATCGAGATCGTAGGCGGGCGTGAGCGTCGAAAGGCCCAGGGCCAGGAGGGTGCGAGCGGTGAGGGCGTTGGTCGCATTCAGGGAGAAATCGCCGTGCACCGTCTCGGCGTGGGGGTTGCGCCGGAAATGCTCCACGGCGCCGAGGTGGCGCGCGAGGATGCCGTCGGGCCGGAGCCGCTCGAAGCGCTTGTCGTAGCCTTCCTCTCCCGGCTTCTGCACTCGAGGCGTCGCCACGATCACGCGTGCGCCGGCCGCGCGCACCTTCTCCACCGCGATGCCGAGCCCGACCAGCTCCATGAAGTCGAGCTGCAGCTCATCGAACCCGAGGCGCAGGGCGACCTCCACCTGCTCCAGGGTGCGCAGCAGCGGGATCAGCTTCGGGGCGCCCGCGGGGGTCCCTCCCGGCACAGGCACGGCCATCGGGTCGCTGCCGAGGCTGGTGCGCGCGTGCCGCGGGGGCCGCCCGGGACTGGCCCCTGCGAGCGCTTCGGTCAGCGCGCGTCGCATCCGCTTCAGCTCCGAAGGAGGCAGCGCCAGCGCGCCCTCCAGCTCGATCTGGAGTCGCCGAAGCTCGAACCCCGTCTCGCCGAAGGCACAGAGCTTCTCGCGGAGGAGCGCCTCGTGCAACGGCTTGCCTCGGGCCGCCTGCAGCGGCATCGCGCTCTGGACCTGCGCGGTGCGCCCCAGGTCGTCGCGCGCCTCGGCGTGGAGCGGCATGCCCAGGCCGCCCCGCACGCTCAGGGTGAGCCCGATCTTCCGATCCCGGGCGGCGATCCGCTTCATCCTCCGCGTGACCTCGGCGTCCTTCGCCTTCCAGACCACGTCTCCCGCCTTGACCAGGCGCAGATCGAGAGTGCTCTGGTCGGGGCCGCCGAAGACCAGCTTGAGCAGCCCGTCCGCCAGCAGGTCGCAAGCGTGAAGGCCGCCGCGCGGCTCGTCGTCCTCGGGCTTTCCCTGGTCGAAGAGGATCCGGTCGCCAGCCTTCAGCCCGGGAGCGCCCGGCTCCGCCCGCACCAACACGTGCCGGGCGCGGGCCTGCACCTCCTCGACGCGGCCCACCAGCACGCCCCGGTGGCCCGGATAGAGGCCGTGGACCAAGTCCTGATGGTCTGCACCCTTCAGGAACCCATGGGAGAAGCTGCGCGAGAAGCTGTAGCGCAGCTCTTCTTCGTCGCGGTCCGTGAGCGGGGAGGGCCGCTGCTCGAGCGCGGCCTCCAGCGCCCGGCGATACTTGTCCACCACGTTCGCCACGTACTCGGGCCCTTTCATGCGGCCCTCGATCTTGAAGCATGACACGCCGGCCGCGAGCAGCTCGGGCAGGAGATCGTAGGCCGCAAGGTCGCGGGGCGAGAGCAGGTACTTGAGCTGCGCGTCGCCGCGCGCGGTCTCCACCCGTCCGTCGACGATCAGGTCGTAGGGCATCCGGCAGCTCTGCGCACATTGCCCCCGGTTGGCGCTGCGGTGCTGGAGCGCCTCGCTGGTCAGGCACTGGCCGCTCCAGCTGACGCAGAGCGCGCCGTGGACGAAGCACTCCAGCTCGAGATCGGTGCGGGCGGACATCGCCCGGATCTCCTCGATCGAGAGCTCGCGCGGGAGCACCACGCGGGTGACGCCGAGGGTCTGCGCGATCGCCGCCGCCTCGGCGGAGGAGATGGTCATCTGCGTCGACGCGTGCAGCGGCAGCTCGGGGCAGACCTGGCGTGCCAGCCGCGCGATCCCGAGGTCCTGCACGATGATGGCGTCGGCGCCGGCGCGGGCGATGTCCGCCAGGGCCTCCTCGGCGACGGGCAGCTCGCGATCGAAGACCAGCGTGTTGAAGGTGACGAAGCCCTGCACGCCTTTCGAGTGGAGGAGCTCGAAGATGCGCGGCAGGTCGGCGGCGGCGAAGTTGTCCGCGCGCGCCCGGGCATTGAAGCCGCCGCGCAGGCCGAAATAGACGGCATCCGCGCCCGCGGCGACCGCGGCCCTGAGGCTCTCCTCGTCCCCGGCGGGCGCGAGCAACTCCGGCTTTTCAAGCACTTTCGCCATGGGGAACGGGGCCCGGCTTGTAACGGCGGAGGTGTCACGGATCCGGTAAAACCGCAAGCCGTCAGCCGGGCTTGCGCAATGCGGCTTGCCTGCAGGCACGCTTCTTGCGAAACAATAAAGTGGCGATCGGCGGGCCAATGGCCGAATGGTTATGGTCCTGGACAGGGCGCCGACGGGCGCCGGGACGGGTGGCACGAGTGGCGGACGTCGAAAACGAAGGTGATGAGAGCCTGAGCTGCGGCGTCTGTCGCAAGGTCGGCCAGTTCACCGCCCCGGTCTCGGTCATCCTGGTGTTCGCCCCTGGCATGACGAAGCCCTATCCGCTCATTCCCGCCGAGGACTATCGCGTCTGCAGCGCGTGCGACGCCGTCTTCACGCTGGTGAACCGCGCCGTAGAAGCGCACCCGACCACCCGCGCGGCAGGTCCCTGGACGCGAGCCATCGTGGTCTTCAGCGATGGGCACGGCGTGGACGTGAAGGCCAAGCGCCAGGGACAGCAGGTCGGCCTCGCTTAGGCCGGGGCTAGGCGCGCATCCGGCTGGCTCGCGCCCGGCAGTCAGGGCAGAGCCCCTCCGCCTGCACCCGCACGGCGCGGACGTCGAAGCCCTGCGCGTTCTTCACCCGCACCCGGTCCAGCTCGCTGTCGTGCAGGTCGCGCACCTTCTTGCAGGAGATGCAGACCAGGTGGTGGTGCGGGCGGCCTGCGCCCGTGCCCGGCAGCGCCGCTTCGTACCGCCCCTGCTCGTGCAGCGGATTGACGTCCGCCACCGCGCCAATGGCCTTGAGCGCCTCCAGGTTCTTGTAGACGGTCGCCAGCGAGAGCGTGGGGATGCGCCGCTGCACGGCCTTGTGCAACTGCTCGGCGCTCGGGTGCTCGCGCGAGGAAGCGAGCGCCGCGAAGATCGCCAGCCGCTGATGCGTCAGGGAAAGACCGTGCGCCCGGCAATACTCCGCGAACGTCCCGACATCGTCCTTCTGCTTCTTCACGAGAGATCCTGGGCCAGCGAGCGCCGTGCCGCCTCCGGCAGCTCCGTTTGATAGCGGTAGTGGGGATGATCAATGACCAGTTTGGCGGGTCCGCGCAAGAGCGCAGGCACATCCGGCACCTTGAAGCGGACGTACTGAACCGCGGAGACGCGGCCCGGCTCCTCGCGGTCCGGCTCCAACTCGCCCTTGACGCGCGCGCCGCCCACCTCCAGCCAGACCCGATCCCGGAGGCCGAAGAGCGTCGCCAGCCGGGCCTTGACCTCCGCGTCGGTCCCGGTCAGCTCGATCATCAGGGTCGCCGACAGCTCCCCGGGGCCCGGAAGCATGGTGTTGAAGCCTTCGAGCTCCTCGGCCACTTGCTCAGGTCCGGTGATCCGCTCGATGCGCAGGATCTCCTGCACCTGGAACTTCACGGTGGTCCGGTTCTCGAAGACGAACGTCATGGAGGGCCCGACCTGCACCCGGCGGTCCTTCTTCGCCGCAATCACTTCCTTGCGGAACTGATCGCGCACGCCTTCGTAGACGGGCAGGGGCCAGAGGTCCTTCGGCGTCAGCGGCTGCATCAAGTGTCATCCTCCGGGGACACCATCTTATGGTGTCCCCTTGCCTGACCGCAGCGGCTCGCCGCCGTAGGCAGCGCGGAGGATGCGGATGGGGTGGTACGAAGGGCGGCCCGTCTTCTGCTTGAGCTGCAGCCCCGCCAGCGGGCAGTCGCTGGAGACGACCTCGGGTTCGGCGCTCTCCACGCGCCGCGCGGCCCCTTCGGCTACTTTCAGGCTCTCGGCGAAAAACTCGCTCTTCATGCCCCAGGTCCCGTCCATGCCGCAGCAGCGATCGACCAGCGTGACGTCTCCGCCGGCCCACTTGAGGAGATCGCGGCCCCGATAGCCGAAGTTCTGCACACGGTTGTGGCAGGCAACGTGATACGCGACCTTGCCCACCGCGCCGGCCTCCGGCTTGGGCAGCTTCTTCGCGCGGGCCGCCTGGAGCACGAAATCGCTCAGATCCATCACGGCGTCGGCCACTTCGCGGGCTTCCGCCGTCGGCACCAGCTCCGGGTACTCGGTGCGCAACGTCAGCGTGCAGCTTGGACCCGGGCTCAGGATCTTCCGCCCCGCGCGCACCGCCGGAAGCAGCGTTGCGACGTTGCGCCGCGCCAGCTCGCGGGCGCCTTCCAGATCGCCGCCGTCCAGCTTCGGCATCCCGCAGCAGACCTGCGCCGGACAGTCCACGTCGCACCCGGCCTTCTCCAGCACTTCCACGGCTGCCCGGCCGATCGCGGGGTCGTTGTAGTTCACGTAGCAGGTGGCGAACAGCGCCACGGGCGTGTCGCCGCCCGGCGAGGGCGCGCGGCGCGCCCACCAGGTGGCGAAGCTTTCCTCGGCATAGGCCGGAAGCTGCCGATCCCTGGCGATGCCGATGGTCTCGTCCATCAGCGTCCGGTTGAAGGCGTTGTGCGCGGCCGCATTGGCGAGCGGGGCGATCCGGGTCATCACGCCGCCGACCAGGTCGGTGGCGCCGAGGAACCGCTCGCGGAAGGCGATGCCGTCCTCCTTCGCCTGGAGCATCTTCGCGCGCAGCATCAGCTTGGGGAAGTCCACCGCGAACTCGTGGGGCGGGACGTACGGACACCTGGGGAAGCAGAGCTTGCACTCGTAACAGAGCTCCACCACCCGCCGCTTGTCCTCGTCCTGGAGGAGGCCCACCGGATTCTCGGTGGAGACGGTCACGTGCTTGAGCAACTCGGCCGCCTCGTGCTCCTCCACGATCTTCCCCGCCTCGATGTGCTTGCCTTCCGCCTCCTCGCGGTGTGGGTCGAGCGCGTCCACCCGCCGGAAGAGGACGTCGAACGAGGGGCAGAGATTGAAGCAGAGCCGGCAACCGTTGCAGATCTCGAACACGCGGTGGAGCTCGGACTCCAGGTGCGCGCTGTCCCAGAAGCGCGGGTTGTCGTACGCCATCCCGTGCGGGTCGGCGGACCAGTCCTGCTGGCCGGCGATCGGCAGCCTCATCCCCTTACCCTCGTGAGCCTGGTTTCAGCCCTCTGCCTTGACCTGTTGCAGGCCCTTCGCGAAGCGGCCCGCGTGCGACTTCTCGGCCTTGGCCAGGGTCTCGAACCACTCCGCCACCTCCGCGAAGCCCTCCTCGCGCGCCTGCTTGGCGAATCCCGGGTACATCTGCGTGTACTCGTAGGTCTCACCGGCCACGGCGGCTTTCAGGTTCTTCTCGGTGTCGCCGATGGGCTCGCCCGTGGCCGGATCGCCCACCTCCTGCAGGTACTCGAGGTGGCCGTGGGCGTGGCCCGTCTCGCCCTCGGCGGTGTCGCGAAAGAGACCCGCGATGTCCGGGCGGCCTTCCACGTCGGCCTGCTTGGCGAAGTACAGATAACGCCGGTTGGCCTGGCTCTCGCCGGCGAACGCGGCCTTGAGGTTCTCGTGGGTCTTGCTGTTCTTGAGATTCGGCATGCCTGCTGCCTCCTGGGGGGGTTCTTCCTGTTGGAGAATCATTCTCCAAAATGGATTCGCCCCGTCAAGCTGAAGTTCTTCTCCCGCCGCTCCGGCAGTGTTCATTTCCGGCTGAGCGCCCAGCTCCTTGCGACCTTACATTGGAACAGGGATGCGAGACGAGAGCGCCAACCGCCGCCTGAAGATCGAGGCCCACGACGCCAGCCGGGTGGAGTGGTCGATCTACATCCCGCTCCCACGGGGCAGGGAGATCAACGAGGCCGAAGTCTCCCTGCGCCTCGAATTCCCCGAGAACGCCTACGTCCCGCACGACGGCTGGGAGCAGCTGCAGATCCTCGCGCGCCTTTCCAGCCCTGACGAGGACGCGCGCGCCGCCGAGCCGCTGACGGCGGACGGGCTGCGGCGATCGGCGCTGGGCGTCGCGCGCCGGCTGAAGCTCCTGCGCGAGAGCATCCCGCGGGTGGCGGTAGCGCACTCCCTGAACCCGATGCCCGTCGCGCCGTCGCTGCTCAAGGACCTCGATCGGATCCTCGACCAGGCGATCGCCGCGCTGGAGCAAGCACGCAACGGCCTCTCCGCGCCGCAGGCGGCCGATCCTCCCCAGCTCTCGCGTGAACGGGTGCTCGCCGCCGAGTTCCTCTCCGGTCAGCTGCTCGAGCTGCTCACGGTCGCCGAGGAGACCTGCGCGCGGATGCTCGCGCCGGCGGGCCTGCCGGGATATCGCGCGGTGGCCCAGAAGCTGAGCCAGCGGATCGCCGGTGCTCTCGCCGCCGAGCTGCGGATGCGCGAGAGCAAGGGCGAGATGCTGCCCGACGGCGAGGACATGGAGGCGCTCGCGCTCTTCCTGGACCGGGCCGCCCAGCTCAAGAAGCACTTCCAGGAGGTGCTCTTTCTCGAGCCGCAGACCCGGATGATCGACGAGGCGCTGCGCAATTGGGTGGGGCTGTCCGGCGCGGCGACGGCCTTCGTCATCTACTTCGGGCTGCAGGCCCTGCAGACCAGCGCGGCAGCCGGCCTCGGGCTCTGGACGCTGATGACCGTCGGCGCGGTCGCCTATGCCTTGAAGGACCGGGCGAAGGAGCTCACCCGGCAGTGGCTGGCCGGGAAGCTCTCCCACCTCTACGCCAACCGGGTGCTGATCCTGCGCGAGCCGGAGAGGCTAGAGCGCGGCCGCAACGTCGTCCTGCACGCGCGCGAGTCGCTGGCCCAGGCGCGCGTGGCGCGGGCCGACCCGCTGAACCCGGGCAGCGGCGCCGTCCAGCGGGTGGTCACGCTCGACTACAAGCAGCGCGCCCGGGTGACGCGGCTCAAGGGTCCGGGCGCGGAGACCTTCGAGCGGCTCAAGATCGTTTTCCGGTACGACCTCGCTCCCATCCTCACGCGCCTGGACGACTCCGTGAAGCGCGTTCCAGTGCAGGCGGGACCCGGTGTACGCTTCGCCAATGCTCCCCGGCTCTACCGCGTCCCCCTCAGTTTGCTGGTCTCGACGCCCGCGGGCGTCGAGAAGCGGGAAGCGGTGATCGTGCTCAACCGGCGCGGGATCGCCCGCATCGTGCCCGAAGGCGCCCCCCTGCCGTTCGTCCCCGCCGAGGTGGAGCTGCCGGACCTCGATGACGACGGGGCGGAGCTGGTCCCGCAGCCTTGATGGACTACGCGCACGCACGCCATGCGGGCAACGCCGGCGACGTGCTCAAGCACGTGGCGCTCGTCGCCTTGCTGGAGGCGGTGCTGCGCGATCCCGCGCCGCTGACCTACGTCGAGACGCACGCAGGCGACGGGCTCTACCCGCTCGGGTCTGCCGGGGAATGGGGCGACGGCGTCCTGCGCGTCTGGAACGCGCGAGACGGACTCCTCGGGCGATACGCGGCGATCGTGCGCGGGGTCTCGCTGTCCGGGGCCCAGCGGCCCCAGGCGGTGCCCGGCTCGCCGCTGATCGCGCGCGCCCTCCTGCGGCCACAGGACCGGATGCTGCTGCATGAGATCGACTCCCGGTCGGCGGGGTTGCTGCGGCGCGCGGCTCCCGAGGCGGACGTGCACGAAGGAGACGGGCTCGCGGCGCTCCCCCCCGCGGCAGAGGGCCGTGCGCTGGTGCTGATCGATCCGCCGTACAGCGGCAAGCAGCAATGGACCGATGCGGCGCGGGCGTTGGAGCGGATCCGCGGCGTGCCGTCGGCCCTCTGGTATCCGATCAAGGCGCTGACCCGGCCGCGCGCGCTGATCGCCGAGCTCGCCAGGCTCGGCGTCCACGGCATCGCCGTCGAGCTGCACTGGACGCCGCTGCGGCTCCGGCGCGAACGGCTCAACGGCGCGGGCCTGATCCTCGCAGCGGCGCCGAAGGAAGCGATCGCCTCGATCTCCGCGGCGCTGCCGGAGCTGGGCGCGCTGCTGCAGACGCACGGAGAGTGGGGATCGGCGCAGATCGGCTTCTGAAACGCGAAGGGCGCCGGCCCTTCCGGGACCCGCGCCCTCGCGTGAACGTCCTGAGCGGACGAGCTACGACAGGTTGTCGTTCACCAGCTTGGTCATCTCGAACATGGAGACGGTCCTCTTCCCGCCGAAGACCTCGCGGAGCTGATCGTCCGCGTTGATGTTTCTCCTCTCCTTCTTGTCCTGCAGATTGTTCCTCTTCACGTACGCCCAGAGCTTCTTCACCACCTCTGTGCGAGGCAGCGGCCTTTCGCCCACGATCTTCGCGAGCGCCGGGCTGGGCTGCATGGCCTTCATGAAGGCGGCGTTCGGCTTGCGGGCGGTCTTCTTGGCGGTCTTCTTCGCGGCTTTCTTGGCGGCCATCCGTTTTTTCCTCCCAAAGGGGGAGCGGTCTCCCCTCGAAAACAGCGCGCACTCTGACAGAAGCCGATCGGCTCCGTCCAGCGATTTTTCCCTCTGGAACCGTCGAATCCCTCTCGACGGAAGTTTGCCGCAGTGAGACTCAACCGCCCTTCGGCCTTGAAATCCTCAGCACCGATGCGCCTCCCCGCCGCAGGAGGAGGGTGAGCGGCAGGTCCTGCGGGGCGGCTGCGGGGAGCCAATCCCGCTCCTGTTTCTCGGTTGCGACCACGAGCGCCTCGCCTCCCGGCGCGAGGAGATCCGCTGCGTCCTGCAGCTCCCGCGCGGCGACCGCGGGGCCGGCCGGCGAGGACAGCTCGCCGACCACGAGGGAGAGGCTGCCCCGCTCGAGCCCGTCCGCCGGAAAGAGGGTCTCGCGCGCTTCCACGGGGAGCCCGAGCGCGCCTGCGTTCCGGCGGAGGAAGGCGGCTTCCAGCAAGTCTCGCTCCTGCGCCATCACTTGCGCCGCGGGGTAGCGAGACTTGAGACAAAGTGGGAGAGCGCCGTACCCCGCGCGGAAGGCGAGGGCGCGCGCGGGAGGGTTGCGCGGCAGGGACTCGGCGAGCGCCGCGAGCAGGTCCTGGTGGCCGGGATCTTCGGAGGCATCGTGCGGCCGGATCAGCCGCAGGCCGGCGAAGCGGGTCTCGTCGCGCGCATAGATCTCCTCGTCGTCCAGGGCCACCTGCGCCGGGCCAGGCGCCAGGGCGAAGACGTCGTGCCTGGGGCCTCGCGCCACGTGCGTCAGCCCGGACAGGCCGAGCTCGCGCACCGTGGGCCCCAGATCGCGGATCACCACCGCGCGCACTTCCGCGCCGAGCGCCCGGCCGCCTTCGAGCAGGTAGCGGATGGCGCGAGGGCCGATCCGGGCGGGCACGTTGCAGAGGACCCAGTCGAAGCGCTCCTCCGAAAGGCCGCGATAGCCGAGGCCCGGGCGGACCGCGGCGTTGCGGAGCCCGAGAGCGCGCGCGTTGTGCGCCGATGCGGCCACGGCCAGTAGATCGCGATCGAGCAGGACGCAGCGTGCCATCGGCCAGCGCGCTGCCAGCGGAAGCCCGAGGGCGCCATAGCCGCAGCCCAGATCGAGCAACGAGGCCGGATCTCCGGCGGGAAGATGATGGAGCAGCAGGAGCGTCCCTTCATCGACGCGCTGAGAGGAAAAGACGTCCCAGGGTACGTCCAGCGACAAGGTGGGAAACCCGGGCGCCCTCTCCACCAGCCTCCCGCGCGCGTACGGCCCCAGCGCCTTCCACGCTTCTTGTCTGGGAGGCGGGAGCGCTTTGGGCTCCCGGCGGGGCTTCGTCTTCACGGCCGGCGGCGCTGGGCGGCCTCCGCCGCGCGCAGGACCGCCTCGCGCAGCCCGGGGTCCAGCCGCGCTGCACCGAGCACGCGCTGCGGCTCGACGTCGATCTCCGCCAGCTTGGCCGCGCCGAGGCCGGCCCGCCGCCGTCCATCGTCCAGGGCCCCGTGGTGCGCCAGGCCGAACTGGAGCGCGCGGACCGCGCCGGCTCCGAGCATCCGGTTCAGCCGTTCCAGCAGCATTCCGCGCGCGGCGTCCAGCTGGTCGCGCCAGCGGTGGTCCTGGACCAGAACGTGAAGCGTTCCATAGGAAAGGACCGTGGGCTGCGCGCGCGCGGCGATCTGCGGCCCGACGGCCCTTTCCCAGGTTTCCGGTGAGATCCGGCGGGGGAGCCGGCGGCAGATTCCGTGCTCCTTCAGCGCGCGGTGGAGGATGCCGGACACCTTCTCGCCGCGCCGCTGCACGCCGAATCGTGTCATGCCCACCTCCTCAACAAGGCGAGCCGCATCGCCGCAACGATCTCCTCGATCCGGTAGGGCCGCTCCACCACCGGAACGCCTGGCGCGTCGCCGTGCTCGCCCCGGCAGCGGGAGAGGATCAACGCCAGCCGCCGCGCGGCGGACAGCTCGCGCATCTCCGCCAGCGCGTCGCCCTCCGCGGCCGGCCAGCTCCGGTCCTCGAGGAGCACGACGTCGGCGCCAGCCAGCGCGCAGAGGGCCTGCGAAGGCGCGTGCGCGATCCCGACCCGCGCCGGCAGGAGCCTTCGGACCCGCTCAGCCTCGTGCAGGTCGCGGCCCACGAGCAAGACCGTCCGCTGCGCTGTCGCGCGCCTGGCGTGCATCGTGTTGCACCTCTCTCTGGTCATCTCCGACGACGTCGATCAGATCGCACATCTCATGCAGCCTGGAGTAGATGCGCGGCCCCAGGCGCTGCTCCAGGTTCTCGGCCGACTGGGCATCCGCCTTGAACTCCCAGCCGACGGTGCCGGGGCGCGGGTAGTTGGTGGCGAGCAGGGTGGGCCGGCCCGCGTTGTAGCGGACGCTCAGGACCTCATCGAGGATGCCCTGCTCGAACTCCCGGTTCTTCCCGCCCTTGCCGATCTCGTCGATGGCCAGCACGTCGACCTGGCGCAGCGGCTCGAGCCACTCGCGCGACGAGAGCCCGCGGGAAAATCCGTCGCGGATGTCGGAGAGGAGGAGGAAGAATTCCTCGTACCGGCCGCGCACCCCTTTCTTTCCGGCCAGCTCGCGCAGCATCCCGGAGAGAAGGTGCGTCTTGCCGGTTCCGGGCGGCCCGCAGAAGAGCAGCGCCCGTTGCCCCGCCGCGCCCGGGACGAACTCGTCCACGAAGCGGCGCGCGCGCAGCAGCGCGCGCTGCTGCGCCGGGCTGTAGGCGCGGTACCCCGCGAGGGTGCGCGCGAGGAACTTGGGCGGCAGCCGCAGGCCGGTGAGGAGCGAGAGCCTGCGCGGATCGGCGCCGCAGGCGCAGCCGCGCACTACCTCATAGCCGCGCTCGTCGCGCGCGTAGAGGCGTCCCTGACCCCGGCAGGCCGGGCACTGCGCGGTGCAGGAGCATGCGACCGCGACGCCCTTGTCGTCGCGTTGCTGGAAGACGAATCCTTCACCGCCGCAGAGTGCGCAGGCGGTCTTCGCGGCGGACGGCGGCTCTGCCATCGACGGGGCTCCTAGAAGAGGAACGCCGGCGGCGGAAGGCCGAGGCGCTCGCTGGATGCGGACAAGAGCATGAGCTGCAGGCTGCGCTGGTACCTTCGCCGATCCATCCCGCGCGGCCGTGGAGCGATGCGGCTGCGGAGCGCGGCCCCGGCCTGGAGCCCCTTGGAGCGGGGGAGCTCGCGCAGGGACGCCTTCAGCGCCCGCACCGCGGCCGTCCAGTATCCGTTTCCGCCGTCCTGTGCGAGGAGCTGCTCTGCCGCATCCGCGAGCGACTCCCAAGCGCCTCGGGCCGCGAGGCCCGGAGCCTGCGCCGCGGCGCGGAGCTGCGCGCGCAAACCCTCGGGCTTCGGTGGCGGCGCTGGACGGCGCGCGGCGAGCCGGTCGATGGCGGGAGCGATGGCTTGCAGCGACACCAGCATCTCCGCGGCTCCGCGCACTCCCGAGGTCCGTGCCCGCAGCCGCGCCGCCCTGCGCACTTCCGCGATGACGGCCGCGATGGGGACCCGCGACGCGTGCCAGGAGAGCGCGAGCTGCGCATCGGCCGGAGAAAGCAGCAGTCCGCGCCCGCGGACCCTGCCCAGCTCCTGCGCGACGGTCTCGATGTACTCTTTCGTGGTCAAGCCCGGTATGCCCTCGCGGAAGACTGCCCGACGGGTCCGACAGCAGCGGTCGTCCTCTCGTCGCGGAGGCGTGCTAGCACTGCCGCTAACCATGCGTCAAGACTGAGGAATTCTGCCGGATCAGGCACAGGTTTCCCACAGGGGCGCAACGCCGTTTCCGCCCGGAACGCAAGGCGCTTTTGGCCCCGTCCACAGGCCGGGGCAAACTCCGCCGCGGCGGCTGTGGAGGAAGCCGCTCCGGCACGCGGATCGCATCGGCGGGTCACACTTCCACGCACAGCTCGACCGCATGCCTGCGCGGCCTCCCAGCTCCGGGCGCGCCTTCCTTTTTCCTGCTTGGCGACAGCGGCCGCTTGGTCGAGAATCGAATTTCCGAATGCTGACCGACGACGCAACCCGCGGCCGGCTCCTCACCGAGTCGACCGTCCGCGCGTTCGCCGGGCCTCGCGTGCACGCCATGGAATCGCTGGCGCGCATCCGCGCCATTGCGCTGGCGGCGTTCTGCCTGGTCGCCATCGCGTTTTCCGCGGCCGGCGATCCCGGCTCGCGCGCGGAGCTGGGGCCTCTGCTGGCGTACGCGGTGAGCGGATATCTGCTCCTGCGCTGGCGCCGCGGGGGAGGCTGGCGCGAGAACCTCACCATCTCGTCGCCGATGTTCGACCTGGTCTTCATCTTCCTGCTCCTCTGGAGCTTCGGTTCCCGTGCCGGGGGCCAGCCCTTCAACGCGGGATGGACCCTGGGAGCGTTCGCCCTGCTGGTGGGGCTCTCCGCCTTGTCCTTGCGCGTGCCGGTGATCTCGGCGACCGCCGCGCTGGCCTTCGCGATGCTCACCGCCCTCGAGGTCCGGGGAGGCGTGAGCTGGGTGAGCATCGCCATGGGCGGCGTGGTGCTCGCGCTGGTGGGCATGGTCTCCGCAGCGGTGGTGCGGGAGCTGGATCGGGTGGTGGCGCGGCTGGTCGTCAACGAGGTCAGCCACGAGGAGCTGCGCCGGGCCCAGAGCGATGCGGAGACGCTGACGCATCTGTTGGTGCACGACATGAAGGGTCCGCTCACCGGCCTGATCGGCCTGGCGGAGGTGGTGGCCAGCGAGCTGACCGGCCCGCTGCACTCGGACGTGAAGATGATCGAGCAGCAGGGTCGCAGGCTGCAGGCCATGGTCGGGGATCTGCTGGCGATCGCCCGCCTGGAGCGCGGCGTCCTCAGCTCCGCGCCGGAGACCATCGATCTGTCGGCCCTGCTGGTCTCGCTGGCCAACGCGTACGCGATCAGCGCCCGCCGTGCCGGCGCCCAGATCACCGCTTGCGTCGAGGCAAGGCTGAGCGCGTCGTTGCACCTGGAGATGGTGCACCGGTTCTTCGACAACCTGATCTTGAACGCGCTCGACTTCGTGCGCCCCGGGGGCCGCATCGAGGTCGCCGCCTGGCAGGAAGCCCATGAGCTGGTGCTCGCCGTGCGCAACACCGGCGATCCCGTGCCCCCGGAAGCGCGGGCCCGGCTGTTCCAGAAGGGCGCCGTGCAGCGCGGATCGCGCCAGAAGCACAACCTCGGACTCGGCCTCTACCTCTGCCGGCTGGTGGCGGTCGCGCACGACGGAACGATCGCGTTGCGCGACGAGACCGGCTGGGCGACGTCGTTCGTGGCCCGGCTCCCCGTCCAGGCGCGCCGCGCGGTTGTCGATCTCGCTCCCGCGATCAGCCGGGTTGGGACCGCCTGAAGAGCGGGATCACCTTCGCCAGATCGCCGCCCTCGTCGGGCTCCTTCCGGGCGAGACGCTTGCGAACGTCGTCGTGCAGCGACAGGTATCCCTGGCGGCGGCAGAGCGCTGCGATGGCGTTGGTCAGCTCGCGCCGGACATCCTTGGGCAGGGCCTCCAGGTAGCCGAGGACCTCGATCCCTTCGGCGGAGATTCCATACTCCGGCTTCCAACCCTTTCCGTCCATGCGCCAGGTCCCTCGCGGATCAAGATCCGCATGGCGGAAGGAAGGCGCATCCCTCTCGGAGGACAGGGGAGGGAGCAGGCGGATGCCAGAGGTCGGAACAAATGGAGCGGCGGATCCCGCGAAGGGGTCCGCCGCTCCCGGCTGCAGGCGAGCGTGGGGGGGACGCTCTACGAGCAGCCCATCGAATTCCCGCAGTTCAGGCACTTGTAGCAGGTGCCGTTCCGCACCGTGATGTGCCCGCAAGTATCGCAGAACGGCGCGTCGCCGGAGAGCTTGCCCAGCAGCTCGTCCTGTGCCCGCGCTGCCGCTCGCGCCGGATCCGGAGGATTCGACCTCTGCGCCGCCTTGGCCGCGTTCGCGGGGCTCGGCGCGTGGGGCGCCGCCAGCAGCGGGTCCGCCGTCTGCGCGCTCTTCGGCGTCTCCGCAGCTTCCTCCGGCGTCACGTGCGCCAGGTCGTCGCGCTTCAGGTACTCGACGCCCAGCGCGCGGAAGACGTAGTCGATCACCGAAGTGGCGAACTTCACCCGGTCATGCCCCTGCACCGGGCCCTGCGGCTCGAACCGGGTGAAGACGAACTGCTCGACCAGCACCTCGAGCGGCACGCCGTACTGCAGCGCGATGGACACCAGCATCGCGAAGCAGTTCATCACGCTGCGCAGCGCCGCGCCCTCCTTGTGCATGTCGATGAAGATCTCGCCCAGCTCCCCGTCGTTGTACTCGCCGGTCCTGAGGAAGACCTTGTTTCCGCCGACCTTCGCCTCCTGCGTGATGCCGTGCCGCTTGGGAGGCAGCCTGCGCCGCACGCTGGCGGCCAGCTGGGCCGGCGCCGCGGCTGCCTTCGCCTCGAAGGCCACCTCCGCCATGCGCTGGGCCCGGTCCTTGCCCAGGTCCGGGATCAGCTTCTGCAGCGCTTGCGCCATCTCTTTTGCGTCCTTGGGAAGCGGCAGCTTCGGGGCCTGGTCGCCCGCGCTGAGCGGCTGCGACAGCTTCGAGCCGTCGCGATACAGCGCAATGGCCTTCAGCCCCAGGCGCCAGGACTCCCGGTGGATCTTCTCCACCTCCTCGACGGTGGCGTCCTGGGGCAGGTTGATGGTCTTGCTGATGGCGCCCGAGAGGAACGGCTGGACCGCGGCCATCATCCGCACATGGCCCATCGGCTCGATGTAGCGCGTCCCCAGCGGCCCGCAGCGGTTCGCGCAGTCGAAGACGGGGTAATGCTCGGGCTGGAGGAACGGCGCGCCCTCCACCGTCTGCCGGCCGCAGACCACCAGCGTGGCGGCGTCGATCTGCTCGTCGGTGTAGCCGAGCTTCGCCAGGACCTGCTTGCCCTTGCTCCCCGCCTCCAGGCCCAGCCGCTGCAGCGCGGCCGGCCCGATCACGTGGGGCGCGAATGCCGCGCGCAGATCGAATACCGACTCCAGCGACTTCTCCACCTTGGCGATCTCCGCTGGGAGCAGCCCGCGCGACTCGAGCTCGGCAGGCGAGAACTCCGCGACGCGCTTCAGAGTGGCGGTGCCCCGGACGGAGTCGACGATGGCCTGCACCTGCGCCGCGCTGTACCCGAGCTTCTTCAGCGCCCGCGGCACCGACTGGTTCACGATCTTGAAGCTGCCGCCGCCGGCGAGCTTCTTGAACTTGATCAGCGCGAAGTCCGGCTCCACGCCGGTGGTGTCGCAGTCCATCAAGAGGCCGATGGTGCCCGTGGGCGCCAGCACGGTGGCCTGTGCATTCCGATACCCGTTCTGCTCGCCGAGTTGCACCGCGCGATTCCAGCACTCGTGCGCCGCGCCGATCAGCTCGGAGGGCGCCAGCGCGCGGTCGATATTGTTCACGCTGTCGCGGTGCATGCGCATCACCTCCAGCATGCCGTCGCGGTTGACCGCGTACCCCTGGAACGGCCCCTTCGCCGCGGCCATCTCCGCCGACAGCGCGTACGCCTCGCCAGTCATGATCGCGGTCAGCGAGGCCGCCATGGCCCGGCCCGCGTCCGAGTCGTACGGGAGGCCTTCGACCATCAGGAGCGTGCCCAGGTTGGCATAGCCCAGGCCGAGCGGGCGGAACTGGTGGCTTCGCTCGGCGATCCGCTGGGTCGGGTAGCTCGCCAGGTCCACGGCGATCTCCTGCGCGAGGAAGAAGATGCGGCAGGCGTGCTTGTAGGTGTCGACGTCGAATCTCCCCGTCTTGCCTCCAATGCCTTCGCCTTCGGCCCGCCCGCCGGCAGAGCCGTCGGGCTCCCGGAGGAACTTGAGCAGGTTGAGGCTGGCGAGGTTGCAGGCGGTATCGTCGAGGAAGACGAACTCGCTGCAGGGATTCGATGCGTAGATGCGGTCGGTGGCCTTGCAGGTGTGCCACTTGTTGATGGTGTCGTCGAACTGCAGGCCCGGGTCCGCGCACTTCCAGGCGGCCTCCGCCATCTCCC
>WNFR01003171.1_pt1 | contig 17072 bp, 17 predicted proteins | sample 5400221 | NCBI WGS metagenome assembly WNFR01 (sample SAMN13153357, study PRJNA577476) | soil metagenome | isolation source: 40 cm soil under Madrone tree | place: USA:California | collected 2016-06-14
TCTTTTGTCAACCTAAATCTATGCGCCCATTAAACATTCACCCACAAAATGTGCCGTCCCCTCGCATCTGCGGATCAGCGGCGCTCAGCGAAGGTGGTGATTGGAAGGGCTCAGCCTCCGAGGGGGGTGAGCAGTTACTTGGATGATCATGCATGCTTTCCGTTTGCTTACCGCGCGGGACTGGGTTCGACTGGGAGCAACAGGATTGCGGGCCGCTATCCATGTACTGGATACCAACCGAGAGGCCATAAACGGAGTCGCCTTGGAATGTGGGATAAAGCCAGCGCTTGCTGAAATATGTGAGGTTCTCATTTGCGGCGACTCAGAGGGCTCTGGGGACTCACCTGGACCCGTGTCTTCAGAGAAATGCGGCCCCTTACAAGTAATGCACTACCCTCTTCCGCCGGAATTGGAGCACTGGAATTGGTCCGTGGAAATTTGGGAGGCCCTAGCTGAGGGTTCTGGTGTATTTCGGACGATTCACGAGATTTTTTGCGTTGCTAAATCAACAGATGCTAGAGGGCTCCGTCACCTTCTCGCTTCTGTTAATGACGACATTGATGTACTCCGCGTGCTACCAGATCACTTGACTGCGTTTCTGCCCGAAAGATGCTGGGAAGACAACTATTCTCGGATAGGAGAGGATAACGTTTTAGCCGCCGCCACTGTTCCCCGGCGAACCGAGATCAGAATCGACCGTCACTTCTCGCTTGGATCAGAAGAGGAGCCCGAACCGAAGGAGTGGGACAACTTCATAGAGAATTATCCGTGGATTGCTCTTAACTTCTTATCAGAGTTACCTTTGCGCAGAAACCCAGGACCCGGAAACCAAAATTACTTGGAGACACCCAAGGGTGCTGGCCGCCTCATTAGCGTGTGTCAGAAGCAACCCTATCTACTTAGAGCCTTCCCTGAGCTTTGGGGGAAGCTTCTACGCTGCTCTCAGGAATCAGCAGAAGAAGTGAGGTCGGCTATTTGCAGCGTGTCGGCAGGCCCAGTCGTTACCAAGGGTTACGCCATAGGTATACATCCTTTCGAACTTCGGTTGCCGGACGAAGCTGCGTTACTCCCGCATGTTCTGGACGCCTCTGTCCAACAATCAGCCTTTTGGTACCCTCCATTCGATGACGATCCCGCGAGGAACGTGCGCGGTCGGGAAGCTGTCGAGCAATCGGTTACAAATTTCTTGTCTCATCCTGGTCCCCTGCTTGGCATCACTTGTAACGAGGAACTGAGGAGCGAAGTTAGAGCCGCTGCGGCCATGCTTTATTTATTGCATCCACAACGCGATCTCGGCTTACAGGCGATGTGCCAAGAAAACTTGGTCAAGCTCTACACGATCGACATGGGCGGTTGGTACCTTAGAGCTGCTGCCACGGCTTTGGAGGGGGCAATTTTCGAAGAAGACCCCGGAGCATTGTCGGCCATGGGTAGACTTCTGCAGGCGGGCAGAACGGATTTTGAAGGCCGGCTGGCTCTCGATCCGGTGCTGGACCGCTGGCGGCAGAGGTCAAGGGCTCCCGTTCAGGCAGCGCCGTCATCTCAACTTTGGATCTCGTAATGTCGCAAGAGCCCGTTTGACGATTCCACAAATTCGGCTCAAACCTTCATTTTGCTATCTGGCGCGACGCCCCCAGTTACGACCGTGATTCGTTAACACCACCACTAGGCGACGCGCATGCGCTGAGCTGCGCCGGTTCGCCCCGCAACGGCGCTCTCTGCAGGGCGCAGGTCCGCCAGCGCGGCGGCGATGTGCTCGGGGTGATGCGAGGCGTGCTCGATCTCCCACAGCCATGGCTAGCCATCTGGATCGTAATGGATAACGAGATCGAACCGGCATCGCGCCCGATGCGGCGTCGTCCTCCCGGCCCGGCCAGGGCCGCATCTCGACGGCCATCGTGTCGGTCTCGACGCAATAACGGACCGGCTGCCAGCCCGTCGCGGCGGTCGGGGTGTCAGTCATGGCTCGAAATCTCCATCCCAATAGGTATTGCGGACAGTCTCGCCGTCCGCCTCGGTGATCACGCGGAGCCAATGGCCGCGCGTCAGCACCCAAACCCGATGGCATGCGCCCATCGAGTTGGCGTTGTCGTCGATAAAGCGCCGCGAGCGCGCGGCGCACGTCGATTGGACCGATGTTTGGGGATCCCGGCTTGCCCATGACATGCGACACATAATATCGCGTGCGCCAGAAGAGCGGTCGGGGAAAGCTCTCGGGGCTGGCCATGGGGGTCATCGATGCCGAGGTCGCCGCAATAAGGGCTCGCGATCCGGCAACACGTGTAGCGTGGCCAATGGGGCGCGAACCGCATGTTCTCGTGGTAGACACTCACGACAAAACGCTTCTTTTTCGACTTGCAGCAATACAGCAACGCCGAAATTGCCATAATCACATCGTATTCTACGGGCCAAAGCGGCGCTCGGGAAGGGGCGCTTAACCGCGAAGGAGAAGTGCGTGCTTGTAGATTCATTGCAAAAACAGGAGGGCCGGGACGCGCGGGGGCGGTTCAGGAAGGGCCAGTCCGGCAATCCCGAGGGCCGTTTCAGGAAGGGCCGATCCGGCAATCCCAACGGCCGGCCGCCCGGCGCCCGCAACAAGGCGACGGAGACCGCTGAGCTGTTGCTCGACGGCGAGGCCGCGGCGCTGACGAGGAAGGCCGTGGAGCTCGCGCTCGCGGGCGATGCGGTGGCGCTGCGGCTTTGTCTCGACCGCATCATTCCGCCGCGCCGCGGGCGAAGGGTGCAGCTGGGCCTGGTGCCGCTGCGCGGCGCCGCCGATCTCGGCGGCGCGATGGCGGCGATCACCACGGCGGCCACGCAGGGTGCGATCACGCCGGGCGAGGCGGTCGAGCTCGCCCGAGTGGTCGAGATCTTCGTGCGGGCAGTCGAGACCAGCGATTTCGAGCGGCGGCTGCAGCAGTTGGAAGCGCGCCGTGACGCGGGCGCGTGACACCCGGTTGGCGCGGCTCGAGGCACCCGCGGCGCGTGCCGATACGGCCGAAATCCTCGATCGCTGCGCGCTCAGAGCCCGGATTAAGGTTCGCGCCTTGGTCGGCGATGCACTGGCTCGGGCGGGCATCGATCCGGCGCGGGCCCAGGCTCTGCGTCTGGGCGAGGCGGCCGAATTGCCGCCTGCCGGGGCCGCCCCTCACCCCGACCCTCTCCCCGCGAGCGGGGAGAGGAAGCCATCCGACGGATTTGCCGCATCCGACGATGACGGTTTGGCGGGCATCTTCGCCGCGAAGATGGGCGACATGGCGCGACGATACCAGGACGGGAGCGAGCCCGATGTGACCAAGGCCTCGTTGGCGGAATTGTTTGCCTGGTGTCTGGCGCGGTCGGCCCGCGGTCCCGGGCCCGCGGCATAAGCTCGGCTTGACCTGGCGAGCGAAAACCAGCGGAATGCCGCCGCAATGATGACCGATCTCGAGACATTGGAGGCAGCGGCAGCGCTCGTCCATCGGGTGATGCCGCCGACGCCGCAATATTGCTGGCCGCTGCTGTCGCAGCGAGTCGGCGCCGAGGTGTGGGTCAAGCACGAGAACCATACGCCGATCGGCGCCTTCAAGATCCGCGGCGGTCTCGTCTATCTCGACGCGGTCAGGCGATCGCAGCCGGAGATTCGCGGCGTCGTGACCGCGACCACGGGCAATCACGGACAGAGCATCGCGCTCGCCGCCGCGCGGCTGGGGCTCGATGCAACGATCGTCGTGCCATACGGCAACAGCATCGAGAAGAACCGCGCGATGGCAGCGTTCGGGGCGCGGCTCGTCGAAGCCGGGCACGATTTCCAGGCGGCCTACGAGCACGCGATCGATCTGGCCGAACGCGAGAAGCGGCACTTCGTCCGCTCCTACCATCCGCTGCTGGTGCGCGGTGTCGCCAGCTATGCGCTCGAGCTGTTCCGCGCGGTGCCCGATCTCGACACGGTCTATGTGCCGATCGGGCTCGGCAGCGGCGTCTCGGGCGTGATCGCGGCGCGCGACGCGCTGGGCCTCACCACCGAGATCGTCGGCGTCGTCGCCGCCAACGCCCCGACCTACGCGCTGTCCTTTGCCGCCGGCGCGCCGGTCAGCACGAATTCCGCCGATACGATGGCCGGCGGGCTCGCCGTGCGGGTGCCCGACCCGGCCGCGCTCGAAATCATCCGCCGCGGCGCCGCGCGGATCGTCACCGTGTCGGAAGCGGAGATCCGCCGCGCGATGCGGATACTCTTTTCCGACACGCACAACATCGCCGAGGGGGCCGGCGCCGCCGCCTTCGCTGCGGCACTGCAGGAGCGCGTCCGGCTCACCGGCAAGCGAGTGGCGGTGATCCAGTCCGGCGGCAACATCGATCGAGCCCTATTCGCCGAAGTACTGGCGGAAGCGGACGCGGAGTGAAGCTTCCGTTCAGTCCTTGGCGATCTCGCGGGCGATGACGAGGCGCTGGATGTCGCTGGTGCCCTCGTAGATCTGGCAGACCCGGACGTCGCGGTAGATGCGCTCGACCGGAAAATCGGCGACATAGCCGTAACCGCCATGGATCTGGATCGCGTCGGAGGCGACCCGTTCGGCCATCTCGGAGGCGAACAGCTTGGCCATCGCCGCCTCCTTCATACAGGGCTCGCCGGCGCCGCGCCGCGGCATCAAGCACGAGGCCGCGCGCCGCGGCGATCTGGGTCGCCATGTCGGCGAGGCGGAAGGCCACCGCCTGCTGCTCGATGATGGGTTGGCCGAAGGCCTCGCGCTGGCGGGCGTAGCCGAGCGCGGCCTCATAGGCGGCCCGCGCCATGCCGACCGACTGGGCGCCGACGCCGATGCGGCCGCCTTCGAGGTTGGAGAGCGCGATCTTGTAGCCTTCCCCTTCGGCGCCGAGCATCAGATCGGGGGTCAGCTCGATATCTTCGAAAACAAGCTGCGCGGTGTCGGAGGCGCGCTGGCCGAGCTTGTGCTCGAGGCCCGCGACACGGAAACCGGAGCTGTCGGTCGGTACGAGAAAGGCGCTGATGCCCTTCTTGCCCTGCGCGGGGTCGGTCACTGCAAAGACGATCGCGATCTGCGCATGCTTGCCGGAGGTGATGAACTGCTTGGTGCCATTCAAGACCCAGCGGTTGCCGTGGCGCCGCGCCCGGGTCCTGATTGCCGCGGCGTCGGAGCCGGCCTGCGGCTCGGTCAGGCAAAAGCACGACAGCACCTCGCCGCGCGCCATCGGCTCGAGGAACCGCTGTTTCTGCTCTGCCGACCCATATTGCAGGACCGGCATGCAGCCGACCGAGTTCTGCACGCTCAAAATGGTCGAGACCGCTCCCTCGCCGGCGGCGATCTCCTCCATCACCAAGGCATAGCCGACATGGTCGGCACCCGCGCCGCCATAGGTCTCGGGTACCAGCATGCCCATAAAGCCGAGCTTGCCGAGCTCGGCGACTGCCTCGGCCGGAAACTGCGCTTCGCGGTCCCGCTCCGCCGCAAAAGGTGCGAGCCGGGTCCGGGCAAAGTCGCGGGCGACATCGCGCAGCATGCGCTGCTCGTCACTGAGCCTCATGGGGTGAGCCTCATGAACCGCTCCCGCTACCGCGTCGCGCAGTCACCTCGATCTCGATCTTCATCCGCGGGTCCACGAGGCCGCAGATCAAGGCGGTGGCGGCCGGACGGATCGCGCCGAAGACTTCGCCCAGCACCGGCACGATCGTCGGCCAATCCGCGGCGTCGGGCAGGTAATAATGCACCCGCACGACATCGGCGAGCGCGCTCCCCGCCTCGGCCAGCGCCTGCTCGATGTTGCGGAACGCCTGACGCGCCTGCTCGGCCGGATCCCCGACGATCGTCATCTCCGCGTAGTCGAAGCCGGTCGTGCCCGCGACAAAGACCCAGTCGCCATCGACCACGGCGCGACTATACCCAGCTTCCGTCTCGAAACCCGATCCGGAGGAAATCAAACGGCGCATGTCAGCAATCTCTTACCTCGTCTTCCCGGCGAAGGCCGGGACCCATGGCGGAAATAGGCACCGGCCTTCGCCGGTGTGACGGGAGTGGGACATCTCACGCGGTCTCGGTGAAGATTTCGCGGCCGATCAGCATGCGGCGGATTTCTGAGGTGCCGGCGCCGATCTCGTAGAGCTTGGCGTCGCGCAGCAGCCTCCCGGTCGGGAAGTCGTTGATGTAGCCGTTGCCGCCGAGAATCTGCAGCGCATCGAGCGCGACCGCCGTCGCTTTCTCGGCAGCGTAAAGGATGGCGCCCGCGGCATCCTTGCGCGTCGTCTGACCGCGGTCGCAGGCCTTCGCGACGGCGTAGACATAGGATTTGCAGGCATTCATTGTCGTATACATGTCGGCGATTTTGCCCTGGATCAGCTGAAACTCGCCGATCGCCTGGCCGAACTGCCTGCGGTCGTGGATATAGGGGATCACGACGTCGAGACAGGCCTGCATGATGCCGAGCGGACCTGCGGCCAGGACCGCACGCTCGTAGTCGAGGCCGCTCATCAGCACATGCACGCCCTGGTCGAGCGTGCCGAGCACGTTTTCGGCCGGAACCTCGCAATCCTCAAAGACCAATTCCGAGGTCGGCGACCCGCGCATGCCCAATTTGTCGAGCTTCTGCGCCGGCCGGAAACCGGCGAACTCCTTTTCGATCAGAAAGGCGGTGATACCGTGCGACCCTGCATCGGGTCGGGTCTTGGCGTAAACGACCAAGGTATCGGCGTAATGGCCGTTGGTGATCCACAGCTTGCTGCCGTTCAAGACGTAGCGGTCGCCTTTCTCGTCCGCGCGAAGCCGCATCGAGACGACGTCGGAGCCGGCGCCAGGCTCGCTCATCGCCAGCGCCCCGACATGCTCGCCCGAAATCAGCTTCGGCAGATATTTGCGCTTTTGCGCCTCGGTTCCGTTGCGCCGGATCTGGTTGACGCAGAGGTTCGAGTGGGCGCCGTAGGACAGCCCGACCGAGGCGGAACCGCGGCTGACCTCCTCCATCGCAACGCAATGCGCGAGGTAGCCCATGCCGGCGCCGCCATATTCTTCCTCGACCGTGATCCCGTGGAGGCCGAGCGCGCCCATCTCGGGCCACAGCTCGATCGGGAAGCGGTCGGTCCGGTCGATCTCGGCGGCGAGCGGCGCGATGCGATCCTCGGCAAAGCCGCGCACCGTCGTGCGCAGCATGTCGATCTCCGGACCGAGATCAAAATCGAGGGAGGCGAGCCGCGTATTCTGCATGGGTCAGTTGTCGGCGGCTTTGGCTGGTGCGGTCGAGAAGACTCGAACTTCCACGGAGTTTCCCCCACAGCGACCTCAACGCTGCGCGTCTACCAATTCCGCCACGACCGCACGACAGGGCCGGCGTGATTAGCAAATCCGGCTTACTATATCAAGTCGCATGGACCCTCAGATGGGAACGGAGCCCGGCGGGATCGAGTGGCGGTTGGGCGACACGTTGGTGGATTATCGGGCCGCCGTTGAGGAGATGGAACGTCGGGTTGCAGCAATCCGCGCCGGGACCGCCGCCGAGCTCGTTTGGCTTCTCGAGCACCCCCCGCTCTACACGGCGGGGACGAGCGCACGTGAGGAGGATCTGCTGGAGCCGCATCGTCTGCCGATACACAGGACGGGGCGCGGCGGCCAATACACCTATCACGGGCCGGGGCAGCGCATTGCGTATGTCATGCTGGATCTGCGCCGGCGCGGACAGGATGTGCGCTGCTACGTCCACCAGCTCGAAGAGTGGATCATCCGAGTGCTTGCGCGATTCGATGTGCGAGGTGAGCGGCGCGACGGCCGTGTCGGCATCTGGGTGGCTCGGCCCGGCGGGCGCGAAGAAAAGATCGCGGCGATCGGAGTGCGCGTCCGGCAATGGGTGACCTATCACGGCGTCGCCCTCAACCTCGACCCCGAGCTCGACCATTACCGCGGCATCGTCCCCTGCGGGATTGTGGAGCACGGTGTGACCTCGTTCGCCAAGCTCGGGGTCGCCGTGACGATGGCAGAGGTAGACACGACACTGCGAGGCACCTTCGCGGATATATTCGCCAACCCGCTCGCGTGCCGCGCTTAGTATTATCCGTCCGATGAGCACGCTGTTCGAGAGCCAAGCGCCGCATCCGTTGGCCGACCGGCTGCGGCCGCAATCTCTGGCCGACATTGTCGGCCAGAGACATGTGATCGGCTCCGACGGCCCGATCGGCCGTATGGTGGCGAGCCGGCAGCTCTCGTCGATGATCCTGTGGGGGCCGCCGGGCTGCGGCAAAACGACGATCGCCCGGCTTTTGGCTCGGGGGACCGATCTGGTGTTTGAGCCGTTGTCGGCCGTTTTCTCCGGGGTCGCTGATCTGCGCAAGGTGTTCGACGCGGCGAGAAAGCGCCGGGAGATGGGCCAGGGAACCCTACTCTTCGTCGACGAGATCCACCGCTTCAATCGCGCTCAGCAGGATGCCTTTTTGCCGGTCGTCGAGGACGGCACAGTGATCCTCGTCGGCGCTACGACAGAGAACCCCTCCTTCGAGCTGATCGGGGCGCTCCTGTCGCGCGCCCAAGTCTTTGTGCTGCGCCGTCTCGGCGATGATGACCTGGAGACCCTGTTGCAGCGTGCCGAAGAGCATTTGAGCACTCCGCTGCCGCTGACGAGCGAGGCCCGAACCGCATTGCGCGCGATGGCCGACGGCGACGGGCGCTTCCTCCTAAATCTGGTCGAAGAGATCGCGCGCCTGCCCGCCGGCGGCCCGCTCGCGCCGGACGAACTCGCCCGGCTCGTGCAACGGCGCGCCCCGCTCTACGACAAGGCTCAGGAGGGCCACTACAATCTGATCAGCGCGCTGCACAAATCGCTGCGCGGCTCGGACACCGATGCAGCGCTTTATTGGCTCGCGCGCATGCTGGCGGGCGGCGAAGACCCGATCTACATCCTGCGCCGCCTGACCCGGGCCGCCGTCGAGGATATCGGCCTTGCCGATCCGCAAGCTGTCGTCCACGCGCTCGCGGCTTGGGACACCTACGACCGGCTCGGCTCGCCCGAGGGCGAACTGGCCATCGCGCAATGCGTGATCTACCTGGCTACCGCGCCGAAATCAAACGCCGCGTATCAGGCTTTCGGGGAAGCAAGCCGGATGGCACGGGACACCGGCTCGCTGATGCCGCCGATGCACATCCTCAACGCGCCGACGCGGCTGATGCGGGATCTCGGCTATGGCGGGGGTTATGTCTACGACCACGCCACCGAGGAAGGGTTTTCCGGCCAGAACTATTTCCCGGATGGGATCGCGCGGCGCAATTTCTATCGCCCGGGTGAAAGGGGGTTCGAGCGTGAGATCAAGAAACGGCTCGATTATTGGGAGAAGCTCCGCGAACGCGCGGCCGTACCCTCGGAATGACGAGGATCGACGAAACCGTAACGGTCGACGGCAAGGACGGGTCGCTTCGCCTCGACCGCTGGTTCAAGCGTCACTATCCGGGCCTCGGCCATGGCCAGCTCGAAAAGCTGCTCCGTACAGGACGAATCCGCGTCGATGGCAAACGCGTCCGGTCCGGCGACCGCGTCGAGCCGGGTCAGGCGATCCGCATCCCGCCGCTGGTCGAGGTGGCACCGCCCGCTCGGCCGGCGCCGCCTCGACCGCGCCCCGCGGACGAAGCTATGCTGCAGAGTGCGATACTCCACCGCGACGAAGCGGTGATCGTCCTCAACAAGCCGTCGGGGCTCGCCGTCCAGGGTGGTACCGCAACAGAGCGGCACCTCGATGCCCTACTGGATGGCTTGCGCTTCGGAAAGGATGAACGCCCCCGCCTCGTGCACCGTCTCGATAAGGAGACCAGCGGCGTTCTCGTCATTGCTCGCACCGCAGCAGCCGCCGCATTCCTGACGCGGGCCTTTCGCGAGAAGACCACTCGAAAGACCTATTGGGCCATTGTCGTCGGTCTGCCAAAACCGCGGCAGGGACGGATCGACCTGGCGCTGGCCAAATCCCCCGGCCACGGAGGCGAGCGCGTCCGCCCCGATAGCGACGAAGGCCGGTATGCGGTCACCTATTATCGAGTTATCGAGAGCGCCGGAAACCGGGCGAGCTGGCTCGCCTTGATGCCTGTTACCGGACGGACGCACCAGCTGCGCGCCCATTGCGCCGCGATCGGCACGCCGATCCTCGGTGATGGAAAATATGGCGAGGCAGCTGCCCATATCGCCGGCGTGCCCGGGCCGCGGCGGCTTCATCTGCATGCGCGAGCCCTCTCGATCCCGCATCCGCTCGGCGGAGCGTTGCAGCTCACGGCACCGCTTCCTCTCCACATGCGGCAGACCTGGAAATTCTTCGGATTCCCGGCCGATATCAAGGATCCCTTCGCCGATCTGGACTCGCCGGGATGAAGCGGTTCTACAAACGGGCCGAGCCTCTAGAGAGCGAAGGCGGTCATGGTGTTGCCCTCGACCGCAGACCCATCAAGACACCGGGGAAGCGCGAGCTCATCGTGCCGAACCGCGTGCTGGCTGCCGCAATCGCGGAAGAGTGGAATGGCCAGGAAAGAGAAATCCGGCCGACAACGATGCCACTGACGCGGCTCGCCACCACAGCCATAGACCGGGTCGCGACGCAGCGCAAAGCAATCATCGAGGAAACCGCGAATTACGCGGGCACCGACCTCGTCTGCTATCGGGCGACTCACCCGCCGACGCTGGCTGCCCGCCAACAAGCGGTCTGGCAGCCGCTGATCGACTGGGCGGTGCTGCGCTACGATGCCCCGCTCGTGATCACCACCGGGGTTATTCCAAAGAGACAGTCGGCGGCGAGCCTTCGCGCATTTGCCGCGGCGGTCGCCGACCAGGACGATTTCGCGCTGACATCTCTGCATGTGGTAACTGCAGCCTCCGGCTCGCTGGTGATCGCCTTGGCGCTGATCGAGGGACGGCTCGATGCGCAGGAGGCCTTCGCCGCCTCGCAGCTCGATGAGAGCTTCCAGATCGAGGCCTGGGGCGAGGACATGGAACAGGCAGAGCGCCGCCGCACGCTGGCCGCCGACATCGAGTCAGCGGCTCGGCTCATGTCCCTGCTGCGAGCTTGACTTCAGCCGGCCTTCAGGACGTGGAAGACGGACCGGCAATGTTCCGTGAACTCCCTCGTCACGATAGACCAGCCGCTGCTTTTGAGCCGGTTCTCCCACACGCGCAGCGGATAACCCTTATATCCAACTTCCCACTGGTGTCCGCCCAGCGGTTCGGCAGTGAAATCCTTCCGCCAAAGCAATTTCTTCATCGAAAAATGTTGCCTGAAGGTGCTGCGGTTCAGATAGATCTCCAGAAAAACCTGGAATGCCATGAAAGGTACGGAGACGACCAAGTATTTCGCGCCACTGTCGCGGAACATTGAGAGGACAGAACCGACCCTCTCCGATTCGATATGTTCAAGCGTCTCGCAGCAAAGGATTGCGTCGTACCCGGCAATTTCGCTGGCCTGCAGCTCACAAATATCCTTTTGGTGATGGGGTACATCGGGATAATCAAACGCGCGCGGCCCCACGTCCAACGTATGGACCTCGTAGCCGATATTGACCAACAGGCTAGTGACAAGCCCGAGAGCCGGCCCCACCTCCAAGATTTTCTCGCAGTCTATGGTTCCGAGCAAGTGAACTTGCGTCCACTGCTGTACTATTCGCTTACGTGAGTAGTAATCGAGCCAATCCTGTTTTGTGAATGGATTGTCATACGTCCCGTCATGCCGAAGGCCGGTGTCTACACCCGCCAAGGGTCCCGGCCTTCGCCGGGACGACGGTAAAGGCACGCCGATCCGATCCTGCTAGGCCGTCAGCGAGTTCTGTGCGGCCTTCTCGGCACGGAAATCCGCAAATGCCTTGCTGGCCACCATCATCGACTCGCGGATAATCGGCACCCCGACATAACCCGAGAGATGCAACAGGACCTCGGTCAATTCCTCCTCCGTCCAGCCCTGGCGCAGCGCCATTCGCAGATGGAGACCGAGCTCAGGCTCGCGGCCGGTCGCGGCATCCGACACGACGCAGATCAGGGCCCGCGTCTTCAGATCGAGACCGGGCCGCGTCCATAACGCCCCGAACACGGTTTCGGTCGCCACGTCGATGAATTTCTTCATGACCGGGTCGCTGTAGATCTCGCGGGCGGATCGTTCCACCGCCGCGTCGCCCATCAGCTGGCGCCGCATCGCCGCTCCTTTTCTGTGCAACTCGCTCTCGGCCATTGCCTCATCCTCGTTCTCAAGGGGGTAAATCCCGGTAATTGTGCCCCGTAGAGCCGGAAGGAAACAAGCTGCGGGGCGGCGGATCTGGCGCCGTCGTGCTGGCGATGCTATCTCGCGCATTATTGATAGCGAGGCAACATGCAGAAAATTCTCGACCGCCTGGAGGAAAAGCGGGCGGCCGCCCGGGCGGGCGGCGGGACGCGCCGCGTCGAAGCCCAGCATCGCAGAGGCAAGCTGACCGCACGCGAGCGCATCGAGCTTTTGCTCGACCCCGGTTCCTTTGAGGAATGGGACATGTTTGTCGAGCATCGCAGCCATGATTTCGGGATCGGCGAGCAAAAGATCCCGGGCGATGGGGTCGTCACCGGTTATGGCACGATCAACGGTCGACTGGTCTTCGTTTTCAGCCAGGACTTTACCGTTTTCGGCGGCTCGCTCGGCGAGGCCCATGCCGAAAAGATCTGCAAAATCATGGATCAGGCGATGAATGTCGGCGCTCCGGTGATCGGGCTGAACGATTCGGGCGGGGCACGGATCCAGGACGGGGTTGCCTCGCTCGCCGGCTATGCCGAGGTCTTCGAGCGCAACGTGCTGGCCTCCGGCGTGGTGCCGCAGGTCTCAATGATCATGGGCCCATGCGCCGGCGGAGCAGTCTATTCGCCGGCAATGACCGATTTCATCTTCATGGTCAAGAACACCTCCTACCTGTTCGTGACCGGACCCGAGGTGGTCAAGACCGTCACCCATGAGAGTGTGACGCAAGAGGAGCTGGGTGGCGCGCTGACCCACACGACACGTTCGGGGGTCGCCGATCTGGCTTTCGAGAATGATGTCGAAGCCCTGATCGAATTGCGCCGCTTTATCGATTTCCTGCCCGCCTCGAACCGCGTCCAGCCGCCGCTGCGTATAACCGCCGATCCGCCCGACCGGGTCGAGCCGTCACTCGACAACCTTGTCCCGAGCAGTCCGAACAGGCCCTACGACATGAAGGAGCTGATCGAGAAGGTCGTCGACGACCGCGACTTCTTCGAGGTTCAGCCCGACTACGCCCGCAACATCCTGATCGGCTTTGCCCGAATGGAAGGGTCGACCATCGGGATCGTCGCCAACCAGCCGATGGTGCTCGCCGGCTGCCTCGACATCGACAGCGCCCGCAAGGCCGCCCGCTTTGTACGGTTTTGCGACTGCTTCAATATCCCGATCGTCACTTTCGTCGATGTCCCTGGGTTCCTGCCGGGGACCGCCCAGGAGTATGGCGGCATTATCAAGCACGGCGCGAAGCTGTTGTTCGCCTTTGCCGAAGCGACCGTGCCAAAGGTGACCCTGATCATCCGCAAGGCCTATGGCGGCGCTTACGACGTGATGAGCTCGAAGCATCTGCGCGGCGATATCAATCTTGCCTGGCCCTCGGCCGAGATCGCGGTCATGGGTCCCAAGGGTGCGGTCGAGATCATCTTTCGGGGCGATCTCGGCGATACCGCCGCAATCGAGGCGCGCACCGAGGAATACCGAGAGAAATTCGCCAACCCCTTCGTCGCAGCGAGCCGCGGCTTTATCGACGACGTAATCCCGCCGCGCGGCACTCGGCGGCGCCTCTGCCGCGCGCTCGCCATGCTGCGCGGCAAGCAGCTGTCGAACCCGCCGAAGAAGCACGACAACATCCCGCTTTGAGCTGCCGCGAATGATACCCACGAGTGCAGGAAGACCCTCACCCACCCATCCCTGCGGGCTGGGTCCCCCCTCTCCCGCAGTGCGGGAGAGGGTGCCGAGCGCAGCGAGGCAGGTGAGGGACGGCGGGCGACAGGTCTACGTTGTTTAGGAAGATCCTGATCGCCAACCGCGGCGAGATCGCCTGTCGCGTCATCCGCACCGCGCGGCGGATGAGAATCGCTGCGGTCGCAGTCTACTCCGACGCCGATGCCGAGGCGCTGCATGTGCGGATGGCGGACGAAGCCGTCCGGATCGGGCCCGCCCCCCCGGCTCAGAGCTATCTCGACATCGAGCGGATTATCGAGGCCTGCGATGCCACTGGGGCTGAGGCAGTCCACCCCGGTTATGGCTTTCTGTCGGAGAACCCTGCCTTTGCGCGGGCGCTCGCCAAGGCGGGGGTGATCTTTATCGGGCCGGGACCCGAGGCGATCGCCGCAATGGGCGACAAGATCGCGTCGAAGAAGCTGGCCCGCGCCGCCGGTGTGTCGAGTGTGCCAGGCCATCTCGATCTCATCCCCGACGCGGAAGCCGCGGTCAGGGTCGCCCGCGATATCGGCTACCCGGTCATGATCAAGGCTTCGGCCGGAGGCGGCGGCAAAGGAATGCGGATCGCCGCGAGCGACGCCGAGGTTCGCGACGGCTTCCGTTCGGCGGCGAGCGAGGCAAAGTCGAGCTTTGCCGACGACCGGATCTTTATAGAGAAATACATTGAAGAGCCCCGGCACATCGAGATCCAGGTGCTCGGCGACAATCAGGGTAACATCGTCCATCTCGGCGAGCGCGAATGCTCCATTCAGCGCCGCCACCAAAAGGTCGTCGAGGAGGCCCCCAGCCCGTTTCTCGACAGCGACACCCGGGACGCCATGGGCAAACAGGCGGTCGCGCTGGCGCGGGCCGTCGACTATCGCTCGGCCGGCACGGTAGAGTTCATCGTCGACCGGCAGCGCAACTTCTATTTTCTTGAGATGAACACTCGGCTCCAGGTGGAGCACCCGGTGACCGAGCAGGTGACCGGGCTCGATCTCGTCGAGCTGATGATTCGCGTTGCAGCCGGCGAGCCGCTCCCCTTCGGCCAGGACGATGTCCCGCTTGCCGGCTGGGCGATCGAAGCGCGGGTCTATGCCGAGGACCCGACACGCAATTTTCTGCCCTCGATCGGCCGGCTCGTGCGGTATCTGCCGCCGACCGGCGAAGGGATCAGGCTCGATGCCGGGGTCTTCGAAGGTGCCGAGATCAGCGTCTACTATGATCCGCTGATCGCCAAGCTCGTCGCGTCCGGCCCTGATCGCGAAACGGCAATCGACCGGCTGCGTGGAGCGCTGGACGGTTTCTATGTCGCCGGCGTGCAGCACAACATTCCCTTCCTGGCGGCCGTCGCGACGAGGCCGCGGTTTCGCGCCGGCATGCTGTCGACCGACTTCATCGCCGAGGAATTTCCCGGCGGTTTCGCGCCGCCTTCCGGCTTTGTCGAACCGGATCGGGCAATCCTGCTCGCCGCGGCGCTGGCACATCGCCGCATCCGCGAGCACGAGACGGCGATTGACGGCAAGCTGGCCGGGGCACGGGTCGAAATACCCGAGGATTGCGTGGTCCTGCTCGACGGACACGCATATGCGGTTTCGGTACGGCCGGAAGGCGGTGCGTACCGCGTCGAGACCGATGGAGAGAACCACCTCGCCACTACAGATTGGCAGCCCGGCCAAGCATTGTTGCATGCCCGAGTCGAGCAGCTTGCCTCGACGGTCCAGATAGAGCGTCTGCCCGGGGCATCCTTCCGGCTTCTCCACGGCGGCATTTTTCGGCGCGCCCAAGTGCTGTCGCCGCGCGCCGCTGAGCTCCTTGCGCTGATGCCCGAGAAAAAGGCGCCGGATACCTCGCGGCTGCTGCTGTCGCCGATGCCGGGCCTGCTCTCTTCGGTAGCGGTGACCCAAGGTCAGGACATCAAGGTCGGCGAGCCGCTCGCCATCGTCGAGGCAATGAAGATGGAGAATGTTCTGCGCGCCGAACGCGACGGCCGCATCGCCCGCATCCGCGCCAACCCGGGCGACAGCCTGGCCGTCGACCAGGTCATCCTCGAATTTGAGTGACCGCCGCGATGGAAACTGTTCGGCTCAGAATTACCGGCAGGGTGCAAGGCGTCGGCTACCGCCTCTGGGCGACGCGCATGGCGGCGAACCTCGGGCTCCGCGGCTGGGTAAGAAACCGGTCGGACGGCAGCGTCGAGGCATTGGTGACCGGCGCGCCGGAGGATGTCGCCGCGATGGTCGAAGCCTCCCGCAAAGGTCCGATCGGCGCCTACGTCGCCGAGGTGACCGCCGTTTCCGACAAGGATGACGGCAGCCACGGCTTTGTCGCCCGTTCGACCGTCTAGCGCCGCCGCTCTGCCCTAATCGAACAGCGCCAGGTCGATCGCGTCGCCCATCTTGGTGTAGCCGAGGTCGCTCGGGTGGAGACCGTCACCGCAATCGTAGCTCGGCAGCATCTGCGTCGGAAGTTCGGGGTCGCGCAACGCCTGGTCGAAATCGGCGACCCCGTCGAACGCGCCGCCCCCGCGGATCCAGCTGTTGACCGCCAGACGGACTTCCTCGCGCTGCGGGTTCCAGGCATTGGCCATGTAGGTCTCGTTGCCGAACGGCGTCAGCGTGGCACCGATAATCTTGATGCCTCGGGTGTGGGCGCGCTGCGCCATCTGCTTGAGACCGGCAATCATCTGCGCCGCAGTGGGCTCCTCCTCCGGTTTCCGCCACCGATTGCGCAGATCGTTGGTGCCGAGCATCACGGCGACGTGGGTGACCCCGGGCTGTGATAGGACGTCGCGGTCGAAGCGGCGCAGTCCGCTATCGCCGCGGATGTCGAAGAGGATGCGGTTGCCGCCGAGCCCCTCGTTCATGACCGCCATCGGCCGGCCGCGCGGCCGCGCCGTCAGCCGGCGCGCGAGCTGGTCAGGCCAGCGGCAGAAGGCGTCCATCGTCGAGATGTTGCCATCGGTCAGCGAATCGCCGAGCGCCACGATACCGCCGGTGTCGGCGCTGGCGAGCACGTCGACACCGCAGACGAAGAACCAGTCGCTGGTGAGGCTGGCGATCGGCATCACATTTGCCGCCATGAAATCTCCCGGCGGCGAGATATAGTTGGTCTGCCGTGCATAGCGGCCGGTGATCTGAAAATCGTTTAGGACCTCGCCGGGCAGATAGAG
>WNFR01003172.1_pt1 | contig 17072 bp, 21 predicted proteins | sample 5400221 | NCBI WGS metagenome assembly WNFR01 (sample SAMN13153357, study PRJNA577476) | soil metagenome | isolation source: 40 cm soil under Madrone tree | place: USA:California | collected 2016-06-14
CTCGATGCGGGCGTGCGCGCGTTCGTGGTGAAAGAGGCTCCGCTCGAGGGGCTCAATCGCGCGCTGGAGACAGTCGCAGCGGGCGGGACGTACGTCGATCCCGTCGTCAGCGGGCTCCTGCTGCGCGATTCCGACGCTCCCGATCTCACGGACCGCGAACGCCAGGTGTTGCGTCTCCTTGCCGACGGCTGCTCGTACGAGGAGGTCGGCCAGCAACTCTTCATCTCGCCCGAGACCGTGCGAACGCACGTCGCGAAGACGCTGCGGAAGCTCGGCGTGCGGACGCGAACGCAGGCGGTCGCTGCCGCACTGCGCGCCGGCCTGATCAGTTGACCCGTTCCGCATGCTGAGCTCAGGCCAGCGCCTTCCCGATTGCCTCGAGGACGCGCTCCGGCTGGAACGGCTTCACGACGAAGTCCTTCGCACCAGACTTGATCGACTCGAGAACCTTGCTCTCCTGGCCGAGTGCGGAGCACATGATCACGCGTGCGCCGGGATCGGCAGCGAGGATCTCCTTCAGGGCCTGGAGCCCATCCTTCTCGGGCATGGTGATGTCGAGCGTGGTGACGTCGGGGTGCAGCGACTGGAACTGCTCCACTGCCTCGAGACCGTTTGCGGCCTCTCCGACGACCTCGTGCCCGCCTTTGGCGAGCGCATCGCTCAGGACTTTCCGCATGAATGCGGCGTCGTCGACGATGAGAACACGAGCCATGTTCAGCTACCTCCTTCGTGCGTTGACGCGTAGGCGGCTTCAGGATCGAGTACTCGCTCGATCTGAACCGCCCACTCGGTCTGGTCGATGAGCAGAAGCCGGCCGGTGGCGAACCGCCGGCCGTTGACGTAAAGGTCGATTGGGTCGTCCGCAGCGCGGTCCAGCTCGACGACGGCGCCCGCCGCGAGGCCGACTGCCTTGGCAAGCGGGAGCGTGGCGCGGCCGAGCTCGGCGCCGACGCGCACGCGGATGTTGCGGATCGACTCGGGCGAGAGGATCGGCTCTGCTCCGTCGATGATCTGTCCGCCGTTCAGCTCCGCGACGCGGTCGACGAGTGCGCGCGTCATGCGCACGACGAATGCGTTCGGAACGAGCTGGATCAACCGGCACTGCTCGCCGAGCAGCGTGAACGAAGCGACGGTCGCGTGCGGCGTCTTCGGATACGCGTCCTCGGCGTCGGCGAGCTTTTCGATGAACCGCGTCGTCGGCACGGAGATCTCGACCTCCTGGCCGAGCACCTTGCCGGTGGCGCCTGCGGCGGCGGCCATCATCTGGTTCATCGCCTCGCCGACTGCCGACAGCTCGAGCTCGTCGAGCTCCGCATCGTGATCTTCCGCCGGCGGCTCTTGCATCATCATCGCGGCGGCGAGCCGGCGCGCTCCGAGGCGGGAGACGACGAAGACGTTTCCGCCCGTGACGCCGTCGACGTACGAGACGTTCGTCGCGACCGACGGCAATGCGATCGCCTGCAACGGCGAGTGGCCGCTGGGCACGACCGAAACGGAGCCGCGCTCGGCCGCATCGGGTGCGAGCGACATGAGGACGCGCAGAATCGCGTCCGCGGTCGAGTTGCCGAGCTGGAGGAGCGCTTCCTCGGTGGTCACGAAAGTCCCTCCAGCTGTTCCACGATCTCCACCGCGCGGCGGCTTCCGCTACGGCCCGGCCGCGCGCGGTGCAAGGGGACGTCGCCGGCGCAGAGGAACACACCGCCGCTCGCAGGCGTGCCGAGGCGGACGACGTCGCCCTCTCCGAGCGCCAGCACGTCGCCGATCGTCAGCTCGAGCGCGCCGACTTCCACACGAACCTCGATGTCGACGGCGCCGATCGCGGCGCGAACCGCTTCGCCGATCTCGGCGTCGGGCGCGGGCGCCTCGCCGATGTCGAACTGGCCGCTGAGCCGGTCTGCCACGGAGGCGATCGAGCGGTGCGGCACGAGGAGGGAGAGCGTCGAAGAAGCCTTGGGGCCGCGGACCTCCATAGTCACGACGATCGTCGGCTCGCTCGGCGGCGCGATCTCGACGTTCGCGACCTGGGACTCGAGGTCGAGCAGTTGCAGCTCGAGGTCGAAGAGCTCCCTCCAGACGACGGACAGCAGCTCGAGCAGCGTCGTGAACGTCCGGCGCGTGAGCGCCGTCTCGATCTCGGTGAGGTTCCGGTAGATCGGCGTCTCGGTCTCGCCGCCGCCGACGAGCCGCTCGATGAAGCGGAACACGAGCGGCAGCTCGACGCCGATGAGGACCGTCGTCTCGAGCGGCTGCGTGGAGAGGACGCCGAAGAGCGAAGGCTGCGGAACGTCGGCGAGGGCGGCGGACCAGGTGAGCTGGTCGACGTTGATGATCTCGAACTCGATCGGCGAGCGCAGCTCGGCGGAGAGGCGCGTCGAAGCCGTTCGGCAAAAGGTCTCGTGTGCGCGCTCGAAGCGGCGCTGTTGATCCGGGGCGAGCTTCACCGGACGCGTGAAGTCGAGCTCGCGCACGCGGCGCGGACGCCGGGTCTTCTCTGCCGGCTTCTCCGGGATGCCGCCTTCCTTCGCGGCGGCGACGAGCTGTGCGATCTCGTCGGGTGAGAGGACTTCGCTCATCGTGCCCTCGAGAGCATTCCGGCGGGCTTGAACAGCTCGACTTCCGGCGAGCCCGGCTCCTTGACGGTCACGATACCGGTCTCGACCTGCACGCGCACCGTCCGGCCTTTGCTGCCGCCGGTCGCCGACGCGCGCACCTGGACGCCGGCGGCCTCCAGGGCTTCGCGTGTGGCCTGTTCGTTGCGGCGGCCGATGTCGAGGCCGCCCGCCGAGCCGAACGAGAACATCTGCGCGCCTCCGACGAGGACGGCTTCCAACCTCGAACGCAGCCCGCCGATGCCGGCGAGGCTTTCGAGCAGCGCCGGCACCGCGCGGTCGGCGAACTTGCCGACCGGCGCTTCGAGGTCGCCGTTGGACGTCGGCAGCATGATGTGCGCGAGACCTGCGATCGCGCGCGCGGAGTCGATCAGCACGAGGCCGATGCACGAGCCGAGCCCGATCGACGCGAGCAGATGCCCGGGATCACGCGAAATCGCCACCTCGCCCATACGCACCATCGTCTCCTTCTCGCCGTTCGTCACCCGGCGAGACCGAGCCGGCTGAGCACCTCGCCGACGCCGTCCTTGCTCGGAACGAGCATGAACGAGAGGGATGCCTCCGTGCCCTCGATGAGCAGGTCGGAGTCGAGCATCAGCGCGATGTCGGTCGATTCGGCGCTCGTTGCGAGCACCGACGAGACGATCGCGCCGAGCATGTCGGTCACGGTCTGAGGAGGCCGCGGCTCGAGCGAGAGGCCGGTCATCATCCCGAGCGCGCCGACGTAGGCGGAGCCGAGGATGTTGCCGATCTCCCCGAGAGCGGAGAGGCCGACCTCGCTGTCGGCTTCGACGCCGAGGAGGCCGCAGAGCGTCTCCGCGTCGTCCGGCGGGAACAGGAGCAGCACGATCGCGTCGAGATCGCCGAAGACCGGCAGCACGACGGCGGTGACCAGTGCATCGGCGGGACCTGCAGCGTCGACTGCGTCGGCGAGCGGCAGCGCGAGCGCATTCGGAACCGACACGTCGATCGGAACTCCGACCATGCTCGAGAGCGCGGTCGCGGCAGTCCCGGAGCCGATGTTCGCGAGCTCGCGCAGCGCGTCGAGCTGCATCTCCGAGTAGGACGTCTTCATGAGTGCGTTGAGCCTCCTTATGCTGCGGCGGGAACACGCGCGGCGGCTTCGTTCGCCGCCGTCGTGAGCGCGTCGCAGTCGACGATGAGTGCGATCTGGCCGTTGGACAGGACGGCTCCGCCCGAAAGTGCAGTGCGGCCGCCGATCTCCTGCGGCAGCGGCCTTGTCACCAGCTCGCGCTGGCCGACGAGCTGCTCGACCGCGAGGGCCAGCCGCTGATCCGACCCACGCACGACCACCGCGTGCGTGGCGCGCGCGGCCTTGCCATGACCGAGTGCGTCGGCCAGATCGACGATCGGCAGTACGCCGTCGCGGAGGACGAGCATGCGGCGACCCGCGACGGAACGGACAGGATAGTCCTCGAGCCTGAGCGTCCGCTCGACACGGTCGAGCTGTACCGCAAACGGCAGCCCGCTCGACTCCACGAGCAACGCCGACATGATCGCCAGCGTCAGCGGCAGGCGGATCTGCGACGTCGTGCCGACACCGAGCTCCGACGTCATGACGACTTCGCCGCCGAGCTCGCGGATCGTCGTGCGGACGGCGTCCATGCCGACGCCGCGTCCGGAGACGTCGCTCATCTGCTCCGCCGTCGAGAAGCCGGGCGCGAAGAGAAGCTCAACGGCACGCTGCAGGTCGATCGTCGCCACCGCTTCTTCCGTGATCAACCCGCGCTCGGCGGCCTTGCGCGCGACCTTCGCCGCGTCGATGCCGCGGCCGTCGTCGCGGACCGTGATCAGGACGCTGCCGCCGGCGTGACGCGCGGAGATCTCGAGCGTGCCGGTCGCAGGCTTGCCTGCGGCGATGCGGTCGTCCTCTGGCTCGAGGCCGTGGTCGAGCGAGTTGCGGACGAGATGGACGAGCGGGTCGCCGAGCATGTCGACGACGGTGCGGTCGAGCTCGGTGTCCTGGCCGGAGAGCTGGAGGTCTACCTTCTTGCCGAGCTTCGCGGACAGGTCGCGGACGAGGCGTGGGAAGCGGAGGAACACGGCCTCGACGGGAATCATGCGGATCTGCATGACCATCGTCTGGAGCGCCTGGGAGCTGCGCGTGAGGTCCTGCATCGCCTGGTGCAGCCCGGTCACACCGGTCTGCAACGCGAGCGACTCGGCGTGTGTCCGGTGCACGACCAGCTCGCCCATCAGGTGCATCAACTGGTCGAGCCGCTCGGCGTCCACGCGGACGGTGCTCGTCGCCGCCGACTTCTTGTGCCCCGGCGTGTCCGCGGCGGGTCCGGCGGCAGCAGGAGCGTCGGTCTCGGCGTCGTCGGCCTCGTCCTCGGGCGCCTCGGCTTCCACCGAGCTCACACCCGCGACGTCGGGCACGCCGGCAGCGGCGGCCTCGATCGTTGCGCGGTCGCGATCGCTCGCGAGCCACGCTTCGATCGTGCGGCCGTCGAAGCTCTCGACCGCCTCGTCGGTCGGCGACGAGACGAGAACGTCGCCGTGGTCGCGGAGTGCGGCGATCACCATGTAAGCGCGCACGGCGGGCATGAGGGTCGCGTCGTCAAGCGTGACGGTGACGTGATGGACGGGGCGCCCGTCGGCGTCGCTCACCGCGGCGGTCGGCGCGACCACCGTCACGACGTGCACGTGCTCGGCTGCGTCGTCGCGGACGAGCGCCTTCAGCTGCGTGACGAGCGGCGCCTCGTCGAGACGCTCGACGCCTTCGGTGTCGATCGCCTCGAAGGCGTCGCTGAGCGCGTCGAGGCACTCGAAGAGCACGTCGATCGCGGTGCGCTCGAGTCCACCGGTGCGCTGCCGGAGCAGCTCGAAGACGTCCTCCATCGCGTGCGTCAGCGCCGCAATGCGCTCGAAGCCCATCGTCGCGCTCATGCCCTTGAGGGAATGCGCGATCCGGAAGATCTCGCCGACCGTCTCCGAGTCGTCCGGCACCTCTTCGACGCGGACGACCGCCAGGTTGAGCTCCTGGAGGTGCTCGCGGCTCTCGGCGAGGAACATCGGCAGGTATTCGTTGAGCTCCATCAGGCCTTCCGATAGGTGAAGGGGTGGGCGAGTGTGAGGCCGACCGCCGAGACATTTGCGACGCGCTCGGTGGAGCCGACGACGAAGTAGCCGCCGGAACGGGTCGAGCTCGCGAGCCGCGCGTGCAGGTCGTCGCGCACGTCCTCGGTGAAATAGATGACGGTGTTACGGCAGAGAACGAGGTCGTACGCCGCCGGCGGGAAGCGCATGTCGAGCAAGTTGGCCTCCTCGAAGGTCATCAGTCGTTGCAGCTCCGGCTTCGCCTGCCAGCCGTTCACAGCGCGGTCGAACCAGCGCTCGAGCGACGCAGCGGGAACGGTGCGCGCGTCCTCGACCGAGAAGAGTCCCGCCTTCGCGCGCTCGAGCATGCGCGGATCGATGTCGGTGCCCTTGACCTCGACGCGCGCGCCGGGAGCCTGCTCGAGGCAGACCGCGGCGATCGTGTAACACTCCGCACCGTACGAGCAGCCGGCGCTCCAGATGCGGATGCGGCCGCCCGAAGCGAGTTCGGGCACGACCGACTTTCCGAGCACCGCCCACTGCTCGGGATTGCGCCAGAGCTGCGAGACGTTGATCGTCAGCCGGTCGAGGAGCTGGTCGAGCTCTCCCGCGTCGTTCTTCACGAACGCGAGATAGTCGACGAGCGACTTGATGCCCTTCCGGTCCGCGAACGTGCGCAGCCGCCGCTCCATCTGGCCGCGCTTGTAGTGGGACAGGTCGATGCCTGCGAGGCGCTTGAGCCCTTCGCAGAACACGGCGTAGTCGTCGTGGTCGTATGCGAGCGCGGCGCTCATGCGGCCTCCGCGGCGATTGCCTCGGGGAGGCGGGAAAGGTCGTGGACGCCGTCGGCGAGGTTCGCCTCGACGATTGCACGCGGCATGCCGTAGACGGTGCAGCTCGATTCCGCCTCGACGAGGATGCGGCCGCCGCGCTTGCGCACTTCGTACGCGCCTTCGAGCCCGTCCTTGCCCATCCCGGTGAGGACGACGAGCAGCAGGTCGGGGCCGAAGATCTTCGCCGCGTCGGCGATCGTGAGGTCGGCGCGCGGGCGGAGGCCGCCGATGGGTGCAGCGTCGTCGTCGAGCGCCGTCGTCTTGTCGGGGTGGATGCGCAGGTGCTGGCCGCCGGGTGCAACGAGGACCGTGCCCGGTTCGAGGCGGTCGCCGGCGACGGCCTCGCGGACGTTCAGCGCAGACGCCCGGTTGAGGCGTTCGGCGAGCGAGCCGGTGAAGCCGGGCGGCATGTGCTGCACGATCAGTGCGCCGGCGCCGAGCGGCGACGGCAGCTTCGGCAGGATCTCTGCGAGCGCGCGCGGGCCGCCGGTCGAGCAGGCGATGAGCACGGTGCGCGGCTTTGAGGAGCGTCGCACGCGCGTTGCCGCCCGAGGCGGAAGTGCGGGCGTCGAGGCCGCGCGTTGCGTCGGCCGCACGCGCCGCGACGAGGCGGCGAGCGTGACCTTCTCTCCGAGCTCCATGAGGAAGCTCTGGAGCGCTTCACCTGCGGCGGGCTTCGCGACGAGGTCGACCGCGCCCTCGGCGAGGGCATCGACGGCGCGCGCGCCGTGTGCCGGCGAGAACGCGGAGACGACGACGACCGGGATCGGGCTCGATTCCTCACGCAGGCCGCGCAGGACGCCGATGCCGTCCAGCCCGGGCATCGCGAGGTCGAGCGTGAGGACGTCGGGCCGGAGGTCGCGGCACGCCTTCAGCGCCTGGTCGCCGTCCTCGACGGCTGCGAGCACGGTGAAGCCGTTGCGTTCGAGCGCGTCGGAGAGCAATCGGCGCATGAACGCGGAGTCGTCGGCGACGACGATCCGCAGGGGGGTCTGTTGTTTCACAGCCGGTGTGTCAGGCGCCGAACTCGACGCCCGAGAAGATGCCCTCGGGGTTGAGCAGGATGACGAGACGGTCTGCGATCTTCGCGATCGCGTCGATGAAGTCGGTGCCGGCAGCGGGAACTGTGTCGAGCTGGGCGGCTTCGACCGTGAGCACTTCCTCGACCTCGTCGACGATGACGCCGGCGGTGCCCGTCTCGGTCTCGACGATGACGATCTTCGCGTTGTCGGCGAGCTCGGTCGGCAGGCCGAGGCGCGCGCCGAGGTCGCAGACGGGGACGATCTTGCCACGCAGGCTGATGACGCCCTTGATCCAGGGCGCCTCCGAGGCGACCGCGCGGGGCTCGGTGTAGCGGATGATCTCCTGCACCTGCGTGATCGGGAGCGCATACTCCTCGTCTCCGAGCGAGAAGACGACGAGCTGCTGGGCGAGCTGCGGGGCTGTGGCGGACATCGGACCCTCCGTGGTCATCTGGGCGAGTATTCGGGCCCTCGTAATCGGCAGCGCCACCACCAACCTGAGCACCACATTCCCCGGATCCGCCCTATGCTTCGGGCGATGTCCTCCTCGGTCGCTGCCGGCCCTGATCCCTTCCGCGTGCTCGGCGTTCCGCCGACCGCGTCGGCTGCCGACGTCCGCTCGGCGTTCCGGTCGCTCGTGCGGGAGCACCACCCCGACGCGAACCCCGCCGCGAGGCCCGGAACCGAGCTGAACTCGGTCGTGACGGCGTATCGCAGCCTCGGCCGGATGGGCGTCCTCGCGACGCCGGAGGCGCCGAAGCCGGCGCCCCGCGCGCGCATCGACGTCTACGCCTGAGCACGACGCCGCTCGTGGCGTTTGTCACCTAAACCTCGCCCGGACCTGGTCCGAGCCTCGCCCGAACCTGGTCGGGACCTGGTCCCGACGTGGTTGCAGCTTTGGCGGAACGCGCGCCTGCTAGAGCCGGTCGGACATGAGGGCCAGGAGCCGCGCGTCCGTGTCCTCGGCGTCGCCGTGCTCGTCCACCGTCTGCCGGAGGAAGGCGTCGATGGCCGGCTGCTTCGCGATCGCGTAGTCGACGAGCGGGTCGCTGCCGGTCGCGTAGGCGCCGATCGAGATCAGGTCCTCCTTCGCGCGGTAGACGGCGAGCGTCTCCCGGAGTGCGGTCGCGGCCGCACGGACGTCGCCGGTCGTGATCTCCGTCGACAGCCGCGAGACCGATTCGAGCACGTCGATCGCCGGATAGTGGCCGAGATGCGCGAGATCGCGGCTGAGGACGCAGTGCCCGTCGAGGATCGAGCGCGCCGCATCCGCGACGGGCTCGTTCATGTCGTCGCCCTCGACGAGGACGGTGTAGAGACCGGTGATCGAGCCGCGCTCCGAGGTGCCGGCGCGCTCGAGCAGCCGGGGGAGCTGCGCGAAGACGGACGGGGTGTAGCCGCGCGTCGTCGGCGGCTCGCCGATCGCGAGGCCGACCTCGCGCTGCGCGGTGCAGAAGCGTGTCACGGAATCCATCATCAGCAGCACCTGCCGGCCGGTGTCGCGGAATGCCTCCGCGATGGCGGTCGCCGTGAACGCGGCCTTGATCCGGACGAGTGCGGGCTCGTCCGACGTCGCGACGACGACGACCGAGCGCGCGAGCGCGTCGCCGAGGTCGCCCTCGATGAAGTCGCGCACCTCACGGCCGCGCTCCCCGACGAGGCAGATCACGTTGACGTCCGCGAGCGTCGAGCGCGCGATCATTCCGAGCAGCGACGACTTGCCGACGCCGGAGCCGGCGAAGATGCCGAGTCGCTGGCCGCGTCCGCACGGGACGAGCGAGTCGAGCGCACGCACGCCGAGCGAGAGACGGTCGACGATCCGCGTGCGGTTGAGCGGATCCGGCGGTGCGCCGGCCGTCGAGCGCGACGTGCCGCCTTCGAGCGCCGGCCCGCCGTCGATCGGCACGCCGAGTCCGTCGACGATGCGGCCCAACAGCGTCTCGCCCACGGTGACGCGGAACGGACGTTCCGTTGCGAGCACGGGATTACCCGGGCCGATTCCTTCCATTTCACCGAGCGGCATCAACAGCGTGCGCCCGTCGCGAAAGCCGACGACTTCCGCTGGAACGAGGGTACGCGCGCGGCCGGCTTCGATCGTGCAGAGCTCGCCGATCTCCGCGCGCAATCCCGTCGCCTCGATCACGAGGCCGATGAGGTTCGACACGCGGCCATGTGCGCCGCAGAGGTCGGCGTCACGGATTGCGTGGAAGCCTCGCGCGAGGGCAGGCTCGGTCATCACGCTGCGAGTGCGGTCGCGTCGCGCAGCAGCGCGGCCGCACGCTCGAGCTGCTGCTCGACGCGCGCGTCGATCTCGCCCTCGACCGTGCGCACGATGCAACCGCCGCGCGGCACGCGCCGGTCGGCGACGATCTCGACCTGGCGCAGCGCGCCAAGGTCGGTCTGGTCGCGAACGAGCGTCGCCTTGATCAGGTCTTCGTCCTCGGGACAGACTTCGAGCACGATCCGCTCACGCGAGACGACGCGGCGAAGCGCACCGTTGACGACCGAGCACACGAGCGCCGGATCGGTGTCGAGCGCCGTATGCAGGATCTTCTCCGCGAGTGCGATCGCGAGCTCGACCGCGCGCGCCTCGATCGCCGGGACGACCTCGCCGGCGATGCGGTCGAGCGCGGCGCGCGCCTCCACGAGCGCGGCCCGGGCGGGATCGAGGTGCGCCTGCGCCTCGGCCCTGCCCGCGGCCAGTCCCTCTTCGTGGCCGCGCGTGCGCGCTTCCGCGGTGACCGCATCGGCCGCGGCGCGCGCCGAAGCGACGAGCTGCTCGCGCGACGGCCCGGCCGGCTGGACGCGCTCTCCCTCGAGCGTCGGGAACGTGAACTGCTCCATCAGACGACCTGCTCCTCGTCCGCTGCGCCTTCGCGCGCGACGAAGATCGCGCCGGACTCCTCGAGCTTGCGGACGACGCCGACGACCTTCGACTGCGCCTCCTCGACGACCTTGCGGCGCTGCGGCGGCATGAACTCCATCTCTTCCGCGAGCATCTCGGCGCCGCGCTGCGACATGTTGCCCATGATCCGCTCCTTGACGTCGTCGCTTGCGCCGCGAAGTGCGAGCGCGATGTCGCGCGCGTCGATCTCCTTCAGCACGAGCTGGATCGAGCGGTCGTCGAGCTTCAGGATGTCCTCGAAGACGAAGAGCAGCGCGCGAACTTCCTCGGCGAGCTCGGCGTCACGCTCGGCGAGGTGCTCGAGGATGTTCCGTTCTGTGCCGCGGTCGGCCGAGTTGAGAATCTGCGCGAGGGCGGGTACGCCGCCGGCCGCTGCGTACTCGTGCTGCAGCACCGATTCGAGCTTCTGGCGCATCACGTGCGCGATCTCCTTGACGACGTCCGGGGCCGTCTGACCCATCAACGCGATGCGCGTCGCGACGTCCGCCTGCTCGACCGGCGGCAGCTGCTGCATCACCTTCGCTGCGAGCTCGGTTGTCGGCAGGTTCGCGATCACGAGCGCCACCATCTGCGGGTGCTCGCCGCGCAGGAACGCGCAGATCTGATCGGGCGGTGTGCCGCGCAGGAACTCGAACGGGGTCTGCTCGATCACGGTCGCGAGGCGGGCGAGGATCTCCGACGCGCGCGACGCACCCACGGCGCGCTCGAGCACCTCGCGCGCGTAGGCGACGCCGCCTTCGGCGACGTAGCCGCGCGCATACGCGGTCTCGACGACTTCCTCGAGCACCGACTCGGAGGCGGCGGCGTCGACCGACGACGTGCGCGCCATTTCGACCGTCAGCTTCTCGATCATCTCCTGCGGCAGGTGCTGGAAGATCTGCGCGGCGCCCTGCGGCCCGAGCGCGACGCAGAGCATCGCCGCCTTGCGGCGGCCCGAAAGGGCGGTGAGGCCCTTCGGTTGTGAGCCTTGCCTGGCCGGCAGCGGCGCCGCCGGAGCTGCTTCTAGTCCTTCAGCCATTCGCTCACCTGGACGGCGATCTGCTCGGGCTGCTTCTTCGCGATCTCTTCCGCTTCGGCCTTGAGTGCGGCGCGCCGCGCCTGGGCCGGATCGAGTGCGCCACGGACGGGAGGCGCAGCCTCGAGCTCGGCGACCGCGACGGAGCGCTCGATCTCGCGCAGCCAGGTCGGCTCAGGAGCGACGCCCTCGTTCTCGCGGCGCTTGAGCGACCGGCGCATGAAGAAGAGGAAGAGCAGCGAGGCGAGCCCGAGCAGCACGTACTTCGCCGCGCCGAGCGGGTTCTTCATGATGCCGGCGATCGGCGAGCCTGCGGCAGGCGTCGTCGGCTGCTTCGCAAAGGTGATCCGCGAGACGGCGAGGGTGTCGCCGCGCTTCGTGCTGACGCCGGCCATGCTCGCGACCGACTTCTGCAGGCTGGCGACCGTCGCAGCCGGGACGCTCGAGTCGACGAGCAGCGCGACGTCGAGCCGGTTGACGGTGCCCGGCGCGACGGTCGTCTTCTGCACCGTCTTGTCGACGCCGAAGACCGTGTTGTCGGACTTGTTCGTGTAGTTCGAGCTGGACGAGGTCGAGCCGCCCGCCGGGTACGTGGCAGAGGTGTTCGTCGACGCGCCGGCCGGCAGCGCGGGTGCGCCGCCCGTGCTCTTCAGCTTCTCCTGCTGGAGCTGCGTCTGCAGCGGCGTCCCCGCCTTCGCGTACGACGTCTTGTCGATCGTCGTCTGGTCGACGTTGAGATCGGCGTGCACACGCGCCTGCGCCTTGCCCGGGCCGAGCGTCGCGATCAGCATCGAGTTGATCGTGGCCGCGAGCTCGGAGGAATACAGCTGGTCGGCGCCAAGCTTCGTGCTGGCCGACACGCCGCCGGTCGCGTTCGCGTTCGGCCAGAGCAGCGAGCCGGTCTGGTCGGTGACCGTCACGTTCGCGGTGTCGAGCCCCTTGACGCTCGCGGCCACGAGATGAGCGATCCCCGAGACGGTCGACGGGTCGAGCTGGCCTCCGGCGGTGAGCATCACGGCCGCGCTCGCCTTCGAGCCCTGGTCGACGAACAGCGTGTCGGTCGGGAGCACGAGCTGCACGTCGGCGCTCGAGATTCCGTTGATCTGCTGAATGGCGCGGTCGATCTCGCCCTCGAGCGCACGCTGGTAGTTGATCTTCTGCTGGAAGTCGGTCGCGCCCATGCTGACCTTGTTGAAGATCTCGAAGCCGACCTGGCCACCGTTCGTGAGACCCTTCGACGCGAGCGCGATCCGCGCTTCGGACGCCTGGCTGTCTTGCACGTCGATGCCCGTGCCGCCGTTGACGATGTGGAACGCGACGCCGGCCGCGGAGAGCGCCTGCGTCATCTGTCCGGTCTGCGCGGGATCGACGCCGGTGACGAGCGACGTGTAACTCGGCTTGGACGCGTAGCTGTAGAGGAAGTAGAAGGTGACGAGCACGAGGAGCGCGCAGCCGACGATCGTCAGCTGGCCGCGCGACTCGAGACTGCGCCAAAGATCCTTGATGCGTGCGAAGGCCATTGCCTAGTGCCCCTTCAGGTGATGCCGTCTAGCTTCTGGGGCGCGAGCACCAAGCGATGCAAGGACGCAGGGAGCCCCGATAGCGGTGGCTATCGGGGCGACCGAGGACGCAGCAGCGCGCCGCGTGATCGCGCCCCAGAAGCGGTCATGTATTGCCTGAAGGGGCACTTAAACCTGCATCCGGAAGAGCTCTTGATACGCCTCGACCGCTTTGTTGCGGACCTGCGTCGCGAGCTGGAGTGCAAGGCTCGCGCGCTCGACCTCCATCGCCACCGACGAGACATCCGTGGCCTGGCCGGTCGCGAGCTGCTGCGCGGCACCCGACGCCTGCTGCTGCAGGTTGTCGAGCTTGCCGAGCTCGCCGGAGAGCATGTCGCCGAAACCGGACGCGCCGGTCTTCGGCGCGGCGGGCGCGGCGCTTGGCGCGGCAGCACCGCCGATGGGAGGGATCGGAAGAATCGACATGATCAGCGCAGGAGGTCGAGCGTGCGGGTGAACATCTGCTTTGCGGCGGTCATGGCCTGCACGTTCGCCTCGTAGCCTCGGCTCGCGGTGATCAGGTCGACCATCTCGGTGACGGGATTGACGTTCGGGAGCGTGACGTAGCCCTGCGCGTCGGCGTCCGGGTGGCCCGGGTCGTAGACGCGCCGCGGCGCACTCGGGTCGCCGACGATTCCCGTCACGTGGACGCCGGCGCCGGCGTCTCCGGCCTGCGCACCGGCGAGCGCGCCCGCGAACGTCGAGGTTCCCGCAGCTTCCTGAAGCACGACTTCCTTGCGCTGGTACGGCTTGCCGTTCGCGCCGCGCGTCGTGTCTGCGTTCGCGAGGTTCTCCGCGGTGACGTCCATGCGCAGCCGCTCGGCCGACATGCCGGACGCGGAGATGCCGAGCGACCCGAACAGTCCGCCGCTCATTACTGGCCGCCTCCGCCGATGGCGATCTGGAGCATCTTCAGGCGCGCGCTCGCGACCGCGATGAGAGATTGGTAGTCGAGCGCGTTGGCGCTCAGGTTCGACATCTCGGTGTCGACGTCGACGTTGTTGCCGTCGGACTGCATGGCCGTCGTCGTGTCGGTTTGAGGCGTGAACTGCACGTTGCCGAGCTGCGTGCTCTGGTCGCCCGCGGCGAGCGCGCCGGCGAGCGTGCTGTGAAAGTCGACGTCGGAGCGCTTGAACCCGGGGGTGTTCGCGTTCGCGAGGTTGTTGGCCAGGATCTGCTGACGCTCGGCGGCGCCGGACAGGGCGCGCTCGAGGGCGATCTGGGTGACATCGAACAGTCCCACGCGTTCGTCCTCCGTTTCGAAGAGCGCCCGTCCGTGGGTTCCAGCGCCTCGTCCGTGAGGCAGTCGGGGTAATCGGTGCGAGATTCGGCGACTTGAGTCGCCCGTGAGCGCTAGACGCGCTGGTCGAGCGAGGCGTCGAGCGAGCCGCCGCCGTACGAGGCGATCGCGCGGCGGCCGCGGCCGACGTGCTCGAGCTCGAAGGCGACCTCGTGCGCGAGCGCTTCGATCGCGGCCGTGTTCGACCATGCGATCCGCGCCGCCTCCTCGAGCAGCGGACGGGCCTCCTCGGGTGCTTGGGCGGGGAGCGAGTCGACGAGCTCCTGCCAGCGGTCGCCGAGCGCCGCCGCCTCGGGCCACCGGCCCGCGTCGATCAGCGCACGCTGGCGGCGCGTCAGCTCGAGGAGCTGCTCGTACCCGGTCATGCCGGGATGCGCTCCGACGACTTCTCGATCGCGGCCCACGATTCGCGGAGCTCCGCGAGCAGCTCGGCGACTTTTTCGTAGCCTTCCGGGTCGGCGTGCAGCGTCGAGTCGATCAGGTGCCGCGAGCAGAAGCTGTAGATGCTGCGCAATCCGACGGCGATCTCGCCCTGGCTCAGGTCCAGGGAACGGGTCAGCTCGTCGATGATCGCGGTCGCGCGGCGAAGACGCTCACGCGCGGTGTCGCGCTTGCCGGCGCGAAGAGCGGCAGCCGACTGGTGAAGGAAGCGGATCGCGCCGTCGTAGAGCATCACGACGAGGCGCTCGGGCGACGCCGTCATCACGCTCGCCTCGGTGTAGGCGAGCTTCGCAGCTGCGTATGGATTCACGCGGACCTCGTTCGGTGCGTGGGGACGGGACGCCCGTGTAGTCGGCGGAAAGGGTTCCGGCTTGAGCCCGAGGGAAGCCCGTTAGGAGAACTTCGGCAGACTGGCGATCTGGCCGGTCAGCCAGGTGCCCTGCGACTGCGCCGACTGCATTGCGGTCTCCATCGCCGTGTACTGCGCGCGCAGCGCGGTCTCCTTCGCCGCGAGGCGGACGTCCCAGGCGCTCTTCTGCGAGCTGAGCGACGTGATCAGCGTGCCTTCGTTCGCGATCGCGGAGTTGATGACCCCGCCCGTGCCGACGAACGTGTTGAGCACGCGGTTCTGGCGCTGCGCAAGCCCTTCGGAGCCGTAGGTTCCTGTGACGTTCGTGAACAGTGCCTTCACGTCGTCGAAGTTCGTCGTCAGCGCAGCAGTCAGCTTCGTCGAATCGAGCGTGAGATCGCCTGCGATCGACGACTGGTTGAGCGCGCCGGTGCCGACCGCGGCGCCCGTCGAGACGCCGGCCAGCGCGACCGCGTTCATCGCTCCCGGCCTGCCGGAGACGATGTCGTTCACGGAGGCGCGGAGACGCGACAGCATTGACAGCAGCGACGGGTCGCCCTTGAGGTCGCCCTTCGCGCGGTCGGCGTTCGTCGACGGATTCACCACCCGCTGCTCGTTCACCTTGGCGGTGATCATGTCGATCGTCGCGTTGTACGTGTCGACGAAACTCTGAATCGCGGTCTGCACGCCGGCCGTGTTCGGCGCCGGCTGGCTCACGCTGATCGTGGCAGGCGACGCGGTGACGCCCAGCAGCGTCACGGTCAGGCCCGACGCGAGGTTCGTGAGCACGTTGCTCGGGCTCGTCTGGTTCGCACCGCCGTCGACGGAATACATCGCATCGAGCGGGGCAACGGTCTGAGCGAGACCGAGATCGGCTGCGAGTGTGCCGCCTCCGCTGCTCGTGACCGCGATCGTGTTCGCGGCGCCGGTCACCTGGCTCGAGATGACGAGCTTCGAGTTCACGACCGACGCGTACACCTGGCGGTTGCTCGCAGTGTTGATCGCGTGCGCGATCGTGTCGAGCGTATCGCCCGACTTCACGTCCACCACGAACGCCTTCGTTGCGTCGGGTCCGACCTGGATCGTCAGCTGGTCGTCGGCGGCGGCAGCTGCGAGCGCGGTGCTCTGCGTCAGCTGGGCTGCGCGTGCGAGGCGGCTCACCGCGATCTGGTAGCCGCCGGGCGGCATGCCGCTGCCGGACGCCGTCACGTGTGTCGGGTCGCTCGACGTGATCGCCTGGGACGTCGTCCACGTGGACGGGCTGATCAGCGACGCGAGCGCGCCCGTGAGGGTCGTCACCTGCGTGCGGATCGCCTGGAGGTCGGCCTGCCGGGTCGTCTCGAGGGTCTGCTTCTGGACGATCCGGTCCTGCGGCAGCTTCTCGATCTGCATCAGCTTCGCGACGATCGAGTTCGTGTCGAGGCCCGACGCGAGCCCGCCGACGTTGAAGTTCGGAATCCCTGCGCCGCTCGACATTCGCTACCCGCGCGTGTCCAGCGCGAGCACGGACGTATCGCCGGCGAGGATGTTCAGCAGGCGCTGCGCGGGGATCTCCCGCTCGGTGCCTGCGGCGGTGTCGCCGACGTGCACGCGGATCTTGTTCGTGCTCGTGTCGTGGTCGATCCGGAACGCGATGTGCTTGTGGTCGAGCTCGTGCAGGACGCGCGCGGCTGTGTCGAGCGCGTCCAGCACCTCGGCGGGCGGGAGCTCGGGCAGCTGGTCCTCGGCCGGGGTCTTCACGAGGAAGAGTTTCGGCCGCGCGGTCGCGGGCGTCGCCCGGATCGGGAAGCCTGCAGGGGTGCCCTCGATGGGCGTCAATCCGTCAACCATCCTGAAGATCCCTCCATGGATCGACAAAAGCGGTCCTCGAACGCCCAGGTCATCGGCCGGCGGCCTACGTTCTTTAGGGGATCCCACCTTCACCCAAAGCGAGGCCTAGGCGGACTGCGCGAGGGCCTCGCAGAGCCGGGCGGCCGCGG
>WNFR01004529.1_pt1 | contig 17070 bp, 10 predicted proteins | sample 5400221 | NCBI WGS metagenome assembly WNFR01 (sample SAMN13153357, study PRJNA577476) | soil metagenome | isolation source: 40 cm soil under Madrone tree | place: USA:California | collected 2016-06-14
AGGAGAAGCCGCTGAAGATGCTTCGGTGAAGCTGGCGCTGCAGAACTTTCAGAGTGCGATGCAGGGCGATGACTCTCTCTTTGTCAGTGAGTATAGAGGGAATTCGCGGGTAAGCCGGGCTGGGGACGGGCGCGGGATTTGCAGCGGGAATTTTTCGTTGTCTTTCAAGGAAAAGGAGTTCGGGCGGAATCGGGGCTTGTATTTTCAGCTGATTCAAAAACTGATCGAGTTGCTGAAGGGCGCGGGGTCGCAGGAAGCACTAATGGCCAGACTGTGTCTGGTGGCAGCAGGGAAGGATGAATCGAGTCCGGGTGTTTTTTCTTTGGGGATTGAGCTTGAAGCTGTGGGCGATAACGGCGATCAAGCCGCGCTGCGCTGGGGGCTGGGCCTGGCACATTTGCAGCAGGCGCTGCTATTTACGTCCCGCCATTTGCGGCAAGTGATTTCACAGAAGAATGGCTGAAGCAATTTACGGAAGCGGACGGCGAGCTTGCGAGCGGCGGGAGCTGCTCATGAAACGAAAGCGCATCCGACGCGGAAGCTGCCTTGGGCAGTCTGTAGTTTCCAGACGGGCCTCAAGTTCACGCGAACGGGGGGAAGAATCGGGACGTGCAGGACGGCAAGTAAATTCTCCGGAAGCTCTTCCTGGGAATCCATTTCGATAGCGACTCCGCCAAAACCAAGATCCAGCACGCGGGCGCGGCGCGAACCCTGATCGCCGAGAACCGCATAGGCGTTCGTGCCGGTCATGGAGACACGCTCGGCCTTGCGCTGGACGGCGAAGACGCGAGGGGCGGGTGGCAGAAGACTTGCGGAAATCTCGGCAGCGGTGGCGGAAGCGGCGGCTTCGATCGCCGATTCGGTTTTTTCAGGAGCGCGTCGAGTTTCAATTGAAATTGGCGGCGGGACGGGTGCGGCCCGCTCTGCAGGCGGAGGAACAGAAGCGGCGCGAGCTTCTTCCTGGGCGTCGGGAGTTTCGGTCCGCGACGAGCCGTTTCCCTTCCGGCTGTGATTGGTGTGTTTCAAACGGTAGAGGCGTTCGTCGGCGATGCGGATCAACTGATCAGCCTGTTCGGCGTCCTGGGGAAAATTGGCAGCGCCGTGATCCATACTGACGCCGACGGTGAGCTGCAGCGGCTGGAGCAGTTCCGCGAAAACAGTTTCGACGCGGCGGGCGAGGGCCACAGCTTGTGAGGCATCGGTTTGAGGGAGAATGAGAGCAAACTCGTCGCCGCCGATGCGAAAAGCGTAGTCCGAGGTGCGCAAGGCTTTTTTCAAGGTGGCGGCTGCGGCGCGCAAAACTTCATCGCCGCGCGGATGGCCATGCTTGTCATTCACTTCCTTGAAGCGATGCAAATCGAGCATGACGAGGCCCAAGGGCTGACTGTAGCGCCGGGCGCGATTGAGTTCCTTTTCGAAGGTTTCTGCGAAGAGCCTTCGATTGTAGAGATCGGTAAGCGGATCGGTGACGGCGTTGAGCTGGAGTTTTTTCAAGTCTTCGTATTCTCTTCGTATTCAATGAGGATGGGAACACGAAGAAGTCCCATTCGGGTGAGGACATCCAAGAGGGCGGTGTTCAGAGAGACTTGGTGATCGGCGCGATCGCTGAGCTCGCGACGGCGAGCGAGCATATCGTCCCAGACTTGCACACACTGGGCTTCGCGCAGATCCAGATGAGCGATCACGCGGAAGTATCGCTGGAGAAACTGACCACGCGCAGGCAGATCGAGAGTATCGAGCGTATCGGCAAGCAGCTCGAGATAAGAATCCTCAATCGACACGCGCGGGGGCGCAGGGGCGCCGGGGCTGGGCATATCCGGTATGGACCTAACCTCTGCCTATCCCCGCGGGGTTTGGGGAAAGCTGAATAAGTTTTCTACATTTATGTGGAGCAACCAAGAGCCCATTCGTACTGGACCCGGGAGCCCACTCGGGAATTAGACCTCCCCAATTCGGGGGTATCCTATTACAAAAGCGTACGATAGGGTAAAGAAAAGTAGATTTTTTGAGTAGCTGCGCGGTCGCCACGGCACATAACTACCCAGGCTTTCCAGACGAGCGGAAGACTCATTCAATCGCGCGAAGAAATTCCAATCCAAAGAGGCGCATTTCCCCGGCTGCATCTTCGCGGAGAACCCTGGCTGAGATACGTGGGGTCTCACTGGGAACAAGACTCGAAGAGGCGGGTGACGGCGCTGGAATTGTTAAATGCACGATTTGATCGGGCCGAATGATGTGTGCTGACGTAATGCAAGCACCGGTGGCGCTGATATTAAGGGTTTTCGTGAGCTCTATGAATTCGGTGCCGGATGCGTCGACGCCGCGGACGAAAATAGGCACCTGCAAACGGATACGGGGCGAGCGTCTTGTTGAAGCCGACGCTACGAGCTGCCGCTTCTTAAGAATGTCAGTCTCCACGAGCTTCCACTTGGTACTAAGGACCTAGTACGGACGTTAGCATCTCGAATGCCACATAATCCTTGGCGCACCTTCCACTAAGGTCATTATTTATGAATAAGATAAAGGTAAGGGCCGCAGAAATAAATTGTTGCGTCGAGTGCTTTGCTCGGGTTATCCACTTCCCTTCCTCAAATGTGCAAACGGAACGCTTTTGCCATTGACACTGGAGGACCCCTTTGCAACGATTAAAAGCTCATTAGGGAAAATTTTTGCCACTTTGCCCGAGAGGCAGGTCTAAGTGATGTCTGGACGAATTGTGGTGCCCCCCCTATCGGAAGAGCGGAATCGCACGGTTCTTCCCCTGGGGTTTGTCAGCGGGCTGCTGGACAAGGTCGAGAAGGCGCTCCTTGTGGCGGAGCGGAACGGCGATCTGCTGCTGGTGAACTCGCGGGCAAAACAGTTGCTGGGATCTTACGGATTCACTGAAATTCCAGGGTTGAATCTTTTCAATGACGTGCTCCGGGCGAAATCGAAACAGATCTTTGACCAAATCGAAAGTGGCGCGAACGAAGTCGAGCTGCAATTCGAACGTGGGGGAACGAAGTCCACAGTGCAGGTTCAGTGGATGCCCGAGCCAGACTGGCTTGTTGTGGAACTTGAGAACAAATCCGAAACACAACAACCACAAGATCCCGCGACGCAACTGACGATACAGGAGCTGCTGCAAGAAAGGGAGATTACCTATCGAAATCTGCTAGCGGCTTACCTAAAACTGCAGGAAGTAAACCGGCAAAAAACAGTGTTCCTTGCCTCGGCGGCGCATGAGTTAAAAACGCCGCTGGCGGTGATCAAAGGCTATTACGACCTTCTGCTGGCGGGTTCGCTCGGGCGCTTGACGGACAAGCAACAAGATATTTTGGAGGAGTCGAAGGACAGTTGCGAACGGCTGGTGCGCCTGGTCTCGATGTTCCTGAATTATTCGGCGCTGGAAAGCGGCAAGCTGGTGCTGCAATTGCGCGAGAACGATTTGCGAGATTGTCTCGAGGAGCTTTCGAAAAGGTGGACGGAAGCGTTTCAGCGCAAGGGAGTGAAACTGGAAGTCAATATCGATCCGTCGATAGCGACGTTCCGGTTCGACTACCAAAAGGTGCAGCAGGCAGCGGCCAATCTTCTGGACAATTCCTTGAAACACACGCCAGCCGGCGGCAGCGTAACGCTGCGTGCGGCGCCGCATTTCTGGGAGCGGCGCGTGGCGGCCATGGCTCCCGCCGAAGAGCGCCGGAGATTTCGCTTGCCGCGACCGAACAGCGTGGAAGTGAGTGTGGCAGACTCCGGGCCGGGAATCGCCGCGGAGCATCACCAGGAGATATTCGAAGATTTTGTACGAGTGGACCGGAACACTTCGGGGATGGGGCTGGGGCTGGCGATTGCAAAGCGGCTCATCCAGGCGCATCGCGGAAAAATCTGGGTCGAGAGCGAAGCGCGAAGCGGGAGCAGGTTCACGTTTTTGTTACCGATGGATCAGGGGTAGGGCAAGCAAATATATCGATTGAGAGGGAACAGTCCATGGCCACAAAAGAAAAGATTCTCGTGATTGACGACGAACCGAGCATTCGAAAGTATCTGCAGACGCTGCTCGAAGTGGATGGATTTGAAGTAGAGACGGTGAGCTCAGGAAAAGAAGCGCTCTCGAAGGTGAAAGGAGGCGAACGTCCGGACTTCATTATCCTGGATGTCTTGATGCCGGAAATGAACGGCATCGAGACACTGAAAGAGCTGATGCAGATCGATCGCAGCCTGAACGTGATCATGCTCTCGTGTTCGAACGAGGTCGGCACGGTCGTTGAAGCCATCCGCATCGGGGCGCACGATTATTTGACGAAGCCTTTTGAGAAAACGGAACTGGACGCGGCGATGCTGAAATCGCGCCAGAAAAAAGAGCTCACGACGGAAAATCAGGCGTTGCGCGACTATTGCGATCAAATCACGGAAGACTTGAGCTTCCTGGCAGCGAGCCCGCAGATGGTGCGGATCCGGCAGCAAATCCTGCAAATTGCACCGGTGGATGTGCCCGTTTTTATTTGTGGGGAGAGCGGTGTCGGAAAAGAAGTTGTGGCGCGTATGATTCATCTGCGTTCGAAGCGCCGGAACCAGCCATTCGTGAAGGTAAATTGCGCGGCTTTGCCTGGAGAACTCCTGGAGTCGGAACTATTCGGTTTCGAACAGGGCGCTTTTACGGGTGCAGTGCGCAGCAAGCCGGGCAAGTTTGAAATGGCCAACAAAGGCACGATCTTCCTGGATGAAATCGCGGAAATGAGCACGCATCTGCAGGCGAAGCTTTTGCACGTTCTGCAGGACCATCAGTATTCACGGCTCGGCGGTCGCCACCTAGTGGAAACCGACGTGAGGGTGCTGGCGGCGACCAACATGGATGTTCAAGAAGCGATGAAGACGGGGCGTTTCCGTGAAGATCTCTATTACCGGTTGAATGTTTTGTCCATCAACGTCCCGCCGCTCCGGGAGCGGACTGCGGAGATCCCGCTACTTTTCCGGCATTTCCTCCAGAAATATAGCGAGAAGTTCGGCAAGACACCCTCGGGACCTTCGAAGTACCTTTTGGATGCAGCTGTGAATTATCCCTGGCCAGGTAACCTGCGTGAACTGGAGAATTTCGTAAAGCGCTATGTAATTCTTGAGGATGACGAAGGCAGTCTGCGCGAATTGGTCGAGATGTCCTCGACACGCCAGCGGACGTCGCCTCGCGAAGAACCGATGCTGCCTCGCGAACAAGGGCTGAAGGCACTTGTGCGTGGGTTGAAGGATGAGGCTGAAACAGAAGCCATCGCCGACGCACTGGAAAAGACGCGTTGGTGCCGAAAGGACGCTGCGAAAATGCTGGGTATCAGTTACAAGGCCTTGCTATACAAGATGCGGCAGTTCAATCTGGATACGCCGCGCACGCGGAAATCGGCTGAGGAGCCAACGGCTGAGGAGCCGGCGGCTTCAGGGATTGGAACGCGACGCAGTTAAGACCGCTCGTCGTCTGCATTTCTCCGGCTAGGCACCGTCACTGGAATCCGTTTTACGGAGTAGTGCGCGAAAGCGGCCGCCTCGTCACATCCAAATAATAACGATACCGCGGTCGGCCGGAGTTGAGTTAATTTGTGCAGCAACGAATGTTACACGCAGGCGCGCGGCAGGCCAGCGAACGGGGAACCAGTCTGGGGGCGACCTGGGAGAGTCCGGGATGTTTATCGTCAGCGCAAGTTTTGCGGAATGATCTCGCGGACATCGAGTGAGAATTGGGCTTGTTCCGCTGTGGTCAGCCTATTCTTTGAGCGAGGAAATGTCGAAGGTTGAACATTTCGAGTAACTTGGACTCCGAGAAGGGGACGCGGGCAAGACGGGAGATCCGCGGCGTGAATTGGAGGATGGTGGCAATGACGGAACGTCGCACAGCACGGCGCTATGACCTCTCGTTGCCGATTATCATCCGTGTCCCAACCGAACGAGCGCTGGATACGCAGCAAGGCAAGACCCGCGACATCTCCACGCGTGGATTGTATTTTGTTGTCGAACAGAACTTGGAGGCCGGCTCGGAGCTGGACATCACGCTGACCCTACCCACAGAAATCACCCATGGCACGGAGGTATTTGTGCGGGCATTGGGGAAGGTTGTTCGGATGGAGAACCGATCGGAAGACGGCGACAACCGCATGGGAGTGGCAGCAGTGATCGAGCGATACGATATCATTCGGGGAGAAGCGGCGCGGGCGTGATTGAGGTTATTTGAGATTTGTGCTTCGCTGACCGGTGAAAGTTTCAGGGCCTTGCCTGCCTTTGCACCCCGACAATCCTATCTTTGAAATGATTTCATCTTGCATTCAGGGGCAAGTTGGGCCTACCATCCGGCGAGGCTGTCCCCGGGAGAGTCCAATGAAGGTCTCGGAGCTAATCGGATCCCGTAAGGAAATATTCTCCATCACCGAGGAGACGAGCGTACACCAGGCTGCTCAGTACCTCCGTGAGAAACAAGTACGCGCGGTGGGGGTGGTTAGCGTCGAGGGCAAGCTTTCAGGCGTGATCTCGCAGAGCGACGTGTCCGACAAAGTCGCCGCGGAGAACAAGTGCCCGGCGTGGATGAAAGCGTCGGATATTATGACGCGCGAGCTCGTGACGGTCACACGGGAGATGACGCTTGATGACTGCTTGCGCTTGATGGAACAGAACAGCATCTACCACCTCATTGTGCTGGGCGAGAAACAAGAATTCCTGGGTATGCTCTCCATCAGTGACATCTTGAGAGTGGTGGCATCGGATGAGAAGGCCCGGGCGGACCTGCTCGAGTCATTTATTTTCCCGCAACGATAAATAGCACTATTTTAAGGATAGTGGAGGGATGGCCGTTTGTGAATGGGCCAATCCTCAGAAAAGACATTGCAGGATCATTCCGTGTCGAGGGGCGCTGCGAGAACTCTCCGCTTTATTCCATCCAAAGCGGTTTCTATGTGTTGCGTCGCACCACTATGCATAGGATTCGGCGATGTTGGAAATGAGGTTGCAAGTCTGCACTCGAGGTGCCGCAAAATCACGCGTAGTTCCGCGCCGCTGCGTTCTTTCCAAGAGGCTGAATTCCAAGCCTCAGATTGAATGTAAGCAATGTCAATAAATTGTTGACAGATGAACCGGGGCGGGTCTCGGTAATTCATTTCCATTGCAGTACATCTAATTTCATAAACCTCTACCAAAGAGACGAATGAGACTTGCAGGTCCTGGCGTCTTGCCTCCTTGACGGTGGGTCGGCCTTAGGGAGGGCGCCATCTCGTAAGTGAATGAAAACAAGCGTTGTAGTACATATCCTCCAGATTTCTTTTCTAATTCAATGGAGTTTAGGACTCTTCCCCATTTGGAGACTCGGATGCAACGTCATTAAGACGGCCTGAAGTCGATTGACGGATCACTGGAATGTCTAGAAATGGTTCATCTGATATGCGTCCTGCGGCGAGCCAATTCGTTGTGCCGCCTGACGAGGTTGTCTTTGGCTGCGCTCCTTCCATGATGGCAGTTCGCCATCAGCTCGAAAAGATTTGCGGCACGAATCTTCCTGTGCTCATTCAGGGTGATGGCGGCAGCGGCAAAGAGACCCTCGCTCGGTGGGTGCATCATCATTCACCATGGAGCTCGGGACCATTTATCAAAGTCAACTTTGCGGCGGTTCCCGGCAGCCTGGTGGAGAGCGAATTGTTTGGTTATAAGACGGGAGCTTTCACGGGTGCGAACTCCACCCGAATTGGCCTTGTCGAGATGGCTCAAGGAGGTACGCTCTTTCTTGACCAAATCACGGATTTAGAGCCCACATTCCAAGCCAAGATATTGCAACTGCTGCAGGATGGAGCTTTCACCCGCTTGGGTGATCAGGAGGAAAGAAGACTGGAGGCGCGGATAGTATGCGCCAGCAGTCACCGGCTCGATGAAGCGGTTATGGAGGGGCGTTTTCGTCAGGATCTCTACTACCGTATAAACGTCTTCGAAGTTGTATTGCCTCCCCTCTCGTCGCGTCGAGGGGACATCCCGACAATCGCAAACTATTTACTGAAACAAGTGAACGCGCGTTTTGGCCGCGAAGCCTCGATGCTTGACGCGAGCAAGCTCCGCCTCTTACAAAGCCGCGAATGGCGCGGGAACATCCGGGAATTGGAAAACTGGATTTCACGCTACGTTCTTCTTGGAGAAGAGGAGCTGTTAGAGGAATTGATCAGCATGAAGCATCCATACTCCGGGAGAGCAGACGAACTGCCAGAGGGTAGTATCCCGCTCAAACGAATCGCTCGGCAGGCGGGTCGAGCGATGAGCCGCGAATTGATTCTGAGGGCCTTGCAAGCGAATCACTGGAACCGCCGAAGAGCAGCAAAAGATCTCAAGATCAGTTACCGAACGCTTCTATACGAGATCCGAGAGATAGGATTGCCTTCAAAGAGACTCCAGAAAGAGACTTCGAAACCAATTGAAGAAGCAAATCCTCCCCCACCTGCCGCGGATTGAAATCCAAAGCCGCGGCAACGACTTTCTTCAGATTGTCTACGTGAAAAGAGGGCCTGTCTTGCGTTGCGGGACCGCTACAATGTATATCTCCAACCCTGACATAGTATCCTTCGGAATGAAGAGGATTTTCTTGAGCCAGAGCCTGCGTCAATATGCACGATGGCTGCCCATCTTGGCGGTGGCCATCGCGACTATCAGCTGCAACGGAACAGGAAGCCCGAGTCAAGGCGGTGGAGGAAATCCTTCCCCGGCTAGCATTGCGAGTCTGAATCCGGCGACGGGAATGGTAGGAACGCCGGTGACGATCAATGGAGCGAACTTTGGAGCGGCGCAGGGCACGAGCACGGTGAAGTTCAATGGGATCACCGCGGCGCCGACGAGCTGGAGCGCGACGAGCATCGTAGCGCCGGTGCCAGCGGGAGCGACGAACGGGAACGTGGTGGTGACGGTAGGGGGAGTAGCCAGCAATGGTGTGGGATTCACCGTTACAAATTCCGCGGGGACGGGCGCAACGGGGCCGCTGCGGGCGCTGGCCTCGAACCCGCGCTATTTCACGGATGGGAGCGGCAAGGCCATTTTGCTAACCGGCTCACAGACTTGGGACACTTTCCAGGACACCGACCAGAGCAGTTCGCCGGCGCCGTTTGACTTCACGGCCTATGTGAACTTCCTGAAGTCCCATGGCCACAATGTCACGATTCTATGGAGGAAGGACCTGCCGACCTATTGCAACTGGGGAGCCGGGGGAACCTGGCACATGACGCCGTTCCCGTGGAAGCGCACGGGCGGGAGCAGTGGGACACTGGTCGCTTCCGATGGAGTGCCGGCTTTTGATTTGACGCAGCTGGATCAAGCGTACTTCGATCGGCTGCGGGCCAGAGTGATTCAGCTGCAGCAAAACGGCATCTACGCCATTGTCGAGCTATTCGATGGACTCGGCCTGATCAGTAACCGCTGTTCGAACGATGGGTATCCGTTCACGGGGGGCAACAATGTGAACGGAGTAGACGATGGAGGCGGAACAAACTCCATGACCATGGGGAGTCCCAACACCATTACGAATTATCAGGATGCGTTCGTGCAGAAGGTGATCGACACGGTGAACGATCAGCCCAACGTGTTGTGGGAGATTTCCGAAGAGGCCCCAGGAAACTCCACATGGTGGCAAGGGCATATGATCTCTCTGATTCATACGTACGAAGCAGGCAAGCCTGCTCAACATCCAGTTGGCTTTCCCTATGTCACTGGGGCGTCAGACTCCCTCCTTTATAACAGCGATGCGGATTGGGTAGCGCCTGGGGCGCGGATTTCACCCACGAGCAGTTGCGGTTCGGGGACGCCAGCTTGCAAGGTAAATATCAACGATAGCGACCATTCGTATTTCGGGATGTGGAATGACAGCGCACAGACAAACCGCAACTACGTGTGGGAGAACTTCACGAACGGCGATTCGGTGATGTTTATGGACCCGTACGTGATCTATTGGACCAGCGGGAATCGCAACCTGTGCCCAAGCCCAACGAATGGTGTGTGCACGGGGCCAGATTCGCGCTGGAATAACCTGCGCGACAACCTGGGGTATACCCTTACCTACGCGAACAAGATGGACCTCGCGAAGATGACGCCGCAGGGCAGCCTGTCGTCGACGGGGTTCTGCTTGGCGGATAACGTGGCGACGGGAGCGGAATATCTGGTCTACGCACCGAACGGGGGAAGCATCACGGTGAACTTATCGGCCACTACGCGGACGCTCAGTGTGGAGTGGCTCAACCCCAGCAGCGGAGCCATCACCACGGGCGGAACCATTGCGGGAGGCTCGGCGAACCAATCCTTCACTCCGACTTTCAGCGGGGATGCCGTGCTCTACCTCGTTGACGTCGCCGGTCATAACTGATGATATATCTGTAACTTACGAGCTTTCCTTCCTAGCCTGACCTGCTCATTGTGTTTCCTTCCGACCAGTTCCTTCTCCTGACCTAGTGTAGTCCTCCCATTCCCCTCCGGGCAGTCACCCCCCCTGCTCCGAAATTGTCCCTACGGCCAGTGGAAGCGCCTGAAAGCGCCCCGTAGGCTCGTGAAGGTGGGGAGTCCGTCGTCTCGTCGGGAGACCGACGCAAATCGAGCGCCACGGTATTTGGGAGATTGAGGAGAATCATGAGGGGTTTCCGCACTACTCTGGGAATTTCGAGCCGTCTGTCCGCCGGGAGCATCCTGTTCCTGTTCAATTTGATCGTCATGGTGGTGAACAGCGGTTGCGCGGGCCTTGTAAGCGGGGGTACGCCGGGCGGAGTAACCTCGCTGACGATTTCGAGCGTGCAAGCAAGCACGCAAGGATTGACTGGCTTTCAGGTGAGCTGGGCGACAAACATTGCTGCCGACTCAGTAGTTGATTACGGGACAAGCGCTTCCTACGGATCGAGCACACCGGTCAATCCTTCGATGGTCACGAGCCACCAGATAACCCTTTCTGGCCTGGCCGCCGGCACCGCCTACTATTACCAAGTAAGGTCGACCGACTCGAAAGGCAACAACGGCAAGAGTGGCGGCCATTCGTTCAAGACAGCGGGTTTCAGCATTTCGGGCACGATTAATCCTGCAACGGGAGGAAGCGGAGCGACGCTGACACTAAGCGGGGCGGCGAACGCCACGGCGACGACAGACAGCTTGGGGAATTACGCGTTTGCCGGACTACCGAATGGGACGTACACGGTTGTTCCGAGTCACGCGGGTTTTACGTTTACTCCAAGCAGCCAGAGTACGACGGTAAATGGAGCCAACGTTACGGCAGTGAACTTCACGGTGAACCCAGCGGTCGCGCCGACGATCACCACACAGCCAGTGAACCAGACGGTGACGGCGGGGCAGGCAGCGACGTTCACTGTCGTGGCGGCGGGGACAGCGCCGCTGAGTTACCAGTGGCAGAAGAACAGCGTGAACATCGCGGGGGCCACGGCGGCGAGCTACACCACACCGGCGACGACGGCGTCAGATAGCGGGTCGACGTTCGCGGTGGTGGTCACGAACACGGCGGGGACGGTGACGAGCGCGGCGGCGACGCTGACGGTGAACCCGGGGCCGAGTATCACGAGCCTGAATCCGGCGTCGGGGTTGGTAGGGACGCCGGTGACGATCAGCGGGGCAAATTTCGGAGCGGTGCAGGGAACGAGCACGCTGAAGTTCAATGGGATCACTGCGACACCGACGAGTTGGAGTGCCACCAGCATCGTAGCGGTGGTGCCAGCCGGAGCAACTACCGGTAACGTCGTCGTGACGGTTGGTGGAGTGGCCAGCAACGGTGTGGCATTCACGGTGACAGCTCCGGTGCCGAGCATTACGGGTCTGAATCCGGCGGCGGGGTTGGTAGGGACGCCGGTGACGATCAGCGGGGCAAATTTTGGAGCGGCACAGGGAACGAGCACGGTGAAGTTCAATGGAGTGACGGCGACGCCGACGAGCTGGAGTGCGGCGAGCATCGTTGTGCCAGTGCCGGCGGGAGCGACGACGGGAAACGTGGTGGTGACGGTAGGCGGAGCAGTGAGTAATGGTGCGTCATTCACGGTAACGGTTCCGGCGCCGAGCATCACGAGCCTGAATCCGGCGGCGGGATTGGTAGGGACGCCGGTGACGATCTCCGGCGCGAACTTTGGGGCGACACAGGGAACGAGCACGTTGCAGTTCAATGGGATCACTGCGACACCGACGAGTTGGAGTGCGGCGAGCATCGTAGCGGCGGTGCCAGCCGGAGCAACTACCGGTAACGTCGTCGTGACGGTAGGCGGTGTGGCCGGCAACGGTATGGCATTCACGGTAACGGTTCCGTCGCCGAGCATCACGAGCCTGAATCCGACGTCGGGGTTAGTGGGCACATCGGTGACGATCAGCGGGGCAAATTTCGGAGCAGCGCAGGGCACGAGCACGGTGAAGTTCAATGGAGTGACGGCGACGCCGACGAGCTGGAGTGCGGCGAGCATCGTTGTGCCAGTGTCGGCGGGAGCGACGACGGGAAACGTGGTGGTGACGGTAGGCGGAGCAGCGAGTAATGGTGCGTCATTCACGGTGACAGCTCCGGCGCCGAGCATCACGAGCCTGAATCCGACGTCGGGGTTAGTGGGCACATCGGTGACGATCAGCGGGGCAAATTTCGGAGCGGTGCAGGGCACGAGCACGTTGCAGTTCAATGGGATCACTGCGACACCGACGAGTTGGAGTGCGGCGAGCATCGTAGCGCCGGTGCCGGCGGGAGCGACGACGGGAAACGTGGTGGTGACGGTCGGAGGAGTGGCGAGCAACGGTGTGAGTTTTACTGTCACCGCGGATACGACGCCGCCGGTGGTAACCATCACGGCGCCGGCGAACAATGCGACGGTATCAGGGACAATTACTCTGACAGCAGCAGCGACGGACCCAGACAGCGCGGTATCTTTTGTTCAGTTCAAGGTTGATGGAGCGAACGTGGGCGCGCAGCTGACGACTGCCCCGTATTCGGTTTCTCTTGACACAACCACGCTTTCCAACGCAACGCACACCTTGACGGCGGTGGGTCAAGATCCGAGCGGAAACGTGGGCACGAGTGTGGCCGTGACGATCACCATTTCTAACACGGCCAACACGGCGATGGGGCCCCTGAAGCAGAGTACAGTGAATCCTCGCTACTTTGTGACCCCGTCAGGCAAGGCCGTCCTTTTGTCTGGCTCACAGACTTGGGACACTTTCCAGGATACCGACCAGAGCACCTCGCCGGCGGCTTTTGACTTCACGGCCTATGTGAACTTCCTGAAGTCGCACGGGCACAACGTGACGATTCTCTGGCGGAAGGACCTGCCGACCTACTGCAATTGGGGGGCGGGCGGGACTTGGCACATGGCCCCCTTCCCGTGGAAACGCACAGGCGGGAGCAGTGGGACGCAGGTCGCTTCAGATGGATTGCCGGCTTTTGATCTGACGCAGCTCGATCAAACGTATTTCGATCGGCTCCGGGCCAGGGTAATTCAGCTACAGCAGAACGGGATCTATGCCATCGTCGAGCTATTCGATGGACTCGGTTTGGTCAATAACCGCTGTTCGAACGATGGGTATCCGTTCACGGGGGGCAACAATGTGAACGGAGTGAACGATGGTGGCGGGACGAACTCCGTGACCATGACCGCTCCCAACGCGATCACAGCCATCCAAGAAGCCTACGTCAAGAAGACGGTGGATACGCTGAACGATCTACAGACCGTCATCTGGGAGCCGTCCGAAGAAGCGCCATCGGGCGTAAAGACCTTCTGGCAGCCGTTCATGGTGGACTTGCTCCACAAGTACGAGGGAGGTGGCACCCTGGCGCAGACCGGCGAAGTCTTCACAGCCAAACCGTTCCAGCATCCCGTACTCAATGCTGCGACGCAGGATTTATCGAGCGATTCCTTTCTCTACAATAGCAATGCGGATGCCGCGGCTCCGGCAGCAAGGATTTCACCGACGAGCAGTTGTGGAAGCGGGACGCCGCAATGCAAGGTAAACATCAACGACAGCGACCATTCGTATTTCGGGATGTGGAATGACTCGGCGCAAACCAATCGCACGTTCATTTGGGAGAACTTCACCAACGGGAATAGCGTGCTGTTTATGGATCCGTACGTGATTTACTGGCCCAGCGGAAACCGAAATCTGTGCAGCAGCCCGATGAATGGAGTGTGCAGCGGGCCGGACAGCCGCTGGAATAATTTCCGAGACAACATGGGATACATGTTGAACTACGCCAACACAAAACTGGACTTGCTGAAAATGACGCCGCAGGGCGGGTTGTGCTCCACCGGATTCTGCCTGGCGGATAACGTGGCGACGGGAGCGGAATATCTGGTCTACGCACCGAACGGGGGAAGCATCACGGTGAACTTATCGGCCACTACGCGGACGCTCAGTGTAGAGTGGCTCAACCCCAGCAACGGAGCCATCACCACGGGCGGAACTATTGCGGGAGGGTCGGCGAACCAATCCTTCACTCCGCCTTTCAGCGGGGATGCCGTGCTCTACCTCGTTGACGTCGCCGGTCACAACTGAAATTATTGAAGGCACAATTGTAGTATGCCAGAGCTGTAGTCGTTCGATTGCCAACTGCGGCGTTGCTTCGCCGAACCGGCTCCAAGAGCTACGCTTCCCTCAATTTGTGCATTTGAGCTGTCCAGGTTCCGGTCTTATTCCTGACTCACGCAGTACGACGAATGCGCCGCTGAGCGCCCGCTTGCGCTTAGTTGTGAGATGATTTTACGCTTACCGTGAGAGATAACAGGTCGCGATTGAGGCGCACGTGAGAAGGAGAAGAATCTTATTGGTAACGGCTGGCGCGCTTCCGTTGATAGCGATCCTGTTTTTCTACAGCGGTGCCTTGGCGGCTCGAGTAACCGTAAGCTGGTCCTACGATTACATACGCCAGCCGGCCTGCAACTCCAGTCGGACAAACGACTGCATCGATCATTTCGAAATTCTTGACTACACCGACCAACAACATCCGAAACCCCTGCGTCGCGTCCCGAATCCCCCAAATGCCGTGGGAATGATCGACAACATTTCCGATGAGTTTTCCTATGGACCCCCTTTCGGACTGAAGACAATCGTGGTGGTGGCGGTGGCGCGGGATGAGAACGGGGCGATTACCAAATCCAATCCATTCGCGGCACGCAAGGACGTGGAGATCACGCCTAAGGTTGGCCGCGCCAATCAGTAAGATTTCAGAGAGGATTCCGAATCTCCTCGTCCCCTCGGTCCATGACTCCCTGGCCGCAGGGCAACAAAGGTGCAGTGCCAGAAGAATTGTCAGACCTGCACTAAAACTGTTCTCAGTACCAGTAGTATTAGTATCTCAAGTCCGCCTATCCTTCCCCTTGAGTTAGGGCGAGTCAGAGCAGTAATTCACGCGGCCCCCACCCCCGCCCCAGCTAATGAGCTGACAAAAGCTCTGAGGAAATGAGAACAGTGAAAACGACCTTAAAGGGATTGGTGTGCGCAACAAGTGCTGTGATTCTGAGCTGCTCTGCGGCGTTCTTGAGCGGTTGCGCAGGTTTGGTTAGCAGCGCCAACAGCACCGGCAATCCGCCGTCGACGCTGGTCATCACGAACGTACAAACCGGATCGGTCACAACCGCCAGCTCTCAGGTCATTTGGACAACAAACGTCCCTGCCAACTCCTCGGTCGATTACGGAACCACCACTGCCTACGGAACTAGTACGCCGATGGAAGGGATGGTTACGAGCCACCAGGTGACGCTTTCCGGTCTGGCTGCTGGCACGACCTACTATTACCAAGTTAATTCGACCGACTCCAAGGGTAACCACGGGCACGGTGGCAACAAGTTCAATACGGGTGGTTTCAGCCTTTCCGGCACAATCAATCCGACGGCGGCCGGCAATGGAGCGGCAGTGGCGCTGAGCGGAGCGGCGAGCACCTCTGCCACAGCGGACAACGCGGGCAATTATACGTTTGCCGGACTGCCGAATGGGTCTTACATGGTTACGCCGAAGCACACCGGCTATGCTTTCACGCCCGGCAATCAAAGCGCGACCGTGAGCGGAGCGAACATCACAGGAGTAAACTTCACAGCGAATGCGGTGCCGGTAGCGCCGACGATCACCACGCAGCCGGCGAACCAGACGGTGACGGCGGGACAGACGGCGAGCTTCACAGTGGTGGCGGGAGGGACGGCACCGCTGAGCTATCAGTGGCAGAAGAACGGGGCGAACATCGCGGGGGCCACATCAGCGAGCTACACGGCACCGGTGACGACTACAGCGGATAGTGGATCGACGTTCGCTGCGGTGGTAAGCAACACAGCAGGAACGGTGACGAGCGCGGCGGCGACGCTGACGGTAAGTGCGGCTGCAGTGGCGCCAACGATCACGACGGCGCCGGCGAACCAGACGGTAACTGCGGGGCAGACGGCGAGCTTCACAGTGGTGGCGGGAGGGACAGCGCCACTGAGTTACCAGTGGCAGAAGAACGGGGCGAACATCGGGGGAGCGACTTCAGCGAGCTATACGACGCCAGCGACGACAACGGCGGATAGCGGATCGACGTTCCGGGCAGCGGTAACGAATACAGCAGGAACGGTCACAAGCGCGGCGGCGACGCTGACGGTGAACGCGGTGCCAACACCTGCTATTCAACTGAGCTCCACTTCCATAAACTTTGGAAACGGTGTGGTCGGAAGTACCTCGTCGCAAGCCTTGGTCATCACCAATATCGGCACGGCTACACTAAGCGTCACTCAGGTGAATCCATCTGGCTCAAGTTCGTTCAGTACCAGCGGATTCTCTCTGCCCTTGAATGTGAACGCTGGGCAGCAGACCACGATCACAGTCGCATTCCTGCCGAAGTCGGTAGGCGCTGTGTCCGGCAGCATCTCGATTGTAAGCAACGCGCCTACTTCGCCCACTTCAGTGGGGCTTAGCGGCACGGGAATCGCGGCCTCGTTGACTCTCGGCGTCAGCCCGACCACTCTGAGTCTTGGCAGCGTAACAACGGGCACTTCCTCTGCTTCGCAAAACGTGACCATCACGAATACTGGCAATTCGAATGTTTCGATTTCACAGATAACCTTGAGCGGATCAGGCTACTCGATGACGGGAGGAAGTGCGCCCGTGACTCTTTCT
>WNFR01003177.1_pt1 | contig 17068 bp, 10 predicted proteins | sample 5400221 | NCBI WGS metagenome assembly WNFR01 (sample SAMN13153357, study PRJNA577476) | soil metagenome | isolation source: 40 cm soil under Madrone tree | place: USA:California | collected 2016-06-14
CGACGTGAACTACTGACCGGGATGACAGCTGGCGCGTTTAGCCTCTCCATCCCACGGCATCTGCGGGCCGCACAGATCGGGCCGGCCCTTCGACGCACGGCTCTGCTAGCCGAGTTTGAACGGTTGCAATTCGGAGTTTCTTATCACTTCAGCATGAACACCTTCACGGGAGACGACTACGAGACCGGCTCCGTGCCCGCGAAAACATACAATCCAACCAACCTTGACGTGCGCCAATGGATTAAGGCCGCCCATGATCTGGGCGCGCGTTATGCCGTGCTCACCGCCAAGCACATGTCGGGATTCTGTCTTTGGGACTCGAAGGACTACGACTACGATGTTGCGGCGAGCGGGAACAAAACGGATGTGGTTGCGGCTTTTGTGGCGGCTTGCCACGAGCATGGATTGCGGCCAGGATTCTACTACTGCATCCTCGACCCACACAATGAAGGTAAGTTCGATTGGAACTCACCGGTGCCGGATGGGTATTACAGATTGATCAAACACCACCTTACGGAATTGCACAGCCGGTATCCAAACACTTTCTATCAACTGCTCGATATCACCTGGAAATTGTCGCAGGAACAGCGTTGGGAGCTGTATTGGCTCATCAAGAAATTTAGCCCGCACTGCGTCATTGTGATGAACCAGGCTTTTTATCAGAGCCGGCGCAATCAAGGCCGCATCTGTGAACCGGCAAGCTGGCCGACAGACGTAATCAATGCCGAAGACACCCTTCCGCCACCCGAGGGGCATAATCCACATGTGACGTTTGAGGGCAAGAACTACTACATGCCGATGGAATCATGGATTCCGACAGGCCCGCTCTACAAGCCCATGCCACCGATGCACAGCTGGTTCTGGCGCGAAGGATTCGTGACCCAGAATGCCGAGGTGATCGCTGCCGCGTATCGAGATTGCAGAAAGCGGAATTCCAATCTGCTGCTGAATCTCTCCCCGGATAAAACGGGCAGGCTTCCGGAGGAGACGGTGCAAACTATGCACACGGTTGCCAAGTTGATCCGGAGCTGAGGCTCAATAGCTTCAGGCATTCGCTTGCGAACAGCAACATCTACCAACTCTGCGCAAGCGATGTCGCTATTCTGTTTAGCTAAGGCTTCAGATTGCTCAACTGCACGATATCGGCTTCGCCCTTTCCTACTGCAGCGTAGATCGAATGTCCATCGGATGACCAGGAAACTCTCCGAGTGATGAACGTAGCCTGGCCGGTGAAATCCGTAATGCGGCGCATCGGTCCTCCCGCGGTCGGCTGTGCCCAAATATCGGTAGTCGGCCCATCGTTCAACAGAGCCGCCAACCACTTGCCGTCTGGGGAGAGCACTGGTTGCATTAGGAGCCAACTCGATAAGCGCGATCCCGAGATCCGGGCCAACTTCTGGGCGGCACCGTTCTCCGGATTAGCTACCAAGATCTGCATGTCGGACAAGCCATTCAGGGCCGGCAGACTCAGCACAAAGAAGAGTCTTCCTTGCGCGTCAACCGCTGGTTTTTGCCCTTCATCACGCACCGCTAGATCCGATCCACCATCCGGAGAAGCCTTGTCTATGCGAAATCCATTTTGACCAGGGGGCGAAAAATAAAGCCATCGACTATCAGGAGACCAGCAAGCCCAACCCCCGCCGTTGGACACTTTGTGAGTGTCACTCCCATCCGGATTCATTAGCCACAGGTCGACATTCCAGGCGTTGAGTCCACGCTTCACATAGGCGATGTGCTTCCCGTCCGGTGACCAGACAGGTACGCCGATAGTGACTTGTGGATCGTGTTCGAAGGTTAGCTGACGATTCTGATGGGTATCGAGGTTGGTGACCCAAAGGTTTCCGTGTCCGCCGCTGTCGCTCAGGTACACGACTTCATGATCTCCCGGCGCCGCAGAGGGCGTTTGCACCCTGCCCGTCTGGTGCGTAATCTGAAAGCCACGGCGAACATTTTCTGTTGGGCTGTCGTCAACCGGGTAGCGCCAAATATCGAATTGGATCTGCCTGCGAGTGGCAACGATGTTGCCGTTTCGATCCAGGTCCGGCGATATATAAGACGTCTCTCCAAATGTAAGCTGACGTAGATTCTTTCCTCCGGTTTGAACCGACCAGAGATTCATCGTGCGCAAGTAAAGAACGGTATCGCCTCTGGAGGAACTGTAGACTACTCCAGAGCTGCCTGGAAGCCAGGCAAATCCCTCGAGTGGATTCCCGTCCTGCGTGATCGGTTGTGTGTTGCCGCCTTCGGCCGGCGCGTAGAACACGTCGTAATCAAACGTCCTGCCGCGCTGGAACCCTATTTTCTGATCGTCGGGTGACCAACGCAAGTCAGAATAGTTGTATTCGCTCGGGAGAGATGTGACTTTGCGAGGGTTCGATCCATCTGGATCCGCCACGGAGAGTTCGAGTTCGCCCTGACTGGAGTGAAAAAAGGCGAGGCGCTTGCCGTCGTGGCTCAAATCGGCCCCACCAAGACTGCTGACCAGCGGACGAGCCGTTCCCCCCAGAGCTGGGATTTCCCAAATTTTTCCTTCTCCGTCGGGCTCCTGTGAAGGAGAGAAATAAATCAGCGATGAGGAATCCGGCGACCACCGCGGGTATTGATGGTCAGCATCGTCGTGGGTCACCTGCAGCGGCGTGCCTCCCGAGAGCAAGCGCACCCAAACTTGCCTTCGCCCGCTGACGTCGGCGGTAAACGCGACCGACTTCCCGTCCGGGGACAATGCGGGAAATTCTTCCATACCGACAAAGTCGGTAAGGCGCATTAGGTTCACAGGAGATACATTTTTCGCGCGTAGTGTGAGTCCCCAAGCGACCAAGAATCCAAGCCCCACCGCCCCTAATACCGCAAATGCAGCCAACGCAAATATCAACCAGCGCCGACGGTTTCCTTGCGCGAGTGCCACGGTTGTGCCGCTTCCGCTTTCCTCGCGGCTGAGCAACTCCAGATTGAAGGCGAGGTCGCGCGCTGATTGAAATCGCTCTGCGGAATCTTTTTCCAGACAGCGATGAACCATGCGTGCCAGCGCCGGTGGAAGGTGTCGCCCAAAACCTGAAAGCTCGGCTGGTTCCTCCTTCAGGATTGCACTCATGGTGTCTGCAGATGTCTTTCCTTGAAAGGCTCGCTTTCCCGAGAGCATCTCGTAGAGGATCGCCCCCAGGCTGAAGATGTCGGACCGATGGTCCACGACGTGTCCGCGCACTTGCTCCGGCGACATGTAACCTACGGTGCCCAGCACCACTCCCAGCTCCGTAATGGTAACTGTCGCCATCGAACCCCGCGGCGCATCGGGCCTGGTGCCGACCAGCTTGGCCAGGCCGAAATCAAGAATCTTGACTACGCTATCGCGTGTGAGAAAGAGATTCTCGGGTTTCAGGTCCCGATGCACGATGCCGCGGTCGTGCGCCGCCGCCAAACCCCGTGCTATTTGCAGAGCAAATTCGATCGCCTTGCGTACTGGAATTTCGCCCTGTTGCAGCCGCTCACGTAGCGTCTGCCCCTGAAGAAGTTCGGAGACCAGATAAGGTGCATGCTCCCCAGCAGTGCTGAACCCATAAACGGCCAGAATGTTCGGATGATTGAGGGCGGCGGCTGCACGGGCCTCCTGCTCGAAACGTCGCAGTCGATCGTGATCTGTCGCCAGCTGTTTCGGCAGCACTTTGATCGCGACTTCACGGTTCAGGGTCTCGTCGTGAGCACGGTAGACCTCCCCCATCCCCCCAGCGCCGAGCGACGAGACTATTTCATAAGTCCCAAGTTTTGTACCTGCAGCGAGAACCATGGACGCCGTGATTATAACCTTAGGTTTTCCCACCCAAATTCAATATTGAAGGTTGGTCGCACAAAGGAAAGAACTCTAGGCAGAATTCACACCTCCGATTTCACAACTACCGATTCACGCCTCGTGGAGCTTTTCCGTTGTGCGGTGTAGGATAGGCGTTCGCTTTTCACTACCCCTCGGGAGATCTTCTGAATGAGAAGAGTGTGCTTGATTGTGCTCTTTGTCCTCATCGCGCTCGCGCTTAATGCTCAAACTTATGACCAGAAGCTTTTTGGCGGAATGCACTGGCGCAATATCGGCCCGTTCCGGGGCGGGCGGGCGCTGGCCGTGACCGGAATTCCGGGCGAGCCCAATACGTACCTCTTTGGGGCAGTCGCTGGCGGGATATGGAAGTCAACCGATGGCGGCGTGAACTGGAAGCCGCTGTTTGAGCATGAGTCGACCTCTTCGATCGGCGCGATTGCCGTTGCCGATTCCGACCACAATGTAATTTACGCCGGTACTGGCGAAGCCTGCATTCGCGGAAATATGTCGTATGGCGATGGTGTCTTCAAGTCCATCGACGGTGGACAATCCTGGAAGAACATTGGACTGCGCGATACCCAGCACAGCGGAGCGGTGATCATTGACCCACGAGATCCCAATATTGCGTTTGTCGCTGCGTTGGGCCACGCCTATGGTCCCAATGCCGAGCGTGGCGTGTTTCGTACCCGCGATGGCGGCAAGACTTGGGAGAAGGTGCTCTACAAAGATGATCGCACCGGCGCCATTGACGTAGTGTTCGATCCCAACAACTCCAATATTCTGTTCGCTTCGCTTTGGCAAATAATGCGCACTCCGTACAGCCTGGATAGCGGCGGACCGGGCAGCGGACTGTACAAGTCTAGCGACGGCGGAACGACCTGGAAGCGTCTCGAAGGAAATGGTCTGCCGGAAGGCATCATGGGGAGGATCGGAGTAAGTGTCTCGGGGGGCGATTCGACTCGCGTGTACGCCCTGATCGAAGCTCATAAGGGTGGCCTCTACCGGTCCGATGATGCCGGCGAGCACTGGGTTCTAGTCAACGACGATGAGCGCTATCGCCAGCGTGCCTGGTATTTCACACACATCTTTGCCGATCCAAAGTCCATCGACACGGTTTACGTTCTCAACACAGGGCTGTTCCGTTCGACGGATGGAGGCAAAACTTTCTCTCTACTTCCGGCGCCGCATGGAGATCATCACGGACTCTGGATCGATCCGGTCAACCCGAACCGCCTGATTAACGGTAACGACGGCGGAGTCACCATTTCGGTTGACGGCGGACGCACATGGACGCAACAGAACAATCAACCGACCGCGCAGTTCTACCACGTCATTGCCGATAATCGATTTCCCTATTACCTCTATGGCGCGCAACAGGACAACACAACTATTGCGATTGCGACTCGCGATACCGACGAGTGGGTGATCTCAGATAAAGATTGGTATGACGTGGGCGGGGGTGAGGCTGGGTATATCGCGCCCGATCCGCGCGATGGCAACATTGTCTATGCCGGTGACGGCGGTGGCGTGGTCACTCGCTTCGACAAACGAATTGAGCAGGCGCAAAGCATCTCTCCGTGGCCGCTGGACACTTCCGGACGCGGCGCCGGCGAGCTTGAACATCGCTTTCAATGGACTGAACCACTTCTGCTTTCGCCACACGATCCCGACGTGCTCTACACGGCTGCCGAAGTGATCTTCAAGAGCACCGACCATGGCATGAGCTGGACGACCATCAGTCCTGACCTCACGCGCAACGACAAGAGCAAGCAAAAACCTTCCGGCGGCCCGATCACGCTTGACATCACTAGCGTCGAATACTACGACACGGTATTCACGATTGCGGAGTCGCCGGTGCAGAAAGATTTGATCTGGGCAGGAACGGACGATGGCCTGATTCACATCACGCGAGATGGCGGCAAGAATTGGAACAACGTGACACCCTCGAACAAACTTCTGCCGGAGTGGAGCTTGATCAGCCTGATTGACGCTTCCCCGCACGATGCGGGAACAGCTTACGCGGCAGTCGATCGCCACAAGAATGACGATCTGCGTCCCTACATTTACAAGACCAGCGACTTCGGCAAGACCTGGACGAAGATTGCTAACGGAATTCCCGATGGCGCTTACGTTCACGCCGTCCGACAGGATCCGAAGAATAAGAGTCTCTTGTATGCCGGTACAGAGCTGGGCGTTTATGTCTCGTTCAACGACGGAGCGCGCTGGCAGCCGCTGCAGCTCAATCTGCCGACGAGTCCGGTCACAGACCTCATAATCAAGGACGACGATCTCGCAGTGGCAACCAACGGTCGCTCCTTCTGGATACTCGACGACGTGAATCCATTGCGCGAACTCACGCCGCAACTCGCCAGCCAGGATGCAATCCTGTACAAGCCGGCGGCAACCTATCGCCTGCAATTTCCCGAGCAGGTGGACAAGCGCCGTCCGGTCGGCGAGAACCCCGCGAATGGAGCGGTCGTTAACTACTACCTGAAAGCTGAGTCTAAGGACGAGATCACGCTTGACGTTCTCGACAGCGCCGGGAAACCGGTGCGGCATTACTCCAGCAAGCCAAAAAACAAATTCCAACAGCCGCCGGAGTGGCCCGACCAGGAGCGCCCACTGGAGGTGCTGCCAATGGCCGCCGGCATGAATCGGTTTCCGTGGAATCTCAGATACGAAAGCCCGACTGAGCTTCCGGGCGCATTCTACGCTGGCAATGGACCACAAGGACCGTACGTTCTGCCGGGGACTTACACGCTGAAACTGACCGTTGCCGGAAAGAGCCAAACGGTTCCTTTGGAGGTCAAGCTTGACCCTCGCGTCAAGGCATCGCAAGCCGATCTGCAAAAGCGATTCGATTTACAGATGAAAGTCCGTGAGGATATCGAGGAATTGCACATTGCAGTAAATCAGATCCGTGGCGTGCGATCTCAGCTTGAGCTCGTCAAGAAGCGATTGGAAGAAGAAGGCGACAAGGGCAAGCCGGTCATTGCTGCTTGCGATGAGCTGGAGAAAAAGATGGCGCCGGTGGAACAAGAGCTTCTTCAAGTCAAAATGCAAAGTTCAGAAGGGAACCTGCGGTATCCCAACATGCTGGACGAACAATACGATACTTTCCGTGCCACCATCGAGAGCGCCGACGCAGCTCCGACCCAGGCGGAGTTAGCGGTGTTCGATCAGATGCATGGCCGGTTGGAGAAACAGATTGCCGCATGGAAACAGATTGCTGCGACGGACGTGCCCGGGGTTAACGAACTGGTGCGTAAAGAAAATATCTCGCTGGTCGAAGTGCCCGCCGGAAAATAGCTACTAGGGTGTCGCGCCCGGCAGAGCGACGAATTCGGTGCGCACGTTGCCGTCCGCACTGATCGTGTGCATGGCAAATCCCAACTCTCCGCCGAAGGGAAGCCAGCTTGTGGCAGGCGCCTCGTGCCAAGTAATTCCCTCTCGTTCGAACACGCGGCCATTGTGCCAATGGCCGACGAGCATGTGTCTAATGCCCAGTTGTTTTAGCGCTTTCATCTCGCGAGACCGGTAAGGATCGTTCACAACCCAATACGGCTTGGGATCGGGAAAGCCTCCGTCGCGGAAGACGGGAATGTGCTGCACGCCGATCACGACCTCTCGTTCCCTGTGCTCCTCGCGTCTCTCGCTCTTCTCATCACCTTGCAGGGCCGTAAGCCACGCCAGCATTGCCTGTGATTCCTCTTCCGTCTTGGGCGGGAGCGGCTCCGGATTCTTTGCGCCAAACACGTCGTAGTTTCCCAGCAACTGCGAATCGATCACCACGAACTTGACGTTTTTAACTTCAAAATCGTAATAGTCCTTGCCAAAAGTTTTGCGATAACGCTCGACATCATTACTGTGGACGTCATGATTTCCCGGCACGTAATAGATCGGGGGCGTGAGTTTTTTCAGGATTGACTTGGCCTCGTCCCAGGCCCGCGGATTCTCTCCAATATCGCCCGAAAGGATCACTGCGTCGGGGTGGCGGTCGTTGATCATGTCCACTGCGTGCTTTAGATTCTCGGCAGCGTGCGGCGCGTGCTTGTCGCCGATATGAGTATCACTGATTTGCGCGACGATCACTTGCGCCGCTAATTCCGAGCCTATAGACAAGCAACCTGCTGTTACCAGGAGAATCGAAATCCGGAACAACCGGCGGAAGCCGATTCGAAGATTGCCGTTCGTGGTCATGTCATTGTAGAGGCAGAATTGGCCGTTCAGGTTGCGCCATGCGTGGCTAAGCAAAGGAACCAAACTGAGGTTCTTGCCATCTTTTTGATTTCTGATTTGGTGGCCGCAGGAGCCGTTTTGGTCATCTTTCAAGAGCCGCGCAGTCCCATCCCGCCAAGTCGGCTCCGGCTGCGTAGGTGTTTTGGGCAAATTCGAGAATTTCCGCACGAGGGGATTTGACGCGGCGGACGTCGTCGTACATCAGCAGGAACTCGTGCACCTGATCCTGATACAAACAGCCGACCGGCAGTGAGACTCGTGCGCCGTATCCGGTAGGCTCAGGGGCCATATACGCATAAAAGGCTGGCCCTTTCACTTCTCCGCCACCGGGCCACCAACCTAAGCTGCTGCACTCGTGAGAATACGCTTCGCTGGTGATAATTCCCTTTCGCGCGGGAGCGCGGCGGCCGTTAAAACGCGTGCAACACAAATCGAAACTTCCCCAGAAAAAATGTACCGGACTTGCTTTGCCGATAAATCGCGCGCGAAATTCCTGAAACACGCGATCGGTAGAGAGCAGAATTCGCCATAAGCGATTCGCGTATTCTGGATCGTAAGAGGTATGAGTTTCATCCTGATCCAACGCAATCGGATCAGGAACTTCCTGGGGCTTGAGATTGATTTGCACGGCAATTCCGGCGTCGCGCAACATTGCAAGCAATTCGCGATAGAAAGCCGCAACGGACTTTGGCACAAGCGGCAAGGCTCGCTCATCACCGTTCGATGTCCGAAGCTCCAGTCGATGATCGATGAAATTAAATTGAATTTCGAATTCGGCGTTTTTATACGGAATCGGCGAAGTGGTCAAGCCTCGGGTATTCACGTAGAGCGCGACGTTCCACCAGTGGTTCTGCAATGGCGCCAGAGTCAGGCGAATCTTGCCGACGATCTGCGTCCACATATGCAGCGTGTGATAGGTGTCTTTCCACTCTTTGAGCGGCAACTCGGGCCAGTCTGGCTGGGCAATCATAATTTTTGATTATGCTCCGACTATCCCGAAACTGTCTTTGTCCGATTACTGCGGATCGATTAGCGCGGAAGATTATCTCAGCTTGTCATTTTGGGGGCGCAGTCATCTCCATTGCCCAGATCGCTGCGGGACGCATGTACATCGAAGCCCGATAGTGACCACTCTCGTCCCATGCTTCGGGTGTGCGGAACCAATATCCTTGAGTTTCATAGGTCGTGTGATACACGCCCCACGCCGTATGGAAACCTTCATCTTTCAGACCATCGCTGAGCATTAGCGCGGCCGCGGCGAACGTCGTGCCAGTCCAGACCTCCTGCACTTGCTCGTTAGTCGTGACCAGCTTTCCATCGGGTGCGATGCCATTCACCGCTCCCATTTCACCCTTACCGAACTTCATCACGTTGAAGTCGTAAATTTTCTTCAGCGCTTTGACCTGCATGTCGCGCGGGACAAGATCGCCGAGACCATTCATATTCGCATACCACTGTCCGGCGAGCTGATCGGCTTGGATGTTGTCGCGATATTCGCTGAGCGTATCGTAACGGAAGTATTCGCCGGTCCAAAGCTTGTCAACGTAAGTCTTTTGTCCCGTCACGAACCACTCGTGATATTTCGTGCCAGCTGCGTTATCGCCCAGCACGTGCGCAATTTCCTCAGCAGCCCGGAGTGAGGCCAGCCACAACCCACCGGAATATGCGCTATCGCCCTGAACAATCCATTCATCGTAAGTCTGGTCAGGATAGTTGTCCCCTTGCGGAAGCCCATCGCCGATGCGGTCGTATTGGCGCAGGTGCTCCAGCGCCTCTTGCACAGCGGGCCAGGTGTATTTCAGGAACGCCATGTCTTTCTTCCCGGTAAAAACGTAGTCGCGATAGATCATCAACACAAATTTGCTGTTCAGATCTTTCCAATCATTTGTGTTTTGCCAACTAAAAGCATTCGGCAGTTTGAAAGGATCTTCCTGCGGAACACCCAAATCGTGCGGGACCGCGCCCTTGGCCTTGCGCACGCGGAATTGCAGTGACTGCGTGTGCTGAGACTTCCATTGCCAAATATATTTGTCAGTCAGGTCCTCGGGGACAGTATCCGCGAATTGCCGAAGCTCCTGCTTGTCCAGATCCGGCCAAAACTTCACGAGCGGCATAGAGCCATAGAAGCGGACATCGAGGGTCGCATAAAACGGATAATCAAAGCATTCCATGAAGGCAAATGTAGCCGGAGTCTTGAGATCGGAGCCGACCGGCTTTCCCCAGAACGAGCCACCGTCAGTCAAGATATACATTTCATTGAAGAGTTCACCGCGATACCACTCCGGCTTGCTCTCATCATTCACATACTTCGCCTGCCAAGCGTCTAATTCATCGCTCCACTTTCCCGCATTCTGCAACCCGTCTTTCGCGATCTTCCAAGCATTATTGCCCGTCGTGCCGTAGAAATCGGTGTAGTGGCGATACCATTTGCGCCCTGATCCGAACTGCACGATGGGCATGTCCCAGGAAATGGTCATTGGTACAACGCGCTTTTCTCCCGGCCGCAGCGTGAAGCGCACGGCAATGGCCGCCGAGAGTTGCTCGCCACTGCTGATCCAGGCTTGGTTATCGTTCGACAAGCGCCCATCTTTTGAGAACGGTCCCCAGATTTCCTCGCCACCTCTGTCAGGAACGTAAGTTGTTTGATAGCTGATATCGACTCCAGGGGACTCGACCGAAGCGATCGCCCATTGCCCGTCGAAGTCATCCTGCACCCCTTTCGGGTGCACGCGGTCAAACACAATCCCTTTCACATGCCCATTTACGCCGGCGTCGTCCACAAAGCGATTGTGGTTTCCATGATCGAGGGAGTGCTTCATGTCTGGCCCGAAATCGCGGAACCATCCCAGCATGTTGGTCCACGAGAGGAGCACCGATACTGTGACTGGCTTGTCGGTTGGGTTCTCGGCATGCCAACGATAGACAGCAACGGGATAACTGCTCTCGCGGTAATTATTGGGAAGCACGGGAGAAAACTGCTCAAGGGTTACGTGCGCAGGAAATTTCTCCCAGCGATAGTCGAACCAGGACTTCGGATACAGCGCGTAATAATCACCCGCCCCGGCAGGATAGTCCCACTTCCAGGCGCCGAGCATACCGCCTTCGGGATGAGCAGACGTCAGCACCTGAGCGACGGCTTCACCGCCTTCTTGTTTCTGATACATCGCAAACTGGTTGGTCCACACCGTCTGGTATTTGTGCACGCCACCCTTGATGTGCCAGCGCGCGAAGTCTCCCCGAAAAGTCCGCGAAAAAGTTCCTGATCCGAAGCCACCCACGGGCGCGCCTTGCCAGAAACCGTCGTCAATCATCCCTGATTTTGCGAGCGCCGGCTTGCGACCGCCAGGGTTGTCGAGTGGTTGGCCAATGCCGCGCTTCCATGCCGCCTTGGGGATGGCGTCCCCTGCAAACAGCCATGGCGTGCGCGACATGAGCAGACAAATCACAGCACTGACTATCACCGAACGCGTGGACAATTTCATGCGATTCCCTCCTGGCGGATTTCCCGACCAAGAAAAACGTTATTCTACATTGGTGCGGCCATATTACAAGTTTCAACTTAAGGGCGCGGGCGCAAGAGAATTAATAATAGAGTCCACTGTGGCACACAGCGAAAAACACCTCTCACTTTAATCTGTGCAACTCATTGCACCTTGGTGGGCCCTCTGTGGTTAGTGCTTTCAGCCTTTTGCAGTGCGTGACTTTGCTCCTTTACACATTTGCCGCGCCTGGCCTGGCTTTTAGGGCTATGCCGCTCTCATCGGTTTAGGAGTTTGCTTAGCAATATCGCCCAAGAGCAGGCAACTCCGGGGCGGGAATGCTCCTCTTTTATTCATCTCTTTCGTGTCTCGGGGTTGCCATGAAGCTTCATTTTCTTTCCCTCGTTGTGGCCGTAGCAGGCCTGGCCTTGTTGACTCCGTCCAGCGCTGAGGCTGCGCTCTGCCCGTTGAGCCAAGTTAACCCGTCGGTAACGGTTTGTACTCCGGCGCCCAATGCTCTGGTTCAGAGCGTGGTTCATGTTCAGGCGGGTACTACGGATTCAAGCACCGTGACCACAATGCAGGTTTACGTGGACAACAAACTCACGTCTTCGGTGAAGGCGTCTACGCTGGACACATTTGTGACTCTGGCTGTGGGAAATCACACGATCACTGTGCAGGGATGGGACACGACGGGGAGAAGTTTCAAGACCAATGTGCCAGTGGCCATGCAGCCGCCCTGCACTCTGAATCCTGCGAATCAGACAGTGACCATCTGCTCGTTGGTAAATGGCTCAGTGGTGAGCCAACCATTCCACGTACTCGCGGCTGCAACCGATTCTAATCCCGTGAAGTCGATGACCCTGTTCATCGACGGCGTTGCGAAAGGTGGAATTTCTAATACTGCCATTCTAGATCTGTATGTGAGCAATCTTGCGCTAGGTACGCACGCCATCGGCGTTCAGGCCCAGGACAGTACTGGACTGGTGTTCAAGCAGAAGTTCAATGTCACGGTGACCTCAGCAGCGAATGGGTTGGCGAACTTGAAGCACATCATCTTCTTCGTGCAGGAAAATAGGTCGTTCGACAACTATTTCGGAATGCTGGGCCCCTACAAGACTTCAGTCGGCCTTGCCAACGATGTGGACGGCCTCAATTTGAATGTGACATTGCCCAACACCCAGGGTCAACCGGTTCACCCTTATCATTACCAGACCGTCTGCACTGAAAACCTGAGTCCGTCCTGGAACGAGAGTCACACTGACGTGGACGGTGGCATCATGGACGGTTTTCTCCGGACTACCACGTCGGTGCCCTCGACGATCGATCCGACAGGAACGCGCGCTATGGGCTTCTACGATCAGAGTGATCTTCCGTACTACTACGACTTGGCAGCGCGTTTTGCGACCAGTGACCGTTTTTTCTCGCCCCTTTTAGCGAACACGGTGCCTAACCGGCTTTATCTTTTCACGGCTACTTCGTTTGGAAACACCATCCCGCCGACCGCCCCCTCGGGAGGTTTTACGCAGCAGACAATCTTCGATCTTTTGGATCAGGCAGGAGTCAGCTGGCGTTATTACTACCATGGAGCGGTGACATCGGCTTTCATCCAACAGTTCTCGACCTATCAAAGGGACGCGGCGAAAGTTGTCCCTATTGCGAACTGGTTGAACGACGTGCAGAACGCCGCAACGCTTCCGTCTGTCATTTTTATCGAGCGCGGAGGAACGGTGGGCTTAGATGAGCATCCCGACAATAACATTCAGAAAGGCGCATCCGACGCTAAGTTGAACATCATCGACCCGCTGATCAAGAGTCCATCCTGGAGGGACTCAGCCTTCATACTAACCTACGACGAAGGTGGCGGATTGTATGATCATGTCCGGCCCGCTCGCGAAATCAAACCCGACACGATTGCCCCAAAGTTGCGTTCTGGGGACAAGCCTGGCGACTTTAATCAGAGCGGATTTCGGGTTCCCATAATCGTGATCTCGCCGTGGGCGAAGCCGAGCTTCGTCTCGCATACCACGCGGGACTACATCTCTATTTTGCGCCTGATCGAAGACACATTTGTTGTTCCGAAGAATCTCAGCAAGTCATTTTTGACTGCGCGCGACGCAAGCGCGGACAACATGATGGAATTCTTTGACTTCTCTGGCGCACCCCCATTGTTGACGCCGCCGACGTTGCTTCCTCAACCGACTAACGGTACGTGCAACAAAAACCTCGAGAAGGCGCCCGGATTCTGAACGTACAGCTTCCGTTCCGCACTGGACGGATCAGCATGGATTGTTTTCCACGAAAGTGCTTTTCCGAAAAGATTCAATCCGTGTTAATCGTGGCGAAGCTGTTTTTCGCTGAACCTTCCTAGCTAACATAATCTCCGAAACTACTCTGCTAATGTGAATCCAACGTCTCAGAATCAGATTGAGACTTTCGCTCGGGGGGGCAAAAGAGATGCAGTACTATGTGCGATCCGATTCTGTCGTCTCGCGTATTATCGCTGGCGAGACCCTGATCGTTCCTGTACGCAAAGGTGTGGGCGATCTCGCTTCCATTTACAGCTTGAATGAGGTAGCGAGCGCAATCTGGCAGGCGATTGCTGATCCTCGCAGTAAAGACGAAATTGTTGATGTCATCGAGCAGCAGTTTGATTCCGAGCGCATGCAAATCGAGAACGACGTGGAATCATTTCTGCTTGAAATGGAATCAGCGGACTTGGTCATGACGGTTGGAGTTGCAGCCATCGCATGAATTCCATTTCGTATTCCGAGTTCAGCCTCGGTCTGCACAAGCACTTTGGCGATAAGCGCACTCCGGTTGAGGTTTCGCTTGAGGTCACGCGCCGCTGTCCGCTGGAGTGTCAGCACTGCTACAACAACTTAGCAATGGGGGATTTGGCGGCCCGCAACCGAGAGCTGACCAAAGAAGAATATGCTGCCCTCCTGACTGAACTGGCCGATATGGGAGTCATCTGGCTCCTGTTCACGGGTGGCGAAATCTTTGCGCGAAAAGATTTCCTCGAGATTTACACTTTCGCCAAGCAAAAGGGATTCCTCGTTACTCTCTTTACGAATGGGACCTTGATTAACCAAAAAACCGCAGACTACCTGCGCGAATTCCCTCCTTTTTCAATTGAGATCACTCTTTACGGTCGTACCAAGGAAACGTATGAGGCGCTGACCAGAGTGCCGGGCAGCTACGAGCGCTGCATGCGTGGAATCCAGTTGCTGCTGGATCGCAGGTTGCCCCTCAAGCTAAAGACCGTCGGGACGAGAGTCAACCGCCATGAAATTGCAGCCATGAAGGAATTCGTGGAGCAGGAGCTTGGAGTCGAATTTAAATTCGATTCCCTGATGAGCCCGCGAATTGACTGCTCTCAATCGCCGCTGGCCGTGCGGTTATCGCCCGAAGAAGTGGTGGCGCTGGACTTGCACTGGCCGAAAGTTGCAGCCGAGCACCGAAAGGTTCTGGAGAGCGAAATCGGCAAGCCGCCGCTGCCCGTAAGCACGGTGTACTCGTGCGGCGGCGGGCTTAAGAGTTTCGCAATCGATCCCTACGGGCACATGAGCATCTGCGTGCTATCCCATCAAGACACTTATGACATCCGCGAAGGCAGTGTGCGCACGGGGTGGGAGCGGTTTCTACTGAACGTACGTCAGCGGAAGTCCACGCGTCCGACAAAATGCGACACCTGCCGTCTGCACTCGGTTTGCAGTATGTGTCCGGCAAATGGCGAGTTGGAGAACGGTGACCCGGAATCTCCCGTGGAGTTCTTGTGTGAAGTCGCTCACCTGCGGGCGCTGGCGCTGGGCTTCGAGATTCCTGAGCACGGTCATTGCGAGTTCTGTATGGATCAGGAACGTCATGCCGCGTTGAGCGAGTCGGTAACAAGGATCACTTCGCAGGAGATCACTCCCTTTGCATGGACCGGCCCGCAATCCATTCTTCCAATTTTGAACAACTCACACGCGGCGACCGGTTGTGGGGGATGCGGATCAATTCATTGAACTCCACTTGCACGGGGCGTTTTCATTACGGAGGGAATACGCTTCATGATTGACGAAAATGGATCTCGAGATAAGAAAGGATACGAGCAACCGAAAGTTATCGTGATTAGTTTACGTCCCGAGGAAGCGGTGTTGGGACACTGTAAGAACGCCGGTGGGGGCGGCCCGGGTTGCCACGGTTGCTCGCATGTTGGCAGTTGTATGAATCAAGGCTCCTAACGCAAATGTTAGTGGAATCCGCATCCGGCGTTGAGGGCACACCGGCTGCCCTCCTGTATCAGAGTTGTGTGCGCATTGGTGGAGTCTCACTTGCGCTCCGGGGAGCTTCTCCTCGGGAAGTGTGTCTGAGCCACGAACTGGAATCGTTCCGCCACGACTGCGAGTCTCCTAACATCGAAGTGAATGTTAAGTGGGTAGAAAAGCTGCGTTTTCGTCGAAGCAATCCAGCTTTTGACTCGGGCTCGCTTTGGACGCTATCTCGCGATGGATCGCTATCGGTCTTCGATTTCACTAGCCCATCGTTTGGCAACTACCCATATAAGCGTCTTCACAGCGATGGAGATTTTTGCTGTGCGCAACTGGTCTTGAATGGCGAAACGCTGAGAAACCTCAATCCGGTATTCCCACTCGAATACCCCGCTGACGAACTCTTGATCACGAACTATCTCGCCGGTCATGGCCTCGGTGTTGAAGTGCACGGTTGCGGCTTAATCGACGCTGAAGTCGGCGGCCTGCTCTTTTTGGGGCACTCCGGCGCAGGCAAGAGCACTACGACAAAGCTCTGGAAATCATTGCGCAACCCTGAAATTCTCAGCGATGACCGTATCATTCTGCGGCTTCATAATGGTGAACTATGGATGTACGGAACTCCCTGGCACGGTGAGGCAGCATTCGCTTCCGCCGCGACCGCGAAGCTCAGTAGGATATTTATCCTGCAGCACGGGGAACGAAACGAAATGGTCGAGATGCCTCGTTCGCGAGCAGTGGGCGAAATGTTTGCCCGCTGCTTCCCACCGTTCCACAGCGCAGCCGGTTTAGAGCGCACCATCGAGTTCCTGAATCGGGTTACAGGCGTGGTTCCCTGCTACGAGTTCCGGTTTGTTCCGCATCGTTGTGCTCTGCAGGCAGTGCTTGATTTTCATGATCGAAGATCGGGCTGAATCGCGAACCTTCGGGCAACTTGCTCACGAGTTGGTGGCAGCCGGCCTCAGCTTTCGTTTTCAGGCGAGGGGACGCAGCATGCTGCCAACAATCGGCGACGGCGACATCTTGCACGTTAAGCGCATTGACACGGCAACGATCAGAGTTGGCGACATTGTGCTCTTCAAAGACACCCTTGGGTTCAAAGCGCACAGAGTCATCCGGAAACGCGGCAGTGCTTTTGTGACGCGTGGAGACGCAGGCATCGAGGCAGATAGCACAATTTCAGGGAGCCGAATCCTAGGCAAAATCGTGGCAAAAGAGTGTGCGGAAAACGGGTACAGGGTCGCTCTTGAAGGGGTAGTGCCACGGCTGAGCTATTTCTTATCGCAATT
>WNFR01003178.1_pt1 | contig 17067 bp, 11 predicted proteins | sample 5400221 | NCBI WGS metagenome assembly WNFR01 (sample SAMN13153357, study PRJNA577476) | soil metagenome | isolation source: 40 cm soil under Madrone tree | place: USA:California | collected 2016-06-14
CCGGATGGCCCGAGACAGTTCGTGGTCGTGACGCCCTGATGGCACTCTATGCGGGCTACGGCAACAACATCGTCCTCCACGGCGCTGATGAGCTCGTCGTGCACCGATCGCAGGACCCTCGCGTTGTCATCATCGAATATGATGTCCACGGTAAAACTGTCGCGAACGGCTCCTCATACGACAACCGGTTCATCTCGGTCGTTACCATCGAGGGCCGAAAGATCGTGCATTGGCGAGACTATATGGACTCGCTGGCAGCCATGACTGCGCTTGGTCCGGCGCAGTAGCAATTGCCCAATCAAAATATAAGCCCACTTTATCGTATCAATAAATGAACAAAACGAATCCTAAGCTGGCTGGAGAAGAATCCGAGCCCAGAGTGCCAACCGATCTTCGCAAGGCCCTCGCGGCTACCCCGATGGCGAAGGCTCGGTGGAGCGATCTCACGCCGATCGCGCACAGGGACTTTATTAGTTGGATAGACTCAGCCAAACAACCGGAGACACATAGACGCCGGATCGAGAAAGCCTGCGCCATGCTTGTGGCCGGAAAGCGACGCCCCTGCTGTTATTCAATAGTGTCATTCAATCTTTACACAGCCCTCGCGGCTACCCCGATGGCGAAGGCCCAGTGGAGCGATCTCACGCCGATCGAGCGCAGGGACTTTATTAGTTGGATGGACTCAGCTAAACAACCGGAGGCACATAGACGCCGGATCGAGAAAGCCTGCGTGATGCTTGCGGCCGGAAAGCGACGCCCCTGATGTTTTTCAATCTCTGAAGTGGAAGCCCAGCGCGTTCCGAACACCGCGCCGGCGCCTCTGTGGCATCCAGATAAAAATCATCCGAATCGCAGATTTTCGAGAACTTCGTCTGGCCGATCCCGTAGAGCATTCGTGAGGGGGAATTTCCCCTGCAACAACAAACAAGAATCAAAACCAGAAAGGTCTCGATGGATCAAAAACAAGGGAACAACATCAGAACGATGTTCGAGAGAACGATCAAGTTTCTCGACAGTAATGTGGAGGACAGTTGCTAAGCTCCGTCTCGTTAGACCCACAAGCCTGCAGCGCTGGATTGCTTTGCGAGGGGACTAGCGAAAATCTCGGAAATCTAGCCAGACTTGCAGCCCCGAGAGCGTTCGAAGCACGCCGGCCTGGCTGCAACCGTCCGCTAAAAAAACGCAACCGACCGGCAGCAGCGCACGCTGTCGTATGGTAACATTTTCAGCGTGACCTCAATATCGTCACGGCATCCGCTAGTCCGCACGGCTTTCGGCATGGGCATTTTATTGGCGGCGCTCGGTGTGATCGCCATCATTGTCTGGCAAGGGATCGCCGCGCATGGCGCGCCCGACCCAACGCAGCCGCAGACCAGTGCGACGGTTGCCGTTCTCGATATCGGCGTGCTCGTTTTCCGCGAAGGGCTCGAATGTATTTTGGTGTTGGCAGCGATCACGGCGAGCATGACTGGCGCCAAGCAGGCGTTGCGTCGCCCAGTCGCGCTCGGCGCAGGGATCGCTTTTCTCGCGACGTTGATTACGTGGTACATCGCGATCGGGATCATGGGGCAACTGACCGAAAGCGTTCCGGCACTCGACTTGCAAGCGGCGACCGGTCTTCTCGCCGTGATCGTTCTGCTCGTGATCATGAACTGGTTCTTCCACAAAATTTATTGGGGCGGCTGGATCCGTTCTCATAACCGGCGCCGAAAAGCGCTGCTCTCCAATGGCGCCGCCGCGGATATTTCGCGGACCCGTTTGCAATGGGGCTTGATCCTGCTCGGATTCACCTCTCTTTATCGCGAGGGCTTTGAGGTCGTCCTTTTTCTGCAAAGCTACAATCTGCGGTTAGGCGGCGGCGTGGTTTTAAAAGGAGCATTGCTCGGCATGATGCTCTCCGGCCTGGTCGCGATTCTGACTTTTGTTCTTCAGCAGCGTCTTCCCTATCGCAAAATGCTGATCACAACCGGCATTCTGCTCGGCGTTGTTCTGCTGGTGATGGTGGGCGAACAAGCGCAGGAGATGCAGCTGGCGCATTGGATAGGACGGACCGAGATCGGCTGGCTGGCGAGTCTGACGCCGGCGTGGGCGGGGTTGTGGTTCGCCGTTTTCCCAACCGTCGAAACTTTAACCGCGCAATTAATTGCCGCGGTCCTGGTGATCGGTTCTTATTATGCGGCGCGGCATTTTAGCGGCGCCGGGCCGGCAGAAAGTTCTGTAGAGGCAGGCGTGCCGCCTGCGCTCCACGCCAATGCAGCCGACACGGCTGCCACCACACCTGCCAAGGCCGATGCCGCCATCGTCGAACAGTTGGAAACGGTTCCGTAATCGGAATGGAGCCAGGGAGTGGCGGTTTCCTAACCACCGGGGCGATTCGGAGATCGCCCTTCCTCCTCCTCTTGTGTTTGTCGATTTTGCCGGCGTTATCCTCTTTCGCGGGCGTACGTCATTTTACTTTTCTCTACGAAGCACCGACTTCAGCGCCAGGAAGTTTCGAATTGGAAAACTGGCTGACATGGCAACGCACGACAAATCCAGCGCGCCTTGATGAAGTTGCCTTTCGTCATGAAATTGAAATCGGCGTCACGGATAGGTTTCAGGTCAGCGTGTATCTAGCGGACTGGTTTTATACAAGCGATCAGGACCATTCCGGTTTCAAATACTCCGACTCAGCGCTCGAGTTCATTTACAATCTGACCAATCCGGTGATCGACCCGATTGGATTGTCGATCTATCAAGAATTCCGAGGCGGCGATCGAGTTTTCGAATGGGAATCGAAACTAATCGCGCAAAAAAACTTTGGACCACTCATCCTCGCCTACAACGCGACGCTCGAAGCGATCTGGGAAGGCAAAAACCTGGACAAACCAGAAGGCGAATTTCAGCAGGCACTCGGCGCCAGTTACGAGATCTCGCCGCGATTGTCCGTCGGCGTTGAGCTACTGCATGAATTTGTGCTTCCGCGATGGAGCGACGCAGAGGAAATTAGAAATCTTTTCATTGGTCCCAATGCTTCGTATCGCCGGGCAAATTGGTTTGTCACGGTTACTGCCCTGGCGCAAGCGACCGACACCGCCGATGAACCGGATCTGCAAGTGCGCACTATTTTCGGAATTGGTCTTTAAATGAAATTGTCGATCTTCGCTGCGTTGGCGTGCGTTCTGGTGAGCTGCCAGTCGATCAACTACGCGCCGGCCGTGGAAGCCTCACAAATGACGGGCGCGCAAAAAGATCAACACATCGCTCCGGCGACATTGCGGGAAGGACGCACCCTCTTCGTTCATCGTTGCATCGAATGCCATACGTTGCCCGTGGTCTGGCATTACAACACTGACGATTGGCCGAAAATCGTAGATAGCATGTCGGCACGCGCGAGTTTGAAGCGCCCGGAACGGGACGCGATTCTCGCCTACATTATTGCCCTCCGCGCTCCAGGGAATCAATCACCAGACTAATCGTGGCCGAGATTCCAGTTGAAGGTAGGCGCAAGCTTTTCACCTTAGGCGGATGATTACGTCGAGTTTGCGTCTTCGATTCTTCGCCCAACTGATTCTGGCCGCCGTTGTTTTGGCTGATTCAAACACCTTCGCGGCCAGTCCAATCCCACGGCCGTCACCGACGCCGGCCGGGGCGATCGATGAAAAAGTGTTCAACGGGATGCATTGGCGGCAAATCGGACCGTTCCGCGGCGGACGCGCGCTGGCCGTCGAAGGAATTCCTGACGAACCGGAGACTTATTACTTTGGGGCGGTCGCGGGCGGCGTTTGGAAAACCATTGACGGTGGAGCAAACTGGAAGCCCCTTTTTGATAAGGCCGATATTTCTTCGATCGGGGCGATCGCCGTCGCGCCATCCGATCACAACGTCGTTTATGCGGGCACAGGGGAAGCAGCAATTCGCGGCAACACGACTTACGGGACCGGCGTTTATAAATCGATCGACGCGGGAAATACGTGGAAAAACATCGGGTTAAAGGATACGCGGCAGATTGGCGCGTTGATTGTCGATCCAAGAAATGCCGACGTGGTTTTGGTCGCGGCGCTCGGTCACGCATTCGGCCCAAATCAGGAACGCGGGATTTTTCGCACGGCGGACGGCGGCAAGACGTGGGCGAAAGTTTTGAGCAAGGATGAAAACACGGGCGGCATCGACGTTGTTTTTGATCCGCATAATCCGAACATCGTCTTCGCTTCCCTCTGGCAGGCGCGCCGGCAACCGTGGTTCTTCTCAAGCGGCGGACCGGGCAGCGGTTTGTATCGCTCGGAAGACAATGGAGTGACTTGGAAACGTCTGGAGGGAAATGGATTGCCGGATGGAATTCTTGGAAAGATCGGCATCGCAGCCTCGGGCGCGGATGCGAATCGCGTTTACGCCATTATCGAAGCAAAGGAAGGCGGACTCTATCGCTCCGATGACGCCGGCCAGCATTGGAGCCGCGTAAATGAGGATGGCCGATTTCGGCAGCGCGCGTGGTATTTCAGCAAAGTCTACGCCGACCCCAAGTCAGCGGACACAGTTTATCTGTTGAATACCGGAGCGTTTCGATCGGTCGACGGTGGGAAAACCTTCAACTTGTTGCCCGCGCGGCATGGCGATCATCACGGCCTTTGGATCGACCCGCAAAATCCGAACCGAATCGCCAATGCGAATGATGGCGGCGCCAGTATCTCGACCGATGGCGGCAAAACCTGGACGACATTAAACAATCAGCCGACCGCACAATTTTATCATGTCGCGGTTGATAACGCGTTTCCCTATCATATTTATGGCGCGCAACAGGATAATTCGAACGTCGGGATCGCGAGCCGCGGCGAATCGGGCGTGATTGGCCGCGAAGACTGGTTCGTCGCCGGTGATGGCGAATGTGGCTTTGTCGTGCCCGATCCGCGCGACTGGCACATCATTTATTCAAACAGCGAAGGTTACGCCGTTCGCTACGACAAAAACAAAGGGGACGTCCAGGACATCAGTCCTGTGCCGCTGGACAATTCCGGACACGGCGCTGTCGATCTTGCGCATCGTTTTCAATGGGTTTCGCCACTCATGCTTTCACCGCATGATCCGGACACGCTTTATACGGCGGCCGAATGCGTCTTCAAATCCGCCGATCACGGTCAAAGCTGGACGCAAATTAGCGGAGACCTTACGCGTAATGATAAGAGCAAGCAGCAGCCGAGCGGCGGACCGCTCACCAACGACATAACTTCGGTTGAATATTACGACACTGTCTTTGCGCTCGCCGAATCGCCCGTAAAGAAGGGAACGCTTTGGGCCGGCACCGATGACGGTCTTGTTCAGGTGACCACGGACGATGGTCAGCATTGGTCAAACGTTAGTCCAAAAATGCCGGAATGGAGCACTGTCGACCTCATCGACGCCTCCCCCCATGACGCCAGCAGCGCTTACGTCGCGGTGGATCGACATAAGCTCGACGACTTCAAACCGTATATTTTCAAGACGACAGACTTGGGCAAAACCTGGGTGGCAATCGTAAATGGAATTCCCGAGGGCGCCTATGTCCACGCGGTCCGGGAAGATCCGAAAAAGCGCGGCTTGCTTTACGCGGGGACGGAGCTTGGTGTGTTTGTTTCATTCGACAGCGGGACGCATTGGCAACCACTGCAATTAAATCTGCCCGTGTCGCCGACTCACGACTTGGTCGTGAAGGACGATGATCTTGTCGTCGCGACGCATGGGCGATCGTTCTGGGTGCTCGACGATATGACGCCGTTGCGACAAGTGACGACGCAATCGGCACAAGCGGACACGATTCTTTATCAACCGGCGACCGCGTTGCGTCTGCATTACCCCGAGGAAATCGATAAGCGCCAGCCAGTGGGCGACAACCCGCCGCCCGGCGCGATCATCGATTATTATTTCAAGACCGCGCCCAAGGACGAGGTCACAATCGATATCCTGGATGCTTCTGGCAAACTCGTTCGGCATCTTTCCAACAAGGAAAAAAAAGACGGCGAGCAGCCACCGGAATGGCCCGACCGGGTCGAGCGCGCAAAAACTATTCCAGCAAATGAAGGCATGAACCGCTTTGCCTGGGACCTGCGTTACGACGATCCTGTCCAAATTCCCGGCGCGTTCTATCCTGGCAATGGGCCGAAAGGGCCGCTCGTTTTGCCGGGCGAGTACCAAGTGAAGTTGACCGTCTCCGGCAAAAGCCAGACTGCGCCGCTCCATCTCGCGATTGATCCGCGCACCAAAGGGGCCGAGCCCGCTTTACAAAAACAATTCGATCTTTCCAAGCGAGTTAATGATCGCATTTCGGAGCTGCATCAAGCTGTCAACGAAATCCGCGAAGTGAAATCGCAGATTCAATCACTCCACAAACGGTTCGAGGATGATCCGCGGTTGAAAGCCGCACTTGCCGCCGCCGACGATCTCGATCACAAAATGTCCGGCGTCGAGCAACAGCTTATTCAGGTCAACACGAAAAGCTCGGAGGGAACGCTTGCTTTCCCCAGCATGCTCAACGAAAAATTCGACACTTTCAGTCACGTCATCGACGCCGGCGATACTGCGCCGACCAAGTCGCACCAGGACACCTTCCAACTGTTAAGCGGCCAACTTGATGAGCAGTTGAAAAAATGGACGCAAATCAAGAACGACGACGTTCCGAAAGTGAGCGCGCTGATCAAGCAGCTCGACCTGCCCGCGCTCGTCATCAGCGGCAAAACAGAAGCGAAGTAGCGCCGCTAGGATTTATCGGCATTATACTTTCCGGGTCCGATGAAAAGGAGACTTAAGACCAAGATCGACATCTCCTCGGGGTTGCAATCGCGTGTGAAAATCGCTGGGACTGCTCTACAGCGCGATGACCAAGATCGATAAGGCGGTTTTACTTGCGGCCGGCCGTGGCACCCGCATGCGCGAGCTCACTGCCGACCTTCCCAAACCGATGATCAAAGTGCGCGAGAAGCCAATCCTCCTGCATATCGTGGAGGGACTACAGACCGCGGGGATCAAAAACTTCTTAATCATCATCGGTTATCACGGCGATACGGTTCGAGACTACTTTGGCGATGGCACGTGCTTTGGCTTGCGGATTCATTACGCGACGCAAGTCGCGCAGGATGGAACCGGTCGCGTTGTCGATCTTGCGCGTGAGTTTGTCGGCGGGTCGCCTTTCGTCTTGGCTTACGGCGACATTTTGGTTGCTCCGGAAAATTACCAACGCCTTGTCGATCTCGCGGACGATGTTGAAGCCGTAGTCAGCGTGACGCGCGGCGAAGATGTAAGCAAAGGCGGCGCGGTTTTTCTAAATGAGCGAGGGGACCTCGTCGATCTTCGGGAAAAGGTGAAGGCAGGTGAAACATCCAGCCCCTGGTATAACGCCGGCCTTTACGCATTTCGGACGAGCATTTTCGATTTCACGGCCAAGTTGCAGCCATCTCCGCGCGGCGAGTACGAATTAACCGATGCGGTGCGCGATCTCGCTCATTCGGGCAAAAAAGTGAAGGCGCTCGAAATCGCCGGCGAGTGGGCCGATGTGCGTGATCCGGAAATTCTGGCGCGCTTAAACGCGTTGTAGCCGCCGCTGTCCTCAGCGGCGGATCTTTTATGCTGCCGCTAGAGACGGCGGCAGCGACAACGATCTCGATCTTACGGCGCCGGCTCGGTCGCTTCCTCGGCCGGTTCTTCGCCAATTTCTTCTTCAATTTCCCGACGCCATTCGCGTGAAAGCCACGGCCGCAGAAATCCGTAGAGCAAATAGGCAAGAAAAAGCACGGCCGGCATCCACTCGTAATTCATCACGGCGAAAACGAGAACGAGACTGATGATGAGGAAACGCGGGATCGATTTTGTCGTCTTCCAATTAAGCGCCTTGAAGCTCGGATACTGAAAGCGGCTGAACATCATGAAGGAAAGAAAAAGCAACAGTGGCGGCAGCACAAATTTCCATTTGCCGAGATGATGCTCACCTTCAGCGAGCCAGAGCAGAAACAAAGTAATCGATGCAATCAATCCCGCCGCCGCCGGAATGGGAAAGCCAGTGAAGCTTTTTTGGTCGGCCACTCCCCTCGCTTCATGATCAGCCGCCGCGCAGTTAAAACGCGCCAAACGGAGCGCACCACAGGCCAGATAAACAAATGCGATGATCCAGCAGGCGCGCGGAAATTCCTGGAGAACGATGCGGTAAACCATCAACGCTGGGGCGAGCCCGAACGAAACAATATCGGCGAGAGAATCAAACTCGCGGCCGAAAGCGCTCTCATGTCCGCCCAAGCGGGCCAGCCGCCCGTCGAGCAGATCGAAAAAGCAGGCGCCGAGAATAAACCAGATCGCAGTGTGAAAAAGATCGCCGGCCGCATCGGGATCTGAAGCTTGCAGCAACGCGCCCTCAAGTATCTTGAGTGTCGCGGTGAATCCACAGAACAGGTTTCCCGCCGTCATCAGGTTCGGCAGTAGATAAATTTTGGAGGGATGCTCGTTCATTGCTCGGACAGTCGCGCGACGATTGTCGATCCAGCGGAGACGTGATCGCCCACTTTCACAAGCACGGTGGCAGTGAGCGGCAAGTATATCTCGGTTCGCGAGCCGAAGCGAATCATTCCGAAACGGTCTCCCTTTTTTAATTCATCGCCCAATCGCGACCAGGCGACGATGCGCCGCGCAATCGCGCCGGTCAGTTGCCTGACCACTATGGTGGCGCGGCTATTTTCGAATGCCCAAGTCATCGCTTCGTTCTTTTCCGAACAATCGGACCGACGCGCGTCGAGGCAGAGCCCGCGCCGATGCTCGCGATAAGCGATGCGGCCATCGATCGGTGCGCGATTGGTGTGCACATCAAAGATCGACAAGAAGATTCCAACGCGGCGCGTTTTCGTTTTCAGAATTTCTGTTTCCTCAACCTCGACGATCTCGGTGACAGTTCCATCAGCAGCCGCCACCACTGTATTCGGATGAAGGGGTACGACCCGATCCGGATCGCGAAAGAATGCGAGCGTACAGACAATCAGGATCAAGAAAACGAGCGACAGCCAGAAAGTGAGCCACCAACTCGCAATGGCCAAAGCTGCAAGGATTGCAAAAATCCAACGACCTTCCCAGAGCGTTTGAGAGCGCATGTTGGATCTCATTTTCCGATTCAGAGAGAGGCCGGTCAAGCCAGCGAAAATGGCCTGCTAGACGCGGCTGAGGACAACCACAACATCATGGGTTTGGATTCGCGGCTCCCTTCAACCGGTTGCGCAAATAACCGGTTCGACACCACGAGATTATTAGTTGTTTCCAAGGCATTTTAGACTATGTTTTTTGATGCCGATGCCAGCCGCTGTTTTGCCCGTCCCGGACGACGAAGATTCCAACGCCAAAAATCGCCCGCGCGAAGGGTTCGGCATCAATAAATCCCAAAAATACGACGCGGCGCAGATTGACAAATTGGAAGGCTTGGAGGCGGTGCGCAAGCGTCCGGGAATGTACATTGGCGACCCGGATGAGCGCGGCTTGCACCACATGGTGTTCGAAGTACTCGACAATTCAATTGACGAACATCTCGCCGGTTTTTGCGACAAGATCGAAGTGACAGTGCATGTCGATGGATCGATCTCCGTGCGCGACAACGGCCGCGGTATTCCGGTTGATATGCATCCGAAATGGAAAATGCCGGCGGTAGAGCTGGTGCTGACAAACCTGCACGCCGGCGGAAAGTTCGGACAAGGCGCTTATAAATATTCAGGCGGGCTGCACGGCGTCGGCGCGAAATGCACGAACGCGCTTTCAGACTGGTTCAAAGTGGAAGTGTCGCGCGATGGCAAGGTTTATCACATGGCCTTTGCGCGTGGTAAGACGACGCAAAAGCTGGAAGTCATCGGCGAACTCAAAAACAAACGCACCACCGGGACGCTGATTACCTTCGCGCCCGATCCGACGATTTTCACGATCACGACCGAGTTTAAATTCGAACGACTCGCGACCCGGTTGCGCGAACTGGCGTTTCTCAATCCCGGGCTGGAAATCACGCTGGCGGACGAACGGGGCGACGCGCCGAAGAAGGAAACATTTATCTACAAACACGGCATCGAAGAGTTTGTGAAGCAATTGGGCGAAAACAAGCAGGTGATTCACCCCAAGCCGATCATGATCTCGCGGCAACGCGATGAAGTATTTGTCGATGTTGTTCTGCAATACAACGACAGCTACAACGATCAGATTCTGCCGTTCGCGAATTCGATCCCGAATCCGGATGGCGGGACGCATCTAACCGGGTTCCGGACCGCGCTCACCAAAGCGGTCAATCAGTACGCCAAATCGAACAGCTTTCTCAAAGACAAGGATCCAGCCATTTCGGGTGAGGACGTGCGCGAAGGCTTGATTTGCGTCCTCAGCGTCAAGCTGCCGAACCCGCGCTTCGAATCCCAAACCAAGGTCAAGCTCGTCAATACCGAGATCGACGGCGTGGTAAACTCGGCCGTTTACGAGGGGTTGATGACCTACTTCGACAAAAACCCCCCGATTGCGCGACGCATCTTTGAAAAAGTTCTTACTGCGGCGCGCGCACGCGAAGCCGCGCGTAAAGCGCGCGAGACCATTCGTAAAGGCGCGCTCACTGGCGGCGGATTGCCGGGAAAGTTGGCGGATTGCTCGGAGCGCGATCCGGAATTGACCGAGCTTTACATTGTCGAAGGCGACTCAGCCGGCGGTTCGGCCAAACAGGGACGCGATCGACGTTATCAGGCGATCCTGCCGATTCGCGGCAAACTGATCAACGTCGAGAAGGCGCGCGAAGACCAATTCCTCAAGAACAACGAAATCCAGTCGATGATCACGGCAATCGGCGCGGGCATCGGGAAGCCGAAAGAAGATGGTAACGGCAAGGATGAAGGCCGGTTTGACATCACAAAGCTGCGCTACGGCCGCATCATCATCATGACGGACGCAGACGTCGATGGATCGCACATCCGCACGCTGCTGCTCACTTTTTTCTTTCGGCAAATGACCGAGCTGGTGCGCGCCGGCAGAATTTACATAGCGCAGCCGCCGCTTTACCAGATCAAACGCAAGAAGCGTGAGGAATACGTCGATGATGACGTGCAGTTGAATAAAATTCTTATCTCGCTCGGTGCTGAAGATGTACGATTAAAAAATCTGGCGGACAACGAAGAAGTGACCGCGGCGCAATTAAAGGACATTCTCGAATCGCTCGAGAAACTGGCGAAGTTGAGCGAATCGGTGAGGCGTCACGGCGGCGATTTCGAAGCTTATCTCGCAAAGCGCAATACCAAATCTGGAAAGCTGCCGGCGTATTTGGTGAAGGTGCGCGAAGGGAATGATGAGACCATTCATTATTTTCCTGATGAAAAAGCGGTCCGACAATTTCACCACGAGAATCTCGATCTTAATTTGTTCGACACAGAAATTGGGCAGGAACTGTTGCCCTTGGGTGACGCTCCGGCAGCCAGGACCAACGGCAGCCGGCGACGCGGCAAGTTGGTAGAGTTGCATGAGGCCGCCGCGATCCAAAAAATCATCGCGGAATTAGGGCGCAAAGGTCTGAAGGTCGGTCACTACGCGGCCAATGATCGCCCCATTTTCGAGTTGATTGAAGGCGAAGGCGATAAAGCTGTGTCCCATCCGCTGTTCTCCATTCCGGAAATTCTCCAGAAGATTTTGGAGATTGGCCGGCGCGGCGTGCAGATAAAGCGTTTCAAAGGTCTGGGCGAAATGAACGCGAAAGAACTCTTCGAGACGACGATGAACCCAGAGAAACGCAAATTGCTCAAGGTGGACTTAAATGACGACAACGCCGTCGATGCGGACAAGATGTTCACGATTCTGATGGGCGACGTGGTCGAACCGCGCCGCCAATTTATCGAAGACAATGCGCTAAACGTGCGCAATCTGGACGTTTAGGTTTAGTTAAGAGAATGGGTAGTTTTGTCCGTCTTCTGCCGCATCGGCGGCGTTGTTACATGTTGTGCGCAGTGGCACGCTCGGGCAGCAATCTGCTGGCCGACGGATTGGTCCAGGTGCGCCGCGGCGGCCGCCCCGGCCAGTATTTTCTGCCTCAAAATGAAGCACGCACCGCCCACGACCATGGAATTGATCCGAAAGCGAACTTCGTCGCTTACATTCGCGCTATTGTTTCCGCTGCGGCGACCGCAAATGGCGTTTTCGGGTTCAAGATAATGGGATGGTACCTGGAAAAGTTTCTGGCCAGAATTCGCGAGACCGGCGCTTTCGGCGACGCCGCAACGCCCGATTTGGAAATGTTACGCCATGCTTTTCCGCGCCTCCAATTTCTCCAAATCCTGCGGCGAAATAAAATGCGGCAGGCGATTTCGAAAGCGCGCGCCCTTCAGACCGGACTTTGGAAAATCCAGGAGGGCAAAGGACCGATGGCGGAGCCGCAATTCGATCCGCAACTGATTGCACGCTGCCTGGAAGACATCCGGCGCGAGGAAAATATTTGGGCACAGTTTTTCAAGCGGATCGGCGTCGAACCATTTCGCGTGGAATACGAAGAGCTTTGCCGGGACTATGAACGCTTAATTCGTGTGGTTTTGGATTTCTTGCAGGTCCGGTTGCCGCGCCGGATAAAAATCACTGCCCCGATAACCATCCGGCAAACGGACGCTCTTTCAGACCAATGGGAAGAACGTTATCTGGCTCTCCACTCGGATCGATCCGAACTTGTTGCATCATGAATTTGCGCCCGTCTTCTAAATCCCATGTATAACGAAAACGAAAAAGTCGAACCGATCAACGTTGCCGACGAGGTGTCGAGGTCGTTTCTCGATTACTCGATGTCGGTCATTATCTCGCGCGCGTTGCCCGATGCTCGCGATGGGCTCAAGCCGTCTCAGCGGCGCATCCTTTATGCGATGCACGATCTATCGCTGTTTCCAAATCGGCAGCACCGCAAGTGCGCCAAAATCTGCGGCGACACGAGCGGTAATTATCATCCGCACGGTGAAGCGGTGATCTATCCAACGCTCGTGCACATGGCGCAGCCATGGGCGATGCGGGAAATGCTCGTAGATGGTCAGGGAAATTTCGGATCGGTCGAAGGCGATCCTCCGGCGGCGATGCGCTACACCGAAGCGCGCATGACGCACCTCGGAGCGGCACTCATGACCGACATGGAGAAAGACACGGTCGATTTTGTCCCTAACTATGACGAGACGCGGACCGAGCCGACGGTATTTCCGTCAGCCTTTCCAAATCTGCTGGTCAACGGCGGAACCGGCATCGCGGTCGGCATGGCGACAAACATGCCTCCGCACAATTTGGTCGAGGTTATCAATGGAATCTGCGCGCAGATCGACAATCCCCAAATCACCCTCGAAGAACTGATGAAGCATGTGAAAGGACCGGACTTTCCCACCGGTTGCGCCATCTGCGGCATCAGCGGCGTGAAACAATATCTCGAGACTGGTCGCGGTAGCATGAAGGTGCGCGGCAAAGCCGGCGTGGAGGAGATCAAGGGCGGCAAGGAACAGATCGTTATCACTGAGATCCCGTTCAACGTGAATCGCGCCACGCTGGTTGAGCGCATCGCGGATCTGGTGAACGAAAAAGTTCTCGGCGAGATCACGGCCGTCCGGGACGAGTCCGATGAAAACACTCGCGTGGTCATTGAACTAAAACGCGACGGGAATCCGAAGATCGTCATCAACAATCTCTACAAGCACACTGCGATGGAGAGCTCGTTCGCCGTCAACATGCTGGCAATCGATCACGGCCGGCCGAAGTTGCTCCCGCTTAAAGATGCGAACCAGGCTTACATCGATCATCGCCGCGCAGTCGTCCTCCGCCGGACGCGCTTCGAATTGCGAAAGGCCGAGGAACGCGCCGAGACACTGGAGGGTTTTCTCATCGCGCTGGCCAATCTCGATGAGTTTATTCGCATCATTCGCGGATCGGCCAACCGGGATGAAGCGCGGGTAAAATTACTCGCGTTCGAGTTTACGCGGAAACAGGTGGAGCAAATCGGTATTCTTATTCGCAATGAAGCGCGTCTGGTCGAAGGCCGCTATGCATTTAGCGAGCACCAGGCCAATCAGATTCTTGATCTTCGGCTTTATCAACTCACCGGCCTCGAACGCGACAAGATCGACAATGAGTACAAAGAGTTGATAAACGCGATCAAAGATTTGCGAGATATTCTTGCGAAGGAAGCGCGCGTCTTCACGATTATCAAAAAAGAATTGCGCGACATTCGCGACAAACATGGGACGCCGCGGCTGACCGAGCTCGCTCCGGACGAAGCCGAGATCAACATGGAGGACCTGATCGCAAATGAGGGCTGCATCATTAGCATTACCCATGGCGGTTTTATCAAACGCACAGCGGTGAGCGCGTTTCGCGCGCAGCGCCGCGGCGGGAAAGGCGTCATCGGCATGTCCACGCGCGAAGGCGCGACTGAAGAAGAAGAGGGAGATTTCATCCAACATCTATTCACGGCCACGACCCACGATTATTTGATGTTCTTCACCGAATCGGGACGGGCCTATGTGGAAAAAGTTTATGAAATTCCGGAAATGGGGCGTGCCGCGAAAGGACGTTCGATCGCGAACATTTTGGAACTGCGTGCCGATGAGAAAATCGCCGCGACCATTCGCGTTCAATCAAAGAAGTCCGGAATTGGACCGAATGCCGTCGATCAAACGTGGGATGAAAATCTCCACATCGTGTTCGCCACCCAATCGGGCATCGTCAAGAAATCCAATCTTTCGGATTACCGCAATGTGCGCAAAGGCGGAATCATCGCCATTCAAATCGAAAAAGGCGATCGCCTGATCGATGCCAAACTGACAAACGGAAATAACGAGATCGTGCTCATCACCCAGGAAGGAATGAGCCTGCGCTTTCACGAAGAACAATTGCGCGATCAAGGCCGCAACACCGTGGGAGTATGGGGAATCCGGCCGGACAAAAAAGATCGCGTCGTTGCGATCGCAATTGTCGATCCAAATGCGATGCTCCTCGTCGCCGGTGAAAACGGTATCGGCAAGCGGACGCCGTTCGATGATTACCGTAAACAAGGACGCGGAGGCAAAGGAATCATCACCATGAAGACCGGTGAAAAGACCGGCAAGGTTGTTGGCGCGCTCACGGTTACGGATAAAGACGAGCTCATGCTCATCACGACCAAAGGCCAAATGGTGCGGACGCGAGTAAAGGAGATCCGAGTCGTGGGCCGAAACACCATGGGAGTCAAGCTGATGGATCTGCGTGGCACGGAAAAACTCCAAGCCATTGCGCCGGTCGTCAGTCAGGAGCCCGAAGTTGGCGCAGAGGAAGTTCCGAACTCCGCTCCCGCAGAAAAGTAAGAGGCCCTCAGTTCGACAGCTAACGGACGTTAATTTACTAACTCGCGCCGTCTAGTACCGCGTGGAGGGAGGGGCAGGCTGTTCGATTGTGGTCGTGTGAGTGGTCGCCGGCTGAGCCACCGTTTCCTGCGTCGTCGTAGTCGTAGTGGTCTCGGTCGGATGCGATGCGCAAGAGCTCAGGAGCGTCACGGCAAGAAGCGCAAGAACCGGCGTAAGAATAATAAGTTTTTTCATAGATGAAGTTGATCGTTCCAAGAAGGATTCGTAGCAAGTTTCTTTCGCAGATGTATTAAAAACACCGTACCGCCGTCGATATTCTTTATTATCTCGATCCTAGTGATTGTCGAACTTGGCGCGTTGCCGCTTCAATTCAGCGCGTTTGCGCTTTGATTCGAGAATTTTTCTTTTAAGCGCGCGCGGCCGTGGTGATTTGCGACGACGCTCTTTTTCAAGACGCGCCAATTCTGCGGCACGTCGTTGTTCGCGAGCGCATTCGATTGCGTTAAGCAGCCGTTCGCGCGCGAGTTTCCGGTTTTGTGCCTGCGACCGCGAATCCTGCGCCGTCACGCTGATTCCGCTTGGCCGGTGACGCAAGGTCACGGCAGTTGCGACCTTGTTTACGTTCTGTCCACCAGGGCCGGAAGATCGCGCACAGCTTTCTTTCAAATCCGATTCGCGAATTCCGAGTCGAGCCATTCGACTCTCAATCGTGTTTTCCATCGCCAAATCGGCAGCGCATTTAAACCGGCGCGATATTCTCTCGGCCATGGCGCAACACGCGCGCCATCCAAATCAGTTCATCGAGAAATTTATCCAGCCGGCTGACATAGTTTTCATCGATGAGCCGTCCGCGTTCATCGAAGAGCGTTCCGACTTTTCCGAAGTTCACGTCCTCGAAGATCGTGACGAGGCCAAGCTCGCGCAGGACCGGCAGGAGATTTTCGATGACGCGCGCCCCACCGAATTGCCCGGCCGAGACTCCGCAAATTCCCACGGCTTTATGGATGTATTCTTTCAAATTCATATCGAGCGCATGCTTTAGAAGTCCTGGGTAACCATGATTGTACTCCGGCGCGACGATGATGAGGCCATCGCAGCGTTCGATCGATGCGGAAAACTTCGGATCTTTCATCTGCTCGCCGGCATCGTCAAGACGCATGGGAAGCGAGCGCACGTCGATCAGTTCCGTTTCAACGCCCGCGCGTTTCTTCGCTTGCTCGAAAACAAGTCGCGCCGCGTGCTCGCTCTCTCTTCCCTGGCGTGCGGTTCCGAGAATAACGGGAATGAAGAGTGGGCGTTCTGCCGGCATTGGATCGACAACTCGGATGTGCGGAAACGTTAGTAATCTTCTGCCGATGGCCGGACTCGAACCGGCCCGGGCGGTTTAAACCCTCATGGATTTCAAGTTAATCGGTAAGTATTGAGTGAGGCCGATGGCTTTCATGAACTGTTTATCTCTCTTAAGCGACATGCGCGGGCAGATTTCCTTCAATCCTGTTGATCAACTCGGGAATCTTAATTGGCTTGGCGAGAAATGGATGCCCTTGGATGCGGAGGCCAGCTTTTGTCTCAGGTTTCGTAACTAGCGCAGTGAGAAAGATAATCGGCGTTCTCTGCAATTCCGGATCCGCCTCGATTTGTGCCGCTACTTCGCCGCCGTCTGTCGTTGGCATCAATATGTCTAGCAAAATCAGATCCGGCCTAAAATTCTGGGCGCTTTGATGAGCCTTAGTAGCATCGTTCTCTTCGCGCACGAGATAGCAGCCGGTCCTTTCGAGAA
>WNFR01003180.1_pt1 | contig 17063 bp, 17 predicted proteins | sample 5400221 | NCBI WGS metagenome assembly WNFR01 (sample SAMN13153357, study PRJNA577476) | soil metagenome | isolation source: 40 cm soil under Madrone tree | place: USA:California | collected 2016-06-14
CGCCCACTGGTGTGTAGACGGCAATGCCCCGCGCGACTTCGTCCGCGGCCTGAGCAATCGCGGCTGCCGTGTCACGCAAGAAACAAATATTGAGACCGGCGGCTTCGTCAGGGGTCAACGGTGGAACGAGGCGTGTTTTAACCTGCCCGGCCCGGGGAGCTTTCGTCATCACAGCCAGAGCGCACCGCTCGCCGGCACTGGAAGCGAACACATCAGGGTTAAGAACGCGATGAATCGCTTTCATCCAACCGGACCGTTTGACAGCTCAGCTTTTTTCGCAAAGCGCGTACTGGTAACGCCTGTCCCGCCAAGTTTGAATCTGCTTCCACGGCTGCTGACGAAAAAGATCTTCAAAGGCATCGTCACTCAGAACTGTGGCTTTTAGCGGTTCGCGATAACCGTTTCCAGAATGGGTGACACTTGCGAGTAACCACATGGCAAAAAGTGGGATGGAAGCCCAAACAGCATTACGCGGTTCGGCAATGAAACAGCGACCACCCGATCTTAAGACACGATACATTTCCGCGACAGCCTGATCTCGCTCCGGGAGAACAGTGAATAGGCGCGAAGCGACCAAGACATCAAAGCGCGCATCAGGACATGGGAGCTCAAGAACATTGACGCGCTCAAATACACAATTGCTAAGACCGTGAGCAGCTGTACGCCTACGCGCCCGATCTAATTGATTCTCGGAGCGATCTACGCCCATCACCGAAAGACTAGGAAACCGTTGAGCCAGACGCCGTGAGTAAAATCCTGGACCGCAACCGAGTTCAATCAACTCAGTCCCAAATGGTGGACCGTTATTCTGCCACAACGCTGCAATAATTTGCTCGGTATCGTCTCGAAAAAGCCGCTCGCGGCAAAACACATAAAACCACGGAACATGTTCAAACAGACTGTCATTGAAATCATGCTTGTCACTCGGTAAGAGCGGAGAGGCCGATGCCGATGCTTTTACAACATCGTGATTAGAGGCAATTATGTCGGGCGGCATTAGTTCTTCACCAGTAGATTAAGATTCTGTAACTAAATTAAACGCTCTTTCTTCTTCTCCTTGTCGCGAACAAGTGCGGTGCCCACCGGGGAGCGAACCACGCAGATCGTATATGGGGTGAGGTGTTGATAACACAGCCAACAATAGCCGACAAATTCGTACTGCTCGGAAGGGACGAAAAGTATTTGAGGTTATTGGAAGTTATTGGCTTCTTGCTGAGCGATCCGTTAACAACGAGAACAAAAATGCGAAACGGAGCGTGTGCTCGCTGTTTAGGCTATTGACGGCAAGTCTCGATTCCGACGTGGTCAAAAATGTGCTTGCTTAAGTTGACCACAAGTCGCGGAACGAACGAAGATAAGCGCACATATCATGCACATCGCCGACATCATGCGGGAGGACTCGCCCACGTTTTCGTTCGAGTTCTTTCCTCCGAAAACGCCGGCGGCGGCGGAGACTCTTTACCAAACGATTCGCGATCTCGAATCGTACATGCCGCACTTCGTTAGCGTCACTTACGGTGCCGGTGGCTCAACGCGGGACTTAACTCATAATCTCGTCGAGCGCATTCAACACACAACAAAGCTGGACCCAATCCCTCACCTGACCTGCGTCTGCCACAACGAACAAGAGATCGAAGCGATTCTGCATCGATACGCCAAGTCAGCGATTGGAAATGTTCTCGCGCTCGGGGGCGATCGGCCGCGCGATATTCCCTACGATAAGTCGCGTGACTCGTTCCAACATGCTGTCGATTTGGTCAAATTCATTCGCCGATTCAACAAATCCGGCGCGCATCCGGATCGCCGCGGTTTTGGCATTGGCGTGGCCGGTTTCCCCGAGGGACATCCAGCAACGCCGAATCGGTTAGTCGAAATGGATCATCTCAAAACGAAAGTGGACGCCGGCGCCGACTATCTAGTCACACAACTGTTTTTCGATAATCGCGACTTCTTCGATTTCCGTGAGCGTTGTGCTCTCGCCGACATCCACGTCCCAATCATCGCCGGCATCATGCCGATTACATCCATGAGCGGGTGCAAACGTATTGTCGAACTGGCCGGCGGCGCACGCCTCCCGGCCAAGCTTCTTCGCGCTCTACAGCGGTGTGAAAACGATCCTGAAGGGGTCAGGCGCGTAGGTGTTCACTTCGCCTTGGAACAATGTCACGATCTCTTGGATAACAACGTTGCCGGCATTCATTTCTACACGCTCAATCGCTCCGACGCCACGCGCGTAATTTTTGACAGCCTCGGTATTCCGCGTCGGCAGAGCGCACCTGCTCAGACCGTTTAGAGGCGTTTACCTGATCACACCTTTTTGCATTACGAGACGACAACAGAGCTGGCGAGATTTGCGCGAAGTGTCTGAAGCGGGCAAAATCTGGGAATGTCCAAAGTTCGGCGCGCACTTTATCTTCAACTGGCGACGTTCGCAGCAGCCATCGTACTATTGCTGGTGTTGTCGCGTTTCTTTCCTCTTGTCGATCTTGTTGCCGAAGCGCAGCAGCGGGTAGTCGACTTGGGTGCATGGAGCGCCGTTTGTTATCCACTGCTTTTCGCAGCTTGTAACATTTTGCTTCTGCCAGGCGGCGTCTTAAGCGTGGGAGGCGGGTTTTTCTTTGGTCTATGGTGGGGTTTTTTCATCGTCCTCCTCGGAAACAGCATTGGTGCGGCGATTTCCTTTGTACTTAGTCGTTGGCTCGGACAGCGATGGTTGAGCCGAAAATTGTCGCGAAACCCGACACTCCGATTGTTGGAGCCGGCGGTAGAACGCGAGGGATGGAAGATAATTTTTTTGAGCCAACTACATCCGCTCTTTCCCACAAGCTTGCTGAATTATCTATATGGCCTGACGAGAATTCCATTTCGTACCTACATGGTTTGGACTTCGATCGGACGCGCGCCGGGGATCTTCTTGTACGTCTACCTCGGGACGCTGGGTCAATTTGGGTTGAATATGGCACGCGGAAAAAGTCATCCGCGGGTCGTCGAGTACTGGATATGGGGTGGCGCTTTCATCACGACCGCGCTTCTTTTCGCTTTGCTGACGCGAATTGCGCTGCGGGCCATTCAAAAGTCGCCCGCGATTTCAAATTCGAGGGCGGAAGAGCGTTCGGCCGACGAGATGCTATCGTATAAATGACACGGGATCAGGATCTTATGTCGAACCTCAAGCTGATCGAAGCTGCCGCTCAAGCTCGAGCTTGCGCGTACGTGCCTTACTCGAAATTTTCGGTTGGCGCCGCGCTGCTAACAAGATCGGGCAAGGTTTTTAGTGGGTGCAACGTTGAAAACATTTCTCTTGGCTTGACCATTTGCGCGGAAAGAGCAGCTGTCACAGCAGCCATTGCCGGAGGTCAAAGAGATTTTGTTGCGATTGCCGTTGTAACCGACTCGCACGAGCCCGCAGTTCCGTGCGGAGGTTGTCGGCAAGTCTTAGCGGAATTTAATCCTTCGATTAAAATCATAACATCGACAGTCGGCGGTACCACGCAGGAATTCTCTCTCGTTGATTTGCTGCCGCGGCCGAAGCAGGGAATTTTGGAGTAGCCTTGCCCAATGTTTAAATTCCCCACCGTTTACGATGTGTTGGTAGTTGGTAGCGGTCATGCCGGGATTGAAGCAGCACTGGCGGCCGCTCGGCTTGGTTGTCGCACCCTGATGCTGACGCAAAATCTGGACACAGTTGGCCAAATGTCATGTAACCCTGCCGTCGGAGGTTTGGCAAAAGGGCACATTGTTCGAGAGATCGATGCGATCGGTGGCGCGATGGGCCTGAACGCCGATGCGACAGGGATCCAGTTTCGGATGCTAAACAGATCAAAAGGTCCATCTGTCCGGGCACCTCGGGTTCAATGCGACAAAAAGGCGTACCAATTTAGAATGAAGGCAGTTCTCGAGCGTGCGGCGAATCTCGATCTCAAACAAGCCACCGTTTCTAGCGTCCTCGTCGACAATGGAGATGTCCGAGGCGTTGAAACTGATCTAGGACTGTCCGTCGGCGCGCAGGCCGTGGTGATCACATCCGGTACGTTTCTACGTGGCCTCCTCCACGTGGGGGAAAACAGTAAACCAGGTGGCCGCATGGCAGATGCCAGTTCCGCTTTAAGCGACAATCTGCGCCAGCTGGGGTTTACCGTGGGCCGCTTCAAGACAGGGACGCCCTGCCGAGTAAACGGCCGGTCGATCGATTTCTCGCAATGCCAAATCCAGTCCGGGGATGAACCTCCCCCTCGTTTCGCGTTTTTTGAGGACGTCGAGCCCGGAACGAACGAAGTGTTCACGCTCAATTACGATCGTGAGGGCCAGTTCCACGTGGAACAATTGCCGTGCTGGATCACCCAGACGACGGCCCGGACCCACGAAATCATTCGCTCAAATTTGCATCGGTCGCCGCTTTACGCCGGGCAAATCGAAGGGACCGGGCCCCGGTACTGCCCATCGATAGAAGATAAAGTGGTCAAGTTTGCTAATCGAACGGCACACCAAATTTTCCTCGAACCGGAAGGGCGCCACACAGAGGAATATTACGTGAACGGGATTTCTACGAGCCTGCCTTACGACGTCCAGCTCGAATTTTTGCACTCGATCCCTAGTCTGGAGCGGGCGGAAATCATGCGCCCTGGATATGCCGTCGAATACGATTTTTTCCCGCCAACACAGCTCTTTCACACCCTGGAGACAAAGCTGATTAAAGGACTTTATTTTGCGGGGCAGGTGAATGGAACGTCGGGGTACGAAGAAGCAGCGGCACAGGGCCTGGTTGCAGGCGCGAACGCGGGGCTGAGGATCCAACGGCGCCCGGCCTTTGTTTTGGAAAGAAGGGAAGCATACATCGGTGTATTGATCGATGATCTTGTAACTAAAGGGACCGAAGAGCCATATCGGATGTTCACCAGCCGCGCCGAAGACCGGTTACATCTACGGCAGGACAACGCCGACCAGCGCCTCACCAAGAGGGCATTCGAGACGGGCCTTGTTGGTCAAAACCGCTGGAATGCATTTCACGAGAAAGTGGAGATACTAGGGAAGACTCGACTTGTTGCGGCGCAAAAGAAAATCGGTGGTGTACCGATTTCACAGCTGCTCAAGCGACCGGATTTCACCCGCGAGAATTTACCGGCAGAGATTGCTTCGTTAGCTCCCACCGACGTTTGGGATTTAGTGGAAACAGATTTTAAGTACGAAGGATACGCCGCGCGTCAATCCGATCAAAACCACGACATTGCCCAAAGAGGCTCTCAGAGAATCCCCGATGGACTGGACTTCGGGCGGATTGCCGGGCTTAGTTCGGAAACGCGGCAAAAACTTTCAGTGGTTCGCCCGACTTCGTTGGGGCAAGCAGCGCGGGTCAGTGGGGTCACCCCGGCGGATGTGGCGGTACTATCTATATGGCTATCCAAGAGCCACTTATAGAATAAACTTTATAATATCGGCGGATAAGAGCCGTCAAGGGATCGAGACTTTGTGCTGACTTTAATTACCGTTGCGATGATCGGCTACTTAATCGGTTCTTTTCCAGCCGGCTACATTGCCGGTCGAATAGCTGGAATTGATATCCGCAAAGCCGGCAGCGGTAACATTGGTGCAACGAACGTGGTTCGTGTGCTAGGCAAACGGTTTGGTTATGCGGTCTTCGTCGTCGATTTCATCAAAGGCGTTGTTCCCGTGATTTTGTCCCGGCTCATCGCGAAGAGCGGCGGATCAAATGAAAACACGATCGAGCTCGCCGGCATGCTGTCCGGAATTTGCGCCGTTGTCGGACACAGTTTTCCGCCGTGGCTAAAATTCCGCGGCGGAAAAGGCGTTGCCACCTCGATCGGAGTTCTTTTTGCGCTCATGCCGCTGGCCGCGGCAATCATGTGTATTGTGTGGATCGCCACATTCGAAATTACCCGTTACGTTTCGCTCGCATCAGTGATCGCCGCAGTCTCGCTGCCAATTTCCGTCGCCGGAATGTTTTTCCTCAACCGCCTGAAAACGCCAGTGCTGCTTTATTTTTCGCTCTGCCTTGCCGCGGTCATAGTCATTCGCCACCGCTCTAATATTTCTCGTCTCCGCGATGGCACAGAGCCGCGTTTCGTCCGAAAGTGAAACTGCGTAAAACGGCAATTCTTGGCACTGGCGGCTGGGGCACGGCGCTGGCAGCGCTTTGGGCCAAGAAGGGCCAGGATATTTTGCTGTGGGGAAACAATCCCTCGCGGGTTGAAGTCCTGGGCAAGACCCGCGAAAACACTGACTATCTTCCCGGAGTAAAACTTCCGGAGTCGATCGGCTTAACGAGTCATATGAAAGATTGCGGCAGCGCCGACCTGATCGTTTTCGTGACTCCCTCGACAGCATTACGTGCAATCGCGACTCGATTGCGCGAAGTCATCACGAACGACCAAGCCGTGCTTCTTAGCTGCACGAAAGGAATCGAGCACGGTACTGGCATGAGGATGAGCGAGATTCTGCGCGAGATTTTTCCCGGTCACGCGATTGCTGTTTTGTCGGGCCCGAATTTGGCGGTGGAGGTTTCGCGAGATCTGCCCACGGCGACAGTTCTGGCTTGCAACCCGCCCGAGCACGCGGCCGAGCTCCAAGATTTTCTTGGTAGTGCGCGCTTTCGTATTTACACCGGCGAGGAATTGACGGGTATTGAATTGGGTGGCGCGTTGAAAAACGTATTCGCCATTGCGGCCGGCGCGAGCGATGGACTCGGCTTGGGTGATAATTCCAAGGCGGCGCTAGTGACGCGCTCGCTCGCGGAACTGATCAGGCTTGGCACCGCGATGGGCGGCGACGTGCGCACGTTTTATGGTCTCAGCGGTGCCGGCGATCTCATTGCAACTTGTTTCAGTAAGCATAGCCGCAACCGCCGTGTCGGCGAGCAACTTGGCCGCGGTCAATCGCCGAAGGAAATCAGCTCTTCGATGCGAATGGTGGCCGAAGGAATCCCGACGGCGAAAAGCGCTTACGAGTGCGCGCGAAAGCTTAACATCGATACGCCGATCATCGACCAGGTTTATGCGCTGCTTTACGAAGGGAAAAAAGCGACCCAGGCGCTGGAGGAACTACTTGGGCGCGACCAAAAGGCGGAACGCGTTTGATGCGCCGTTCAGCGTTGGCTGAACTTTGCGATCACGGCCGGATACAGCTCATGCTCCGCAATTTGGATTCGCGCGTGCAAACTTTCCGGTGTGTCGTCGGTCAAGATCGGGACCTCGCGTTGCGCGATGATGTCGCCGTGGTCGATTTTTTCGTCGACGTAGTGAACGGTGCAACCTGTCGTCTTTTCACCCGCAGCGAGCGCTTGTTTCCAAGCATCGAGCCCAGGAAATTTTGGCAGAAGGGACGGATGAATATTCAGAATACGGCGCGGAAAGGCCTCGAGCATCGGTGATTTCAACACGCGCATGAATCCGGCGAGGACCACCAACTCGACGCTGGCATCGCGTAATATCTGCACAAGTTCCATCTCTACTTTCGGCTCGAACCTAGTCCGAAATTCACCCGGGGGCAGATAGGCATTCGGAACCGAGAATTCGCGCGCGACCTCGAGAATCGGCGCATCCAACACATCGGAAATAACGACGCGCACTTCCGCCGGTAACACGCGGGAACGGATGCTGTCGAGAATGGCGCGGCAGTTTGTTCCCTTGCCCGACCCGAGTATTCCGAGCGCCAGCGTTTTCATTTGGCAATGTCACGCAATCGCTTGACCAAACGGGACGTGGAATAACCTTTCTCGAATGGGATGATGCGTATTTCCGCGCCGATTTTTTGCAGAGCTTTTCGCTCCTCGGCGTTCAACGTTTCGGCGGTGTAATCGCCGCCCTTCGCATAAATCGCCGGTGCCGCCGCCTGGATAAACCGTGTGGCGCGCAATTCCGGAAAAATTGTTACGAGGTCTACGCATTCGAGCGCGGCCAACACCTCTGCGCGTTCTTTCTCGTTATTGAGTGGCCGTCCGGGACCCTTTAATTCGCAGGCTGAGTCATCGCCGTTTACTCCCACGACCAAAGCATCGCCGAGAGCGCGGACGGCCTGCAGGTAGCGCACGTGACCAACGTGCAGAAGGTCAAAACATCCGTTTGTCGCGACCAACTTTTTTCCCGCAGCACGCAATTCTGTGCTGTGTCGCGCGAGTTCTTCGATGTCGACGATTTTGTTCTTCATCGTTTGTTCACGACAAAGTTTAACCCGCGCGAGACGACTTGGAAAACCGCCGGCTCATTTCCAACCAGTTCTCCGTCGACGTTGAACCACATGCCAGGCCGCGACCGCACTGCAATCTTCTTCGCGCGCCGAAAGATAATCGCGTTGCTGGAGAGATGCTTGCCCAAAACTATCTCCGCCGCGAGTAATGCCATTTCGGCGGCCGGTCGTCTTGGGATCACAACAACGTCGAGCAATCCGTCACTGAGATCTGCGTCCGGCGCGATTGGCAACCCGCCGGCAACGAAGCGGCCATTTCCAATAACTACGTTGTAGAGCTCGACCGAGAGTCGTTCTTCGTCGTCGAATACGAGGTCAGTGCGGTACGCATGCAGTTCGGGCAACGCTGCGGCGGCGCTGCGAATGTAAGCGAGCGGGCCCCAAGTATGTTTGATCTCCGGGGTCAACTTTTCATCGACAATTCCGCTGAAGCCGCCGGCGGAGACGTTGACAAAATAACGCGTGCGATCGCTTTCTACGCGCACGAGATCGATCGGCGTCGTCTGTGCGGATAGCAAGATGTCGATGTTCTCGTCGATCGTCGCCGGCAGGCTAAATGAGCGTGCAAAATCATTTCCGGTACCGAGCGGGACGAGTCCAATGCAGACTTTGCTCGCGCGTCTCGCGATTCCGTTGATGACTTCGTTCAGTGTTCCGTCGCCGCCCGCTGTAACGATGCAGTCGCACTTCTTTCGGATCGCTTCGCGCGCAAATTTTTCCGCGTCGCCTCGCCGCCGTGTTAGGCGCAGTGCAACTGGATCGAGCCGCTGCAATTGCGCACGAACTGCGTCCACATTTGCAACCGATCCCGCTGCTGGATTGAAAATAACGTACCGTCTCATTCACTTCTCTTGCGAGTTATCAGGCCGACTGTCGATCTTTGCTCGCGAGAGACAAGATTCCGTTTGCGTTTATCCGATTTGCGCCAAGTTGTATGCGCGATTTCCCATGGCTACGGAAGAAAACAACGGACGTGCACTTGATACTCCCGCCGGATTTCGCATTTCCGAAGGGCCAGTCGTGCGCCTGGCCCAAGGTAAGCGCACGTTCGATATCGACGGGGTCGTCGAGTTGCCGCGTGTTTATGGCCCCCCCATTCTGTTCGCAATCGCCCGCGATCCGCGCACGATTTTCACTTATTGGAACATCGATTGGCCGTCGATTTTTGAAAAAACGGCGCCGGTGGATCGACAAGTGCATCTCCGCGTCTACCGGGATGATGGTGCGGAAGAAACAACCGCGGCAGCGGAACCGATGTCGGGCAATTGTTACCTCACCGTGACCCAACCGCGGGGCGACTATCGAATCGAGATCGGATATTATCGGCCGGAAACGGTTTGGAATTCCATTGCGACCTCGGACCAAGTGACCATGCCGCCGGAAAGGGTGACAGAAAATGTGGATGTCGATCTTGCGACCCTTCCGTTTCACTTAAGTTTTCAACGGTTGATCGATCTCTTTCGGGCATCGAACAGCAATGCGTTGACCGAAATCGTTTCGCGATTGCAGAGGCGCGCAGTGAGCGACGAAGATCGCAGGTTGCTGAGCTCAGAAGAATGGGAAATTCTGCGGGCGATGAATCTTTCGTTATCGGACGTCGCAGCCGCCCGGCGCGCCTTCATGGAACGGGCGGACGACGAAGCATTGCGCAAACGGGCGGAAGCGGTCCTCGGTTTCGGATCGACCAGCCCCGCGCGAGGATTCGGCGGAAGCAGCTGGAGTTAACCGCGGCCAGTTGTCGCGTCAATACTACTCCCGGCGGTGGAATGGCTATCGGCTCAGCTTAATTCCCTCCGGCATTTCCGGCGGTGGTGCGTTGATGCGACTGTGGCGCTTGCCGTAACTAAAGTAGAATACGAATCCAATCAGCAGCCAAACGATCAACCGCATCCAATTCGTCCAACCGAGGCCATAGATCATCGCGCCGCACGTGATGATTCCGAGTATCGCGACAAGGGGCGCCGCCGGTACGCGGAATCCACGTTCTAGCTCAGGGTTTCGAACCCGCATAATCCACACGCCGGCGCAAACCAGGATGAAAGCGAAGAGTGTTCCGATGCTGGTCATTTCACCGGTGACGTCCGCCGGAACGAATGCCGCCAGCAGGCCGGTGAAGACAAAGAAGAGCATGTTCGATTTGTAAGGCGTTCTAAATCGCGGATGCACATCGGAAAAAATCTTTGGCACCAGTCCATCTCGACTCATCGAAAAGAACACGCGCGATTGTCCGAGCAACATCACGAGAATGACCGATGAAAAACCGGCAAGAATCGCAACGGTAACTGATTTCGAGAGCCACTCGTAGCCGGTCATGTATTTCGTGATCGCGAATGCGACCGAAGCTTCACGGCCGGCCGCGCGAAAGTCCCCAACCGTGGCAACGCCACTCAGCACCCAGGAGAAGAGCACATAAAGGATCGTGCAAAAGACGAGCGATCCAAGAATGCCAATGGGCATATCGCGCTTTGGATTTCTGGCTTCTTGCGCCGCGGTCGAGACGGCATCGAAACCGATATAAGCGAAAAAGACGACGCCCGCCGCGCCCAGAATTCCGAGGATTCCACCGTAAGCGTGCGTGATCCCTTGCGGAGTTATGTAAGTGGTCGGAGCGGGAATCATCGGAGTGTGGTTTGCGGGATTAATAAATCCCCAGCCGATGCCGATGAAGAGCAAGACGATGCTGACCTTCAGAATAACGATGAGACCGTTGACGAAAGCCGATTCCCTCGTGCCGCGAATCAGCAGAAGCGTGAGCACAAGGAGAATTAAAACCGCCGGGATGTTCATCATTCCATGGACCCCGGTCGGGTCATGCTCAAAAGGCGAATGCGTCCATTGGTATGGAATCGACAGATTGACCCCTCCAAGATTGAACCATCCGAGCACGCGATTCGCATATTCACTCCAAGCGATGGAAACGGTCGATGCCGCGACGGCGTATTCGAGGATCAAATCCCAACCAATGATCCAAGCGACTAACTCGCCCATCGTCGCGTACGAATACGTGTAGGCGCTGCCAGCAACTGGAATCATCGATGCAAATTCCGCGTAGCAAAGACCCGCAAACGCGCAGCCGATACCGGCAACGATGAACGCGAGTACCACCGATGGGCCCGCGCGATCAGCAATTGCGGCCGCGGTGCGTACAAACAAACCCGCGCCGATGATTCCCCCAATGCCGAGCGCGATGAGATTGATCGGGCCGAGGGAGCGCTTCAGGCTGTGCTCGCCGACCTCCTGCGCTTCTGCCATTAGCCTGGCGAGAGGCTTTCTCGCGAATAGGTTTGCCATGTGTCAGATCTCCTTTTCCGATGTGATTTCGGTTTCGCTAAATGTGTTGGTCGTCTGGCGGCGCACCCGCATTCGATTTTCGCCAGAGAAAATAAATCGGCACGCCAGTTAGCACGATGATGAGACCGGGCCACGTGGTCGCCGTCTGATACATAAATAGCACAACGAGAATCACGGTCGCGCCGACGATGTAGAGTGCGGGCACGATTGGATAACCGAATGCTTTGTACGGGCGCTCAGCGTCAGGTCGCTTCCAGCGCAGCAAAAACAAACCTACGATCGTCAGGATGTAAAAGATCAGCGCGGCCGAAATCACGTAGTCGAGCAGGTTGCCGTAAAGATTTCCGTAACCTGTGACATTGCCGGCGGCGTCGGTCTTTACCGTGCGCGGCAAAACGAGCGCACCGGCCCAAATGCCTTGAATGATCAGGCCCCACGCCGGCACGTGATTCTTGTTCAACTCGCCCACGCGGCGAAAGAAGAGACCGTCGCGCGCCATTGCATAGTAGGCGCGTGCCCCGGCCAGAATTAGCCCGTTATTGCAACCGAAGGTGGAAACCATGATCGCGACGGCCATGATCGTAGCGCCTGCGCCGGGAAAGATCACGTTGGCCGTCTCAGATGCGACACGGTCGCTCGGCGCGTTCTGGATTGCCTCGAAAGGGAGCGCGGCCAGATAGGCGACGTTGGCCAACAGATAAAGACCGATCACCAAAATTGTCCCGAACGCGAGCGAGAGCGGAACGTTGCGACGTGGATTTATGACCTCGCCGGCTGTGAAGGTGATATTGTTCCAGGCGTCGGCGGAGAAAAGCGAATTGGTCTGCGCTACGCAGATGCCAACGAAGAGACCGAATGCGGTCGCGGCGGTCAATCCTTCGCCGACCTCCTGCAAACCGCCGCGCAGCGTCCAGAAGTCGTTGAAGTTCGACGCACCCGCGCCGGACTTCACACCGACGATGATGCCGAGCACGATGAGCGCGATGAGCGCGCCCGTCTTTGCCGTCGTAAAGATGTTCTGAACAAGCTTGCCGAGATTCAACCCGCGCGTGTTCATGTATGTGAGCAGCGCGATCATCGCCAGGCCGACGAATTGCGCGGTAGAAAGCGAGAATGCGTAGCCGCCAAAACGGATGGGGGCGATCAGATAATTCTTCTCCGAGACCCAGGCCACGAGCACACCGGTGTAGCGCGCGAATCCCACAGCGACTGCCGCGATTGTGCCGGTTTGAATAACGAGGAAGAGCGTCCAGCCATAGAGAAAACCCCAGAGCGGAGAGAAGGCTTCGCGCAAGTAAACATATTGCCCGCCCGCCTTCGGCATCATGGCCGCCAACTCGCCATAAGAGAGCGCTGCCATGAGTGTGAATAGGCCAGTGACGAGCCAGACCACAAGTAACCAGCCGGGCGCGCCCACTTGCCGGGCGATGATTGAAGAGACTATGAAAATGCCGGAGCCGATCATCGAGCCCGCGACGAGCATGGTTGAGTCGAGCAAGCCGAGTCCTCTGACAAATTTTTCGTCGGCGGGCGGCGGCGAAGTCATCGCGCGAGAGTTAATCATTATCCGACCGGATTGAGCAACGCCAAAACGCTTCCACGCGTTACAACCGATTTGAAGCGCGAAACCGCTTTCGCGTGAGAAGAACCATGCTATCCTCCGGCGCTTCATGACTTCGCGGGCATTTCGATTTGGGAAAATCACATTGTCGATCTTGCTCGCGGGCACGCTTAGCGCAGGCGAAATCGCGGCCGCTAATCGGGCCGATGCGCGCTCCTCGGCTCAATCAGCTCCCCAGTTCGAAGCGCTGCCGCTGACGCGCTCTCGCCAGAATCATCTGCTCGTTCGCGCCCATATTAATGGCAAGCCCGCTTTACTCGGCGTCGATACGGGCGCACCGGTCAGTGCCATCGCCCTGAATCGGCGGGATCATTTCCGGCTCGCCGGCATTCCGGGCAGTTCGAAATTACCGGCCCGTCTCCAAATCAACGGTGCATTCAATAATGTTGCCATCGCGCATAGTTTTCGCCTCGGCGGCCTCAGCCTCGTCGATGAACCCGTCGTGGTTGTCGATCTTAGTGGTTCAGGTCACGCCGCCCGCATGCTTCATGAGCAAGAAATCGATGGAATTCTCGGCGCCGATATTCTGTTCCCGACCGGAGCGGTTTTGGACTGCCAGAGGCAGTTGTTAATCCTGAAAATGAACCCGGAGTCCGGAGGCAAGATTCCCGGCCTTCATTACAGTGGCTTTCGCAGCATGCCGATTCGAGTGAGCGACGGGTTCAATCTCTACGTTGATGCGGCGGTTAATGGTGCCCCTGCCCAACTTATGATCGACACCGGCGCCTTTGCGACGCTGCTTCATCGTGGGTTCGTGCGTCGGCTACGCATTCCGTTGCGCGAAACGCCGTTCAGTTCCGCCGCTGTGAATCTAAGACAGCGGGGCGTAGAGATTGCGCGAATTCGGCGCTTGTCCGTCGGTTCCGTCGACATCCTGGGTAAGGACGTCGGCGTGGTTGATCTGGAGGGCCTGATTCGGAAAGGACTGCTCCAAGCTTCCCCGCCGGTCGCTGGCTTACTCGGCGCCGAGATCTTGCAGACGCATCACGGGATCATCGATTTCGGAACGCGCACGCTTTATCTGAAGCGGTAGACCGCGTAGCGCAGTGGAGTCACGGATTGTCGGTGCTGACCCGCTCCCCGAAAGCCAAGCCACAGACGGGAGTCTTCGAGGGTAACGGTCATTGACATGCAACCGTTTGGTTGCATGATTGCGGGCCGTGGACAATGTCTTCAAAGCCCTGGCTGATCCGAGCCGGCGGGCCTTGCTCGACCAGCTTCATCAGGACAACGGCCAAACCCTCAATGCCCTCTGTCAGCACCTCGAGATGACCCGGCAGGCGGTGACAAAGCATCTCCGGTTATTGGAACGGGCTAACCTCATTGTCGTTCTTTGGCGTGGCCGGGAAAAGCTTCACTATCTTAATCCCGTTCCGCTCAATCAGATCGTCGAGCGGTGGATCGACAAGCACCAGCGCCGGATTCCACTCGCCTTGAGCGAACTAGAGCGAGGCCTCGAGAGAATCCAGACAAACGATGAGTCAAGAGCACGCCTGAAATGAAAAGAGCAGGAAAGCAGATACGAGAACGAAGCGGCTCATTCTTTCAGCGTCGATTCTACGCTCTCAGCCTCACGCTCTTTTAACCCTGGCGAGCTTCGGACCGACAGATTGTCGATCTTTTCCAGCCGGAGCGTCTCTGAGCCAGCGGCGCCTATGGATTTCAAACTCTCTAGGGTAAATCCGTTGATCCCGGAAGCGATGAGCGTAGGTCTGGGATCAGCGGCTTCAAATTCGAGCTCGACATTTTTCAACATTATTCCGTTGACGAATCGAATGTAGAAGCCGGCGGCGGGTAACGGGCCAAGGTTTTTGTTCCGGTTCTCTTTAAGCAATGGCAATGCTATCTCTTCGCCCGCCTTTTTGCCTCCGCCACGGTAAGTAATCTTGACGTTTTCCAGGCCGATGTTTTCCAACCTGGATTCTGGCTGGCCTGAGATAAAACAAGTTCGCGGCCAGCCTTCTTCACCGGGTTTGCAGTCCGTGACTGCGACGTTTGCAATCTTCACGTTTTTGATTGCGCCAATCTTTTTATGTGGATCGCCGCTGCGCAACTTGTCCGTCACGCGCAGGAAAATTGGACAGGCTGCGCCTTTGATAGTGATGTCGCGGTAGTTCACACCGTTAATGACGCCGCCATCGGCAGACGTAATTCCAATGGCTGCCTTCCAAGCGCGTCCAATCCGGATATTCCAAAAATTCACGTTCCGAAAATCGCCGGCTGTCTCTGCGCCAAACTGCAAAGCATTGCAGGCTGACTCGAAATAGCTGTCCCAGACATAAATATTTTCGCTCAGAATTTTCCGGCCCAATGCCCAGTCGCTTTTCAACGCCACGGTGTCATCACCGCAGCCGGTGAAGTTGCAGCCGTGGAGCTGAACGTTCCGGCAGCCGACGAAATTTACCGCATCGCGCGATTTCTTGATGGTGACATTCGCGACGGTGACGTTTTCGCAATCGTTCAGGAGATAAACGAAATGGCCACCGTTTTCGTGCGTGATGCTTTCAAAGAGAAGATTCCGGCTTGATTTAATCGAGATTACCTTGTCGCCGACCGCACGGCCCTTCGGTTCGCCTTCGATGATGTGTCCGCCATTCACCCTCCCTCCGACGATGGCGAAATTGTCGATGTTCTCGCCCCACATGAGGGCGTTGTGAAAATGGCTGTGCCCGAAGTCTTGATATATGTCGAACGGGTTCGGCTCGGGCGCATCATAGCCACTCCTGGCGCCGGTGATAACGGCGCCCTTGTCGAGCAAGAAGCGGACATTGCTCTTAAGATGAATCGACGCCGCCGGGTACGTCCCTGCTGGGAAAGTTACGTCGCCACCGCCGCTCGCATTGCATTGGTCGATCGCCTTGTTGATAGCAACCGTATCGTTCGTCCAGCCGTTTCCAGTGGCGCCGAAGTCGCGCACATCGACCTTGGCCAAACCGAATCTCGGTAACGGAAAATTCGGAGGACTGCAGGCATCGGCCGGTTCGGCCGCGCATACCGGCAAGCCCGCGAGGCCGAAAAGGAGCAGCGCAATGATTCGCACTTTAGTCAGGTTTAAGATCGACAACTACTCGACATCGATTTCACGGACGCCTTTTTGCGCGCGAATCGTTTCCACCTGATTTCGGATCTTGTCGGCCAGCGCCACAGTCGATGGAATCGCCTCGATTAAGATGAACGGCGAAGAAACGTCGGAAGTATTTACCTGGATATTTTCGATTCCAACCAAGCGATAGAGAAACGGCTGCCGCATTTCCAGATCCTTGACGCGATACAGTTCCAGCGTGTCAGTGACTTTGCTGAAAACGCCTTCTGTGATCTTGAGCCGCTCCGTGGTCAGTTCGTAAACTTTGTTTTTCGTTTTGAGATAACGCGCCAGCGCGATAAAGATCGGCACGATCAGCCAGCAAAAGAGCGTGCACAGAATGAATAGCCCAAGGTTCTTCCATTGTGATGAAGTGCCGCGCCAAACAGTCTGTTCCGCCATGCCGAATTGTTAGCCCATGCCCTCAATCGCACAAGCATTCGTCCTCGGCGCGGGTCTCGGTACCCGTTTGCGCCCGCTCACTGACGATCGGCCCAAGCCACTCATCCCGATTTTTCAAAAGCCGCTCATCACCTTCGCGCTCGATCATTTGATCGATCTCGGCGTGAAGTCTTTCATCATCAACACGCACAAGCTGCCCGAGTTTTTTGAAGAGGCTTTTCTTGGGCGCAGCTACAGCGGTCATTCGATCGAGTTGGTCCATGAGCCAGATCTCCTCGAGACCGGCGGCGGCATTAAGAATGTAGAATCGCAGCTCGACGCAAAACCGTTTATCACTTACAGCGGCGACATTCTCACCGATATCGACCTTCGGCCCTTGATCGACGAGCATTTCCGCCGCGGAAACGACGTTACGCTGGCTTTGCGGAAAACAGGCTTGGCGACGGCAGTGGCGTTCCACGATGGCCA
>WNFR01003432.1_pt1 | contig 17061 bp, 17 predicted proteins | sample 5400221 | NCBI WGS metagenome assembly WNFR01 (sample SAMN13153357, study PRJNA577476) | soil metagenome | isolation source: 40 cm soil under Madrone tree | place: USA:California | collected 2016-06-14
GCTGATCGATGAAGCCAAGATCGAACAAATGGTCGAAGCCAATCGAGACATCATCGTTGGTATCAAGATCATGGCCACTGGCGGCGCGCTCGGTTAGCAAGGGCTGAAACCATTGGAACGCGCGCGCAAGCTCGGCGACTCGTTGAAGTTGCCGCTGCTGGTTCACATCGGTGAGAGCTGGACGAAAGACACCGCGCCGGTGCACGTTGGCGACGTGCTTAAGTATCTGCGCGCCGGCGACATCGTCACGCATATGTTCACCGTCCATCCGGGTGGCTTGTTGGATGCCAACGGCAAACTCTGGCCGCAAGTGCGCGCCGCCAAAGAATCGGGCGTGCTGATGGACGTCGGCCACGGGCTGCATAATTTGAATTTCGACGTCGCCCGTAAAGTCCTCGATCAGGGACTTCACCCGGACGGAGTCTCGACCGACGGCCACCGGGGCAACCGCGCCGGACCCGTTTATGATCTGCCGACCACTATGGCAAAACTTATCGCGCTGGGATTTTCGTTGAATCAGGTCGTGGAGATGGCGACGGTGAACGCGGCAAAGCTCCTTGGACGAAATAATGAACTAGGAACGCTGCGCATAGGCCAATCCGCCGACATTTCAGTCTTGAAGGTAGAAGACCGAGAGTGGAAAGCAGTCGACTCGCAAAAGGGAACCATCCCCGCGCATCAAACGATCCTACCTATATATGCCATCCGCGGCGACACGATCTACGAACCGCTGCAGGTAGAGCGGCCATAGACCACCGCGTATCGGGCAGGTCGACACCGACACCATCAGAAGAAGACCTCACGGATCATACGCATATGGTTGATTCGGCGAAATCATTGATCACCCTGTAGGGACAGGTCGCGATCTGCCCCTACACACGCAGATGCTATCGCTTTCTCCGGGTTGTCGTGCTGCCAAAGATCGATCCCATCACGCCACGGATGATTTCCCTTCCCACCTGACTTCCGATCGCGCGCACGGCGCTTTTGCCGAAGGCGTCCAACAATGCCCCAACTTCGGTTTTACCGGTCTGCACAGGTGCTTGAGCCCGCCCGGCTTGCGCTTCCGGTGCGCGCGCCTTGAGCATTTCGTAGGCCGATTCTCGGTCGACGACTCGTTCATAGTGGCCATAGAGTGTCGATTGCTTCACGACTTGCTCACGCTCACCGGCTGCCAGCGGCGGCAGTTGGCTCTTTGGCGGGTAGATCAGCGCGCGGTCGACGATGCCCGGCTGGCCCTTTTCGTTGAGCAACGAGACCAAGGCCTCGCCAACGGCTAGCTCCGTGATGGCCGCTTCAACGTCCAAATCCTTGTTCTGGCGAAAGGTCTGCGCTGCGGCCTTGACGGCCTTTTGATCGCGCGGCGTGAAAGCGCGCAGCGCATGTTGAACCCGGTTGCCAAGCTGCCCAAGGACGATATCGGGAACATCCAAAGGATTTTGCGTGACAAAGTAAACCCCGACGCCCTTCGAACGGATCAAGCGAATGACCTGTTCGATTTTTTCCAACAACACGGGCGGAGCGTCGTTGAAAAGCAGATGCGCCTCGTCGAAAAAGAAAACCAACTTCGGTTTCTCCGGATCGCCGACTTCAGGAAGTCGCTCGAATAGTTCAGAAAGCATCCAGAGTAAAAAAGTCGCGTAGAGCTTGGGCGCGTTGATCAGTTTGTCAGCCATGAGAACATTGATAATCCCGCGTCCCTGACTGTCGGTCTGCATCATATCGTCGAGATCGAGGGCCGGCTCGCCGAAGAAATGCTCGCCGCCCTGCCCCTCGAGCTCCAAAAGTCCGCGCTGGATCGCGCCGATGCTGGCCGCGGAGACATTGCCGTACTGGGTTTTATATTGCGCGGCGTTGTCGCCGACATGCTGGAGCATGGCGCGCAGATCTTTGACATCGAGCAAGAGCATGCCGCCATCGTCGGCAATCTTGAAGACCAGGTTGAGCACGCCGCTTTGCGTCTCATTGAGGTTGAGCAGTCGCGCCATCAGCAGCGGCCCGACTTCGGAAATCGTCGTGCGAACCGGGTGGCCATCCTGGGCGTAGAGGTCCCAGAAAACCGTCGGATACGCGGCGAACTGAAACCCCGGGATTCCCAACCGCTGTATCCGGTCGGTGATCTTAGGATTTGGCTGGCCCGGCCTAGAGATGCCGGAGAGATCCCCTTTGATATCCGCCATGAAGACCGGTACGCCGATACTGCTGAAATTTTCGGCAATGACTCGTAAACTGACGGTTTTTCCCGTACCTGTAGCCCCCGCAATCAAGCCATGACGGTTAGCCATGTATGGTAACAAGGAGTGAACCTGACTCCCTTTGGCAATCGGCAATCCTTCGAGCATCTCCTAATCCTCCGCTTATTTATCGTAAAGTTAACCCTGTATGGCTACGACTTTAGCCTTGAGTAAAGCAAACGTTTCATATATAAACCACAACCGGCGTGAATGAAAAGTCGTAGTCACGCGTCCAAGTCAGCAGAACGAAAAATTTGAGGCCGTATCGAGTGGAGGGCGATACTATAGTTTTTTCGTTCCAAGAGTAACAACATAAATCCACGAAGGGGGATTACTTAATGAAACGTTTTCTAGGTGTATTAGTCACTTCCATGTTCCTGGCGTCCGCTGCCTATGCCGCAGATGTAAAGGATGAAAAGTCCAAATCCGAGAAGGCAGTCGAAAAAAGTGAAAAGGGCGAGAAGGGTGAAAAAGGCGAGAAGGGTGAAAAAGGCGAGAAGGGTGAAAAGGGCGCCAAGGGTGAAAAAGGCGCCAAGAGCGAAAAGGGCGAAAAAGCCAAAGACGCGAAGGAAGAGAAAAAGTAAATCTTCGAATCACGTTCACGTGAGCAAGGCGGCCCTCCCCGCCTTGCTCACGCAACTGCAAAGCTGATCCTACGCACCCACTTAATGTAGCCAATTTTCCGCGTCGCTCATTCGATCAGTCCCCGGCTTAGTCCGCTGGTACCGACGGGAAAAAGACCCGACGATCGACCGCACCCAGCCGCCCCGTCCGCAAGCGAAACCAAAAGTTTTTTGCCCGTGATCGATTTATCCGACTTCTCCATCGCTTTGGTGCCCTCGAATTTTTATTGACAAGCGACGTCTAATAATCAGCGTCTATCCAACCATGGGGGTTCGATCGACAAGTTCAATTAACGTCCCCAACCGAAGGAGGCACTATGAAATCCATGATCGGAATGCTCGTCGCCGTCATTTTTCTCAGCGCTGTGTCGTTGGTCCAGGCGAAGGATTACCAGGTCACCGGGCCCGTCGTCGACGTCAAGGATGATGTTATCATTGTAAAAAAAGGCAGCGATAATTGGGAGATCGCGCGCGACAAAGACACCAAGAGCACCGGTGACATCAAGAAGGGCGATAAGGTCATGATCAAGTACAAAATGACCGCGACGAGCATCGAAGGGCCAAAGGCCAAAGCCGACGCCAAGGCAAAGACGGACGACAAAGCTAAGGCCGATACGAAGGCCAAAACCAAGTAATTCTGCGGTTTACACATCCACCAACATCTCTTAAGAATGGGCCGCCATGCGCGGCCCATTCGTTTTCCGGGCGGCTTTTCTTTTCGGCGCGCTTTTGGTACGGTTTTAATCGGAATTGGATTGAGACAACAAATCATGCCTGCACACCCGGAAGCGACCATCGTCCATAGTTCAGATTTGCATCTTGGCACCGACGACAGTTTTAACGATCGCGACCGTCTAGCCGTCCTACCAAAAGTCCTCGCTGCCGCAAATGAAGTTCAGGCGAACGTCGTCCTGCTTGCCGGCGATTCGTTCGACAATCATCGACAACCGGTGGATTTGCTCGAACGCGCTGCGCGGATGCTGCGCGAGTACGGCAAACCCGTGGTCATCCTGCCGGGCAATCACGACCCGCTCACGCCCGATTCAGTCTATCGCCGCGGCGGATTGGGCGAGATTTCCAACGTCAGGATTCTAGGGCTAAATGTTGACAAGGCCGTGCTATTTCCCGAGTACGAATTGGAGATCTGGGGTCACGCTCATTTCGACTACACCGACATGTCGCCCCTGGCCAATCCGCGGCCACGCACCACGCGCTGGCAGCTCGCCGCCGCACACGGCCATTATGTCGACGAAGTGCGCGATCCGAATCGGCTGATCGGCTCCTGGCTGATTCATCGCGAAGAGCTCATAGCAACCGGCGCTGACTACATAGCTCTAGGCCACTGGAATCAATCCACGCCCGTTGGCGGCGAGCAAATCACCGCGCACTATTCGGGTTCACCCGAATACACGGGCACGGTCAACGTCGTGCACCTACGCGGCGACGGCACCGTCGACGTCGGCAAAGCGCCCTTGAAGAACCCGCTGAAGTGACTGAGATGAGTTCCAGGTTCGATGTTCAAAGTTCAATGATTTCCGTTTTAACCTTGAACCTTAACCTCTAAACGTTGAACTACTGCCATGCGTCACGCCGGCAGTAACAGGCGGGCCTCCTTGGCATCGACCACGGGATTTTTCGGCCGTTTGCTTTCCAGCACCCGAATGACTTCTTGAGCCGCGCCCCATTCGCCGCGCTCCGAGGCTTCCAAAGTCATCGCGCCCAAATGCGGCGTCCAAAGCACGTTGTCGAGTTTTATGAGTGGATGATCTTTTGCCGGCGGCTCGCTGGCGATGACATCCAACACCGCGCCGGCGATTTTTCTCTGCTTCAATACGGTGCAAAGCGCGTCCTCATCGATGATGCCGCCGCGCGCGGCGTTGACCAGAAAAGCCGATCGTTTCATCAGCGCCAATTCTTTCGCGCCGATCATGCCCGTGGTTTCCCGATTAAGCGGACAGTGAATCGTGACAAGGTCCGCATCGGTGAGCAGCTCATCCAAACCGATCCATTTACCGCCGATGGCGGTCACGTGCGACTCAGGAATGTAAGGATCTGAGACCAACAAATCCATTTCAAACGCGCGAGCGCGCAAAGCAACGCGCATGCCGATATTGCCCATGCCGACGATACCGAGCGTCTTGCCCGCCAATTCGGTGCCGATGAATTTGAGATAGTCGCTCCAGCGATTTTCCTTTACAGCCCGATCCGCGTCATGGGTGTGGCGTACCAGCGCAATCATTTGGCCGAACACCAACTCCGCCACCGACACTGCGTTGCTGCCGGGCTGGTTGGTGACCCAAACGCGGTATTCTTTAGCAGCTTCGAGATCGACGCGCGACGGATCGACTCCGACGCCGGTGCGCGCGATGATTTTGAGCCGTCCGGCGCTGCGCTCCATTTGCTCCCGCGTGATTTTGCCCTTGCGGCTGATCACCGCATCCGCGCGCACGACTTCTAATTCCCAGCGCTGCGGCTCGACCCATGGATTGACCACCACTAAATCCACGCGTTCGCGCAGCCATTTGAGCACTTCGGGTTGAAACTCTTCGACCAAGACTCGGCCAAGTGACATAGATTGCCTCCTGTTGTTTATCGCCTAGCGAATTTTGTAATGAACCAGGGCTCATTATACAATCTCGGCCACTCGTTGTCCTTGACGTGGTCACCGCTTACCTTTATATGCTTATCGGCTGCCAGTGAACGCAGGAAGTCTTACCCGATGAAATCCGTCCAGCGAATTTTGCCTGCCGGAACGATGGTTTTGCCACTGTTCCTGTTAGTGACCTATTTAAATTGTCCGGTCGCCCATGCCGAGCGAATCAGAACCGTCATCCCGCGCGCCACGCTCAACTATCTCAGCCTGCCCGTCGCGGAGATGAAAGGCTTCTTTCGCGACCAGGGCTTGGAAAACGAAGCGATTGTCATTCCCGGCACCACGGCCATCGCCGCGCTGGTGAGCGGTAACGTCGACTACAGCGGCGCCGGCGGCTCCGGCATGCGCGCGGCCCTGCGCGGCGCGCCGATTAAAGCGATCATGTTTCAAACCGAGAAGGTCACCTGGTATTTATTGGCCGCCCCCGACATCCAGAAAATCTCCGATCTCAAAGGCAAACGCATCTCCGTCGGCACGATCGGCGACACCCAGGATACGTTGATCACGATGCTGGTCGAGCGCGAGGGCCTTTCCGCGCGCGATATTACACGGATCGCCATGCCGTCGCGCAATACGGCGAATACCATATTATCGTTGAAAACCGGGGCGTACAGCGCGACCGTCGTCAACGCGGACGAATCACTGCTCGGCGAAAAAGAAGGTCTACGCACGTTGGCGTTTGTCGGCGATCTGTTTCCGTATCCGTTTCAAGGCTTCGTCGCCACGGACAAAACGATCGCCGAGCGGCCGAACGACATCAAGCGATGGCTGCGGGCGATGTCGCGTGCGCTTATGTTCATTCGCGACAAGCCGGAAGAAGCGGCGGATATTGCGATGAAAAAAATCCCGATGGGCAACGTCAGCCGGCCGCTGGTGATCGAGGGCATCCGCCGCTTCGCCAAGGCGATGCCCGACGGCGTGCCCGGTCTGCCGTCAGCGCAGGGAATCAAGAACGTGATGGAATTCGACGTGAAGCTGCCGCTCAAAATTAAGGAAGATGTGCCGCCGGAAAAAGTCATGAGCCTTAAGCTGATGCGCGAGGTCAAGGAAGAGCTGGAAAGCAAACGTTAGCGTCAACACATGCACCCTGGCAGGAAAGACACACCGCTATGACCCGACTCAAGCTTACCGCCGTTGTATTGGTCTCATTCGTCCTATCGCCCCTATTTGTTCGCCCTCCTGCCGCCGCTCAAGAAAAGAAAAATCTCCGCATCGTTTTTGTCAGCCTTTCGTGGAACAACCAGCTACCGATTCGCGTGGCGATGACCAAAGGCTTCTTCAAAGATCAAGGACTCACTCTCGAACCGATTTTCGTGCGCGGCGGGCCGATAGCCATTACCGCTTTGATATCCGGAAACGTCGAATTCGCCAGCGTCGGCGGCGCTCAAGCGCCGATCCGCAGCAACGCCCGGGGCCTCGATCTGCACATCATTTCGTCAATGTCCAATTACACGAACTACACCCTGCTCGGCAGTAAAGAAGCCAAAAACATCGAAGACCTGCGCGGTAAAATCATCGGCGTGACCGGCGCGGGCGCCTTTTCCGACTTCGCCATCAGGATCTACCTCAAGAGAAACAACATCGATCCTGACAAAGACGCCACGCTCCGCGCCATCGGCGGAACCGCGCTGCGCGCCATCGCCCTCGAAAGAGGCCTTATCGCCGCCGCCCCGTTTTCCGCTGAAGATACGATAAGATTGCTCGACAAAGGTTTCCCGATGATCGTTAATTTGAACGAAGCGCTGCGCATCCCGCAAAGCGTCTTCGTCACCCGCGGCGAAGTGCTGCAAAAATACCCTGAAACCACGAAAAGATTCTTAAAGGCCGTTATCATGGGCATGCAGTTCACCAAGCACAACAAACAGGAAGCGATCAAGACCGGCTACGCATCCGGCCTTAAAGGCGAACCCGACGTCGTCAATCGCGCGTACGATCTCTTCAGCCCCGGTTACGCGACCGACTTATCCGTCGCGCAAGATGGAATTCAGATCATGCTCGACGAAGATATCCGCGCCGGCGTAGTCGAAAAGAATTTTACGCTCGACCGAGTGGTCAATGATAAAATTCTCAAACAGGCGCAACAGGAGTTGCGCAAAGAAGGGCGGCTGAAATGAGGAGACAATTGATTGACCGCAATCACTGGCCCACGCCGAACACCCATTGACCGTGAACAAGCTAGGTTGATAAAGTGCAAATTAATCGGACAGGCGTTGCTTAAGAATGAACTCAATCCTTAGACGGAGGTGATTTATGGCGGTTGGACTTTCTCATGGCGGCACTAACGTTTACTCGTCAAGCGAACGGTCACAGCAACTCTGGGTCGGCACTCAAGATGGGTTGGTTCTTTTCGAACGTGACGCTAACGGCGGGTGGCGCGAATCTAAGCGCGCGCTGCGCGGCCAGCATATCAGTGCGATCGTCTTCGAGCACACCACCGGTACCACGTTCGCGGGCGCATTCTTCGGCTCCGTTCATGCGAGCGCGGACGGAGGGAAAACCTGGGAGCGTCGCGACAACGGCATTCCGATTCACGATGTTTACAGTCTGGCGTCCAACGTCGTCGCTGGCAAGGTTCGCGTTTACGCCGGGACGCAACCGGCTCACTTATTCGTCAGCGAAGACTTAGGGCTTCATTGGAATGAAATTCCGTCCCTCCGTTCCGTGCCGACGGTTTCCCAATGGACATTTCCTGCGGCGCCGCATGTCGCGCATACCAAATTCATCACCTTCGATCCCAAAGACCCGAAAACCATCTACGCTTGCATCGAGCAGGGAGCGTTTTTGAAAAGCACCGATGAGGGTAGGACCTGGACTGAATTGAATACGGTCGGCTTGCTTACTGATAAAAATCGTCCCGTCGAACACTTTTACGATGTGCACCGCTGTTTGATCGACCCGCGCGATCCGAAGAGAATCTATGTCACCGGCGGGGCAGGACTGTACGTCACCTATACCGGCGGCGGCAGTTGGGAACGTTGGATGAGCCCGGACTGGGCGGCGGATGTTTATCCCGACGGCTTCACCTGGAATCCGAAAAATCCCGATCTCATGTTCGTCGCCGCCGCGGAACACAATCCACAAAGCTGGCGCAAGGCCGGTCCGGCAGCGCGCGCGGAAGGGAAAATCTACCGCAGCAAAGATGGCGGAAAAAATTGGCAGCGGCTCGGCGGCGGCCTGCCGGAGAGTTTGAAGCACGAGTTCGGCGCGCTCTGTCTCGAAGAATCGAACGGCGTCTGCTCCATCTTCGGCGGCACCACCGGCGGCGAGATATTCTGCAGCGAGAATAACGGCGAAAGCTGGACGCTGATCACATCAGAACTCGCACCGATCTCGAAGAAGGGTCACGAACGTTTGTTGGCGGCGAGCTAGATTAATTCACAAAAAGATCGACGCGCCAAGGAGAATTTTATCGATTGGACTTCCCGACCGTCTTCTCTTCCTCGACGGGGGAGAACTGAAGAGGGGGTGCTCGATCGAAGCGTTCGCAAAGCTGCACCCCTATCCCGTCCTTCCCCCGTCGAGGGGGAAGGAGCCAAATAGCGTGCCTGCCGTTCTGGGACAAACTCGTCGCCCAGGCAATTCAATCCGCCGAACGAGATTTGCAATCGGGCAGCGATGAGTACAAAGCCGCACGCGCTCGCGACGGCTACGCGGCGGAAGGCCCGTTCATGTCGCTGAAGCAAATGTCGACGCAGATTCTTTCAGTCGAGATCGACGAACAGCCAAAATATATCGATCTGCAACGCACGCGCGCGCGGCAAATCTGGGACGAAGTGAAGCATGGGCAGCTTCATGCCGATGTGCTTTTGCGCGGCGGCTTCATCAAGCGCGAAGAAGAGTTGATGGACGATCCGCGCGCCAACACCCAGCCCAGGCTCTCTTACTTCGGCCTGACCGCGATGTTTCCGCACATTCACCCCCTCGCTCGCGCCGGGCAGCATTACTACACCGAATCGATGGCGTGCCTGGGCATCGCCGCGACGCTGAGCGTTATTGACGACGACCTCGTGCGCCACCAGCTGCATAGCCAGTCGGCCGAAGAGATGATGCACTTCATGGAAGGCAAATATCAGATCGACGCCTACGCGCTCACGCCCGAGGATCAAAAACCGATAGAAGAAGTTTTTGATTTCCTGCTTCGCCCCTGGGCCTCGGAGCCGAGCCGAGCCTTGGGTGGTTCGCAGTGATATAAAGGAATATCCGGCCTCACCCTTCGACAGGAGCTCAGGGTGGACGGAATGAATAAATAAAAGACGGATTGATCAGCTCCTGCTCGTGGTGAGCTTGTCGAACCATGAGCGAAACTAATTGGTCATATGAAAGTCAAAATTGTCGAAAGCCTCTGCATCGCCTGCGGCCTGTGCCGCGAAGTCTGCCCCGAGCACGCCGTCCAATCCAAAGATGCAGGACATCCATCACATGTACGAAGTGCTGGAGCATGAATGCACCGGCTGCGGCGATTGTCTGCCGTATTGCCCGGAGCCCGGCGCGCTCGAAGAATACGAGACGGCTGGGATTGCCCGCTGATTCATTCTTGGATAGTGATTCAGTTGCGTAAATGATTTGATTGTCGGGGCACGCCCCTGTGCGTGCCTCCATTCGGACGACCACAGGGGGTCGCCCCTTCATATTGGCATCGGAGGTTTACCATGAGCACCGATCCGCGAACGCGAAGCTTGTCAGAAACCTGCGCCGAGCGCGGTCCGGATCGGCCGCTCCACACCAAAGGCGGAGGGCCGGATTATGTGGAGAAATCCCTCGCGGCTGCGGCCGAACCTTTCAGAGGCATTTCTACCGATGGAACAATCATTCCCGGATTGTTCGGCGTTCAGAAAACGGACGTTTCGACGCAGCCTATCCGCGAAGCGGCGGAAGCGTTTCTCGGATCATTGAATCCGGCTCAGCGCGCCAAAACGCTCTTTGCAATCGACACCGACCAATGGCGCAAGTGGAGCAACATACATCCGACGCTGATGCGTCACGGCACGCCACTGTTCGAGATGAATGACACTCAGCGCGATCAGGCTTTCGCGCTGCTGCGCGAGAGCCTGAGCAAGGAGGGTTTCGAAGAAGCGCTGAACATTATGCACCTGAACGAGACCGTGCTGGAAATGACCGGCAGGCTCGCCGAATACGGCGAGGATCTCTACTGGCTGAGTATCATGGGCGAGCCGTCGGCAACCAACCCGTGGGGCTGGCAATGGGACGGTCATCATCTGATCATCAACTATTTCGTGCTCGGCGATCAGGTCGTGGTCACGCCGACGTTCTTGGGCGCCGAGCCCGTGCATGCCACGTTGGGAAAGTACACCGGGTTAAGAATTTTCAAAGACGACGAAAATCGCGGCCTCACGTTGGCGCGCACCCTTTCGGACACACAGCGCACTAAGACGGTCCTCGCACCGGAAACCTCAGGCACGGATTTCACCACGGCCTTCCGTGACAATCTTGTGCTCGACTACGCCGGAATTGGTTACGATGACTTAACCGGCGCCCAACACGACTTGTTGCTCAATCTAGTCGAATATCACCTCGCGCGCATGCGCAGGGGTCATGCTGAAATCAAAATGAACGAAGTGAAGCGCCATTTGCACGACACTTATTTCTGCTGGATGGGCGGCATGGCGGACGACAGCACGTTTTACTACCGCGTGCAGAGTCCTGTGATCATCGTCGAGTTCGACCACCAGCGCGGCATTGCGTTTCGCGAGAAGACCAAGCCGTACAAAGACCACATCCACGTCATCGTGCGCACGCCCAACGGCAATGACTATGGCAAGGATCTCCTACGGCAGCACTATCAGTACGGCCATCACGCAAAATCAGTTTGATACGGTTATGAGTGAAGCCGTAGAGGTCACCCATCTCTGCCCGATATGAGATGAGGCCTGGTGCCATTCTGAACGAAGTGAAGAATCTCAACCGAATAGGGTTACAAAAAGCGAGATCCTTCGGTTTCGCCCTAGGATGACTTCTTGCTCCAGAAACTTGTGTGAAAGCAGCCTGGCAATGATCAGGTAATTGGCTCTGTTCTAAACTAAGAGGAGAGCTTATGCGGCGCAGCTGGCGACACTATCAGCTACAAATTTATACGGCACTGGTATGCGCCTCAGTCATATCGCCCTCAATCGTCGCCGCCCAGTCAAACCTCAAAAAAGTCCGCCTGGGCGTCGCCGCCACCAGCGTCGGCTTTCTACCCATCTACACCGCCTACCACCGCGGTTTTTATCGTGACGAAGGCATCGATCTTGAAATAATCCTGATGTCCCTCGCCGCAGCTAACAATGCTTTTTTCAAGGGCGAGATCGACTACAGCGCCGGGCTCACGGGACTCGCTTTAGCCGCCGCGAGAAATTACCCGGCGAAGATTCTGATCTTCACGGTCGCAAAGCCGCTTCAGTCTTTTATGAGCCGCAAAGACATCAAAGATCCGCGCGACCTTAGAGGAAAGAAAGTCGCGGGAAGCTCCCCCGGCGGTTCAGCGACGATTCTCGCCTATCAGGCGCTGCGGCACTTCGGTCTCGAGCCGGGAAAAGACGTGCAGGTTTTGCCGATGGGCGGTTCCGGCGCCGGACGCCTGGCCGTGTTGGAGCAAGGCGTCGTGGACGCCTCGCTGCTGTCCGTCCCGGAAAATATTATTGCGCTGCACAAGGGCTACAACGAGCTGATCTTCCTGGGCGACGTGGTCAATTTTCCGCAGAACGGATTTGGTACGTCCGTAGCGCGGATCCAACAGCAGCCGGAAGAAGTTTACAAGATGGTGCGGGCGACGCTCCGCGGCTTGCTGTTCGTCACGGACGAGTCGACTCGCGAGCAGACGCGCGACATCATGATGAAGCAGTGGCGGGTCAGCGACACCAAGCTCGCCGAAGAAATGCTCGGTTATCTCAAGCGTGGCTTGGCCAAAGACGCCGTGATCACTTCCGAAGCTGTGCAGTATTTTCTCGACTTGACCCGCGAGACTTCCAACGTTACCCAACCCATCACGGCCGGACAGGTCGTTGACTTCAGTTTCCTCGACAGAGCGCACAAAGAACTGCGCGGCACAAAATAGATCCGGGAAATTCGAGACAATTCGCGTAGAAAATCTGGATTGAATCTATTAGATTTTCGACAGGAGGTCCCCATGCTGGAATTCGAAGGACGACAAATACCGAATGACCTAAGAGAAATCATCGATCCCAAACGCTCCGTGCTTTTGGTCTGGGACATGCAAAACGACCAAGCTGGCGGCTCGTTCAATAAAGAAGCCTTGATCCGCAACGCCCCGCCGTTGATCGACGCGGCCGCGAAAGCAAAAGTAAAAACCGTCTATACGCGGCAGACGCCTTTTCTATGGAAGGACGAAGCGGCGGTCTGGATCCGCCGCGGCATGAAAGATCAAAAAGTCGATCATCCGAGTAAGCTCAAGCCGCGCCGGCTGCATGGCAGCGTTGGCTGGAACATTATGGAGCCATTTAAGCCGCGCCCCGAAGACACGGTGATCGACAAGCGCCGCCCGACGATGTTCATCGGCAACGAGTTCGAAACGATCATGAGCAATCTCGGCCTCACCACCATCGTGATGATCGGTTGCACCACCGACGGCGGCGTCGAAGCGACGGTGCGCGAGGGTTTCAACCGTAGCTACTTCATGGTTATCCCGCGCGACTGCGTCGGCACCTACACTGAAGAAGGCCACAACGCCGCGCTCAAGCGCATGGAGCGCTTCGCCGAAATCGTCGAATCGAAAGGGCTGATCGATTGTTGGCAGCGCTGAACGTCGATGCAAGTGGAAATCAGAGCCGCGGTCGACCAATTTCGCCGCGGCGACACGGAAACCGCATTCTTTGAGCTGATCGAGATGACGGATGACGTGTTGCCCGCGATCGTCGACATCTTTCGCGGTGAACCGCAGCCCGATGTCCGGGCTTTTTTAGTTAAAGCCGCCTGGGAACGGCGCGAGGATGCTGTCATTCCCTTCTTAGCTGAAGCTCTGAACGACGACGCAGAGGAAGTTTGGCAGGAAGCCCTCGATGGCCTGGTGGCCTTTTCGTCGCAAGAGTCATTGGAACTCCTACAATCTGCACGTTCTCGCAAGTTCAAAGACTCCGCTGCCAAACGGTTTCACCTTTGGCTTGAAGAGGCGATTCAACAGGTTCAGTTCGAGCTCCGAGCCAAAGCTCAATTTGATACCCGCCCGTTTGCGAAAATCACACGGAAGGAGTTAAAAGAAACGTAAATTCTCAAGGTCAATCGTCAAAGGAGATCACTATGGCTGGAACAAACGGCAAGAAAGCCCTCCACGTCGCCACTTTTTCCGGATGGTACCGCTTCGAGCAAGATGGCGCGGTGTTTCGGCAAACCAAGCGTGATCTGACCTACTGGACGTTGACCTGCATGTCCGTCGATCCTGACAATCCCGACAAAATTTACGCCGGCAGCGAGCACTCCGGGCTTTTTTACACTGAAAATGCCGGAAAGAATTGGAAGCGGTCGGAGCCGAATACTCCAAAGATGATGCTCTTCTCGGCGCTGGCGCTCAACGGCGGCGTGATGGTAGGAACGATCCCGTCGGCGGTTTACCGCAGCAAAAACGGCGGCTGGGAAGAATTGGAAGGTGTGCGCAAAAACAGCGCGGGAGCGAATTTTCCGCCGAGTCCCGAGCTGCAATCACGCGCCCGTTATCTGTCATACGATCCGGTTGCGCCGGCGCGCCTGTACGCCGGCATCGAAGTCGGCGGCATGCTGATCAGCGACGATAGCGGTTACAGCTGGCAGCCGGCGAACGAAGGACTGACCGACATGGACGTGCACGAGGTGATTGCCAGCGAGGCAAATCCGGGAATGGTTTATGCCGCGTGCGGCGAAGCTTGTTTCCGCAGTTTGGATCGCGCCGCCCATTGGGAAAACAACTCGACGAAGACCCACGATTACGGCACCTGCGTCGCCGAGGGCAAGAAGGGAGTTGTTTATCTCGGCGCGGCCAAGGGAAGGCCGAATTTATGGATCCGTGAAGAGGGCGCGATGGCGGCGATCTTTGGCAGCGGCGATAAGGGCGCGACCTGGGAAAAAATCGCCGACAATTTCAAAGGAGGAATCATGCATATGTGCCCCACTCCCGACGGCATCGGCATGGTGGCCGGGACCTCCGATGGTTCGTTACTGGTGATCGACGACGCCGGCGTCCGCGAAGTCGTGAGCGGATTGCCATTTGTGACGTCAGTAGAATTGGCGGCGTAAAAGCATGGGCGCGATGAGGAGAATTGCATGAGAGCGCTGCTGTTATTTTTCTCGCTCGTCGTCGCGCAGACCGCCCTCGCTCAAGACGCCAAGCTCGTCGCAGAAGGCAAAAAAGACGGTAAGGTTGTTATTTACGGTTCGATGGAGACGGACATCTTCGAGGGCATTCAGCAGTCATTTGAAAAGAAGACCGGCATCAAAGTTGACTATTGGCGCGCCGCGGGCGCCACGGTGCTCGAAAGAGCGTCGACCGAGCGACGCGCGAATAAAGTCGGTTACGACTTGGTTCTGAACAACGCCGGCCCGATGGAAATATTGCTCGCCGAGGGCGCCTTGGCAAAATACGACTCGCCTCTCGCCAAGAATTTTGCGCCGGAACTCATTCATCCACAGCTCGGACCGAGCTACCGCACCAGCATCGTCGGCATTGTTTACAATAAGAGTATTATCAGCGCGGACAAAGCGCCAAAGTCGCTGGACGATCTACTGAGGCCGGAATATCGAGGCAAGCTCGCCTTTCCCGACCCACAGCGCGGCGCAGTGGCGATCATGTGGCCGATGAGCCTGTACAAGCTCCTGGGAAAAGATCGCGCCGATAAGTATGTCCGTGATCTGGCAGCGACCAAACCGGTGATCGTCGAAGGCGTCTTGCCGGCCGTCGAGCGCGTGACGACCGGCGAGACACCGGTTGCGATCACCTATTTAAAATACGTCGTCGGCTTTGGCCAAAAGGGCGTGCCGCTCGATTACGTCAGACAAGACAGGATGCTCGGTCACGGACACGCCATCGCCATGAGCAGCCGGGCGGCGCGACCCAACGCAGCGAAAGCCTTTCTCGATTATTTTTACAGCGATGAGAGCCTAAGAGTAATGGCAAAGTTCGGCGAATTTGTGACGCGCAAAGGCATCTACCCGCCACTGCCGGACTCCGACAAGATCCAGGTCGTGGAAATGGACGAGCCCGACGCCAATACCATGGCCGAAAAACGCAAAGAGTATCGAAAGATCTTTTTCCAGTGAGAACAAATGATTGGAGTACTGGAGTGGTGGGAAATTCCGATCCAACACTCCACCACTCCATGACTCCATCATTCCGATTGTGAATCGTTAGAGGATTTCCTTATGAAGCTTTATACCTTCTTCCGCAGTTCCGCTTCGTATCGAGTGCGCATTGCGCTCAATATGAAAGGCTTGAGCTACGAGCAAAGTCCAATCCATCTTCGGCGCGGCGGCGGCGAGCAATTGACTGCAGCCTACAAGGCGATCAATCCCCAAGCCCTGGTGCCGGCCTTGGAAGACAACGACAAGATTCTCACACAATCGCTCGCCATCATCGAATATCTCGACGAAACACATCCCAATCCGCCGCTGCTTCCCAAAGACTCGGCGAACAAAGCGCTGGTGCGCAGCATGGCGATGGTGATTGCCTGCGAAGTCCATCCGATCCAAAATCTCCGTGTGCTGAACTACGTGAAGAAGGAATACAACCAGACCGACGAGCAAGTGAACCGTTGGGCGCAGCACTGGATCGATCTTGGCCTTGCCGCCCTCGAGCAAATGATCGCCGCTCAGTCCGAGCGCGGTAAGTTTTGTTTCAGCGACGTGCCGACGCTCGCCGACATCTGCCTTATCCCGCAGCTCGGCAACGCGCGCCGCTACGGCTGCGGCTACGGCTGCGATGTGTCTCGGTATCCGAGCATTCTAAGCATCGAAAAAGCTTGCATGGCCATCCCCGCCTTCGCCAACGCCGCGCCGGAAAAACAGCCTGATGCGGAATAGGAGCTTTTGGTTTCGGGTGCAAGCTTCTCTCAACTAGAAAACTTGAAACCAGCTAGAGACTCCCTCGCCCCATGTTCCTTCTGAAACAGTTTCTGAAAGCGCTGCTCCTGCCGCCGATGCCGTGGCTCCTCATGCTCCTGGCGGTGCTGATCTTCTGGCGCCGGACCTGGGCGCGCAAGTTGTTGATCGTTGTATTCTTGCTGACTCTGGTGCTCCACAGCGGCCCGGTCAATTATGCCTTGCGCTATCCACTCGAGTCGAGTTATCCACCGCTCATCGACCCGACCCAAGCCGGCTCCTATGATGCGATCGTGGTTTTAACCAGTGGCAGTATCGCTGCTGAAGGGCTCGTTCCGTTTCCGTCGGTCGACGAGCATATGTTTCGGCGGCTCGACGAAGCCTGGCGTCTCTACCGAATACGCCGCAAACCGATCATTGTTTCCGGCGGCCATGTTGACCCGTTTATCCCCGCGAAAGATGAAAATAGGATTGCGCGGGAATTTTTAATCCGTTGGGGTGTACCCAAAGGCGACATCATCGGAGAAGAGGA
>WNFR01011913.1_pt1 | contig 17061 bp, 16 predicted proteins | sample 5400221 | NCBI WGS metagenome assembly WNFR01 (sample SAMN13153357, study PRJNA577476) | soil metagenome | isolation source: 40 cm soil under Madrone tree | place: USA:California | collected 2016-06-14
CTTCCGTTCTCGAACGACACTTCGGCAACCATTCCGATCCAGTTGTCGTGTCTGCGCCCGAGGTGGCCAGTCTTGAAGCAAAGATTGCCAAGACCGTAATAGATTGGCCGCCCCTTATAGAGCTCGACCGGCAGCGAATGGTGCGGCCCGTGACCCACGACGACATCGGCGCCGGCGTCGATGGCTGCGCGGCCGATCTCGGTCATATATTGTAGTGGCTCGCGTCCTAGCCCCCAATGGCAGGAGGCGACCAGGATGTCGACCTTGGGGCGCAACGCCGCGATGTCCTTGCAGAAGTCCGCAAGATAGGTCGGATCGGCCCAGGTGATTATCACCGGTGGAACGCCGGGCCGATTGGCTGGGGGGATACCCGCATGCAACCGGCCTATCGGCACATGATAGGCGGTATGGCCGTGCAAGACCGCGATGCCGGGTGCGTCGGCGCGCGCCTCGTGGTCGGTCGGCCAATAGACCGAACTGCGTTGCAGAACGCCGACGCGTAGTCCGTTGCGTTCGACCACCGCAGGAGCGCGCGCGGCCGTGAGATTGGGGCCAGCGCCGGTATGTAAGATGCCGACCTCGTCCAGCCGCGCAATCGAAGCTGCAATGCTGGTAGCGCCGTAGTTGACGTTATTGGCGAGGCCGACCGCATGGATGCGGGCAAGCTTGAGCGCTTCACCGCCCACCACGGGGTCGGCGAAGAATCCCTCGTTGGCATCCGAGTGACATGAAGCCGGCAGGTGGAGGCTACATTCCAGATTGCCGAACACCACGTCCGCCGTATGCAGCTCGCCGAGAATTTTCCGGAACGGCTCCGCGGGGTTTGTAACATCCATCAAATTGACGTCGCCCATCAATATCAGTTTCATTGCCAAGCCTCGTCCCCCTGCCTTGATCATGCTGACCTTTGCCGTTGTCCAGTCGTGTCGGCGAGGCCCTTATCGCAACAGCTTCTAACGAATAGCTGTGCTCGTGAGGACGGCCGGGTTGCGCTCGGCCGTGGCCAAATACGCATGCAGGGTCGCCACCACTTGCGCGCCCTCGCCCACCGCGGCCGCAACCCGCTTGACCGAACCCGAGCGCACGTCGCCGATAGCGAACACGCCTCCTCGGCTGGTCTCCAGCGGCCGCAGCTTGTTGGTCGTGTCCGCGTCGGTCAAGACAAACCCCTTGGCGTCCAGAGCAACGCCTGATCCCGAAAGCCAATCCGTGTTCGGCTCAGCACCGATGAAGAGGAACAGATGTTGGATGGGCCGCCGAACTTCTTCCCTCGACGCTCCGCGACGCCAGCGAATCGCTTCAAGCATTCCGTCATGGCCTTCGAGGCCGGTGACGCTGGTCCGCGTCAACACTTCGACGTTGGGAAGCCCTCGGATGCGGTCCACGAGGTAGCGCGACATGCTCGCGGCGAGATCATCACCGCGCACCAAGAGCCAAACCTTGACTGCCTGGTTGGCCAAGTAGACTGCTGCCTGCCCCGCCGAATTCCCGGCGCCCACTAGCGCCACCTCCTGCCCAGCGCACAGCTTCGCTTCGAGGGGTGAGGCCCAATAGTGCACGCTTGCCCCCTCGAATGCCTCCAAGTTGGGAATTGACAGCCGCCGGTAACGAGCCCCGCTTGCGATAACGAGGGAACGTGCGCTCACACGTTCGTTGTTGGACATTCTCAGGACAACGCGTCGCGGAGCTAGGTCGTCCTCAGCGTCGAGGCCTGTCACCTCATCTGGGATCGCTATCTCAACTCCAAACTTCTGCGCTTGGTTGTAGGCGCGCGCCATCAGCGCTATTCCTGTGATGCCGGTCGGGAAGCCCAGATAGTTCTCGATCCGCGCCGACGCGCCCGCCTGACCGCCGAATGCGCGGCAGTCGAGCACGAGGACCGAAAGCCCCTCGGATCCTGCATAAACCGCAGTCGCGAGACCCGCCGGCCCGGCGCCGACAATAGCGACGTCATAGACGCGGGTAGGATCGATCGGCCGCACCAGCCCGATGCAGCGGGCAAGCTCACGTTCGCTGGGATTGCGTAGTAACTGTCCGCCCGGGCACAACACTATCGGTAATTGGCCCGGATCGATGTGAAAGCGTTCAATCAATGCCTTCGCTTCCGAGTCGGTGTCGGGATCAAGCGTTTGCCGCGGATGGCCGTTGCGACGGAGAAAACCCTCGAGCCGAAGCACATCGCCGTTTCCAGGGTGGCCGACGATCACCGGTCCGCCAGCTCCGGTCTCGAGGAGCCCGACGCGACGCAGTATCAAGGCGCGCATGATCCGCTCGCCAAGCTCCGCCTCAGCAATTAGTAATGCGCGCAACTGGTCCGGCGAGATGATCAGGGCCTGCACCGGTTCCCGCGCGTGGGCATCAATGAGAGCTGGCCGGCCAGCGAGTTGTGCAAGCTCTCCCATGAACGACCCCGGGCCGTGCGTCACGATCGGCGTGCTGTGGCCCAGTTCGTCGCGCCGGGCGACCTCGACCTGGCCGGTCAGAATAATAGCTAGCCCGGGACCGACCTGGCCTACTTTTACCAACGCCGCGGCGTCGTCATACGAGCGGACCTTGCCGAATCGACGGACGCGCTCAATCTCGAACGGCTCCAGCACGGGGAACATCTGGTGCCGTCGTGTGTCGATGATCGATGGCGAGGTCGACATGATCGTGGGCCGAGCGCGTGCGGCGACGAGTTCTGTTAATTCTGTAGCAACGCGACGGTGCCCAGGTCCCCGTCGGCACATATGCTGACAATGGCGCGGCTACTCTGGGACATGGTGGCAAGCCATGGTGGCAAGCTCTTTCACGGGCCCGTACAGACGGTTTCAGGACCGGCTACGATCGTGGGGTGCTCTGATGTGAAACGACGTCGGGCTCAACCTTTCTAATCGTGCCACCGTCGCAAACCGCAACGATAGTCGACACCTTCATTATTGCAGTCTTGCCACAGACAGAACAGCGCCACCGTAACGCCAGCGGGGAAACCGCCGCACCGCAGTCGCAACTTGTATCGGTATGGTTCATTAGCTGGACTCTCCTTTTGGGTTACAATGTGGGTAGAACTAAACCAAGACCGCTCGTCCGTGAACACACTTTTGCGCTGCGAAGGTCCGCAACCGCCTATGTTGGGTCATTCGCGCCGGATTGATACGCCGCCGCGGTCGCGGCATGTCCGCTTCGCCTCCAATTGCTACCGAATTTATGTTGACGGGAAGCAGACATTCTCCTGACTCGATCCCGGACCAGCGGTGACAGAACGGATCACCAAAGCCCATCAACATTGATTAGGGCGCGCATATTAACCGCCCTTTCCCCAATAAATGTCATACGCCCGATCAAAGGCGACGATCATCAGGCATCCGGACCTGGCTTGGCAGGTGAACTGGTGCGGCATGTGGCCCCCCATCACGGCAAAACCGCCCGGCCCGAGCCGTGTGGGCCGATGATCGGTCATCTCGGCCAGGACAGTGCCGCTAATGATGATCAGTTGCTCTTCGGCGGTATGAAAGTGCCAAGGGACCACGCATCCAGGGGATGCCTTCAAGATCAGCGTCGAGCGCCCGGTCGTCGGATCACCAGTTTCGATTGCCGACGATAGACATTGCACATCCTTATCCGGCGAAAATTTTACGGATAAGAGAGGCTTGATGGTGCCTGTCGCCGTGTCTTCGGCTAGGGCCGCCCCGCTGATGAAGACAGCGAGGCATGCTACCAGTGTCCAGTACGTGTCCTGTTTCATTCCGCATCCCCTCACCGCAAGACCTCAGCTGCTATCCGCATACTCCGAAAAGAGGCGATCTATGACGAGCATGTCAGCCTTTCGCACAATGGCAGTCGGTGCGATGCTTATAGCATCGACGCCAGCACTAACTCAGGCTCCGGTACTCACCTTTGGCCTGATCGGCGATCTCGGCTATCGCCCGGCCGAGGAACCGTTGCTACAGAACGTGCTGGACGACCTGAACAGAAATGCATTGGCGTTTGTGGTTCACGTGGGCGACTTGTCGTCGCCTCCATACGCCTGCACCGATGACCTGGTAGCTCGCCGGTTCGCGCAGTTCAGCGCTTCGGCGCACTCTTTTATCTATACGCCCGGCGACAACGAATGGACCGACTGCCACGAGCAACAAGGGGTCAAGGGTGGCAACCCGTTGGAGCGGCTTGCCCACGTGCGCAAAGTCTTCTTTGCGGGCGAACAGAGCCTCGGCCGGCGCACGATGCCCTTGGTTCACCAAAGCGAGAGTGCGGATCCCGTTCTTCAGAAATACCGGGAGAACGTCCGTTGGACCGCCGGCGCCGTGACGTTCGTAACGCTGCACATCACCGGTAGTAACAACGGTCTCGGCCGCACGCCGGACGGCGACGCTGAGTACGCCGAGCGCAACAAGGCAAACCTCGCTTGGCTGCAACAGGGTTTCGAAACCGCGAAAGCCAGCAACAGTCGTGCGATTATGATCTTGCAGCAAGCCAACATCTTCCCGGCACACCCCCCGACGGCCGGATCGCCAGAAAAGGACCCGAACGGTTTCACCGACGTTAGGATGTTGCTGGAGAAGGAAACTATTGCATTTGGAAGGCCTGTCGTCCTCGTCCATGGCGACAGTCACTTCTTCCGAACTGACAAGCCGTTGCCCGCGAGAGTTCAGGGCGCGCCGATCCTTCCTTCCATCGAAAACTTCACCCGGCTCGAGACTTTCGGCGCCCCCAACCATCATTGGGTCGAGGTCACCGTCGATCCGAATGAGCCGAAGGTATTCAGGGTCCGGCAACGGATCGTTGCAGCCAACATCGTCAAGCGTGAGTGAAGGTATGTCCACCTTGGCGTTGGAAGTTCGAATCCGCTCGCCAGAATCGACACACTCTCGACGCTCTCTGCGGGTGACCAAGTTCACATCGGCGGCGTGATGCCGTCGCGGCCAACCGAGACGGTGGCCGCTTCGAGCGTGCCATCCTCCTTCTTGTTGGCGGCGGCAATGAAGATCTTGGCGCCGGGCTTGAGTTCGCTCTTGTCGGCCGGCACGTAGGTCACGATGGTCGTGTTCGGCGCGACCACGATCTTCTTCTCTCCGTCCTTGTATTTCAGCGTGATCTCGTCACCCTGCACGCCTTTTACCATCTGCGCGACCGTGGCGTTGGTCATGGTGCTGTTCGGCACCAGGTCCCACGGACGATGCCCCTCGCCGGTGCCGCGCAAGGCCTCCGGGAAAATGTGGATTTCCACGGCCTTCTGGCTGCCGTCGGCCTGCGGCATGCCGGTGACGCCGATGAACGAATTCTGCTTGATATCCGATAGCGAGGCCTTGACGATACCGCGGACCGCGACGTTGTCCGCCATTTTCACCTTATACGTAGTCTGGCCGTCCCGCGACTTGACCGTCAGCATCGGTCCATCCGCCCCTTCAACGGTGCCGCGCACCCGCACCGTAGGCGATTGCTGCTGAGCAAAGGTCGCGGATGTGGCAAGCAGCAGGCCAAAGCCCGCCGCGCCGAAAGCGCGCCGTGTCATCTGGTCCATCGTGATCCTCCCGAACTCGCGCCGGCCGATGAATGCCGGCCACCGAATGAACAACCCGCCGCGGTCATGCTTGTTCCAGCCGCCCGCGGGTAGGATCTTGATTCTTCAGCAAGCGATGGAATGGCATCGCAATGCTCCCAATTTGTTTGCGGGGTCTTTGCAGGGCGGGAGCCGGGCGTCCCACGCGCCATGTGTCAAGGTCGCTGTGTCAAGGAGTCAAGCGGACACCCTTCCTTCAGCAGCGGATGATGTGACGGCCATCACAAAATGGTCGATTGCGAATGCCGAGAGTGATGCTGGGAGGAAGTCCCCCGGAATAAACGCCGCCGCGCGAGGTCTCCTTCGGCAAACGATCACATGGGAGCCTCGCCATGTCTAAGCTCAATTTGACAGAGCAGCACGCGCGCCAGCGCGCCGGGTTTGCCGAGCGGGTGCCGATTTCAATTTCTCGTGACCACACCCGCGGCTGTGCGGATCACCGCGTGTTTTACGTCCTCGGATTCGGAATCGCGGGCGCGATCGTCACGAATGCGCTCATGTTCCTCTATTTTGCGATGGTCTACGCGTCACGGTGAGAGTTTCAGTCATGAGAACAAGAGCAAGACATATGGGCTGCAGCGCAGCCGCTGTTCTAGCCGTTGCGTTTACCGCGGCGATCGGAATTCCAGCCGCCTCAGCGCAGACCGTCGATGCAAAGGCGCAAATCGACAGCTTCGCCTTTGCACCGCAGCCCCCGACCCCTGACGCGACGTCCGGTAAAGCGTTTCGCTCGTCGGCGCGGCGCGGACGGAAGGGATGGGTCGTATTGCATCGCCCGGATGGTGAAGTCGTTTATATCAAACTTGATCAAATCGTGTTCGTGATGAGCGCCAAGGATACTGGCGCGGCCGAGCGCGCTCGCTCAAAGGTGCAGCTGCTGAACGGCCACTCCGACGTACGCGAGAGCGTTGAAGAGGTGATGGAGACGATTGAGAGTGACAGTTTGCTCGCAAAGGATGGTACGTGAGATGAGTTCGGCCAGGGTGTTCTGCTGTCGCTGCGCTGCGGAATTTCGATCTGGCTTATGACCGCTGTGGGTCGTCCACGACCGTAGCGGTCAGAGCCAGGCGCCCATGCACTCCGCATCGCCGCCACTCCAGCGTTCATCAATGCGGATGTTGCGTCCCTCTGCCCATCCCTTTTCCGGAAGGGCCTGTCGAAAGGCGGTGAGGTAGTTCTGCGCTAGCGGACCATTTTCGTAAACCATCAACGCGCCGACGCGCCGGATGCGTTCGGGCTGCTGCACGCGCGCCGCGAGCGGCCACGCTGCCGCGCCGCCGAGGAGTGCGATGAAGTTGCGCCGTTTCAATTGGTCGAATTGCATCCGATCGCCCATGAGCCGGGAGCGCACGGTAGAATATCGCATCGGCAAGGAATCGGTCAGCGGGCATAGGTGGCACAACGAGAATTTTACAGGCGGTCAGGAGAGGCAGGGAACCGCTTCGCGCGGCGAGCGAGGCGAGTTATGCTGCACCAGACGCCGGTGAACCGGCGCGACATTCCCAGGGAGGGAACGATGATCCGCACTCTCGAGCAGACGACCATGCGCAAGGTTTATTTGCGCGTGCTGCCGATCGCGGCCGTGAGCTATTTCTTCTGCTATCTCGACCGCATCAACGTGGGATTTGCGGCGCTCACCATGAACAAGGACCTCGGCCTCGACGCCGCGACCTTCGGCTTCGCCGTCGGCGTCTTCTTCTGGGGCTATTTCCTGTTCGAGGTACCGAGCAACATCGTTCTGGAAAAGCTCGGTGCGCGCATATGGATCGCGCGCATCATGGTGACCTGGGGCCTCTTGTCGGGAGCGACCGCCTTCTGCACCGGCCCGTACGGTTTTATGACTGTGCGCTTCCTGCTCGGCCTTGCGGAGGCCGGGTTCTACCCAGGCCTCGTGCTGTTCTTCACCTACTGGTTCCCAGACCGGCACCGTGCCCGCATCGTCTCGGGCTTCACCCTGGCGCTGCCGGTCGCGGTAGCGGCCGGCGCGCCGATGTCGACCGGGATCATGGAACTCAACGGCCTGTGGGGCCTCGCCGGATGGAAATGGATGTACCTGGTCGAAGCGGTTCCGACGATCCTTCTCGGCATCGTCGTGCTGCTCTACCTGACCGATCGACCCGCCCAGGCGCGCTGGCTCAGCGACGAGGAACGCGCTTGGCTCACCTCCACGATCGACCACGAATGCCGCCAGATCGAGGCACATCGCAAGGTCGGCTTGCTGCAGTCGTTCTGGGATCCCAAGGTCCTACTGCTGGCATTGAACTATTTCGGGATCGTGACGGCCAGCATCGGAATGCTGATCTTCCTGCCGCAGATCGTCAAACAGCTGGGGCTCACCAACATGCAGGTCGGCTGGGTCACCATGATCCCCTACATCTGCGGCGCCATCAGCATGGTGACCTGGGGCTTGATCTCCGACCGGATGGGCGAGCGGCGGTGGAACCTCTGTGTGGCGTGCATCGTCTCGACCGTCGGCCTCGTCATCGCGGGGCTAACCGTCGGCACGGTGTGGTCCCTGGTCGGCATCTCGGTCGCCGCGATCGGATTCTACGGCAGCAAGGGACCGTTCTGGTCGATGCCGCCGATGTTCCTCACCGGCATGGCAGCCGCCGCGAGCATCGCCTGGATCAACTCGTTAGGCAATCTAGGTGGCTTCTTCGGGCCGTCCATCGTCGGCTGGGTCAGAGATGTAACCGGCAGCTTCGCCGGCGGACTCTTTGCACTGGCGGCGTTCGCGCTGATGGCGGCTGTGGTCTCGGCGCTGTGGCTGCAAATTCCGCGCCGCATAGCGCTGCCGCAGGCTGCGGTCGCGACGTGAGCACATCGCCGTAGTCTATGTATGCGCAAGCCCTCCTTCACGCGGAGGGCGAAAGTTGTCGGTTAACCGTGTGAACCGCAGGCCTGCCGCTTATCAACCAAGTCAACCTTCATCCCCCGCGCGGCTGCCCCCCGCACGGTCTTTGTTGCGCAGGAAGGACCCACGAGCCGAAAAACTTTTCGGGATTTGGCGGGAATTCGCGCGCTAGATCCGATTACCTTCGTGCGAGCCTTTAATCCGCTGCGAACCCAGGCTGGGGCGTTTGCCCGTCGGTGGTGGCAGTCAGGTGGTGGGGCACCAGCAGGAGGGTCGGGAGGATCAGGGCGTACACAACCGTGATCGCGATCACGCAAACGGAAAAACCGCCGTAATGATCATAAAGGTTCGTCCCTAGAACATCGCCAAATCGCGATGCGATGAAAAAAAGGCTGCTGGACATCATGAGCGTCGTCCCCTGTAGGCCCTGGGGACATGACCGAATGATCAGGTCCAAATAAGCGGCAGTGGCAACACCGCCCATGAGGCCGATGGGCACCGCCGCGATCAGAGCCCCTGTCATCGAATGAATGAAGAGTAACGGAACCATCTGTGGAACTGCGATGACCGTTCCCCAGAAGAGCAAGGTCTTCAGGGCAAACCTCCGGCAGAGAAGACCGAACACCATGAAAGTCGGAATGAAAGAAGCGGCGAAGATGGCGTTCCACTGACCCCACTGGGCGTCCGTGGCGTGCAGGGTGTTCTGAAGGTAGTACTGAAGCGGCGTGGCTGAGCCAGGCGCGAAGTTCCATAACAGCCAGATCAGTAAAGCCGGGTAGATCGGCCAATGCCGCACCAGCCTTTGGACGTCCTTCAGGGGATGCGCGGTGGTCCCGTGTTCGGTGCGGACGTTGTCATACACGCTTCTAGGTTTCCACGCGGCGTAAACGGCTACCGTGGCCATGATCGCGGCGCCGACGAGAAATAGGATGCGGGCGGCCTCGTCGGCGTTCCTGCCTTCGAGCATGCCGCTGAGAGTACCGCCGATGAGTAGAGCCCCGACGGTGGGGATCGACGCAAAGATGTTCCACACGGCGCTGATCTGACCGGTCATCGCATGTTGCTGGCCGATCGTCGAGGTCAGTCCGTTTTGAGCGCTTGCGACAAAAAGAAATGAAGTTGTCAACAGCACGACGGCAACGAGGAGTGTCGCATAGGTAATGGGTGTGAAAGCAAAGAAGACGTAGAGGCCGGCGGTGATGGTGCCGAACAACAGCATGAATCCTCGGTCTCTCATCCCAAATGGATTCCACATGTCGCGGATGAATCCGAAAATAAAGGACAGGTAAAGCGGGATGGCGGCCACGAGCCTGAACTCGGCGACCTCGTGCGCCTTCAATTGCAGTTTGTTTTTAAGAAAAAAGCTGATCGGAATATCGATCAGGCCTCCAGAAGGGGCACCGAAGGCCAGCAGGACGATCAAGACGCCTAGATAGAGGAAAATCCTCTGGCGCACCGAGTACGATAAGGTGGTAGGAGCGATGGCGAGGGACGCGACAGCGGTAGCCGGATTGTCAGTCGTCATCGCCGGCAAAGCTCCCCTAGAGAAACCGCTAGGCTCTAGCGCTCGCTTGCTTTTCCCTCCCGAAACATATCAGCAGATAGGATCCGGACGCCTGAGTTATTCGCGCGGCGGATTTCGGGAAGCCTCCGGTCGACCCAGAGCCGCCCGGATGAGTCCTGCGGCGGGCCGCGTTGCTGAAGATAATCCACTCGCTCTCCGCCAGGCCGCGGTGTGTGTCAACCGGCGCAGGGCCGAGTCAACCGAGTCAACCTTATTTTTGATTGGCTGCGGCTGGCGGCCCCGCGCGCGGCTGCCCCCCGCGGTGACTTTTCGCGCGAGGAAGGACCCGCCCCACTAGGACCGAGACGCCGCTCGCGCTGACAAAGGTCAATCAGCTGGTAAGAATCCGCTCGAGCCATGTCCGCTATAGCTCCGATAGCGACCAAATTGATGCGTGCGACGAATTGGCGCGATTTGCGCGCCGCCGAGACTCGCCCGAGAATTCGTGGTGCCATGTGTTAAGGCCGCCGTCTCAACTGTTAAGTTCGTTAAGTTCAATTTTTCTCGCCCGGTTCTGGCGTTCGCGCGCGCGGTTGCCCCCCGCGCAGCATTTGACTCCCAGGAAGGACCCGGCGATGCCAACACCCGTGACGCAGCCGCCCACCCTGGAATTTCGCGGCAATTTTTTGCAGCGCTCTTGCCGTCGTGGTTGCCAACGCGGTGTTAAACACGAGTAAAAAAAGTTTTTGCAATTTTGCGGAAATGCGTACGGGCAGCCAGCGACACGCCGGACTCCCGCAGCTAATGGCCGCGGGCGGCGCTTGCCACTCTGTCCATTGAGTTCGCACGCAAGCCTTCGAGAAGCGCCCCGGCGTGGATCAGGTCAGCCGTGTTGAGGCCTTCCGTGAACTGATCATAAATCGATTGCAACAATGTCAGGGCTTCATCGCCGCGACCTTGCCCCTGCCAAAGGCGCGAAAGGTCGCATGCCGTGCGTAGCTGCCAGGAAAGCGCCCGTTGGCGCCGTCCTGTTTTCAAGCTCTTGATGAGCAGGCTCTCGATTTCGTCGGCTTTCTCCTCGTTCCGAGCGGCGGCTACCACATGGGCGCCAGCCGCCGCCAGCGCGAGTGCGGCCTCATAGCCCAACCCCGAATTGGCTCCTGTCACGACCACTATTCGTCCAGACTGGTCCGGAATATCGCGAACCGTCCAACCATGACTCTTCTCGACATCGCTCATCTTACTTGTACGGGAATTGTACTGTGCAACGCGCTCCCGGAGTTCGCTCCACACTGAAGCTCCCACCGAGCCGTTGCGCGAGCGCCCTGACCAATCTGAGGCCTAACGAGCGAGTACTGCGGTTCTCCAAATCGAAGCCGCGCCCCTCGTCTTGCACACAGAGCTCGTATAGTCCCGGACGTCGGCTCAGGCCGACCGTAATGGAAACTCGCCCATGCTGGTTGCCGCTGTATTTTGCCGCATTCATGAGCAGTTCATTGATGATCAACGCCAACGGCATCGCTGCCTCCTTGGGAAGATTGCCGCAGGTCGTTTCGCAATCGATCGATACGTCGCTGCCGAACAGAATTCGGGCGTTAGCGCAGACAGCGTTGACAAGGTCCTGACCGTTCACCTCGGTTGAACCACGCACGCAGTAGTAGGCCCCTTGCGCGATTCCGATCGCCCCGACGCGTCGGATTGCATCCGACAACACCTCGCGAGCTTCCGAGTTGTTGCGGGCCTTGTGGTATCCCGACTGCAGGAGGCCGGCGAGTATTTGCAGATTGTTCTTAAGCCTATGGTTCCATTCGTCCAGTAACGGTTCGCTCAGCGAGATTGTCTCGGTATGCTGGTCATGAATGCTCTTGGGGACGATAGGCGGCACGTCCGAGTTTTGATGCGTGTCGAAACCGTCGGCAGTCTTGCGCGCGGCAGCAACCCCACGGTTTGCCTTTAGGTGCTTAAGTCGAATTGCATCCATCTCGATCTCCAATTTTGTCGCCTGCAACGGGCACGGCGAAGAAAATGGCTAGGCCTGGGTCCTGCTTTAGCGGCATGTTGATGAGAATCGCAGAGGTAGAAAGCACTGGTCCGTTCCAGCGGCAGAATGGGTCACACGCCAACATTGCCCCAAGGTTGCTCGCGCGAAGCAACCCTTCACCATTGCGTGAACCCGGGGATGGGCCGGTCCTCTGAGGCTTGCCTTGGCGAGCTAGATTCTCGTAAGGGGGAAGCTGCCGGGAGCGTGAAAATTTGGCGAAGAACCCGCGTCCAGTGGGACCCCTCGCCCAGACATATCAAGGAAGATCGATGCGCTCCCTTGTGATCGAAGACGAACCACAGATTGGGGCCTACCTCGGCCGTTTGCTCGGGCAGTTGGGTGGAATTGTCGACATCGTCGAAACCCTTTCGGATGCCAAGCAGGCGCTTGGCAATTTCAAGTACGATCTGGCAATCCTCGACCGGATGTTGCCTGACGGCGACGCTCTCGACATCGTCATGGCGCTGAACCGATTGCCGGAAAGGCCAGCTTTCATCATGCTGACCGCCAAGGATGCCAAGGAAGACGTGATCGATGGGCTGAACAGCGGTGCGGACGATTATCTCGGCAAGCCTTTCGAGCCGCAGGAGTTCATTGCCAGGGTAAGGGCCGTCCTGCGGCGGCCACGATTGCTCGTCCCGTCGAGGCTGTCGTTCGGCAACGTCGAACTTAACGTCGGCACCAACGAGGTTACTGTGGCCGACAACAAGGTTCTGCTTCGGCGCCGCGAAGCCTTAATCCTCGAAGCACTTCTGATGCGACACGACCGTGTCATCACGCGCGAAGCCTTGATCCAGGCGGTCTACGGGTTCGATGACGAGATCGAGTCCAATACCCTTGAGGCGCAGTTGTCCCGACTCCGCAAAAAGCTGGTCGAATTTGGCGGAAATGTCGAGATTCGCAGCATGCGGGGCATCGGCTATATTCTCAGGACGGCACAAGCCTGATGACGTCAATCACCAGGACACTGGCGCTTTCGCTCGGCGTGACTGCCACCGCAATCTTTCTCGTCACGCTCGGCATCGTTATTTGGTTCGATCTGGCGCACGACCGCGAGCAAAAATACTGCCAAACAGCCTCGGGTATCCTCAATCGCGCGACGGTCGTCGATCCCGACCACGGTCTGGATATCAGTTCCAAAGGCATCGAGGAGCTGAAATCTCATAGCCCAAGTCTATGGTACGTCGTGTCCTATGATAATCTGATGAGTGAGTTCGGACGGGAACGCCGACCTGCCCTACCGGTCTCGCTCCCTTATGCCGGTCTGATTGGTTTGTCGGTGCTCGACACACTTGACCAGAAGAGCTCCTTCTGCCTGGCCGTCGTCCGAAAGAATGCGTCCGAACTGGTTATGATGATCGGAGGTGCGCAAGTCTACTTCGACCAGATCGCGGAGTCATTCGTCCTTCGCAATCTTGATTCGATCATTCTGCTGGCTGTCGCATTCGCGTCAATCGTAGCGGCAGGCGCGTTTCTGTCCGCGCGCTTCGTGACCCGGAGTATCGAACGCGTGACGACGCTGGCGCTCGCAATTGAGCCGAGGGCACCTCAGGGGTCGATATCGCTCGATGAGGTTCCGGTCGAGCTCAAGCCATTGGTTAGCGCGCTTAACCGCGCCTTCGATGAGATTAATGCATACATCCAAAGGCAACGCCGGTTCCTAGGCAATGCCGCACATCAGCTCCGAACGCCGCTGACCTTGCTGCGCGCCAAGATCGACGACGTGACCGAGCCTGCCTTGAAGGCCGACCTTATCCGCGATGTTCGTCGCCTCGCGTCTCTGGTCTCAGCCATGCTGGACCTGGCCCGATTACAAAATCATGGGATAGAAAAGCGGCCCATCGATCTCGGAGCCCTGACGCGGGACGTCCTTGCGGATTTCAGCCCGTCGGCGCTGGATGCCGGCATCGAGCTCTCTCTGGAGCCGGTCCCGGAAGGCAGCGTCGTCGTGCTCGGCGTCGAAGCTGCGGTTCGGAGCGCATTGGCCAACTTGGTCGGCAATGCGTTGATCCATGCACGCGGCGCCGCGCGCATCGTAGCCAATCTCAGTCGTGGGAGCGTATCGATCAGTGATGATGGGGCCGGCATCTCTCCTACCTCCCAACTCAATCTTATTGAGCCGTTCCTGACGGGCGCCACCGCCAAAGAAGGGCACGGGCTAGGTCTGTCGATCATTCAGGAGATTATGACGGTTCACGCAGGTACGCTGTCGATCACATCGCAACCGGGACGCGGGACGACCGCCTGCCTCCGCTTTCCAGAGGCTTCGCAGGAACGCCAAATGAATCCAGAACCCGCAGTGCAGTGCACCTGCGATGTCACAAGAGCAAGCACACTGAGCTGAATGTCTGCTTGGGTCATAAGCATAACGAGCCTGCATTCGGGCGGCCCCTCGCCCGGCTGCCCCCCGCATGGCTTTTTTCCGCTAGGAAGGACCCGCGAGCGCGAGGCGTTCGGCTCTAGGCCATTCACGACGGAGATGGTTGGCGCGGACAACCATTCCACGGCTGGATCGACCAGAAACCTGACGTAATTTTCAGAGCACTCGAACGCGCCGCGCTATTGAACTCGTTCGAGCTCAGTCAGCAGTAATGCCTCTACATCAGCCGGCATCGTGAGTCGGCGGATAACATTTGGCCAAAGGTCAACTGGCGGTCCGGCAAGCAGTTCTTTCGATAGCGTGACGACATGAAGGTCGTCATTGAGGTGCTCGCGGCGCCCGCAATGCTGGGCGAGACATGCCACGCGCGGATGGCACTCGCGATAATGGCAGATGCGACCCAGGTAGCGTCCCGTCACATCGGCGAGGAAGATGTCGGCACCGAGGTTGATGGTTTGAGCAGACCCCTTGAGGCGCCGGCCAGCGCGCGCAAGTTTGCCCAAATCCATCGTACCGTTGATCGTGACGAGGACATCGGCGTCCTTCGGAATCGCCTTGCTTGTCACCAGCGAGCCTATAAGGGCAATACGCAGGACGCCCGGACAAGTACATGCAGCCCGCACGAAGGAGCGTACAGCGAGAAGCAGCTCCCGGCGCGGTTCGACAACTGAGGGCCTAGGACTGTGGGATGGGTTGCGACGCATCTCGCTTGATGCTGGTTCGGCGCAATCGGCTCCGGTGTAGCGCGCACAAATATTATTGCGGACCGGCGCGAAGCTCCAAAAACTTTAGGCAGTTAGCGTCCGGTCTACCCCAATTGCTGCCATGATGGTGCGCCGCAGCGGAACGACGCGAGGTGCCATGAACGGACATCGGGTGGATTATTCGATCACCTCGTCGGCCAATGCGAGCAGCTTGTCCGGCACGTCCAGGCCGAGCGCCTTGGCGGTCTTTAGGTTGAGCACGAGTTCGAACTTGGTGGACTGCATGACCGGCAGGTCGCCGGGCCGCTCGCCCTTGAGAATCCGACCGGCATAGATGCCAACCTGCCGGTAGGCCTCGGTGATGCTGGTTCCGTAGCTCATCAGCCCGCCGATCGAGACGTATTCGCGCAGGGAATAGATCGCCGGGATGGAATGACGCGCGGCGAGCGCGACGATGGCCTCGCCATGGGAGTTGGTCAGCGCGCCGGTACCGACGAGCACTGCGTCTGCCGCGCGTTGGGCGAACCTTGCAAACGCCGCCTCGATCTCGCGGCGGCTGGTCGCGTCGGCAACGACCAGCTGCAGTCCAAATGCTTGCGCCGCTTTCGCCACATCGGCTCGCTCCACCTCGGTCTCCGTCCCGCTCGGACCGACGAGCATGGCAACGGTCGTTGCCTTCGGGGCGAGCTGACGCAGCAATTCCAGCCGCTTCGTCCCCAGCTCGCTGGTGATGAAGATCACGCCGGTGAAGTTGGTGGCCGGTCGGTTGAGGCTGGCGACCAGGCCGTCCCGGACCGGGTCGCTGCCGGTCGCGAAGACGACCGGTACGGTCGTCGCTGCAGCCTTGGCGGCGAGCGCTCCGGGGGTATTGGCGACGATCACCGCCGCCTTCCGGTCGATCAGATCCGCCACGAGGGCCGACAGCCGGTCATTACGCCCTTCCGCCCAGCGCTGCTCGATGACGACATTGCGCCCTTCGACGAAGCCGGCCTCGGTCAGGCCGCGGCGAAACGCAGCCAGGAGGTGCTCGAACGACGCCGACGGTGTGCTGCGAAGGAAGCCGACGACCGGCATCGCCGGCTGCTGCGCGCGCGCCGCGAGCGGCCACGCGCTCGCCGCCGCGCCGCCGAGCAGCGTGATGAACGCGCGGCGTTTCATTCGATGACCTCGTCGGCGCGGGCGAGCAAGGTTGGCGGCACCTCGAGGCCAAGCGACTTCGCGGTCTTGAGGTTGATGATCAGCTCGAACTTTGTCGGCTGCTGGACCGGCAAGTCAGCAGGCTTCTCGCCTTTGAGGATGCGGCCGGCATAGACACCGGCCTGCCGGTAAAGGTCAACGACACTCGCCCCATAGCTTATTAAGCCCCCGCTCACGGCGTATTCGCGCAGTGCATACATCGCCGGTATTCGGTGACGGTCGGCGAGCGTAACAAGTCGTTCGCGCTTGCTTTCGAAAAACGGATCCGTGGTCACAAGGAGCGCATCAGCCCTCTGTTCTACGAGCGCTGCAAAAGCCGATTCGAAATCGCGCTCAGTGCTGATCCTCAGGACGCTGATTTGATAGCCGAGTATGTGTGCCGCATTCTGCGCCTCCCTCACCTCGGTCTCATTACCCGGATTGTTGGCGTTCATGATGACGGTCATGAGCTTTGCGCTGCGAATGAGTTCGCCCAGCAGCTCTATTCGCTTCGCTACGAGCTCGGAGGAAATTAAAGTCACTCCAGTGACATTCCCACCGGGACGGTTGAGACTGGAGACAAGCCCAGACTGGACCGGATCGTTGCCGGTGGTGAAGACAATCGGGATAGTCGTGGTCGCTGACCGTGCTGCTTGTGCGCTAGTGATGCCGCCGGTCGCGGCGATAACGGCGACCTGCCGGCGAACCAAGTCGGCAGCCAATTCGGGCAGCCGCTCGTATTGACCATTGGCCCAGCGGTACTCCATCGCCACATTCTGTCCTTCGATGTAACCGAGTTCCTTTAGACCTTGGCGGAACGCCGCCACGCGATTAGCTAACTCCGCGGGTTGCGCACTGTTGAG
>WNFR01009592.1_pt1 | contig 17056 bp, 17 predicted proteins | sample 5400221 | NCBI WGS metagenome assembly WNFR01 (sample SAMN13153357, study PRJNA577476) | soil metagenome | isolation source: 40 cm soil under Madrone tree | place: USA:California | collected 2016-06-14
CGGTGTATAGGCGGCATGACTCTTATCTGGGCTTTCGTACGGAACTTGAGAACCGGGTCGGTGATGCTAAGGGAAAAGGTACAAAGTGGACACCCCACGAGGCCGAAAGTACCGATGCACCGATCAGGGGCGCACTGCTCCGTAGTAGCGAAGAAGCGGGGTAATGCCTGTGGAGCCAAGGGAGCAGGTCACCCACATCACGTGGAGTCAACGGGAAACCGGAGGAACTCCTTGTTTTGATGGAAGGCGGCAGCCTTCCCTGGGTGGCAAGAGCCGGATGAATCGAGAGGTTCACGTCCGGATCCGTGGGGGGCTCGGAGTGCAATTCCCCGGGCCTACCCGGCAGGGTAGCGAAGCGCAAGGGCGTCGCCGTGAGGCGGGGTCTGAAGGAAGCGTGGAGCAAAGATACGGGCCGATGTACAAGAACTGGATCAGAGGCCTACGGCGTCGGACGAGTTGGCAACTGACAACGAAGTCCGTATCCATCAAGGACGCTGGTGGTAAATCCGGCGGTCGCGTATCGAAAGCAGTCGAGCTTATCGCGGGAGATCTGTTGCACGTCTCGGATTCGACCCTGAGGGTGGAGTAATTCACCCTGACCCTGCAGCAGAAGTCAGCAGCGGGCGTAGTACTCACGAAGTGAGGAAGGCCCAAACAGTGAGAGGGAGTAGTAGAACGTCGAACTCACGGGTGGCACTGCGCCAGCCAATCAGCTTCGGCTGAGTTCTGCAGGTTCAGAAGACGGTGAAGCCGAAACGGAAACCTGCAGAGTGGCGAAGCCCTTGTGGCGAACGACGCCTCGAACCTCCGGCCCGCGAGGGCTCAACTCGCTGAACCGCCGTATGCGGACCCGCATGTACGGTGGTGTGGCAGGGGAGGACGGGCAACCGTCCCCCCTATGCCGATTTGAAATCGTGTCCTCGATCAGAAGTGGCAGGACGCCACGCCGCGCTTCTGTAAATACTTTTGGTGGTACTCCTCAGCGCGGTAGAAGGTACCTGCGGCTGTGATTTCCGTCGCGATGGGCCGCTTGAATTTGCCGCTGGCATCAAGCGCTGCCCGCGACTTCTTGGCCGCCGCTTCCTGCTCCGGCGAATGAAAGAAAATTGCCGTGCGGTACTGGGTGCCTAAGTCAGGTCCTTGGCGGTTCACTTGCGTCGGGTCATGAGCCTGCCAGAAAACGTCGAGCAACTGTTCGTAACTCACTTTTGCCGGGTCAAACGTCACCTGCACCACTTCGGCATGGCCCGTTTCGTCCGTGCAAACATCTTTATAGGTCGGATTCGGTGTCTCCCCGCCGCTGTACCCTACTGCCGTGTCAATCACTCCTGGCACGCGCTGAAACTCCGCCTCCACGCCCCAGAAGCATCCCGCTCCGAAAGTCGCTAGCTCTGCCATGGATATCACCCCCGTTCAAATGCTTGTCGCATCCCACGCACGGAACTTAGATGCGCGAGCTATTGACTACGATTCTCCAGCGCCTCTAGGGCGTCTTTCGCCGCGCCTGCGCCGCCCCAGCGCTGGCCTTTAACTTCTCCTGCGCCAGCGCTTTATAGGGACTGTTCACCGAAGCCGCTTGTGTAAATGCCTCTTTGGCCTCGGCGTTTTTTTTCAGATTCAGCAGCGCAAATCCCAAGCGATACTGGTTTCGCGCGTAGCTCCCGTCATCTGGCTTCAGCAGCGGGGCGGCGGCTCTCAGATTCTCCACTGCCTGGCTGTTCTCTTTCTTTTCAATGTTTACCTGTCCCAGCGAACTCATCGCCAAGCCCTTCTGCAGGCTCTTCTGCTGGGCCCATTGTTCGTCAGCCAGACCTTCCGGTTTCGGCGCCGTATCCAGCAGTGAAACTGCTTTTTTCGCGTACGTTTCAGCTTTCGCAAGTTGCTCGGCTTTGTCGCAATAGTAATCGGAAAGCAGCAGCAACATTCCCAGATTGTTCGGATCTTTTGCCAGAAGTCCGTTCGCCACTTCCAGCATCTTTGGGGTGTTCTGCGCCTGCTGATAAGACGTCGCGGCCACGCCGAGCGCCTGATTCGCATACGGTGAATCCGGATAAATCTGCGCAAACCGCGCCAGGAGCCCCGCCCGCTTGGCCGCATCCTTGGCCTGATAGGTTCCGCTGAAAACCGCTTGTTGAATGTAAGCGATGCCATCCTTGTTGCTTTCCAGTGTCTGTGACTTTTGCCGTTCCCAGTCGGAAGCGGCCGTACCAGCTGGAGCAGGTGCATCCTTATATCGCTTCAAAACGCCCTGTGCCTTTTCTCCATATGAAATCAGCCGGTCCACGTCGCCTTTTTCCGAAGCCGCGCGAATCATGTTCAGCGCATTCGCAAAATTATTGGGATCCAGCGCGAAGAGTTTGTCTCCATATTCAAAGGCCTTGTCGTAATTCTTCTGCGCGATGTAGTAATCCACAAAGAGACCATCCGCCACCAGCGGATAGTCGCCCTCGCTGCCTGGCCCCGCCGCGAACTTTTCGATCAGCGCAACCTTCTGCGCCGCATCCGTCGCCGCGTTGATCTCCGTCAAAGCGTGGTCCACCTCCGACCCCGCCTGAATCGGAACGAACTTGCCGATCTGCTGCCCGAATGCGGGACATGCCCAATATCCCAGCAGAAATAGCGCACCACTCAACCACTTGGTCAGTCGCATAGGTACCTCCATACGCTGGCGATTGACTGCATCTTAGTGCGGCGGATTGCTTTGCGCAAAGAGATTTCCGACCGAAAGCCTGTGCCAGGGAATAGACGACCTTGCCCGATGGTGAAAGAGGCCCTGCGATTCGCCGCTCTCGCACCGAGTGCGTAATTCTATCGGGTGTGAAAGATGCAGTGGACTTATTTAGGCTGAAAGTGCCTGCACATCTCCGACCTCCAGAGCCCAGGTCAGCGCCGTGATCGGCCCCACGGCAGGAATGGTCATCGCTGCGATACGACGTCGCGGGAATACGCGACAATTGACGCACTGCGCGTTTCGCGAGACGATTGAAGTTTTGAGTGGGGTGCCGGAATGGATCTAGGGCTCTCAGGGCGTGTGGCTATCGTGGCGGCGGCTAGCAAAGGACTGGGCCGCGCCGCCGCGGAGGAACTCGCCCGCGAAGGCGCCCACGTGGCCATTTGCGCCCGCACGGCGAGCACGCTCGCGGAGACGGCCGCGCACATCCAGAAAATGACGGGCCGCGAAGTCTTCCCTCAAGGACTGGATGTGACTGATTCTACAGCAGTTGCCGGCTTCGTCGCCGCCGTCGAAGCCCGCTTCGGCCGCATCGATATCTGCGTTACCAATTCCGGCGGCCCTCCGTCTAATTTATTTAAGAGCACCAAGCCGGAAGACTGGCGCTCCGCCGTCGACCAGCTTCTGATGAGCACCGTCTTTTTCGCCAAGGAAACTCTGCCGCGCATGCAGAAAAACAAGTGGGGACGCCTGATTACCATCACCTCGTCCGCGGTCAAGCAGCCTGTGGATGGCCTGCTGCTTTCGAATTCGATCCGCGCCGCCGTGACCGGCCTTGCGCGGACCCTTGCCAATGAATATGCCGCCGATGGCATCACCGTGAACAACGTTTGCCCGGGCTACACACGCACCGCTCGCCTCGATGGCCTTGCCTCCACGATCTCCGCACGCACCGGCTCCAGGCCCGAAGAAGTCTTCGCCCATTGGGAGCGCGAAATCCCCGCCGGCCGCCTTGGCACTCCGCAGGAATTTGCCGCAGTCGTCGCTTTCCTCGCTTCTGAGCGCGCCAGCTACGTGAACGGCACCTCCATCGCCGTCGACGGTGGTCTTGTGAGGAGCCTGCTCTAGCCCTCAATGGCCGCCGCGACCCGTCATCTTGAACTCAGTTTGCTGCCCGAACGCTTCGCCATTTCCCGCCTCGCCGCCGATTCGCCCATTCCTCTTTGGGCGACGCAAGGCCCATTCTATTCCGTCACGCGCACCGGCGATGAGCTTTCGATTGTCACTGAACTTTCTCGCGTTCCCGTGGGCATTCAGTCCCAGCCCGGATGGCGCGCACTAAGAGTTCATGGACCCTTTGTCTTGTCGGAAATCGGCGTCCTTGCTGCCCTCGCTACGCCGCTCGCTGAAGCAAAAATCAGTTTGTTCGCGATTTCTTCATTTGATACGGATTACCTGCTCGTCGCATCCGAAACTCTACCGGCCGCCATCGCCGCACTGGAGCGGGCAGGACACACCATTTACCGGAGCAAAGCTGAATGATCAGGGACCCCCTTCGCAACGCCAATCGCCATCGCAGCCGCTGGGCGCTTCTTGCGCTCACGGTGCTGCTGGCGATTTTCATCGCCGCGCCGCAAATCCGCGCCGATGAGCCTTATGCCCGCAGCCGCGACTATGATTTGCAGCATTCGAAGATTGCCCTGCGCTTCGACCTCGACCAGAAAAAAATTCTCGGCGAAGTCACGCACTCGCTCTCCATTCTTCGCGACGTCACCACCAAAATCGCTTTCGACTCCGTCGGCCTCACCATCCAGAGCGTAACCGTCAACAAAACCGCGGCAAAATTCGAAACCTCCGCCGACAAATTGATTATTCCTCTCCCTGCTGCCGCCAAACCCGGAGACAAGTTCGATATCGCCATCCGTTACGAAGGCAAACCCGCCAAGGGCATCTACTTCATCCTCCCCGACAAGGATTATCCGGACCGCCCGAAGCAAATTTGGACCCAGGGCGAATCCGAAGACACGCGCTACTACCTTCCGACCTACGACTACCCCAACGATCGCCTCACGACCGAAACAATCCTCACGGTTCCCGCTTCCTGGATCACCGTTTCGAACGGCAAGCTCATCAGCGTCAGCGACGCCGGCGAAGGATTGAAAACCTGGTACTGGAAAGAGTCTGTCCCCAGCTCCACCTACCTGATCACCGTTGTCGCCGGTGAATTCGACGAAGTGAAAGACACCTGGCGCGGCATCCCTGTCACCTATTACGCGCCCAAGGGGCGCGGCGACCGCCTCCCGATCAACTTCGGCCGCACTCCGGCCATGATGGAGCTGTTCAGCAAAAAATTTGGCGTGGACTACCCCTGGGAAAAATACGCGCAGGTCATGGCGGATGATTTCGTCGCCGGCGGCATGGAGAATTCCAGCGCCACCACCAACTCCAGCACTTCCCTCGTTCATCCCAAGCTCGCTCCCGAATATTTCACCGGCCAAGACGACTTGATCTCTCACGAGCTCGGCCACCAGTGGTTCGGCGATCTCGTCACCATCAAAGACTGGGGCGACATCTGGCTCAACGAGGGCTTCGCCACGTTCCTGGAAGCTGTATGGACCGAAGCGCACTTCGGCAAGGATCAGGCCGACTACGAGCGCTGGAATAACGCGCGCGAGTGGTTCGAAAGCAGCAATCTCTGGAACAAGCCGATCGTGCGCCACGACTTCGATGACGCCAGCGAATTCGACGGCAACGCTTACAATAAAGCAGGCTGGGTCCTCTACATGCTTCGCCACCAGATTGGCGAAGACGCTTTTTACCGCGGCCTCAAGCGCTATCTCGAAGTGAATCGCGGAAAAAACGTTGTCACGTCCGATCTCTCCAAGGCCGTTGAAGAGGCTACGCACACCAATGTCGACCAATTCTTCAGCCAATGGCTGTACGGTGCAGGCGCGCCGAAATTCGACTTGAGCTACACCTACGACGGCGAAAAGCACCAAGTGATGCTCGCCGTCAAACAGACCCACAAGGTCGAAGGCCGCGTGGGCCTCTTCCGCGTCCCCGTCGAAGTCGAAATCACCACGGCCTCGGGACCCAGGCTCTACAACGTCACCGTTTCGAAAGACATTCAGACTTTCCCCTTGCCCGCGGAGTCTGCCCCCCTGATGGTTCTCTTCGATAAGGGCGGCCATGTCCTCAAGTCCGCTGAATTCCACAAAGAGAAGAAAGAGTGGCTCTATCAATTGAAGAATGCCGTGGATGTCGCCGATCGCGCCGATGCCGTGGTCGCGCTTGGCAAGATGAAGAACGACGAAGAGGTTGTCGCTGCCCTCGGAGGGACGCTGCGCAGCGACAAAGCCTGGGGAGTTCGCGCTACTGCCGCTGATACGCTCGGCCAGCTGGGCGGCGCTTCCGCATCCAAGCTGCTTCTCGCGGTGCTGAATTCGAATGATAAGCCCTGGGTTCGCAGTCGCGTCGTCAGCGCACTGGGCAATTTCAAGGACGATGCGGCGGTTGCGGGGAAGCTAAATTCCATCGCTCAACAGGACGATTCCTATCGCGCTCGCGCTGCCGCGTTGCAGGCCCTTGGCCGCCTCAAAACACCCAATGCCTTCGCGACACTCAACGCCGCCGTCGCCGCCGGTTCGCCGGACGGCTTCCTTCGCAACGCCGCTCTTCGCTCGCTCGGTCCGCTGGGAGACGATAAGGCCGTGCCGCTTCTTCTGCAGTGGTCCGCCGCCGGCAAGCCCATCGATTCGCGCACCGCGGCCATCAACAGCCTCGCGCGTCTGCAGGCGGACAACAAGGACATCACGAAACAGCTCGCCGCTTATCTCACTGAACCGCACTTTTCCGTCCGTATGGCTGCGATCTATGCACTGGGTGGACGTGGCGATGCCACTGCCATTCCTGCGCTGGAAGCTCTGCTGAAGAGCGACGACCTCAGTATCGAAATGGTACCGATGATCAAGGCGCAGATCGCGCGCTTGAAGAAACCCGTGGAAGGAAAGCCGGGTGCCAATGCCGGTTCCGGAGATGCCGGCGAAGAATCCGCCGAGGCCGCCGGCGAGAAGCTCACCACCGAGCAACGGCTCGAGAAACTCGAGCACCTGCTCCAGGAAATGAGCGAGCGGCTCAAGTCCATGGAGAAGCGCCTCCCGCCCCCGAAACAATAAGCGGCAAATACTCTTGTGCAGGGGCGGACTTCAGTCCGCCCTCTCTCTTCTCTGCGGACTCTGTGTTCTCTGCGTTAAATCTTTCTTTTCGAATCTATTTTCTTAAGGTTCCGCAATCAATATCCGCAAATCCCGCAAATTGTTCCCCGTCGGCCCGGTAACGATCACGTCCTCGAATCGTGAAAAAAATGCGAAGGCATCGCTTCGGCGAGACACCTCAGCCGGGTCGAGACCAATGGCGCGTGCAAGTTCTAGCGTTTCCCCATCCGCAACCGCACCCGCCGCCGGACTATTTCCGTCAATTCCGTCCGTGCCCGCACTCAGCACCGCCATCTTTTTCCCCGCGATCTGCTCCACGCAGGCCAGCACAAACGCTGAATTCCTTCCTCCGATTCCATTTCCGGTCACGGGTGAACTCACCTCCCCATCCGCAATCAGCGCTACCCGCTGCCCTGCATGCGTCTTCCGTAGCTCCTCCAACTGCTCCAGCAAGTACTCCGCCGCTCTCTCCACTGGCCAGTCATCGGTCGTGTTGTCGCAGCAGGCGATGAATCCTTTCGCTTCCGCCGCGTGATGCGCCGGATGAAATAGGTCATCCATCCCCAGCAGCAGGAAAAAATGTGAGTTTCGAAATGCCGCGGCATGGGCTTTCGGCGTCTCCGGCATTTTTGATGCGCTTTGCGTCGGCAAGCGTGGTCGGATCTGGCAGAGTCGGCCCAGACGCCAGCGCCGATTCTTTCCCCACCGGAACATCGCTCACCGCCAGCGTAATTTTCGTTGCGTTGTGCGCTGCGGCCGCGAGCCGGCCGCCTTTCACAGCGGAGATGTGTTTCCGGACCGTATTGATTGCGTCGATCGGCGCGTCGCAGGTCACCAGCGCCCGGTGCATATTTTGTACGTCTTCGAGCGTCTGCGCTGGGTCCAGCGGCAGCTCCACGAGAGCCGATCCGCCTCCCGAAAGCAGAAAGAAAACCAGCGTTTTCTCATCGCACTTTTTCAACAGCGCAAGTATCGCCTCCGCGGCCTTCCAACTCTCGGCATTCGGCACAGGATGCCCTGCCACGAAATACTTCATTCCGGTCAATGGTTTCCGTGCCGCCGTGGGCCCGGAGACCACTCCCTCAAGTCGCACAAAAGGCGCCAGCACCAGCGCCAGCCCATCCACCATCGCATGCGCCGCTTTCCCGATCGCCACCACTCGCAGTTTTTCGAAATCTCGCAGATCGATTCTCGTTTCACCGCACACCAGCAACGTTCCCTTGCGCCGCAGCTTCCGCTGCATCGTCGCGGGAATATCGATCGCCGCCAGTGTCTCGTGGAAAATCTGCCGGGCGAGCTGCTTCAGTTGCGGCATGAGGGGTCTGCCTGGAAATTCGTTACTATGCCTTCAGAACTTCTGGATTCAAAATGTTCGGCGGCCGCTGTCCGCTAAAAAGAGCGACGACGTTTTCCGCCGCGATGCACGCCATTTTCGTTCGCGTCTCCAGCGAAGCCGATGCGATGTGCGGCGCGAGCACCGCATTCGCGCGTTTCAGCCCCTGATGAATGGAGGGCTCGTTCTCGTAAACATCCAGCCCCGCGCCCGCAATCTGCCCGCCCTCCAGCGCCGCCACCAGCGCCGCTTCGTCCACCACCGGCCCCCGCGATGTGTTGATCAAGAACGCTGTCGGTTTCATCCTGCGGAATTTCGGCGCGTCGAACAAGCGCCGCGTCTCTGGAAGCAGCGGCACGTGCACGCTGATAAAGTCAGACTCACCGAGAAGCGCGTTCATTTCGCGAAACTCCGCCTTCAATTCTTTCTCCACTTCTTCCGCCGCGCGCACCGCGTCCGTGTAAATCACCTTCATCTGAAAACCGCTCGCGCGCCGCGCCACCGCTCGTCCAATCCGCCCGAACCCGACAAGGCCTAGCGTCTTCCCCCACACGTCTGTCCCTACCAATTGATCCAAGTCCCAGTTTTTCCAATTTCCCGAACGCGCCAGCGCCTCGCCCTCGCTCAGCCGCCGCGCCACCGCCATCAACAGCGTCCACGCAAAATCCGCCGTCGTTTCATCCAGCACGCCCGGCGTGTTTGTCGCCGCCACGCCGCGCTTCGTGCACGCCGCCACGTCGATATTGTCAAAACCCACCGCCACATTCGCGGCAATGCGCAGTTTCGGTGCCACGCTCAGCAGCTCCTCATTGATTTTCTCCGTCAGCAGACAAATCAGCCCCTCTTTGTCCTTCACGCGCTGCAAAACTTCTTCCCGCGGCGGGCGTCCAGGTTTTGCCCAGTATTCCACTTCGCAGCTTTCTTGAAGAATTTGCCGCGCTGCCTCGAATAAGCTGTGCGTCGCAAACACTTTCGGTTTCGGCATCGCATCCTCTCGCAATTTGGAAAGTTACACTAACACACCGCCGCGCTCCCGGCCTAACTCGGCGTTGCGCGCGTCCTCCCGGCGCCGCCCTGGCCGGGGAGGCTTGCTTCCCCCCACCGTTATCAATAGACACGCTCGTGGTCCGGGCGCCCATTTCCGGCTAGACTTAGTCTCATTGTCTCGTTTCGGTCACGGGGACCGTAAGCCGAATTCGGATGGTCGGGTGACCGGAGGATAGACTCAAAATGGAAATGCTGACCTCGAAGATAGAACCATCTTTCTATTGCAATCGTTGCGATAAGTGGGTTGACGGCATCGAGGACGAGGAAAATTCACCTGCAATCGCGGGCATGAAACAGGTCCTTTGTGATGAGTGTGGCGGTGCCATCCTCTACCGGCCTCCAACCCTTTGGAAGAAGCTCCAGCGGAGGGCGTCCCAAATCTTTGGAAATGCCTTTGGCTCGTGGAAGAAATAATCCACGAGGAAGCCCCTTGACTCGTCGCTTCGCACCCATGCGCACAATTGTCGTGCCTCACGCTCTGCTCACCCGCCTTCACGGCCACGACTCTGCGACGAGAACAATTTCAATTCAGTGGGAACTCCCGCCGGATTCCAAGCATCCTATACTCGAAGTCCGCATTTCCCTATAATCGCAAGGGGACGTTTCCAGCCCCCTATACTCGAAGGAGAATCTATGAGATCCAATCTTGTTCAAACCCCACTCCGGGCAGTCCTCGTGCTCCTCGCGGCCTGCTTCGCTGTCACCGTAGCACGCGCGCAGGATGTGACCCACGTCGTCTCCGGCACCATCGAAAAAGTCGATGCTGGAGCAAAAACCATCGCCGTGAAGACCGCCGACGGCACCGTCGAAACGGTTAAGTTCACCGACAAAACCACCGTTCACGGCCTGAAGGATGCCGCCAAGGGAGCCGACCTCGCCGGCAAGGAAGGCGGCCACGTTATCGTGCACGCCACTGGCGAAGGCGCAGCCACGACCGCCCATTCCGTTGAGTGGGTCGGGGATAAAACAGTGCACACCACCGAAGGCACCGTGGAAGATGTCGGCAAAGGCACGAAGACCGTCGCCGTGAAGACCGCGGATGGCACAAAGGAAGCCTTCGTCGTTGCCGACCATGCCACCGTGGACACCGGCAAGGCCGTTGGCCGCTATACCGTGGTCGGCGCCAAAAAGGGCGAACACGTCACCGTCTACTACACCGAAGAAGCCGGCAAGAAAATCGCCCACGTCTTCAAGCATCTTTAGTGAGTTTGGCGCAGCAGGCCCCTGTTTGACGCGTCTCATTGACCGCTTCGCGGCCGTGCTCACAATAGTGCGCTCCTGGCCACTTGGGCAGGTGTTTTTTCCGTATCTACTACTCTGTCATCTCCTGTTGCACTAGTTGCATTCTCCCTAAACTTGAAGTGCAGCTATCCAGGAGAACTCATGACTTTCTCAATTTGGCGGCATCTAGCAATCCTTCTCGCTTTGTGTGGTTGTGCGGCGCTCGCAGACGCTCAAGAACAGAGCAAACCTCTCACCAACAGCGAGCTTCTTGCTCTGGTCGCTGGCAATGCGCTTAGCGAAAACATCGTCCATGAAGTCCAGTCGCGCGGCTTGGCATTTCGTCCTACGGACGGTTATCGTTCGCAACTTACGGATGCCGGCGCGGACGCCCACATTCTCGCTGCGCTGGGCAAAACAACCATTCTCAATCAGCCTGCAGCTGCCGAAACCAAAGAATCGTCCGAATTGTTGCAGCACCTCTCGGCGGCCGGGAAGTTCATGCGAAACAAGCAGTACCGGGAAGCAGCGCAGGATCTGGACAGGGCTCTGCAATCCGGCGGTGGCCCGGAGACTGGATTTGTCATGGGAGAACTCTTGCGTCAACAGGAGCAATGGCAGCAGTCAGCCGCCGTCTACCACGAACTGTTGCAGAGAAACCCCGACTTTCCTGAAGTTCACACCAAGCTGAGTTACCTGATGTACCGACTGGGGGAGTCAGAAGAGGGCCTGCGCGAAACCAAAGCCGCGCTCGCGCGGACTCCGGACAACCCGGAAGTCCACAAGAACGCTGGACTCTTGCTGCAAGACATGCGTAAGTTCGACGCTGGCGCCGATGAATTCAAGGAAGCGCTTCGCCTCAAGCCAGACTATGAACTGGTGCGCTATGACTTGGGGTTGCTCCTGTACAACGAGGGAGACCTGGACGGCTCCATCGCTGAATATAAAAAGGCCATCGCCCTGGACCCGAACCATGCGGACGCACACGACAATCTCGGCATCGCTTACCAGAATAAGGGCGACATCGGTTCGGCCATTCGCGAATTTCGCGAAGCCAAGCGGCTGAATCCCGAGGATCTCAACGCACGGCGCAATCTCGGCTCCGCTCTCCTCCAGGGTAATTTCACTGCCGAAGCTGTTATCGAATTCCGCGAGCTGGAGGCCATGGCCCCGGACTCCGAAATATGTCACCTCTGCCTCGGCGGCGCACTCTACGGATCGTCGGATTTCAAAGGCGCGGAGAAGGAATATGGAATTGCGCCTAAGCTCGATCCTTCCGATCCTGAACCGCACATTCGTCTCGCTGACCTTCATGCATTCCGGAAAAACTACGTCGCGGCATTGCAGGAGTACAGCCTTGCCCTGCAGTTGGACGGAAATTCAGCCGAGGCACACCTCGGCACCGGAAAAGTCCTGCTCGCCAAAAAGGATTTTGCCAACGCCGTCACCGAACTGAAGCAAGCCGCAGATCTCGGACCAAGTGTCGCGGCCAATCACGACCTCTACGCTCAAGCGCTACAAGCAACTGGAAAAACCGACTCCGCCATCGCCGAATTCCGGCAAGCCTTCTCTCTCGACCCCAAGCAGCTTCAAGTCCAATTGGAGCTGGCATCCGCTCTGGAAAAAAAGGGCGATTGGGTTTCTGCGATGGATCAATACCTCAAAGCCTCACTCGCCGACGCCGCTATCGACATCCACAAGAAGGTCTTTCGCACCGATGAGCGCAACCCGCAGGAGGCATACAACGATGGTCAAGACCGCTTCCGGCGCATCTCGTCTCACTGAAGGCTGCCGGAAAGTCTGCGGAAGCAGCTAAGCTGGAATCGGCCGTTGCTGCATCGCACGCCAGTACGGGATCTTCGGAAAAATTGGACGCTGCTCTGAAAGCCGCCTTTAACGCACGGCTGAGCGGAAAGTTCAATGATGTCCTGCAGAATTACAAGGAGGCCGTGGACCTCGGTGAGAAAATGCAACCGCACGATGTGCGTCTCGCCGTCGCCCTCGGAGAACTCGGCAAGATCAACTCCGGGCTCAAGCGTTTCGCCGAAGCCGAGACTCTTTTTCACCGCCAGCTAAAAGTCGTTGAGGAACTCTCCGGGTCTCAATCCCCGGAGCTGGCCGAGTCTCTCCAAAACCTCGGAATGAATGAGGTTAGCCGGAAAGACTATGCTTCTGCCCGCAACTACCTTACCCGGGCTCTTGACCTCTCCGAAAGGGCCTACGGAGAAACCAGCGCACCCGTCGCCACCGCTCTCCGCATTACGTCCTTCCTTTACTTTTCTCAACAAGACTACGTGGGCGCCGAACCCTTCCTGCTCCGCGCTGTTAAAATCGATGAAACTCTCTACGGGCGCGATGGTTCCCAAGCCATCGTGAACCTAACGTCACTGTGCGCCATCTACGATCGTACTGGCCGACCCGGCAAGGCCGCCCCTTGCCACGCCCACATGCTCGCCATTCTGGAAAAACAGTACGGCCCGGACAACCCCATCTTGGTCGGTACTCCGACCAGCGAGGCCAACGCCCTTCGTGCCACTGGCCACATCGAAGAGGCCACCAAACTCGACCAGCGCATAAAGACGATCCAAGCCACCGCCATGAACCAAAAGTAACCGGGCTGGCGCTCAGCTCTCAGTCCGCAAGTCATTACTTCCAAAAACAGCGGCGCCCTTCCCGCAGCGATGGGGGCTGCTGCGGAAAGGGCGTGCCGTCTTCAGGAGAGAAGATCGGGTCGACTGTTTTGTTGTCAACAAAAACTATGTCAGAGCAATCACTTCCCAGGTGGAGGCGCCGGGGCTGCCTGCTCGAAGTGCCTCATTCCGTGCCTACCCGGTCCGCCTTGTGTCACCGTGTAATCCGACGGCACGGCGAAGAGCGAAGCGGCCGGTTCCTGCCGCTGAATGTTCGTCAGCGTATAGGTCGTATCGCCAAAGCGCGGATCGCTGCGCTTGCTCATCACCACGATCTGCAAATCATTGGAGTACCAATGCTCGGATACGATGGTGATCGCTTTTTCGTTTCCGATTTGTCCCGCGGGAATCGTATGGGTGACGCGCGTTCCTTGTGCACTCACGCCGGCGATCGTCTGCGTGCCCAGGTCCTCCTTTTTCAGCGAGCCGTCCTCGATGGCTTGCTGATGGTGATGCTCCATCTTGCCCTTTATCGCGTCTTTCATCTTGCCAAATGGCGTATCCATCTTTTCCGCCGTTTTCTCGCCGGTGTGCAGGATGAAATTGCTACCCGCCACGGGATCATTGATGAACACAAACGACTTCGGCTGTCCCGAGGTCGCCAGCGGCCCGACCGCAGAGAACGTCACTTCCTTGCGGAAACGTCCTTGGCTATCCCGATAGAGGTTCGTTTGCGTCTTTCGCGCGATATGGTTTCCGTCCGCGAGAGTTTGCGTCGACTCCGAAACCGCGACCGCGCTGAACGGCACGCCGGTCACGACCTTTCCGCCGTGCATGCCCTCAAAGCCCAGCAACTCGATCCGTTCGCCGATCATGCCGGCTTCCGGTCCGGGGCCTTGCAGCATCGCCATGGGCGGCGGGGGGAGCGGCGCCGCCGCATCCTGCGCTCTTGCCAATCCGGCGCTCCACATGAAAATTCCGCTGAGAGCCATACTCATACATACTCTGCGATTCATTTTTCCTTCTCCTCTTCTCTCCCGAACTGCTGCGAACTCTTTGCCGCGGCGATTTCAGCGATTCCCGCTATCAACGGGCTCAGCAGAATCGTCCAAAAATTCCACCGGACGTTTTCATCACCGCGGACCGCCGTTTTCACTCTTTCCCAGAGCGCCATCGTCCCCATCATTTTGTACGCCTCCAGAATTCGACACTCGTCGCCCGCGCCATCACTATCGCGGCAACCTCACCGCTTCCGGCAACCCGTCATTTCCCAGGAGAAGATCCACCTGGATCCATTCGCCGGCACGCTCTTCATTCACCGGCAAACCAAATGCACCCAGCGCGCCGCGCTGCATGCGCACCCGCAAGATCTCGGCGTCGCCGGTATCCGCCGGCAAAGCCCCCGGGAGCAGAGTGAAATCGCTCATTTCGTTGTCCGCCATCAGCGTTCCCGATTCCGCAGCATCCGAATTCCCCACCGCCGCCGCACTTTGCACCGGCGTCTCATGGCTGGTCTCGGCGTTCGCGTTGATGGCAGGAGGCTTCGCCGCGGTCGGTGGAAATTTCAAATGGTTCGCCGTTTCTTCCGGCCCGCTCTTCCGCCAGTTTCTCCAGCTCACCGTGCCGGCCAGCACGGCCGCAGCGGCCAGCGCCCACGCGGCAGCTACGGCGGTGCGCCGCGCTTTCAACGTGACATGCTGCGTGCGGAACTCCTGGCGCAAACGCATTTCCACGCGCGCGGGCGCCTGCGCCATGACGGTGTCTTCCGCAAGCGCGCGGAGCTCAACCCCAGCCGCCCGCCAGGAATCCTGCAGCGCGGCGCACCGCGAACACGTGCTGGCGTGCTCGCGCGCAGCCACGCGCTCAACTTCGCTCAACGAAGCATCGCGCTCCGCATCCAATCCAATCGCTTCAAATTCTTCGCATGTCATCTCTTGCTTCCTTTGCACGGCACAAATTCCTTCATCGCCCCGCGCTCGCGCGACGAGGCACGTCCCGAAACATTTCCAGCTTGGCCATCAGCAAAGCGCGTCCGCGATGCAGCCGCGAACGAATCGTCCCAATCGGGCATCCGGCCATTCGCGCCGCTTCCTCGTAACTCATCTCTTCCAGTTCGCACAGCACCACGGCCTCGCGAAACTCCACGGGTAATTCCAGCACGGCGGCCCTCACTTGCTGCCTGCGTTCGCGTTTTTCCACCCACATCGCCGGCGTGGACGCGTCCTGCAAAACAATTCCGGTGCCCGTGCCGTCTTCGTTTTTTATTTCGAGCGATATTTCCCGCGGCAATCGTTCCAGGTGTTTCATCACGCGGTTGCGCGTCACTCCGTGAAGGAACGCTCCGAGCGCTCCGCGTGTCGCGTCATACTTTTTCGGAGCGCGCATCAGGGTCATGAACACGTCCTGCACAATCTCTTCCGCGGACCAAGTGTTTCCCGTCATGCGCAGCGCAAAGCGGTACATGGCCGCTTGGTGCCGCCGGTAGAGGAGCGTGAATGCCTCCTCATCGCCCTTGGCGGCCCGCCGCAACAGAACGTCGTCTCTCTCTTGCTCGGGGATCCTCATGTCTCCTGATAAGACGTTCTGCCCGGTTTCCTATATCACTTCCCGGAGCAGAGCGAAAAAGTTCCCGCCCGATGTCGCTCCCTGATACCCAAGGTGCGATGCTTTGCTTTAACAATAAGTTAGACGTGGGTGAGGGCTCCCGAGTGTCGAGGAAACATTTGCTGATAATGGGGGCCGCCACCTGCATTTGCGATCGCTAGCGCCCGAGCGGGATGGGGCTCTCTATTTCTTCTCGGGCTTGAACATTCCGCCGGCAATTCGGGTGACGAAGCGACGGGGGACGAGGCGTTCGCCGTGAGCACCGAGATAATTTCCGAGGCCGGAAATGGCGTAACTTTTGCCGGCGGCCAGGGCTGTCAGCCCGGTATGCGCGACTTTTTCTGCAGTCTCGGCATTGCCTTTGAATTTTTCCTGACCGGAAACGGCGTGGAATTCGGACTCCGTCGAGCCCGGGCAAAGAGCGCACACGCGGATTCCATATGGTTTCATCTCTTCCGCCAGGCCCTCCGCGAAGAGCAGGTCGAATGCTTTTGTTGCGGCGTAGGTCGAGATGTAGGGAACGGCTTGGAAGGAAGCGGTTGACGCGAGAATGAGCACATCGCCGCGCCGGCGCGCGACCATCTCCTGGAGATAGAGGCGAGTTAGGTGTACCACGGCGTGGCAATTTACCTGCACCATATCGAGCAGGCGCTGTTTTTCAACGGAATGAAATTCGCCGTAGTGGCCGAATCCGGCGTTGTTGATGAGCAGATCGATTTCGATGCCTTTTTCTTTCGTAAAAGCAAAAATCTTTTCCGGAGCGTCTGAATCCGCCAGATCCGCGGCGATCACTTCGGTGCTAATTTTGTAATTGGCGGCGAGGCCGCGGGCCAAGTCTTCCAGACGATCTTTGCGCCGCGCCGTCAAGACAAGGTTCGTTCCGCCAAAGGCCAATTCTTTGGCGAAGGCGACGCCGATTCCTGCGCTGGCTCCAGTGACTAGCGCCCATTTCCCAGACCAATTTGCCGCCGTGCGCGGCACCGCATGTGACAAGGGGCCCTCCACGAGATATTTTCCGCTACTTTCCCGGGCGGAGAACGGCGTCTTTCAAACGTCCGCCTTCGTGCTTGATGCGCTCCATCAGGCGGCGCGCCCACACGAATTCAGCTGCGAGTAATCCCAGGCCAAAGAAAATCGCGAGCATTCCGGGGCCGGGAGTGACCAGCATAACGCCACCTGCCAGCAACAAGGTAAATCCAGCAATGATGAGGAAGACGCGGCGGACCTGCTCGACCGTGCGGAGGATCATGAAACTCTAGTAAAACGCCTTTATGGCGGAGAGGGTGGGATTCGAACCCACGGTAGGGGTTAACCTACACACGCTTTCCAAGCGTGC
>WNFR01003182.1_pt1 | contig 17054 bp, 11 predicted proteins | sample 5400221 | NCBI WGS metagenome assembly WNFR01 (sample SAMN13153357, study PRJNA577476) | soil metagenome | isolation source: 40 cm soil under Madrone tree | place: USA:California | collected 2016-06-14
GCCAACCGAACGCTCCGATTCTGCGGCTGTCACCGGGAGACCAACTGAAGATCAATTACATCAACGATCTTCCGAGCAAGCTGCAGGAAAAATGCCTGATTGCCCCGTGCATGGACATGACGAATTTGCATTTCCACGGGTTGACGGTTTCTCCCGACGCTCCCCAGGACGATGTGTTGTCGATGATGGCTGCGCCGGGGAAAACGCTTCACTATACCGTGCAGATTCCGAAAGACCACCCGCCCGGCTTGTATTGGTACCACACGCATCCGCATGGTGAGAGCTACCAACAGGCACTGGACGGCATGTCGGGTGCGATAGTGATCGAGGGAATCGAGTCCTACTATCCGGAGCTTGCCGGCTTGCCGGAACGCGTGCTGGTTGTGCGCGGCCGTTCGGTCGGGGCCGACCCGGAGTCTACCGAGTTGAAGCAGCGCGTCGAACTCAGTTCGGTTGTTTGCGGCTCGGAAACAGAGGCGCCACACGAGATCATGACGGTGAACGGGTCTGTGCGACCACAAATTGAAATCGCGCCGGGCGAGCGACAGTTCTGGCGCATCGTGAACGCTTCCGCGGATCGCTACCTGGACCTGCAGCTTGAAGGTCAAACGTTTGAAATCGTCGCAATGGATGGCATGCCTATCGCGCTTCACGATCCGGATCATCGAACGCGCACGACCGATCATGTGTTGTTGCCGCCGGCGGGCAGGGTTGAGGCAATCGTCAGTGGTCCTGCGGCGGGCACACCTCAGCATCTAATGACCCGCTGCGTGGATACCGGTACGGACGGCGATCCGAATCCAGCAATGATATTGGCGGATATCGTTCCGCGTTCGGGGGCGGACTCAACGTCCAACATTTCGGAGAGCACCGTCATTCCTGAAGTCAAAAAGGTCGACCTGGCGGCCGAAGAAGAAGCGCCTCCGCGGTTCGTCCTGACGTTTACGGAAGACAAGAACGGCTTTTACATCAACGGCGAAAAATTCGCACTCGATGCCGCGCCAATGGTGCGCGCAAAGGTCGGGAGCTACCAACACTGGAAAATCGTTAATGCCACGGCGGAGCTGCATCCTATGCACATTCATCAGGTGCATTTCCTGGCCTACGCCGAAAACGATAAACCGATCGCCGACCCAGTGTGGTTGGACACCGTGAATGTGCCATACGGCGGTTCCGTGGACGTGATCATGGACTTCACCGACCCGGTGATCAAGGGCATGTCTGTCTTTCACTGCCATCTTCTCAACCACGAAGACAAGGGAATGATGGCGAAAATTCTTTTTGAATGAATGATGCAGGGCATCCCGCCGTCTCGGAATCGAAGCCGGCAGAGTTGCGAGGTCTTCGCGAAAGGCTTCCGTTGCTCTCTCTCTTGCGGAAAGATGTGGCTTCCAATGGCCCGGCTTGGTTGCCCCTTGTGTTGGTGTTGGGTGCGATTGGCGCGGTCATGTATGCAGACCGCCGGGTTGTCTCGATTTCGCTTACCTACCTGTACATCCTCCCTCTTGGTGTCGGCGCGATTTTCCTGAGCAGAGAAATCAGCTATAGCCTCATCGGGGTTTGTATCTTGTTGCACGACTATGACGTGCCGCGCCATATGCACCTCGGGCTTCGTATCTTCCACAATCTCTCGGCGATGTTGTGCTTCGCCTTTGTTGTTTATCTCATTCAGCGCTATATCGCCTCTTGCAGGACGAGCAGCGGGAAGCGCTTGTCAAAACGGTTCAACAGCAGCGCGACGACGTGGAACTGGCTGCGGAAGTGCAGCGGCTGTTTCTTCCCGTGGGCAAACCAGCGATTGCCGGACTCGAAATTGCCGGCATGATGAAGCCAGCGCGGGGTGTAAGCGGCGATTACTACGACTATATACCCATCGACGCGCACACGATTCAGGGCGTCATTGCCGACGTATCGGGAAAAGGCGTTCCCGCGGCGCTGTTGATGTCCGCGACGGCTGCGGCTGTGCAGCTGGAGGCAAACCACGATCGAAACATGCTCGAAGTCGTGGGGCGGTTGAATGCGGGCATTCGCTCCGTGTCGGATGGTGTGCGCTACGTGACGCTGCTGCTCGGCGAAATTGATGCACGCAAGCGGACGGTCAACTATGTCAACTGCGGCCACAACTCCGCGCTGCTGTTTCGAGCCAAGACGGACACGCTCACGCAAATGGATTCGTGTTGTCCACCAATCGGAATATTTCCAGAAGAGATGTGTGAACTGGCCTCGGCAGACCTTATTACCGGCGACGTGCTGGTTTTCTACACGGATGGTCTCACGGAGGCACGGAACCAGCTTGGCGAAGAATTCGGTATAGAGCGCCTCTCCGCGATCCTACGACGCGGCTCTACACTGTCGGCGGAACAGCTCATGGTCGATATCTTCCGCAACGCGGCTGAGTTCTGCAGTGAGATCGGATTTGATGACGATGTCACCATTCTCGTAGTCAAATGCGATTTTGACGGCTCGGCGACTGTGACTTCGGCAATCGTTCCGCGAGAGGAACGCACTCAGGCTCACAAAAGCTAGAGCGCCTTGAGACGCACGGTGTCCAGAGGTGTTTTCCGTTTCGGAAAGTCGATGGTGCTCGTTAAGGACCATGTCAAACGAGTGACACCCCGGCGTCCAATGGACACTTAAGGCGTCGAGCGGCGCGCTTACCTTTCCTGGCCCTGAAGTAAGGGCGCTATTTTCAACCACTTCTGACGATCTCCAGGCTGTTGGCTGTGGCATCCGGGCTGCACTGTCTAGCGTCCGCGGAAGCAAAATCATCGGGAGAAAATCGGAGAGATCAGATGCAAAAGTTGCTGGCCTGCATGGGCAGTCTTCTATTGGTTGTTCTACCACTTTTCAGCGAGGCGGCAAGCGCATCGGACCAGTCAAAAGATGACGACCGATTGAAAAATTGCGGCACGGTGCTGAAAGAGATTCTCGACGTTCCCGACGATATTCCGCAGGACCTGCTCGACAAGGCAGATTGCGTCGTGGTGTTTCCTTCGGTGTTGAAGGCCGCGTTCATTGTTGGCGCAAGTTATGGGCGGGGCGCGATGTCGTGCCGCAAGGGTGAAAATTTCAGGGGACCGTGGGGAGCTCCGACGATGATGGCGTTGGAGGGCGGAAGCGTCGGATTTCAGATCGGTGGAGAAGCTACCGATTTTGTGTTGCTGGTGATGAATGAACGGGGCGCGAACGGCATCCTGACCAGCAAGGTCAAGCTCGGAGGGGATGCTTCCGCGGCCGCGGGCCCGGTTGGCCGCGATGCGTCGGCCGAGTCGGACGCGACGCTGCGAGCCGAAATCTTGAGTTACTCAAGGGCGCGCGGCCTGTTTGCCGGAGTGTCCCTGGAAGGCTCTACAGTTCGGCCGGACAATGGCGACAACCAGCGCGTGTATGGCAGGAAGATTCCGGCGAAGGATATTGTTCTGTACGGAAAAGTCGGCGTGCCCCCAGCAGCCCGCAAGATGGTTTCTACCTTGGATAGCAGGACTCCGAAACGCCGGGAGTAGTCTCGATTGGTTGGATTTGGATGTAGTCCGGTCAAAGCCGGACGATGAATTGGGGGCAGTCGAATCATGTGGATCGTCAGGCTCGCACTAAAGCAGCCACACACCATCATTGTGCTCATCATTCTGATTTTCCTTCTTGGGGGAATGGCGATCGTGAACACACCCACGGATATTTTCCCCAACATCGATATTCCCGTCGTCAGCATCATCTGGAATTTCAACGGGCTGCCGCCGCAGGAGATGGCGGACCGGATCATCTCGGTGACGGAGCGCAACCTGACGACCGTCGTCGATAACATCCAACACCTGGAATCGCAGTCGCTTTATGGGATTGCGGTAGTGAAAGTGTTTTTCCAACCTGGGGTGAGTATCGACAGGGCCATTGCGCAGATCACGGCAAGTTCCCAAACACAGTTGAGGCAATTGCCGCTGGGCACTACGCCGCCTTTGATCATTACCTACAGCGCGTCGACGGTCCCAATTTTGCAGCTCGCGCTGTCCGGCAACGGCATGTCGGAGCAGGAACTGAACGATTATGGCCTGAATTTCATTCGCACACGGCTGGTCACGGTGGCGGGGGCAGCAATCCCGTATCCGTACGGGGGAAAGCAGCGCGAGGTACAAGTCGATCTGAACACCGCGGCCTTGCAGTCGAAAGGTCTTTCGCCCCTGGACGTCGTCAATTCCATCACTGCTCAGAATCTGATCCTGCCAACCGGCACGTCCAAAATCGGGTTGAAAGAATATGACGTTGACATCCCGAATGCGGCTCCGGAGACGATCGCGCAACTCAACCGCATCCCTATCAAGACGATTGGCAGCACGACCATCTACATCAGCGATGTCGCCTGGGTGCGCGACGGCTTTCCACCGCAAACGAACATAGTGCGCGTGGACGGCCAGCGCGCTTCTCTGTTGACGGTGCAAAAGCACGGCACTACGTCGACACTGGACATCATCGCTGGAATCAAGGCCCTGTTGCCGCAGATCAAGACGACCGTACCGCCGCAGATGGACATTAAACCTCTGGCGGATCAATCGATATTCGTGAAGGGGTCCATACAGGGGGTGGTGAGAGAAGCACTCATTGCCGCCTGCCTCACCGCTGTAATGATTCTCATCTTTCTCGGGAGCTGGCGAAGCACAATCATCATCGCTGTTTCGATACCCCTGGCGATCCTTTGCTCCATCATCATATTTAGCGCGCTGGGCGAGACCATCAACATCATGACCTTAGGCGGGCTGGCCCTGGCGGTCGGAATTCTGGTCGACGATGCGACGGTGGAAATCGAGAACATCAATCGAAATATCGCGATGGGAAAGGAGATCGAACAAGCCATTCTCGATGGCGCTCAAGAGATCGCCGCGCCGGCATTTGTGGCCACGCTATCGATCTGCATTGTGTTCCTTCCAATGTTCCTCCTGTCGGGCGTAGCCAAGTTCTTGTTCGTGCCTCTCGGCGAGGCCGTCGTTTTTGCGATGTTGGCGTCCTACATGCTTTCCCGCACGGTGGTTCCGACGATGGCAAAGGCTTTATTGCGCGGCCATGAACATGACGCGGAGCATGCAACGCCATCACGAAATCCGCTGGTGCGTATGCAGGTTCGCTTCGAGCACGCGTTTGAGCGTCTCCGAGACCGTTACCATGGAGTGCTCGAACGTTGCCTTCATCACCGTCGCGCGTTTTTGATCGCTTTCTTTGCCGCATGTCTCGGGTCGTTGGGATTGATCGTTCCCTGGTTGGGGCAAGACTTCTTCCCCAGCGTCGACAGCGGCTCATTCAATCTCCACGTGCGCGCCCCAACCGGCACACGTATCGAAGAGACCGCGCGGCTCTGTGACCTCGTCGAGCGATCGATCCGGCGACAGCTCCCACCGGGAGAGATCTCCAACATCATTGACAACATTGGACTGCCGTACAGCGGCATCAACACGTCGTACAACAACACGGGAACCGTGGGCACCTCAGACGCGGATATCCTGGCCACTCTCGCGGTCAATAACCATCAGACGGATAAGTACATTCACGACCTGCGAATTAGCCTGCCGAAAGAATTTCCCGGGGTGACCTTTTCTTTCTTGCCTTCTGACATGGTCAGCCAAATTCTGAATTTTGGGTTGCCCGCTCCGATCGACATTCAGGTGGTGGGTAACAATCTAGAGGGAAATCAACAGTTCGCGAATGCCCTCCTGGAGCAAGTCAAATTCGTATCAGGGATCGCGGACGCGCGCATCCAACAGCCGTTCGACGAACCCTATCTACACCTTTGGGTGGATCGCACGAAGGCGCAACAGGTAGGTTTCAATGCGAATTCCATCGCGACGAACGTATTAATCTCGCTGGGCGGCAGCTTCCAGACCTCCCCCACCTTCTGGGTCGACCCGAAGAATCGCGTCAGCTATCAGATCGCGACGCAAACGCCGCAGTATCGTGTCGACACGCTTCAAGATCTGGCGAACATGCCGATCACAGGACCTGATCCGAACGCCCCACCCTCGCTACTCGCGAGCTTTGCTTCGACGGAGCGCGGAACTGGAATGGCCGTTGTCTCGCACTATAACATTCAGCCAGTCATCGACATTTTCGGTGCGGTGCAGGGCCGCGATCTGGGCGGCGTGTCCAAAGACATCACACGCATCATCGATCAAGTTCGGAACAAGCTGCCCCGCGGCTCGCAAGTCATCTTGCGCGGGCAAGTGCAGACCATGCGCACCTCGTATATCGGCCTGCTATCGGGACTGGCGTTCGCCATCATCCTGGTCTACCTGCTGATCGTAGTGAACTTTCAGTCTTGGCTGGACCCTTTCATCATCATTTGCGCGCTGCCTGGCGCGCTGGCGGGAATCGCGTGGTTCCTGTTCGTGACGCACACCACGTTAAGTGTGCCGGCACTCACGGGCACGATCATGTGCATGGGCGTCGCCACCTCCAACAGCATCCTGGTGGTGAGATTCGCCACCGAACAGATGGAAGCGGGCTTAGACCCGATTGCCGCCGCGTTGCAAGCGGGGTTCACGCGCTTCCGCCCTGTGCTGATGACAGCTCTAGCAATGATCATCGGCATGGTGCCCATGGCGCTGGGGATGGGAGACGGTGGCGAGGAGAATGCTCCCCTTGGCCGCGCCGTGATTGGCGGATTGCTGTTTGCCACGGTCGCCACGCTGTTCTTCGTTCCGACGGTGTACAGCATTCTGCATGGGCTGCGCCATCGGCCCGCGGAGACCAGTACTCAACCATAGAGCTTGCGAAATGAGATTTGAAGGGTGATACCAATGGAATCGCGAAAACAAGGGGAGATTACCGTGCAAGAACCGCAATCGCCGGGCAGTGTCGCCAGGCAGCCGCGGCGACGAGGTTGGATCTTCGCGGTTGTACTTTTTCTAGTCTTCGCCGGGATTTTGGTTTCCGGCATTCTGCAGCGTGTACACACCAGCGCCGCGCTGCGCGGCGAAACCGCGGAGATGGCGGTGCCCACAGTTTCAGTTGTTGCGCCTCAGCAAGCCGCGCCGTTACAGGAAATTGTCCTGCCGGGAAACGTCCAACCGTATATCCAGTCGCCGATTTTTTCCCGGACGAATGGTTATCTAAAGCGTTGGTATTTCGACATAGGGGCGCATGTCAAAAAAGGCCAGCTCCTGGCCGAAATCGAGACTCCTGAAGTCGACAAGCAACTCCAGCAATCGCTCGGCAACCTCGGGACCGCGGAAGCCAATCTCAGGCTCGCCGAGATCACCAAGAATCGCTATGAGGACCTGCTGAAGAGCCATGCAGTTTCTCAGCAAGATGTCGACAACGCCGTCGGCAGCTACTCTGCCAACAAGGCCATCGTCGACGCCAATGCCGCGAACGTAAAACAACTCGAAACGTTGCAATCGTTCGAGAAGATCTATGCTCCTTTCGATGGCGTCATCACTGCCCGCAACACGGACATCGGCGACCTGATCAACTCGGGAAGCAACTCAAACGTCAAGACCGATCTCTTCCACATGGCGCAGCCCGACGTGCTGCGCGTCTATGTCAGTGTGCCCGAAGAGTATTCGCAGGCCACCACCGCAGGCCTGACGGCTGATCTGACATTGGCGGAGTTTCCCGGACGAGTGTTTACAGGGAAGCTGGTGCGTACTGCCGAGGCCATTAACTACACTACGCGCACGCTGCTGGCCGAGGTGGACGTGAAGAACCCGACGGGGCAATTGCTGTCGGGCGCTTATGCGGAAGTCCATTTCAAAGTACCGGGGCATGTCTCCACCTATATTTTGCCGGTCGATACTCTTCTGTTCCGGAAGGAAGGGCTGCGCGTCGCGATTGTCAAGGACGGGAAAGCGGGGCTGATTCCGGTAACGCCCGGTCGCGACTTCGGCGATACGATCGAAATCATTGCGGGTCTGCAGGGCAACGAATCCGTCATTGTGAGCCCGCCAGATTCCATCGTGGCGGGAGAACAAGTGCAGATAGCACAGCCCCAGGCAACACAGCCGCAGGCAGCTTCAGGAGCAAAGAAGTGAATTCTCCCTGCACGCCGCAAATAGAAGCCCGAGTCCGCAAGCCCATCGCGGGCAGTATCTGCGCGCTAAGCATGCTTTTGCTTGCGGGTTGCACGGTCGGACCAAACTATAAGCGCCCCCCGGCGGACGTTCCGCCAGCCTACAAAGAAGTCGGCGATTGGAAACCTGCCCAGCCCAACGACGAGAATTTCAGCGGCAACTGGTGGGAGATATTTCAGGACCAGCAACTGAATGAGCTCGAAGAGCAGGTCAGCGTCTCGAACCAAAACTTGAAGGCCGCCGAGGCCCAATATACCCAGGCGCGCGCAATACTCCGCTACAACCGGGCGGATTACTTTCCGACCCTGACCGTAAATCCTTTTGCAGCCCGCAACAAGACGTCCGCTAATCGGCAGCCGCATAGTCCAGTATTCAACGGCATTACGTACAGCGACTTCCAGATTCCCTTCGAATTGTCTTATCAAGTCGACGTCTGGGGGCGCATTCGCCGCACCGTTGAGTCTTATCGCGACCAGGCGCAAGCGAGCGCGGCGGACCTGGCAACCGTCAACCTGTCCATGCATGCACAGTTGGCTTTGTTTTACTTTCAGGCCCGCCTCCTCGATGCCGAGGAGCAGATTCTGAATTCGACCGTAACGCAATATGAGCAGGCCTTGGAATTGATCCAGAGCCGGTACGCAGGCGGTATTGATTCCGACTTGCAAGTCCAGCAGGCCGAGACTCAACTGGAGACCACGCGCGCTCTGGCCATTGATGTTGGAGTCGCCCGCGCGCAATACGAGCATGCCGTTGCAGTTCTGATGGGGAAGCCTCCCGCATCTTTCACCCTCGCTCCTCTTCCTCTCACTATGCCTCCTCCCCCCATTCCGGCGGGTCTACCTTCGGAATTGCTCGAGCGACGACCTGACATCGCAGCGGCCGAGCGGTTCATGGCTGCCGCCAACGCTCAGATTGGAGTGGCCAAGGCCGCCTATTATCCGGTCATTAACTTGGGTGTCAGCGGTGGCTTTGAAAGCGGCTATCCTTCGAATTTGATCAACGGCGGCAGCACTATCTGGTCGGCTGGGCCAAACGCGGTGTGGACAATTTTCGACGTGGGCCGGCGGCGCGCGCTCTCCGACCAAGCCATTGCTGCCTACGAGCAAACCGTCGCCAACTATCGCGAAACGGTGTTGACCGGCTTCCAACAGGTCGAAGACAACGTAGCGGCATTGCGGATTCTCGAGAACGAAGCGGGAGTTCAGGACAAAGCCGTCACCGCGGCCCAGAAATACCTGGCGCTTGCCTGGACACGTTACAAAGGCGGCGTCACCAGCTACCTGGAAGTGACCACCGCGCAGAGTGCGGCTCTCTCCGACGAACTCACCGCGGTAAGTATTCTTGGCCGCCGCATGGTGGACGCAGTCACGCTGGTCCAGGCGCTCGGTGGCGGCTGGAGCAGCTCTTCCCTGCCGAAGCGCCCGGAATGCTGCGGCAAACTGCCACACGATTCAAGATAGTCCCATCGACGATTCGTCGCGCCCCAGCGCCGCAAACGAAAACGCCGTGTCATGATCCGCCGCGAAGTAGGCGACTCATGACATGTGGGTTACTCAGAACACGAGTGTGCGCGGTGTCGAAGACATGCAAGGTCAAAAGAGCACAGGCAGGAGTGCCTGTGCTAGTGTGAGCGTCATGGCGAGGCGAGCCATTATGGCGCTAGGCATCCTGCTGGCGTGGGGGCCTCGTGCTTCGGCGTTAGACTCGGCGCTGGATGTGAGTCAGTACCCGCACACGGCGTGGAAAGTCCGCGAAGGCTTTCCCAAAAGCACCATCTCCTCGATTGCTCAGGCGCCTGACGGGTGTCTCTGGCTGGGCACGGAATAACGACGATGCGACAGGTAGGCCATCGCCCGGCTTCGTTTTTCCGGCTTTGCCGATGGGTGTTCCGAACTTGTGCTCGCATCTGGATTGTATGTGGATGGCTCTTAGTACCGATTCGACCGACTGTTGGCGCCCAACAGCCAGTGATCGAGGACGCTCCCACGGTCAGGCTTCCCGTTATCGACGGGAATGACATGCGTTTCCGGCGGCTTTCCACGGGAACGAGGCTTTCGCAAACACGAGTGTCCCAAATCGTGCAGGACAACCAAGGCTTCCTGTGGTTCGGCACTCAATACGGTCTAAACCGCTACGATGGCTACCAATTTAAAGTATTCAAGCATGATCCAGGGCACGAACAGAGTCTGAGCGGCGTTTACATCTATTCGTTGTTTAAAGATCGCACCGGCACGCTCTGGATTGGAACCGATCAGTCCCTGGACAGCTTCGATCCAGTAACAGAAGCCTTTACCCATCATCGCATCGGCAGTTTCGATCCGAACGGCATCCCAAACCCCGTCGTCTACATTAGCCAAGACAACGGCGGTCTCTTGTGGTTGTCGACCCAAGACGGTCTGTACAGCTTGAATCCTGCGACGGGGTCCATAGCTCACTTTATTCATGATCCAAGCGACCCTTCAAGTCTAAGCAGCAACGACATCAAGTCAGCTGGAGAAGATAAACAGGGCAAATTATGGGTGGTTAGCAGTGAAGGTTTGGACCTACTCGACAGGAGCACGAGAAAGGTCACGCATCACATTGCGTTGAATATTCCGGCGCGGGAGTCCTCATTCTATGAAGACCGCTTCGGCGTATTCTGGATTTTCTATAGCTCTGGCGACGGGGTGATGGTCTTGGATCGAACAACGAACACTCTGACGCGATACTCCCTTTATGACGAGAAGTCTGGGCAGGCAATTGAGGACGGAGTGTACGCCATGCTCGAAGACCAGGATGGAGTCTTGTGGTTGGCGACAAGCACGGCCGGTCTGCTGAAATTCGACAGGGAGCGGCGGAGGTTTGTGCGTTACCGGAATTATCCGGGAAGCACCGATAGCCTGGAGGATGACCATTTAACGACTCTTTTCGAAGATCGCGAAGGCAATATCTGGGTTGGGCTGCACCAGACCGCTCCTAATTTCTTTACCAAGCGCTCCCTTCCTTTTGAAATGTTCCGGCACCAGCCCGGCAATCCAGAGAGTTTAGGCGGGCGCCTGGTGACCGCGATCTATGAGGACACCCAGGGAATGCTTTGGATTGGTTCAACTGGGGCTTTCGATCGCATCGACCGCAAGAGCGGTAAGTATTTCTCCTCTGCGACAATCGGACCGGGTATCACTGCTGATGCACTTTCCATCACCAAAGATCGGGCCGGCGTTCTGTGGGTTGGCACTGCCGGCCAAGGAATCGGCCGCTTCGACAAAAAATCCGGGCGTTTCCGTACATACCAGCACGACCCAAAGAATCCGTCCAGCGTGAGCAACAATCTTGTCGACAGGCTGCTGATTGATCATACAGGGTCTCTGTGGGCTACAACTTGGGACGGACTCGACCGCTTCAACCCAGAAAGTGACAGCTTTACGGTGTATAGGCCCAACGGGCAGAGCAGACCTGCACTCTATGGAAATATCATGGAAGATCCGCAGGGAATTCTGTGGCTTAGCGGAATATCAGGACTACATCGTTTCGATCCGGCAACTGGCCAGTTCACCATCTTCAAGCACAACCCGGATGATCCCTGGTCTGTGAGTAGTAATCGAGTGATCTCCACCCACGTCGATCGCTCGGGCGTGATGTGGGTTGCTACCAAGAACGGCCTCGGTCAATTCGATGCCCGCACGGGTCATTTCAAAACGTATTATGAGCGGGATGGCTTGGCTGGCAATGCGATAGATTGCATCCTCGAAGATGAGCGCGGCAACTTGTGGATGAGCACGAACAAAGGAATATCACGGCTTGATCCGGCGAAGAGAACCTTCACCAACTACTCCAGTGCAGATGGTCTTCCGGGGGAAGACCTGACAGGGTGGTGCACGTGCTTTAAGAGTCCTAGCGGAGAAATGTTTTTCGGGGGATTTAGCGGAGCCACCGCCTTCCATCCGGACAAGGTCGTGGCCGGATCCTACATTCCGCCGATTGTCCTTACGGATTTGAGGTTGAATGGGAGTCCGGTCGAGATCGGATTTGATTCCCCCCTTAAGAAGTCCATCACTTCTACCAGCGACCTCACTCTCTCTCACGAACAAAACGTCTTCTCGCTCACTTTCGCTGCGCTTGGCTATTTCAATCCGGCTGCGAACCGCTATCGATACAAGCTGGAAGGGTTGGATCGCGAATGGAACGAAGTAGGCAGCGACCGAAGGCTCGCCACATACACGACCTTGCCGGCCGGCAAGTACACCTTCCGCGTACAGGGCGCGACCAGCAACGGGCCCTGGAGCGAGCCCGGTGTGACGCTGCGCGTCGAAGTTCTGCCTCCGTGGTGGAGTACTTGGTGGTTCCGGGTGCCCTGCACCATTGCCTTTGCAGGGCTCCTTTGGATGTTCTATAAATTGCGCGTTCGCAGCATCCAGCAGCGTTCGGAGCAACTGGCTTTGATTAACGCGAAATTGCAGGCGCAAATCGTAGAGAGAAAACATGCGGAGGAGGCGCTGCAACAGGCGCAGGCGGATCTCACACGCGCCCACCGGGTGAGCAGCATGGGAGAGCTGACCGCTTCGCTGGCGCACGAGATCAAGCAGCCGATTGCCGCAGCCATCACCAACGCCAATACTTGCCTGCGCTGGCTTGCGCACGATCGTCCCGATTTGGAGGAGGCGCGTGCGGCGGCGTCAAGAATGGTACGAGATGGAAGGCGTGCAAGTGAGATCGTCAACCGCGTCCGCCTGTTCTTCGAAAAGGATACTTTGCAACGGGAGTTGGTGGATCTAAACGAGATTATTCGAGAGATGATGCTTATCTTGCACAGCGAAGCAATAAAATTCGACGTATTAGTTCGGGCGGAACTCGGGGCAGACCTCCCTCAGGTCATGGCAGATCGCGTGCAACTGCAACAGGTGCTGATGAACCTAATGATGAACGGCATCGATGCGATGAAGGATGTGGACGGGACGCGCGAGCTGATTATCCAGTCGCAGCCCGGTGAGGATAGTCAGGTGCTGATCTCGGTCAGTGATACCGGCGTGGGGCTGCCACCGCAGCAGGCGGACAAGATCTTTACTGCCTTCTTTACCACCAAGACGCACGGCACGGGCATGGGACTGCGGATCAGCCGCTCCATCATTGAAGCGCACCACGGCCGCTTGTGGGCTGCCGACAACCATCCGCGTGGCGCAAGATTTTGTTTCACAGTACCTGCCAAACAGCGAGACACGCGCCTCGGTGTAGGGCGCGATTCGTAGCATTGCCGGCTCCGGCATTCCGGCACCTTGCGTTTCACCCCTTCGTGCTCCCCAAAAATCCGCCCTTTGGAATCAACAAGATCCAGACTCTTTTTTCCCGATCTGTTTGCGACTTGGGTTACTTCCAGTCCGCGAACTATCTCAATTCTGTCTCGGTGCCCTCTGCGCCCCGGTGGCAAATCTGCGGTGCGGGAGGGCGCGCTTCCGCCGCGACACGAATCCGACACCACAGCCACGGAGGGGTCGCGCGGCAGTACAGCCGCACTTGGTGAAAAATGCACAACCGGCTTAAGTCACTGAGGGCGTTCACTTTGCGGGCGGCCATCTTCGATGCGGTTTGGTCTTGAGAGTGCCTTTCTATTGGCCGAACTGAATTCCGCGAGCGAAGAAACTTAGAAGCGCGGATCTCTAAAGGAGATTAAGAATGTACCGCAAAATGTTGACTGGCATCATGGGCCTGATGTTGTTCGGAGTTGTCTTTGCCCCACAGGGTCGGGCCGACGCATGGGACAAGAAAACGATTGTGACTATCAATGGACCAATTCAGGTTCCCGGGAAAGTGCTCCCCGCGGGAACGTACGTATTCAAAGTGCTCGATTACAACGCTCGCACGGTAGTCGAAATCTTCAACGCTGACGAGACGCACCTGGTCACAACGGTGCACGGTATTCCGGACCGTCGAAACGAAGCCGCCGGCGACACGATCATCCAGCTTGAGCAGCTTTCCCCCGAACAGCCCGAAGCCCTAAAGGCGTGGTTCTACCCTGGCGACTACGCCGGCTTGGAGTTTTTGTATCCAAACCACAAGTAAGCAATGAGAGGATGCGGAGCCTGGCGCCGGCTACGGCGCCGGGCGTTCCTCATGCCGATTCTGATGAACGCGCAAGAGCATTTGTCTAACACCCCGAGATAATTTTCGATCCCACTGTCAGCGTTGGACACAGTGTTCAACGGACTGACAGTCAGGATTGTTGTACTCCGTACTCGGCCTTTACTCCCCATCACTTGGCAGACTCAACCTGTTTGGCAGCCGCGTTGCAAGTTCAAGTTGTCGCTCCAACGAAACAACGAGGAAAAATCCAAGCAAGTTGATTGAGCGGGAAAAGTTTTAAGCAATTTCTTCAGCTCTTTGCGAAGTGAGTGAAGGAGAAAATCGTGAAACGGACAAATTTGCGTTCCGTGGCAGCAGCCTTCGGCTGGATAGTGAGTGCAGCGCTGCTAGCAAGCGTGCTGACCGCCGCGAGCGCGCCGGCACAAGATACAGCGGTCCCGCCCGGAACGATACTGCCCGTCCGGCTGAACGCTTCGCTATCGTCTTCGGAGACCCGACCGGGCCAAATCGTCAGCGCCAGGATCATGCAAGATGTGCCCCTTTCGAACGGCGGAAAGATTCGCGAGGGAAGCAAGGTGATTGGCCACGTCGTGGATGTAACGGCTCCTACGGATAGCGGCGTAGCAAAAGTCTCATTGCAATTCGACAAATTGATTTCCGCAGGTCGCACAATTCCCATTCGAACGAATTTGAGGGCGGTCGCCGGGTTCATGTCCGTTCTGGAGGCGGCTGTACCCAATGGCAGTGTGGACGGCGACGGACTGCTTTCGACCAACCAGATTGGCGGCGATGTCGCCTACGATCCCAAAGGGCCCGTAACAGCGGGAGATAATGCGGGGGAGGTGGTCGGGAAAACAGTGAAGGACGGTGTACTGGATCAGCCGGCCTCCGCTAGCCGGCAAGGCAAAGAATGCCGAGGAGCCGTTGACGGCGACACCAACCCCGAGGCAATGTGGGTTTTCTCTTCGAATGCGTGCGGCACCTATGGTCTTCCACAGGTTGTCGTCGCGCATGCCGGAAGAACACAGCCCGTCGGCGTAATTGTCCTGGCATCCTGGAGGGGCAAGCTCAAGGTGCCGCGCGGCGCCGGCATGCTCTTGCGCGTCGAGTAGTAGTAGTTGGAGTTTACACGCTGGCGGTTGCGAGATTCGCGCCAAGCGCTCTCGTTCCGCAGGCTTTGCGTCTTGCCTCGATATTGTTGCGATTATTGCGGTGAGATAAGTCGGCGTCGACCGTGACGCGCACAGGCACTCTTGCCCGTGTTCTTGTGACCTTGGACGTTTTTGACACGGCACACAGCCTAGAGTGGCTGTGCTAGTTGGTCTGATAGTTGGCCGGTCAGCTTTTTTCAGCCGAGAAATTCCTTCCCAACCCTTGAAGGACGCCGTTCATGACGGCGAGGCCACGACGCAGGTTCTTACTGCGAAGTATGCGCAAGGATTCCCAGAGACTCGGTGGCTCCATCTCTTGAGCCTTCGCTGCAGCCGCGAGCGCGTCGGGCGCGGCTGCGGCGAATTTCTTCAACACTTCCGGATCGATCGATCCAACAACCTTGGTCATAATCAAGAGATTGCGGATGCCGCGAATTGCTTCAGGCGTCTTGGTGGACTCCACGACGATCTCGAGAATCTTGTTGCCGCCGCCAAGAACGCCTCGCAGCACTTCGAGGGCGCCGGAGTCGTGCAAACCTTGCAGCACTTCGAAACCGGCGAGCACCGCTTCGGCGTGCTCGACCGGCGCTTGCTCCAGCCGGGAACGCAGTTCTTCCCGCGGGTCGCGCTTAGGCAATTGTAGAGGAATCGGTTTAGCCATGTTTCTCTCTCCTTGTGCTTAATTCTTTTGAATCTGCACGAGCCCGTTACCGTTACCGGGCACGTGATAGTCCGGGCGCTTCCATTTTCGCTCAACCTCGACGCCACGCTGGGGCGTTGGATGACCGAAGCGATGGTTGATGCGCGGCAGCGGACTTTCGCCGACTTCCTGCAGCACATCGAGATGGACGGAAGCCTCTTTGTACGCCGGCGTGTGCGTCACCACATCCGTGTGGCTGCTCGTCAAGCGGTTTACAGGGCTCTCGGTGGAATTCATGGGCATGTAGAGTTCCTTGCCCTGCACTCTGTCGGTGACTAGAGCGCGCACGCGAACTTGTCCATAGCGCGAGGTCAGTTGCACCCAGGTGCCGCTCTGAATGCCGCGCTCTTTTGCGAGAACGGGTGAGACCTCGACAAAAACGTCGGGAGTCTTCTCGCGAATTCCTTCGCTGCGGTAGGTCATATTGCCTTCGTGGAAATGTTCGAGCAAGCGCCCGTTGTTGAGGTGCAGATCGAATTCGGCGTTTGGCTGGTCGGTGGTTTCCGTGAGCGAAAGCGGGAATAGCCTGGCTTTGCCATCCGGGAAGGCGAACTGCTTCGTATACAACAGGGGTTGATCTGTTCCGTCCTTTGCAACCGGCCATTGAAGGGACTTGAATCCCTCGAGCCGCTCGTATGTGACGCCTGCGAACAAAGGCGTCAACGAGGCGATCTCACGATAAATTTCGGAGGGATGCTGATACTGCCAATTCGCGCCGAGACGATTGGCGATGTCCTGGATGATTCTCCAATCTGGCCGGCTGCCTTCCAAAGGTTCGAGGACTTGGTAGAGCCGCTGGATTCGGCGTTCGGTGCTCGTAAAGGTGCCTTCCTTTTCAAGGCTCGGGCTGGCCGGCAGCACCACGTCAGCAAAGTGGCAGCTGTTACTAAAGAAGATGTCCTGCACCACTAGGAACTCCAGCTTTTCTAGTCCGCCACCGACAAAGTTCGCGTTGGAATCGACGAGGCTAATCTCTTCACCAAACACATACATGGCCTTGAGCTTGCCTTCATAGATCGCATCGATCATCTCGTGGTTATCGAGTCCTTTTGTCGAAGGAAGTGGCACTTTCCAACCTGCTTCGAAACGCGATCGAACTTC
>WNFR01011724.1_pt1 | contig 17051 bp, 17 predicted proteins | sample 5400221 | NCBI WGS metagenome assembly WNFR01 (sample SAMN13153357, study PRJNA577476) | soil metagenome | isolation source: 40 cm soil under Madrone tree | place: USA:California | collected 2016-06-14
AGCAGTCCAGGCGGCAAAACAAATCCACTTCAAGCCAGCAACACGGGACGGGCACCCGGTAGATTTTCCAGCCCGCGTGCGGATTTCATTCCGCGTGGCCGCCTGAGGAGGAAAGAGAGCCAAGCTTGCCGATCACCTGAAGTCAGGGGAAGCCCAGCAGGGCACTCGAGGTCTTGTTGTGGACCGCATATTCTACGTTCACGATCTGTACGAACTGCGTGGCTCCGACCGAGCCGTTCGTGTCAGGTGGTGCCACCCCGTCCGCGCCTATGCCGTCAAAGTCCAGTCCAGGTCAAGTGCTTACGTGGGGTAGGGAAAGCAATTGAACCGTTGACCTTCTGCTCATAAAGCAGATGCTCATAATTGAGTACGCCTGCCTCCCAAGCAGGCGCTCTGCGGTCGGTGGCAATTCGAAGCAGGGAAATCTTCTCGAATCCCATTTCCCGATAGTTTCTGGAGAGTTGCCAAGAATCCGGGAGTTAATCGGTTCGGTCAACACCGCGGCGTTAGTCGGAACCCTTCAGGACCGATATCGCTGGACGCGAGTCTCCAAAGGAAAACCCGCGTGCGTTTCAATTCGGTGGACTTGAGACGACCCTTGACCAACGACTAGGTGGTCAGCGGTAGGCGGCGGCCTGCATGCTGTACAGCTCCGAGTATTGACCTCTCTTGGCCATCAGCTCATCGTGGGTGCCGACCTCCACGAGCCGGGCCCCATCGAGCACGACGATGAGATCGGCCATGCGGACGGTCGAGAAACGGTGCGAAACGATGATGGTGATGCGGCCGCGGTGGTTCTCGCCGGTGGCGCGCGCCGCTGCCGCGTAGCGCTCGAACAGCGCGTGTTCCGTCTCCGCGTCCAGCGCGGCAGTGGGTTCGTCGAGGACCAGCAGAAGCGGATGGTCGCGCATGAAGCCACGCGCCAGCGCGAGCTTCTGCCATTGGCCGAACGAGAGCTCGACTCCGGACGGCCACGTCGGACCGAGCTGCGTGTCGAGACCTGACGTCAGACGTGCGACGACATCGCCGGCGCCGGCGCGCTCGACAGCCGCGACCACCGCAGGCTCGTCGTCCATTCGGGGGACGTCGCCCAAACCGACCGTGTGTCCTGCGCGGAATTCAAAGCGGAAGAAATCCTGGAACGCGCCTGCAAGACGGGCCCGCCACTCGGCGGCCGGCACACGCGCCAGCGGCGTATCGTCCAGGAAGATCGAACCAGAGGATGGCTCGTACATCTTCGCGAGCAGCTTGACCAGCGTCGTCTTGCCGGCGCCGTTTTCGCCGACGATGGCGACGACCGCCCCTACAGGAAGTGTCAACGACACGTCGTCCAGCACAACGCGTGACGTGCCGGGGTACGCGAACGACACGTGTTCGAGCCGGATGCCGCGGTGTAACGCGGTGGGCACCGCCAGATCACCCAGCGCAGCGACCGAGGCGGCGTAGTCCTCGAGCCACGCGAGCCGCCGTGAGCCGTCCATCCAGAATCCGCGCAGAAAACCAATCTCGCCCACGGTGGCGCCGATATACGCCGACAGGCGCGCACCCGCGGCGAGCACCAGAAGCACCGCGCTGGCCGGCGCGCGGAGGCCGGACGACACGAACACCACCGCGCCCACATACGCCAAACCGAAAACCGCCCACGCCAGCGAATGCCACAACGCCGAGCCCCACCGAGCCACCGCCACCGGTCCATACCAGCACTCCCACGCCCATCGGCGGTCGGTGATCAGGCGCTCTCCGATGCCGGTAACCCGCACTTCCTTCCCCGATGGCGCGGTCGTGGCGATGTTGAACAGATGACGCGCCAGCCGATTGCTTTGTGCGCCGCGCTCCTGCGCGTATCTTTCAACTGCGGGCCGCCACGTCGACGTCAACACCGTCGGGACCGCGCACACGGTAAGCAGCATGAGCGCCGGGTGAATCGACGCCAGCAGCGCCATCGTTATGCCCAACCGCAGGATCCACCCCAGCGTGGAAAACACCGACATGTACATGTGGTCAAGCACGAACACCTGATTGCGGAGCATGGACAGGCGATCGAGATACTCCGGGCGTTCCTGATGCGCAACGGTGGCGACGGAGGCTTGCAGTTGTGCGACGTGCGACTCCAGCGCGATGGTCACTCTGTCGCGGAAGCGGCGCTGCACGCGCGTGCTGACGGTGCGGAGAAACCACGTCGCGGCGGTCGAGACACCCAGCCCAATCGCCGCGCCTTTCACCATGCCGGGTCTGTGTTCCAGAACGCCTTTGCCGAGCAGCATCAGCCACAGGGCAAGGAGCGCATCGGGCAGCGCCGCGAGCTGCGACAGCACAAAGGCCACGACCATCAGGCGGGGCTCGTGGCGATACCCCAGCTTGCACAGCCGCCACATCGACGATAGCGCGGGAGGAAGCGGTTCGATCGCGCGCTCTCGATTAGGAGAGGACGTCATACGTCGTGCCCTCCTCCTCGCCAGGAATGCTGAAGCGCTGCGCCTGCAGATCGAACATGGTCCGATACCGTCCGGCGAGCGCCATCAGCTCGTCATGCGTGCCGAACTCGATCACCCGGCCGTGCTCCAGCACGCAGATGCGATCGGCATGGCGGACCGTGGAGAATCGATGCGAGATCAGGATGGTTGTGCAATGACGCGTCGCGGTGAGCAGGCGGTCGAAAATCTCCGCTTCCCCGCGCACGTCGAGCTGCGCGGTCGGCTCGTCCAGCAGCACCACTCCGGCGCCCATGCTGACGGCCGCCAGCGCTCGGGCAAGCGCGATGCGCTGCCATTGGCCACCCGAGAGGTCGGTGCCGCCGTCGTAGCCGCGGGCCAGCACGGTGTCCAGAGTAGCTAATTTCGTCGCGCCTGCCGACTCCAGAGCCGCGCGCACGACATCGTCGGGAGCGCCTGCCGGCGCCACGTTGTCGCGCAATGGCAACTCCAGGCGAATAAAGTCCTGGAACACGGCCGCGACCCGCGCGCGCCACGACGCGAGATCGAACTCACGAATGTCCACGCCGTCGATCTCGATCGCGCCGGATTGAGGATCGTACAATCGGCATAATAGCTTTGCGATCGTCGTCTTTCCGGCGCCGTTCTGCCCCACGATGGCCAGCGACGACCCGGCGGGAATCGTCAGATCGAAGTGCTCCAGCACCCGCGCGCCGCCAGGGTACGCGAACGTGACATCGCGGAGACGAATCTCGCGCGCGGGTGTTGCGTCCGCGCGGCGATCGCCAGAGCGCAGCTCGCCGGCCGGACGCATTGCCGGCTCCAGTCGCAGCACCGCGACGACGGGGGCGGCCGCTCCGTCAAGCGCCCAACTGAATCCGCCGAACGCAATCATCGAAACACCCACGGCGCTCTGCACGTAGACGACGGCTTCCCCGAGGCTGATGTGGCCAGCGTCAACGGAGTTCGCCAGCAGCCAAAACACCAAGACGTTTGCAGAGGTGACCAGCAGCATGCTCCAGATCACCGGACGCTCGCGCAATCGTGTGGCGGCGTACTGCAGCTCGTGCAAGCGCGTGCGCCTGGCGATGAAACGGTCGATCGTCCAGCCAGCGAGACCGCACAGCCGCAGCTCCTTGCTCGCCGGCGGGTCCACCGCCAGCCGGTAGGAATAGTCGGCATCGCGTTGCGCGGCGCGCACCTCGTCGGTATTGCGGTCGTGCCAGATGGCGCTCTCGCGGAGAAGCCAGTGCGTTGCCAACCACGCGCCCGCAAGCACGATCGGCGCCCACCACGCGTATCTGGCGAGGATTACAGCGCACGCCACCCCGCCAATCATCTCGACCATGCCGCTGGCGATGAAATCCATAGAGATCGCCAGCGGCGGGCCGGTCATTCCGAGGTCGAAGTCGCGCGCGACGGTGAGGTCGCTGGTGAGCTTCGCTTCCTCGAGGTGCCTCATGCCCGGCGGGCGCACGCAGGCCTCGGTGAGCTGGTCGTAGAGCCATGCGGCAGTGCGGTCGCCGAGGTTGGCGCTGAGCGCCTGATGAATCGGACTGAGCACCTGAAGCAGCACGAAGATCGTGCCGGCAAACGCGAGCGGACCGGCGAGAGGACCGCCGCGTTGCACGGCGCCGACGAGCACACCCATCGCGACCGCGAACGCCGCTGGCAGAGTCCCCCTCAGCAGGAGGACCGTCCACCAAGCAGCGGCGAGGCCGGGGTCCGCCTTCGGGAGGACGCCGAAGAACTTCCATTCCTTGCGCTCGGTCAGTGATTGGAGCACGACCGCATTCTGCCACAGAAACGGTGAGCGCACAGGCTCCGCCGCCCACGCACAGCCGAGCGACTGCAGATGATCACCACGAACAGTGCGATCAGCCCACGGTTGTGGCGACCGTCACCGTCGGCCGAACGGCTTGTTCTCGCGCTGCAATGGTCACGTCTACGCCATCCGATCTACACCGTTGGCCTCGAAAGTGATGAATCGTGCCGCTCAGGTGCTTCGCCAGGAATACAAGCTATCTTCCGCGCGGCTTCGAAATACGGTCACATAGGTTGCGTAGTGTTTACCGGAGATTCGGCAGGGTCCAATCCGCCATTGTGGTCGGATCACGGCGTATTCGGAAACTTCTCCGCTTTGAGGAAGTGCGGTATTGGCAAACGCAGCCCGGACTGTCATCTCCTCGAACGCCGTTTGTGGACCATGAGCAGGGCTTGTCAGATTAGCAGACTTGGCGATTTTGCTCGACGCCGAAGAGCAGTGGGTTTTTAGCTCTCTCGCAATGCGACAAGTGGATCTAGGTGGCTAGCGCGTCGCGCCGGCAGGTAGCATGCGACCATTGCCACAAACGGGAGAACCAGCGATGCTCCGGCGAGGCTCGGCAGATCGCCTGGGCCAACGCCGTAGAGGAACTTAGACAGAGCGCGTCCAAGCAGGACCGAGAGAATCAACCCGAGCCCAACCCCACTGATGACGAGCGTCATTCCTTGACGAAGAATCAGACTTAGCACGCTCGACTGGCCGGCCCCCAACACCATACGAATTCCAATTTCGCGTCGGCGCTGATTCACCGCGTAGGCCATGATTCCATAGAGCCCGATAGAGGCGCGTCCGAGCGCCAGAAATCCGAACACGCCGAGCAAACCAACTCCCATTTTTGTGCCCCAAAGAGCCTGATCAATCACTTTGGTTCCCGTGCGAATGTCGTCGATCGGCAAGGCGGGATCGATATTCCGGATTTCACTCTGGATGGAGGTGATCATCTGCGAGGGATCACGCTCCGTCCTTACGTAGAGAACCATGGATTCAGAATAGTCTTGCCGCAGTGGGACGTAGACACAAGATTGCGGCGGTTCGCCGAGAGTCTGATAGTTAGTCGTCTTGGCGATGCCGACGATCTGACGAAACTCTTTTTGGCCGGGCAACTGGAGCCGCTTGCCGAGAGGGTCCTGGCCGGGCCAGTATTGCGCCGCCATCGTGTCGTTGATGATTGCGACCGGAGCTGCGCCATCGCGATCGTCTTGCGTGAAGTCGCGCCCCTTCAGGATTGGGATACCCATCGTCGAGAAGTAATCGAGATCGATGGTGTTCGCAACACTTGAAATCGCCTCAGATTTCTTTCGCTGCTCCTGGCCTTCAAGCACCACGCCAGGCTGGGCTCGGCCCCACATGGGCAGGTTTGCGGCCCACGATAAGGAGGCGACACCGGAAAGGGTACTGAGGCGATCGCGCACGTCTTTGTAGAACTGTTCCGTTCTCGTGCGGTCGTAGCCCGACTGGCCCGGATAAAGCAAGAAAATGGTGAGGTTCTTGGTCTCGAAGCCAGGTGAAATCAAGTATTCGCGTTGAATGCTGCGCAAAAACAACGCGGCGGTGACCAGCAAGACAAGAGAAAACGCGACCTGTCCCACCAGAAGTGCGTTCGCCAGAGTGATGCGCCGGATACTCCGGCCAGCGGTGCGCGTTTCTTCTTTGAGCGCTTCGACGATGGGCGTGCGGGAAGAGCGCAGTGCCGGGGCCATGCCGAAAATCAGGCCGGTCAAGATCGCCACCACGAGTACGAAGACGAACACATTCGCGTTGAGATGAGGACCAACCAGATTCTGCGCGAATTCTGCCGGGCGGAACGACCATAGAAGCCGGCATCCCTCGTAACCGAAGAAAAATCCCAGGATGCCGCTCAAGAGTCCGAGCAGGACGCTTTCCGTCAACAATTGACGGACCAGACGCCAGCGTCCGGCGCCCAGGGCCATGCGGACCGCGATTTCCTGGCGGCGGGCGGCGGCGCGCGCCAGGAGCAAGTTCGCAACATTGGAGCACGCGATGAAAAGTACGAATCCCACGATGGCCATCAAAAAGACGCTTCCGAACAGGGGGCCTTGACGCTGATTGGTGCCGATCGCTGCTTCGGTGAGGGGCTGCAATGAGACGGTCTGTCCCTGGTTCGCTTCGGGATACTCTTTTTCGAGCGCATCGGCGATGGTCTTCAGATCAGCCTGCGCCTGAGGGAGCGAGATGCCAGACTTGAGGCGGCCCGCGCCAGTGAAGGTGAGAAGAGCTCGGTCGCTCAGGGCATTTTGCTGCTGCGCAGGCAGAACCTGCTCGGTCATCATGGATGGGACCCAAAGGTCTGGCCCGAAGATGGCGTTAATGCCCTTGAAGCCTTTGGGAGCTACGCCGATGATCGTAAATGCGAAATTATTCAGCTTGATCGTCCGGCCCAGAATGTCGGAAGCGCCGGCGAAACGGCCTTGCCAGGCCGCGTAGCCAATCACCACGACGGGACTCGCCCCGGGCGTAGCGTCCTCGTCGGGGAGGAAGAAGCGCCCCATCAACGGACGGATGCCGAGGGTATCGAAATAATTGCCGGTGACGACTTCCCCGAAGACGCGCTGCGATTCTGAGCCAGTGGACATGGTAAGTGCCATGGGAGATGAGTATCCGGCCAGCTGGCCAAAAGTGTGGTTTTTCTTGCGGTAATCCTTGAGATTGAGGAAGGAGATGGGGCGGACATCGGCTGACACCGAGGTTTTCGTGAACTGCGCGGTGTTGATGGCGGCCAATTGCGAGACGCGCTCAACGGGAAGGGGATTTAGCAGGAACGTATTGATGATCGTAAAGACGGCGGCGTTCGCGCCAATGCCAAGGGCGAGAGTCAGAGCGGCAACGGCCGTGAAGCCTAGAGCCTTGCGCAACATACGCGCAGCATAGCGAAGGTCCAGCCCCAGGTCCGCGAAGAGATGGCCTGAATTCACAACTCCCTCGGGAATTGGATCGGGGGGAGCCGTGCGCTCGGTGGCACGCAATTCGGCCACGAGATCGCTATAACTTAGGCTGGAGAGAACCTTGCGATAGGCTTCCTCCGGTGTCGCTCCCTCGGCAACGATTTCTTAGTACAGGTTTCCCAGATGGTCTGAGAGTTCCTCAATGATTTCCTGTTCGCGAGAGGGAGGAAGATTCAACCCCGCCAATTGTTTACTGATCTCTTGTTTCCACTCAGGCATGCTCCACCCCCGTAATTCGCCTGACCGCGCCGACAAATTCCTGCCAGCTTTGGAGCTGCTGGGCCAGCGTTTTTTGACCTTGCGTTGTCAGACGGTAGTAACGCCGCCTCCTTTGATTGATTGGGTCTTTCGACCCAGCGCCCCTGAATCCAACCGCGATGCTCGAGCCGGTAGAGCAGCGGATAAAGCGAGGCGATGTGGAAGCGCAGCTTGCCCCCCGAGCGGCTTTCGATGAGCTTCCCGATGTCGTAACCGTGACGAGGCTGGTCCTCGAGCAGGGAGGGAATGAGTAGCTCAGCGCTGCCTTTCTTCCATTCCTGCTCCAGGGCCGTTCCCATATATGTGGCTCCCACATATCAGTACGCAAGGGAGTGGCTGGATATTTCACGTGAGGTACTCTTTTTTGAGGGTGGTTAGCGCCTCTCAGAGGAATCACGTGCTAATCACAGATAGGCATCCCGGGAAACGGTCCAGAAGTCCACTTTTGTGCGGAATCGATGGGAATGAAGCGAATGCACAAACCAGACCGGCGCGTTCGGCGCACGCGGGAATCGCTCCACAAAGCACTGATTTCCCTGGCCCTCGAGAAGCACTACGACTCGATCACGGTCCAGGAAATTCTCGATCGAGCGGACGTTGGCCGCTCAACCTTTTATACGCATTTTCAAAGCATGGATGAACTGCTCATTCCGGCACTCAGGAACTCCGTAGAACGCTCCACGCGGCGCTGGAGAACCAAAGAAAATCCGCAAAACGTCACGAGAACGTGATCGCGTTCAGCCGTGCCATGTTCGACCATGCCTATGGATACCGCAACGTCTACTTCGCTCTCTTGAATACAGGGGCATGGGGCGATTGTTCGGCAGCAACTACAGGGAGTCCTGGAGGAGTTGATACGACGAGAATGCAAGGCCGAAATTGTGAAGCTGAAGACGGCGAATTGAAGCTGAAGACGGCGAATTTCAGAGGTTCCCGTTCATTTGTTTGTTCACTATCTTACTTCGGCTTTCTTTGCTCTACCAAAACCACGCCGCGCTTGTGCTATCCGCGGGACCGCTGTCAGAGTAGTGAATGATGCCAAACTCATTTACGAAGAAACTCCGCCCTTGTCCGTTTGCCGGATTCGCAGTTAGGGAAAAAGTTGTTGAGCCGGGAGCCGTGCAACCCGCTCCTAGAACTGCGGGAGGCGGGCCGGGTGTGAATTGAAAGAAGTAGCCATTAGTTTGAGTTTGCGCCTGTGCTCCCCCGAGAAGTAAAGGAGCATCGCACGTTGCGGGTACGGCAATTCCGGTTCCAGCAAGCACCCCGGGGGTTACGTAGCCATTGTGATAAATCTGGAGATAATACGCTTCTGCATTCTGGATTGCGCGGAGCGTCGCAACTGCTTGATTGGCTTGCTCCGACATTCGCAGACGCATAAACGAAGGGGCGGACATGACAAGTATCACGCCTAGAATGGAAACGACTATAAGCATTTCAAGCAAGAGAACGCTTCCTCGTTCTAAGATTCTTCCTCGCATAAAATCCTTTCGTTCGCGAAGAGTCCGACCGCACTGGGGTCAATCACAACATATAAGAGACTCCGTACTCAATGAGACCGTTGTCCAATCCCTTTCGTGAGCTTACGACCCGAGCGGGCACATAAATATTTGGCGTCTTCGAGGTGTAGGGTACCGCTATTTCTACCCTTGACCCTTCCGGATAGCTGCTGGTGCTGTAAAAGCTTAAACCTCCCCGCGCCAAGTTTCCGACGAGCACAACCTCGGTTCCAAGTGTGGGGTGCCGAACACTTCCAATCGCGTCTACCGGAATACGGTCGTGCAATCGCTGATTCCGCGTCCCGGAGGCTAGCACGTAACACGACCTCTGGCGCTGACTATCCGCCTCTACCGGACTGCGGGGCGGAGTCCAAGTGGTCCAGCCTCCGCATCGTCCACAGATTCGGGCGATGCTACGGTGGTAAAGAAAGAGACCGGCTTCAAATTCGTTGAGGTACGACACTTCCAACTGCCCACAAGCAACACATTTGAGCAGGACGCGGAGCACGGCCTTATCTCCCTCGCAAACAGCAGGGAATGAAATGCCCCAAAGATTGACATTGGGGTCGACCAAAGCTATCCCATACAGCAGGCCTTCGGTTCCCCTGATTATTTGGCCGACAACTCTTGCCATCGCCTCCTTGGATACCCCGATGCGCTCGACCTTAATGCTTTGGCAGGGACGCAGCTCGCAGTCCACTATGATTGTCGCGCCTTGGCGGCTGACATCTACTGTATGCCCTTCCTCAACGAACTCCTTTCCATATTCCCCAGCACCGGAGATACGAATGGGCAAGGTTAGATGAACACGCTCGCTCTGACGAAGCTTTTCCCCCTGCGCAGAGGTTGGGGCAGGCTCAGCATTGGCAGCGTTTCTAGAATAGCTAGTCATATGGCATCACCGCCGATGTGGGAACTCAGGTGACCGAGGCTTGCAGTCCCCACTCGCCCGTTTTCAACCTAAACTAGAACTACTCGTGATTGATTAAGCCGTCTATCGATAGAAGACTGTAATCGCCGCTCGGGTGATCCCCTGAGTACCTAGTCGCAGGATATATGCGGGTTTTTGATTTTTCCCCGCCTACTAGTGAGGTATTCACCTGACCCTGATTTCAGGAACTCGCTGGATTCCATACCCGTTTTCGCAGCCGTAGTCTCCCCGGCGAGATGACAACCACGCTCCCCTCCCATGAGAGGAACACATGACGCAAAAAGCTTCACTTGAGTTTCCGGAAGACGTAGCCGGAGAACGCATTCTTGGAAAGTGCTTACGTTTTCCATCCGTCTGGCTAGGCTGCAATTTCGATTCGCTCCTCGCAGAAAACACAGCGGTTTCTGAAACTGTCGATCCCATGGCCGCAGTCTTATTTGGCGCGGGCAGATGGAGTGGAAGGAATCGAAGGTCGGAAGCTCGCACCCATTTAAGTGCCCCCCTGTGGCTAACCAGCCTCCGGAAGCCGGGTGTTCTTGAACTCGCGCCTGTGAAGAATGTCAGCAGACAAGGGATCAGGATGGTCACGCAAAAGCTCTGGGAATCTGCCGAGCTGGTGCTTGTTTCATCCCCACCTGGATTTCTCGTCCAAGGCTCGGTTGTATATTGCAAGAAGCTCCCCAGCGACGATTATATCGTCGGCATCCGGCTCGACGCGCCGGTAAAACATTGGATCGAGGCACTCGGACTCGGGGAGGCCTGACGAATCTTAGCCTAGAACCGGGGTGAGAGAATGCTCAGCTTTTCTGTCCCCCAAGGTCGCCGCTCGAAGCGGGTGGTGTCGAGGAAGCGCGCCAGCCTGGTCATCAATCCGGACCGCAAGCCGAAGAGGCTCCCCTGCCTCGTGCTCGATTCCTCGAAAGAAGGTTTCCGGCTGCGCGGAAGTTTCCACCTTAGGCGCGGCCAAGTGGTCGAACTTATCCTCGATGAAGAGACGCTCCGCCCCGAGCGCTGCAGCGTGGTCTGGGTCGGCAAACCCGGTTCCAAGCAGGAGGGAGAAGTCGGCCTGGAAACCGCGTAGGCAATCATCCGGAAGTGGCCTCGCCACTATCGGAAGCTGAAACCAATGTCCGGTAATGCGTGCCAGGAGTTGACCTTGCTCAGGAATCCCGCAAAGAGTTTTTGTGTTTTAGCACGGTCGGTCAACCCTTCGGAGCGCGCGCTAAGACTGGGACGATGAGATGCCATGCCAGAAGAAATGAACCTAGCCAAACGAGCCCCCACAAGAGGAGCCAACTCCATCGAGTGAATGCGATGCCAACCCATGCCTCCGCCAAATCGTGCAGTCAGAAGGAAGCCGAGGTCCATTAGGACGGCGGTGCCAACACAAAATACGCAAGTCAAGGCCACAAATTTTGTGAAGATAAACATCGGCCCTCCTGACCAGCACAAGTTTCTTGTGTCAATTTCTATGGGAGAGTTTACATTAACCGAAGCAGGCTAAATCCCGAACTGGATTCTTTGCTCAGGAGGAATGGCTCTTGAGCCTCTCTAGCGCCTGATAAACGCTTACCGGAGAAATGAACTTCTGATTCAGAATCTGCTTTTACTCGATTTATCCTGAGTTGCAGTCTATATATTCATGCTATGGACGGAATGCGTCCGGCCCAGAAACGTCGTGAAAGCGAGGTTGACCGTGCAAGACGACTTGAAATGGTGGCAGTGGCTGCTCATTGGAACCGCCGGATTCTGTGCCGTAGCCATCATCATGGGACCATTGGCCGATAGATTTCGGTATGCAACATTCGCGGGCTTGATTGTCTCGCTCCTCGCTTGGATTGGTTGCACAGTTTGCTGGATTGTCGGAGCGATACGGTTTGCTAAATGGCTCTGGGTCGCAGCCAAGGCTCGCCCAAAATGAGTCAAGTCCCGATTAACGCTAGTGCTTTACCGGATGCGCGTTCTCGGTGAGGAGTGAACGGAGGCGGGGAGTTCTGCGCGCGTCCGGTAAAGCCGTTTGGACGTGGCCGCCCGTGGTTGCGGTGGACGCAGGCCCTATGCAAATTCAATTGTGCGAAGGAGCGGTATTAAGCCGTGCCGAGACTGTTCTGCAGGGCACGACACATGACACCGTGGGCGCGGAAATTGGCTACGGCGAAAAAGTATCGCGAAGACTGTCGTCGAAGAAGCTGGAAGAAGGGATCGCTTTGACGGCGAGCCACAAAGATACGGAGCGCCCGGAAGGACGCAGAGTTTTCGAGTTGGAGAGAGTAGTCTCATGCCGCAACGCTGATCCGTGGTGGAGATCGAAGTTGGATTTCGACAGCCGTCAGCCGCTCGACGACCTTCATTGGGCCGCCACACTTGGGACAGCGCCAAAGACCAAGTGCGTCTTCAGTGGAAGCAACGTGTTGTCCAGCTTGCGGCTCTTGGGCTGAGCCCAGCAACTGAAAGCAAAGCGGCAGAAGCGTGGTACGCCGCCGGTTGGCCAGAAAGCCGAAATGCCGGATGCGCACGAAGCCTTGCGGAAGGATGTGCAGTAAGAAGCGACACAGGAACTCGTCGACCGATAGAGGCAGCAACTTCTGTTTGTTGTGGTCAGCGGAATCACGCCAGCGAAAGGTGACTTGGCCATCAGCGAAGGAGACCAGGCGGTGATTGGAGATGGCCACGCGATGGGTGTAGCGGCCCAGATAGTGCAGCACATATTCGGGACCACCAAAGGGACGTTTCAAGTAGACCACCCAGTCTTGCCGGTACAGTGGCCGCAGCCAGGCAGCGAAGATCTTGGGTTGCGCAAGAAGCTTCAGGTCTCCCTGGAAGTTGAGCTGGCCATTCTGGAAAGCCTGCTCAAGAGCGTCGACGAACTTGCCGGTAACCCAGAAATCAGGACGAATAGCGAAGCCTGCATATCAATACTTCTAAGCGCGGGCGATCTTCCTCACTCACTGCCGTGAACTTCATTGCTAATCCACGACCGGGCTCGGCACGCCGCACAACTGCGTCGGCCCTGATCTGTCCCTCCTGGACAAGAAATTCAAGCTTGACTGTGGAACCCAAGCCCCTTGACGTTGGTGTCTCGACAAACAGACCACCCAGGCTCAAATTCCGAACTCGTGAAATGTCTTCACGTCCAATACACCGCCAATCGACCCACACGCACTCGTGCGTCTCGACTCGGGAGGTGAACCTCCTCGAATGGAAAACGGCTTGCTGCAACATGTGCCACCACCGCCTGCGGGCTTTCCAGAGATGGCGGAATGCAGAAGTACGCAGGACTTGACGAGCGGGAATCGTTGGGAACGATAGGTGTAAGGAAGCTGAGAGTGCTACCGTTCACCCGGTCCCCGCCTCTTAACTGGGGGACGACAGTGGCAAGATACTAGACCTAAGTGACCACGATTGCAACGTGAACTTTGCTCCGGCGTGGCGTTGCTCCAGCCCCCATAGACAAATCATGGGTCTCACGTCCTTGGGAGATGAAAGACAGCTTCGACCTTGTTACCTCTGATTTTGTTTATCAGCGTTGGCCCACGTGGCGACGATGCAGCTAGCAGACTCTTGCGTTCTCTGGTCGCTCATCAAGATGTCACTCACTTTTACAATCGACGCTCACTGCCTCAAAAAGAGGTTCGAGGAAGTTTCGAGCAAACCGTCGCGACACATGGACGACTAACGCGCAATCGGACATGAAGTGTTACTTCACATCTCCGGTAAGGCGACTTAGGCGCTTCGAGTAGCACCGGCTCGAGGAGGCCGCCAGCTTATCCCTCGGCGTGGTGGCCTCCCAGCGGAGCTGCTACGGTGTCACTTTGCTGATGTGTGTGGACCAATTGCCCAGCGCGCCACGAGTACCACCGCATTGACCCCTCGGAATGAGGAGGTACTGCGCGTAGGTACAAGTCTGGGCGACGTACTCTGAGGCAATCCAGATGTCGCCGCCGACCACCGCCGCCGCGCCGTAATCTCCCCAGCGCGGGCGCCCACTGCCGAAGTTCACGTACGAGGTGAAGCCATCCCAGGGACCGGCACCCACTGCGGCAACCTGCACGTCACCCATGCCACTCGTGGCATCCAGCCCCGCCAGTGCGGCGCTCGGGTAATCGTTATCGCCGGTCAACGTGAAGGCAATGACGCCTCGTCCGCTCTGCGTCACCCCGACAGCGGGATACGTCAGATCGGTGTTCGCTATACCCGCCTGTCCCTGCACGACAATCTTTTTCGAGTGCGGGTCGAGGACGAAGTAGGCGATGCCCGCGCGGTCCTGGCCGCCCACGTTTACGGCGGTGTCCAGAGCACCCCATACTTTGCCGTCGGCGTATGCAACCTGCTGCATACGCGAGTCGTTGGCGTTCAGGCTGCCGTTTGGCGGGCCAAAGGTCGCGTTGTTGTGGCTTCCTATTCCGGCGACGGCTGTGTTGCAATTGGGGAAAATAACCGTATCTGCGATGCACTCCGACAGCGGACGATCGCCGGCCGGTTGCTTCGCCCGCGGCGGAACCGCGTAGGTATCGACAGCGAGCGTCGATATGCTCAGCGTCGGGGCCGGTGTGGCAGAGTTGAGCGAGGACGTGTTCGACATCGTCCACAGCAGGACGTTGTTGCTCGTGCCGTTATTTGAAAACACCGCGTTGGAGCTGAGGAAGAACTCATTGCCACCGTTGTCGGTGTCGAACTGATCGCCGGGAGTTTGGGCCGGCCAAACGGTGAAGCCAGCGCCATCCGGTCCGGCGCCCAGGGTGTCGAAGAGGACGACGCTGCCGCCGCCACCGGTCAGGGCACCATTTCCGATGCCATAGATCTGCGCACCGTAGAAGCCCGGCCCGGTAAAAGCGAACTCATTGGTTGTAAGGTAAATCCCATTGGCGTCCGCGCCGATGTGGGGATAGTCGCCCAGGCAGAACCCGCTGTTGCAACCGTGATTCGGCGTACCCTGGGTACCGTTGTTCTGCACCGGGAGCTTGTAGATCGTCCAAGTGCCCATGGGGTTGCCCGTGTCACTCACGGCGATGTCCAGATGATTGTTGCCATTGAGTGATGCGGTCAAGCCAACATGGTCGAGGGTCAATACGACATTCACGAAACGCCCGATGGCTTGATCGTAGATACACGATGGGTCGGTGATGGACGGGCCGCGCTGGCCCGCATTAGGACCTGAGCGCACCAGGGCCGGCGGATAACCGTAGAACGTGTTGAGGTCCACCGCTTGACCACCGTTCAGGACCGCATTACCAGCGGTGTCGTAGACCTGCAACACGTCGTTGACAGACTCGAGCACAAACCCATTGCCCGCACAAAGCCCCTGATCGGGCGGCTCGACGGAGAACTGATTGCCGCCGTTGGCGAACCGCTGGTCGTGGAAATTGAGTCCTTGGAAATGCGTGCCCAGCACGGGATTTGACTTGTGCTTGGAGCTGATTGACTTGCCTTTTCCAATGCTTGTGCCGGGTAGCGATCGGTTAATCGCTATACCGACGCCAGTGCCATTGTTGCTCTCTACGTCATCACCGCTCAAGGCAATGTCGATCTCGTCCTGCCCCCCGGAAACGTCGGTGGCCATCGGCGCCGAGGCAAACGAACTGGTGCCGACCCGCTGGAGTGTCAGCAAAGTCGGTCCCTGCTGAGGTGGCGTGGCTTCAACAGAAACAGAATTCAGCACACCGATCAGCAGTGCTATGCCAAGTACGGAAAGGAGAACGCGACGGAATCGCATCGAGTTCCTCCATGTGGGGAGCAGAATTTCTGCCGAGCCACCGTACTTCACGTCGAAAGCAGCCTGCGGGGGGCTAGAGAGGACGGCGTCGGCAGAGACGCAGGCGGATTATCATCTTCCGCGGCTGGCGGGTCAAGCAAATCTTCGCACTGTCCCATTGTGTTCGGGAACTGTTCCGCAGGACGGAGGTTCGCATTTGCGCGAGTCGCCGTCGCCATAGCAGTTGGCGCCGCTGGCATATTGTTGACAAAATTCAGGCTCCTTTGGATGGACGGTCATGAGAGCCTATCGTCGTTGCAACGGAACCTGGCAGGTCACGCGACGTTGCTCGGCAGATCGCGGGCCTGCCGGGAGTCAAGATGGCCGACGCGTGTTGGGGCTCCCGCGACGTATTCGCCGTGGTGGAAGTCAGAGGATCCCAGGAACTCAACAAGCTTGTGGTGGATCAGATCCAGAGGCTGGTAGGGGTTAGAGAGACAAGCACCCATATCGCCCTCAACTAGTTGTTTTTCGGTCCGTCCGCAAACGGTCGCGTTGGGATTCTAGTTGGCATACTGCCTGGTCTGAGATTGGCATGGATCGACGGTGGGAAAGACCACGCCCCAAAAACCAGGCGACGGTTTCAAGAACTTTATGGCAACCAGCCCTAGCCCACCAGCTAGCCGCATCGGCCGCAGATAGATAACCTGGGACTCCGCGATTTCACCGGTAGCCTGGTTGAACACGAATAGTTTTTGGTCGCGATCCACGGCCGCTCCGAAAGCAATCAGCCCGCCCCAGAGGCTCACCTTAACCGAATATGCCTCTTCGACGAGAAAAGGTTTGTTCGAGCCCCGCTCATAGATTTTCAGCGGCACACGCAACGTCACACGACCGCTGCGTCTGGTTTCTGCCCGGTTTCTTTCAGGCATAGGCCCGCTCCTTGGATGAGTTACGGGTCGGTATGTACAGGTAGAATCGACCACAGGACCGCAGTCTTCAATAGTACCTCAGGGCATTGACGCTTAATGAGGCACTCCAGACGCCAGATTGGGAAGTTGCGTGGAAGTTTGCGCGAAAACGAGCCCGATGAGCATGGAAACTAACGCCAGCGCCCGTGAGACTGCTCACGAGCTGGGTTGTAGTCGGAGATGATAAAACCTTTTGGCACCTGCTCGATTCGCCTCAGTCGCCCAATGCGTCGCCTCGAACTGCCTGAGCCAATTTGCGAGCTCCTGCAGGTCTTGCGTCATCGCACTAAAACGACGTTGATGCTTCTGCACTCGCCCCGCTACCTGTACCAAAATGCAAGCAGAAATCGAGTTCTTATGCACATCTAGACCGCAACATCTCGGATGCAGCACGTCCATGATCAAACCTCCTCTGACGTGCGATCCAGGACGCGCCGATTGAATGATTCTCCCTCGCGTGCTCTCCTCTCACGAGGAGGC
>WNFR01003183.1_pt1 | contig 17045 bp, 18 predicted proteins | sample 5400221 | NCBI WGS metagenome assembly WNFR01 (sample SAMN13153357, study PRJNA577476) | soil metagenome | isolation source: 40 cm soil under Madrone tree | place: USA:California | collected 2016-06-14
GACACCATCTACGACAATTTGCGAGACTTGCGATTTGAGTTTCGTTCCGGCAAATATTCCGAAGGCGACTACGACGCGATGAAGATTTCTCTCGAAAACGAAGCAGCGATGGTTCTGGCCGAAATCGACCAACTGACGGAGGCGCAGGTTCGCCGTCCTCGCGGCACGCGGCCGCTGAAGACGGAGAGTGGCCGGCGATGAATCGATTTCGCGGAGTTTTCGTCGCTCTCTCGGCGCTGCTGCTCTGTGTGGCTTCCGCGCGCGCCGGACAGCTTCATGGCACGGTAAAGAACGGAACGACAGGAAAGGCGGCTGCCGGCGTCGAAGTCGTGCTGATTCAATTGCAAGGCGGAATGCAGCCTGTGGCCAATTCCCAAACCGACGCGCAAGGGCAATTTACTTTTGACAATCCGTCGCTTGGCGCGCAGCCCATGCTGGTGCGCGCGATCTACAAAGGGATCAACTTCCATCAGCCCGTGCCGCCCGGACGTAGCGACGTGGAAGTGAGCATTTTCGAGCCGTCGAAGGACCCCAAGACCATTTCGGTGGCTTCACGAATCGTGTTCTTTCAGCCCAACGGCGCAAACCTGACGGTCGGCGAAGAATATTCCATTCAAAATAATTCGCAGCCGCCGCAAGCGTATTTCCGCCCTGACGGAAATTTCGAGTTCGTGCTTCCGGACAACGCGAAACTGCAGCAGGTAGCGGCTTCCGGGCCGACAGGCATGCCGGTGGTGCAATCGCCGATCGATAAGAGCAAGGGGAAGTACGCGATCGCCTACGCGCTGCGGCCGGGGCAGAATACCGTGCGCTACTCGTACGAAATGCCGTATCCAGGGAACGCGGCGACGGTGAAGCTGGCAGCGATCTATCCGTCGGCGCGGCTTCTCGTGGTGGCTTCGCCGACAATGCAGGTCAGCGGCGATGGCCTGGAGAGCGGCGGCCAGCAGCAGGGAATGAACATATACGGCCGCGAGGGTGTGGCGGCCAACACCGTGATTGCGGTGAGCGTGTCCGGAACGGCGCCGCCGTTGCCGGCCGAAGGTTCCGAAGCCGGCGGTGGACAAGGCGCTCGGGACGAATCGTCGGCCGCACCTACCGCAAATGTGCAGTCGATACCGGGGCGGCTGGATGTGCTGAAGTGGCCGCTGATTGCGGGTTTCGTGGGAATTTTTGCGCTGGGAGCAATGCTGCTGGCTCGCAAGCCCGTGATGGCCGTCGCGGGCGGTGCGCCTGTGGCGACCGGGACGGCTACTTCTTCGCCGAAATCGAATGCGCTTTCGCAAGTCGACGCCGCGGTGGGCACGAACATGGATGCGCTGAAAGATCAAATGTTTCGCCTGGAGCTGCGCCGGCAAGCAGGCACGATTTCAGAAGAAGAGTACGCACAGGAACGCGCTCACGCGGAAAAGGTGCTGCGCGAGTTGGTGCGAGGCTGAACGTGAGTACGCGATGCGCGGCCCATACGGGTGAGGGCGCACGGTGACGCCGGCGGAAGTGCGCCGCACAGGTCTTCGCCTAGAAAATGTCGACAAAAGGTACGGCGGGCTTTACGCGCTGCGCCGCGTGTCCCTGGAGATCGCGCCGGGCGAATGCGTGGCGTTGGCGGGGCGCAACGGCTCCGGCAAGACTACCCTTCTGAGGATTGCGGCGCAGCTGGTGCGGCCGTCGGCGGGGAAGCTGACATTTTCGCCCGCGCAAACCCAAGCGGCGCCAGCGGCCAGGAACACTGGTTTTGTGGCGCACGCCACGATGGTGTACGACGAACTGACCGCCGAGGAGAACCTGCTGCTCTTCGCGCGCCTGCTGGACATTCCGGAACCGGCCAAGCGAGTCGAGTTGTTGTTGCGTGATGTCGGCCTGTTCGAGCGGCGCGACTCTCTGGTGCGCACGTTTTCGCGCGGAATGCGCCAGCGCGTTGCCATTGCGCGCGCGTTGCTCCATGAGCCTTCGGTATTGCTTCTCGACGAGCCAGCCACGGGGCTCGATCCGCAAGGCGTAAGCTGGCTCGCAGAAACGCTGCGCCGGTTGCGCGACGCCGGCTCGACAATTCTGATGAGTCTTCACGGCGAATCGGAAATCTCCACGCTGGCGACGCGCGGTATACGCCTGGACGGAGGCACGGTGATTGCCGACACGCAAAACGGCGCAAGCCTGCGCTCGATCCTGACATTCGCCAGCACCTAGAGATGAGCCTGTTCTCCAACACCTCGGTCCTGCTCGGCAAAGAGCTGCGCACGGAATTTCGCTCGCGCGAGCTGCTGACTACCACGGTCGTTTTCATTCTGATGGTGGTGGTGCTGTTCAGCTTTACATTTGATCCCACCAGAGAAGAGTCGCGGCGTTACGGGCCCGGGCTGCTGTGGCTGGCATTTCTGTTCGCGGCGTCGCTGATGCTGCAGCCGGGTTTTCTACGCGAGCAGACGAACGACACGCTCAGCGCGTTGCGCCTTTCCGTCTCGGATCCGTTTGCGATTTTTCTGTCCAAGCTCTGCGCCAACACGCTTTTCCTGCTGATCACGGAACTGCTGCTCTTGCCGATATTCGGTGTGCTGTATAACGTTCCGCTACTTGCGGTCATACCGCAGCTTGCGTTGGTGCTGTTCCTGGGGAGTCTTGGGCTTTCGGTTACCGGCACGACGCTTTCGGCGATTTCGGCGCAGGCGCGCATGCGCGAGCTGCTGCTTCCGCTGCTCTTGCTTCCGCTGCTGACGCCGCTGCTCATAGCGAGCACAGAGGCGACGGCGGCGCTGTTTGCGGAGGAGCCAGTGCTGCGCTGGGATTGGCTGGCGTTCCTGATTGCGTTTGACGTCATTTTTTTGACGGCGGTATGGCTTTTCGGGGAATATCTTTTGGAAGAATGAGTTCGGGCGGGTTTGGCGGGCGTACCCCCCCTCATTTCGGAATCTGTGTGATAACAAAGGATTTGCAAGAGAGCGTTTGGAAACTGTATCAAAACAAAGCGCTTCTGGAATCGTATAGGTTGGGCAATGGACAGCGTCGAGAAAAATTATGACGAGTAAGATCCTTGGTGCGGCGGCGGTGGTCTTCCTGGTGAGTGCCTCGGCGTATGGCGCTTTCTTTGTGGCGCCGAATGAATTGACCATGGGCATCGTGCAGAGGATTTTTTATCTGCACGCGCCTTGCGGTATGACCGCGCTTGCCGCATTTATCGTGTGCTTTATCGGCAATTTGGGCTTTCTGTTCAAGCGAGACGCGAAATGGGACTGGCTGGGTGTGTCGGCCGCCGAAGTGGGGCTGGCGTTCTGCACCGTGGTACTCCTTACCGGTCCGATCTGGGCCAAGCCGGCGTGGGGCGTGTATTGGGCGTGGGACGCGCGCCTGACGTCGACGCTGGTGTTGTGGCTGCTGTACCTCTCGTATCTGATTTTGCGGACGATGGTGGAAGATCCCGACCGGCGAGCGCTGGTCAGCTCGTTTTACGGCGTGTTCATTTTCCTGGACGTGCCGCTGGTCTATGGATCGATTTGGTGGTGGCGCACTCAGCATCCGCAGCCCGTGGTGTTCACGAGCGGCGGGCTGAATCCGGAGATGCGCAAGATTTTCTATCTGTCCTGGCTGAGCTTAACGGCTTTGATGGCGTTGCTGATTCGTCAGCGCTACGAGCTGGAAGAGGTGCGAGCAGAGGCGCAAACGCTCGCGCGAGAAGCGGAGGCGGCGTGAAGAATCTCGGCAGCGTCATGGTGGCATACATGATCGGTTGGGGCGTGTTTTTTATTTATCTGGTGAGCGTGGCGCGCCGCACCGCCGATCTCCGCAAGGACGTGGAGCGCCTGAAGAAGTCACTCACGCGGGAGAAGTAGCTTGGCAGGGAAGAAACGCGTCGGAATTGTCTTGTTTCAGCTTGGCGGGCCGGATTCGCTGGAAGCGGTCGAGCCTTTTCTGCTGAACCTGTTTCTCGATCCGGACATCATTCTGCTAGGGCCGCTGGGAATGCTGCGGAAGCCCATCGCCACGATGATTTCCTCGCGGCGGTCGATTCCCGTCGCCGGTAAGTACGCGGAGATTGGCAGGCGCTCGCCGATTCGGTTGTTGACCGAGCGGCAGCGAGTGCGGCTGGTGGCGGCGCTGTCGCCCTACATCGAGACGGTGGCCGTTACGGCGATGCGATACTGGCATCCGATGAGCGCGGAGGCGGCCGATGCGTTGCGGAAGGCGGAGCCGCTCGACGACATTGTGCTGCTGCCGCTGTATCCGCATTTTTCCTACGCAACTACGCTGAGCAGCCTGAAGGAATGGCGGCGCGTCTACGGCCCGGCAGACGGGCGCGCGAAAGAGCACACCGTCGGGCAATTTTACGACCACCCGCTGTACATTCAGGCGGTGACGCAGCGGATTGGCTCGGTGCTGCGGCAATTTCCGGATAGTTCGCGCATCCACCTGGTGTTCAGCGCGCATGGGCTGCCGATGAGCTTGGTGGAGAAAGGCGACCCGTATCCCCGGCAAATCGAGACGACGGTGCGGCTGGTGTGCGAGGCCGGCGCGCAGCAGTATGCCGGTTGGCCGCGAACGCATCTGCTGTGCTATCAAAGCCGCGTTGGGCCTGCGAAGTGGCTCGAGCCGCCGCTGACCGGAACCATCGAACGCCTGGGACATGAGGGCGTCAAAGAAATGCTGGTAGTGCCTATTTCGTTCGTCACCGAGCACATCGAGACTTTGCACGAAATTAATATCGAAGCTCGCATCGAAGCCAAGAACGTGGGCATCGAAACTTTCAGGATGATGCCGGCCGTGGGAGATTCGCCGCTTTTCATCGGCGCGCTGAAAGATTTGGTGCTGCGCGCCGTAGGAATGGAAGCGGAGCAGGCGGCGCCGCAGCCCTCGTCGCTAGCGAGTTAGCGGCGGGAGATGCGTCTTTCTGGTCCGTGTCGATTCGCGAGCGAGAGAGAAGCGCTTGAGTTATAATCGCGGCTCTGGGATGCAAGGAATGACCACGACCTACAGTTCAAGTGTGCACCACTATGCCATATTTCTGTCGATTTGCACGTTTATCCTTCTGATTGCCGGAGCGCTGGTCACCTCCAACGAAGCGGCGCTTTCGGTTCCGGACTGGCCGCTCTCGTACGGCTCGTTGACGCCGCCCATGGTCGGCGGCATCCGCTACGAGCACACCCATCGCGTGATTGCGGCGCTGGTGGGGCTGTTGACCATTGGGCTCGCCGTGCTGCTGTGGCGCAAGGACCAGCGCAAGTGGGTCCGTTATTTGGGTCTGGCCGCCATCGGGGCGGTGATCGCGCAGGGCGTCCTTGGCGGGCTGACCGTGCTTCTGTATCTGCACTATGGCATGCCCGTAGCACACGCTTGCCTGGCACAGATTTTCTTCGGCACCGTAGTGAGCATTGCGGTGTTCACCAGTCGCTGGTGGACCTCCGACCTGCCACAGGTCGAAGATCATGGTTCGCCTTCGATACACACTCTGGCCACTCTTAATGCGGTAGTGATTTTTCTGCAGGTTGTGCTCGGTGCGGGCTTCCGGCATCGCGACATTCCTGTGTGGCCGCATGCGGCTGGTGCGCTGGTAGTGCTTGCGATGGTCACCTGGACCGCGGTCGCATTGCGCAAGCGCTTTGAGGGCTCGCGCGAAATGTCGAAAGCGCGGATCGCGCTGCACGCCATTTTCGGATTGCAGTTTCTGCTGGGTATTGGCGCGTGGTGGTCGCGTATAACCACGGCGGATGCACCGCAACCGATGCCGGCGATGGTGACGCTCACGGTGGTGCATACCGTTGTTGGCGCGCTGCTGTTTGCGCTGTCCGTTGTGGTCGTGCTGCTCTGCTATCGCCTGGTGCCGCGCAGAAGGGAAGTCGCGGCTTCGCTGCCGAGCCAGGTGGCGGTGCGATGAGCACGCTGCGCACCGCGGAGTTGACGCTGGCATCGCGCGCGGGCGCCTATGTCGCGCTGACCAAGCCGGATGTATCGTTTCTGGTGCTGATCACGACTGCCGCGGGCTACTACATGGGTGCGCGCGGCCCGGTTGCCTGGCTGCACCTGATTCACACCGTTTTTGGCACCATGCTCATCGCCGGGGGCACTGCGGCGCTCAATCATTATGTAGAGCGCGACTCGGATCGGCTCATGCGGCGTACGGCGTCGCGTCCGTTGCCGAGCGGCGTGCTGAAGCCGCGGCAGGCGTTGGCGTACGGAATTGCATTGTCAGTGGCTGGCGCGGTGTATCTGTATTTCGCGGCGGGAGCGCTTGCGGCCGGACTGGGCATAGCCACCTGCCTTAGTTATTTGCTGGCGTACACGCCGTTGAAGAAGCGCACCGTCTGGGCGACATTTATCGGCGCGTTTCCCGGAGCGGTTCCCCCGATGATTGGATGGGTGGCCGCAACGGGCAGGCTCGATCTTGGCGCTTGGCTGCTGTTCGCGATTCTTTTCTTCTGGCAGTTTCCGCACTTTCACGCGATTGCCTGGATGTATCGAGAAGACTATGCGCGGGCGGGCATTCTGATGCTTCCAGTGGTCGACCGCGAGGGGTCGCGCACATTTCGGCAAATTCTGGTGACGGCGGCGGTGCTGGTGGGCGTGAGCCTCTTGCCTGCGATTGCCGGGCTGGCCGGAATTGTTTACTTCTTCGGGGCGCTGGTGCTCAGCGTGGGCCTGCTGCAGGTTTGCCTGTGGGCAGCCAGTGAGAAGACAAATTTTCGAGCCAAGTGGCTGATGCATGCCACCGTCCTGCACATTCCGTTGTTGCTTGGCCTCATGGTCTACGACAAGATCCTTCGCTGATTTTCAGCCAAGAACAAACACCGTGATTTCTCGTGCGGCCACGCGACTTTTTTAGGCTAAGCCGCGCGAAAAGCCGCAGGGCTACGCGGACTCCGCCCTGCGCTACAGGTGGTCCCTCATCAGTTTTGGGCTTTGGCGCTGATTATGCGGTGGCGGCGACCGGCAAAGCGGAGATCACGGCGTCGGTGAACTCGTGCGTGGTTGCTCTGCCTCCGAGGTCTCTCGTGGCATGCTTGCCGTCGCGATAGACCTTTTCTAGCGCCGCTTCGATGCGCCGCGCGGCTGGGCGCTCGCCGAGATGATCGAGCATCATGATGCCGCTCATCAGCAGCGCGGTGGGATTTGCCAGGCCTTTGCCGGCGATGTCCGGCGCGGTGCCGTGCACGGCCTCGAACATGGCGGACTCATCGCCGAGGTTTCCGCTGGGGACGACGCCCAGTCCGCCGACCAAACCCGCGGCCAAGTCGCTCATCACGTCGCCGTACAGATTTGGCAGCAGGAGCATGTCGAACTGTTGCGGATTCAAGACCATCTGCATGCAGGCGTTGTCGACGATCAGCTCTTTGTACTCGATTTCCTTGTATCTCTCAGCCACGGCGCGCACCGAGCGGAGAAAAAGCCCGTCGCTCAGCTTCATGATGTTGGCTTTGTGGATGGCGTGAATCTTCTTGCGCCCGCTTTTCCTGGCGTACTCGAAGGCGAAGCGCGCGATGCGCGTGGAGGCGCGCTCGGTGATAATTTTCAGGCTTTCGACGACGCCGGGAACGACTTCGTGCTCCAGGCCGGAATAGAGGTCCTCGGTATTTTCGCGCACCAGAACGATGTCGACGTTCTCAAAGCGCGAATTCACGCCGGGTAAGTTCTTAACCGGGCGCAGGTTGGCGTAGAGGTCGAGCGCTTTGCGTAAGGCCACGTTCACGCTGGGCGCTCCACCGGCGATGGCAGTACCTGTCGGGCCCTTCAGCGCAACACGATTGCGGCGCACGGAATCGATGGCAGCTTGGTTGACGAGCTGGCCGGCTTCCGTGGCGCTATCGGTGCGGGCGGAAAGCTCTTCCCATTCGATTTGCACGCCCACTGCGTCGATGACGCGCTTGGTGGCTGCGGCAACTTCGGGGCCGATGCCTTCGCCGGGAATCAAGGTGACTTTGTGTCGCATGGCTGCATCGTATTGTATGCGATGGCCATATTCTTGTCGAAACGAGGCGACGGCGGGTTGCTCGAAAAGAACCGTCCCTTGTGCGCCAAAAATAAGGTTCTGTTATAATAGCTGTGTAGGATTGCTGGCGGCTTGGGCCGCTAGCGGAGGCGAAAGGAATCATGATTAGTTTGACGCCCGTTGCTAGTACCAAGGTGAAGGAAATCATGCAGATGCAGAGCCCGGTGCCCGTGGCGCTGCGCGTCGCGGTCGTTGGCGGCGGCTGTTCCGGTTTTCAATACCACATGGCGTTTGAAAATCAGACCAACGAAACCGACGAACTGTTGGATTTTAATGGACTGAAAGTGGCCGTCGACCAGATGAGCTCGATGTACCTCGAGGGCGTGGAGATCGACTACATCGAAACGCTTGAGGGCGCGGGATTCAAGTTCAACAACCCCAACGTGAAGAGCACCTGCGGCTGCGGGAGCTCGTTCAGCGTATAACTTTTTATCGCCGGAGGCAGTTGGCTCCGGTTGCGGATTTCCGGCTCCTGGACGCAACGTTCAGGAGCCTTTTTTATGCCAGCCAACGCATCAGAGTGGGACGCCAAGTATTGCGCCGTGGCGGCAGAACCTCCGGCCGAGCCCGCCGCTTTCGTTCGGGAACTGTTGCCGCTGCTGCCGCTTGGGCCCGCGTTGGACCTGGCTTGTGGTACGGGTCGTCACACGCTGCTACTTGCCGCGCGCCAGCAGCCGGTGACCGCGGTGGACTCTTCTGCCGTTGCGATGGAAATTCTGGAACGTTGCGCGCAGGCTTCTCATTGCGCGGTCACGCGCATCGAAGGTGCTGAAGACATTACGAATCGGCGGCGAGGGATCCTGCTTTGGCAAGCGGACCTCGAGGAAGTGAGCTTGCCGTCGCAAAGGTTTTCACTGGTCCTTTGCGTGAATTACTTGCAGCGCTCGCTTTTTCCGCAGATCGAGCGAACGTTGGTTCCCGGCGGCGTGCTGCTGTTTGAGACGTATACGGTCACTCAGCTTGAGTTTGCGGGCGGGCCGAGGAACCCAAATTATCTTCTGGAGTCAGGAGAGCTGAGGACTGCGTTTCCTGGGCTGCGCGGTTTGTTTTACCGGGAGTTGCGCGCTGGGAAGGGAATTGCGAGTTTAATTGCGCAGAAGCCGAGTTGAGTTGGAGGGCGGCGCTTTGTTTACCATGGGCATAGTGGCTCGCAGCAATAGTTGCAATTCGGGCGGGGCCAACGCCGTAAAAGCGGCGGCAAGACCGCCGCACTCCACATCGGTGCGATTGCAATCCAGATGACGCGACCTTATTCTAAAGTGCCAGCATGAAGATAGCGCTCGCGCAGTTCAATCCCACGATTGGCGATTTCGCGGGCAATTCCGCGCGCATTTTGAAGTTGGCGGAGCAAGCGCAAGCGCGCGGCGCCAACCTCGCCGTTTTTTCCGAACTTTGCCTCTGCGGATATTTGCCCCTCGATCTGTTGGAACGTCCTGCGTTTATCGATCGCAACCTGAAAGAGCTGAAAGCATTGGCAGGGAAGTTGCCGCTGCCCGCGATTGTCGGCTACGCCGGCAGGGTCAAGAATGGCTCCGGAAAGTCGATAGCAAACAAAGCGGCGCTGCTGTGCGGCGGTCGCATCGTTTTCGAGCAAAGCAAGATGCTGCTGCCGACTTACGACGTCTTCGACGAATCGCGCTATTTTCAGCCGGCCGAAAAACAGTCCACCTACGGTTTCGGCAAGGAACTATTGGGGATCACTATTTGCGAGGATGTCTGGAACGACAAGAATTTCTGGGCCAATCTGCGCTACGAACGCGACCCCGTGACGGAGCTAGTCGCGCAGGGAACCAGCCTGCTGCTGAATATCTCCGCGTCGCCGTACACCATCAACAAACGCACGCTGCGCATCGAGATGCTGCGCTCTATCGCGATGACGCACAAACGTCCGGTGATCTATGTGAACCAGGTCGGCGGCGACGACAGCTTGATTTTCGATGGCGCCAGCATGGCGGTGACTGCCGATGGCAAGGTGGCGGCGCAGGCGCTCGCGTTCGAGGAAGATTTGGTGCTGTTCGACACCGAAACCGGGGAAGGCGAATTTCATCCGCAGCCTCCGGAAGAGATTGAATATGCGTATCGCGCCCTGGTGGTGGGCACGCGCGATTACGTTTCCAAATGCGGATTCAAGAAAGTTTTGGTCGGCTTGAGCGGCGGCATCGATTCCGCGGTGGTGGCGGCGATTGCCGTGGACGCGCTGGGCGCCGACAACGTGCAAGGCGTTTCCATGCCGGGACCGTTTTCCAGCGAAGGCAGCAAGCAGGATGCAAAAACGCTGGCGCAAAACCTCGGCATAAACCTGATCACCATTCCGATCACCGGCGTGTTTGACGCGTACCGCGAAGCGCTGGCTCCGGCGTTCGGGACGCGCGCTCCGGATGTCGCCGAAGAAAACATCCAGGCGCGCATTCGCGGGAATTATTTGATGGCACTCTCCAACAAGTTTGGCTCGATGCTGCTCAGCACCGGAAACAAGTCGGAGCTGGCCGTGGGCTACTGCACGCTGTATGGAGATATGGCCGGCGGCCTGGCCGTCATTTCGGACGTGCCGAAGCTGATGGTGTACGAACTGGCCAACTGGATCAATCGCGAAAGGGAAGTCATCCCTGCTTCGACCATCAAAAAGCCGCCCTCGGCGGAGTTGCGTCCCGATCAAAAGGACGAAGACAGCTTGCCTCCGTATGACGTACTGGATCGTATCTTGAAGGCGTACATCGAGGACTTGCGCAGCCCGCAGGAGATTTCTGACAAGTACGGGTTCGAGCTGAAGCTGGTGCGCGACATTGCGTTGCTGGTCGACCGGAATGAATACAAGCGGAAACAGGCCGCGCCGGGACTGAAAATCACGTCGCGGGCATTCGGGTTTGGACGGCCGTTCCCTATCGCGCAGCGGTTTGTTCCATAAGCGAGACTCGCGGATCCAGGAGAGATCAAGTGAAAAGATTTAACACAGAGAGCGCAGAGGCAAGAACACAGAGGTCACGGAAAAGACTGCGGCTCTCTGCGATTGTGGCTGTGGTCGCGCTTGCGTGCTTGCCCGCGTTTGCGCAGGGACAAACGACGGCGGCATCGGCAGCATCCGCTGGCAAGACGGCTGCGAGCGGAGCGCCGCCGACTGCGCTGCAAAAGAGTGTGGAGGCTTATCTACGGCACCTATATGCTTTTGGACCTAACGTGCAGCTTACGGTCTCTGCGCCGAAAGACAGCGAGGTTCCGGGCTTGCTGGAGACCACCGTTGACTTAAAGGATGGCGAGAACTCGCAGTCGGCAAAGTTCTATATCAGCAAAGACGGGAAATACCTGGTTCGCGGCGAAATCTCCGACCTGACCAAAGATCCGCTGGCTGAAACCCGCGCACGAATCCAAATGAAGGATGCGCCCTCGCTAGGGGATCCGAAGGCTCCAGTAACGTTGGTGGAGTTCTCGGATTTCGAGTGCCCGGTTTGCCGAAGCTTACACGACGTATTACGGGGCATGCTGCCCAACTATCCGCAGGTTCGCGTGGTCTTTAAGGATTTTCCGCTCGAGTCGCTGCACCCGTGGGCTCGGACGGCTGCGCTGGCGGGGCGCTGCGCCTACCAGCAGGATCCAAAGGCTTTCTGGAAGGTCTACGACGCGATTTATGACCAGCAAGAGCTTATATCAGCCTCGAACGCCTGGTCGAAAGTGGCGGATTTCGCCTCAGAGTCTGGTCTGAATCCCGAGGTGTTCAAGGCTTGCATGGCCAGCCCGGAAGCCGCGGCCGCAGTCGATGCCAGCCGAGCCAATGGACAAGAACTCGAGGTCAACAGCACGCCGACTATTTTTGTGAATGGGCGACGGCTGGTGGGCGCGGATCCGCACACCCTGGAGCAGTACATCCAATACGAACTCGCCAAGGCGAGGGTGGCGAAAGATACTGACAAGAAGTGAACGGAGCCCGGGTTGCAGGTGCGCCTGCGACAGAGCTTGGAGAGGGCAGTGTGGCAACGCGGTAAGGACTGCGCACAACGCGCGTTTGCTTCGTGCAACCTGATAGCTGTCAATTACCTTCCGACCTTCCGCCGAGAGATACCTTTTTTGCATCACGACGACGCATAGTCCCTGCTCCTGGGGAAGAGAGTGCGTTAGAATCTTGAATCGATGACAACACTCTCGGTTCTAGTGCCGGTCTATAACGAGCAATTTCTGGTTCGCGCGAGCCTGGAGCGGCTTTTGAAGCTCGCCGATTCGCCTTTGCTGAGTCGCGTGAAAATTATCGTCGTCGATGACGGATCTACGGACCAAACGCACGCTGAACTGGAAGCGTTTCAGCAGGCACTACCTCAGCTCAGCAGCGGCAATTTAAGTTGGGTTTTCCTGACGCATGAAAAAAATCTCGGGAAGGCCGCCGCAATTCATACCGCCCTCGCTCACGCGGACACGGAATTGACGGTGATCCACGACGCGGACCTGGAATATCACCCGGAAGACCTTCTCAAGATGGTTCAGGTGTTCCTGGCAGAGGAAGCGGATGCCGTCTATGGGTCGCGTTTCCTCGCCGGTGAGTACCGCCGCGTGCTCTTTTTCCGGCATGAACTCGGCAATCGGTTGCTGACGCTCCTTTGTAACATCGTCTCCGACCTGAATCTCACGGACATGGAGACGTGTTACAAGATGGTGCGAACGACGCTCCTGAAGAGCATTCCCATCGATGCCCAGGGATTCGCCATCGAACCGGAAATTACCATCAAGCTAGGGAAGCGGAATGCGCGGATCTTTGAAGTCCCCATTCGCTATTCGGGGCGTACATACCAGGACGGCAAGAAGATCAATTGGAAGGACGGTCTGCGCGCGATTGCGGCCATCGCCCGCTTTGCAACCTCCGACCACATTTACACCAACGACGAATACGGCAGTCAAATCCTCGGCCGCCTGAACCGCGCACCGCGTTTCACAAAGTGGATGGCGGACGTGATCCGCCCTTACGTGGGCCGCAAAGTCCTCGAAATTGGGGCAGGAACCGGCAATTTGACGCTTCAGTTGGTTCCACGGGAGCTGTATTGGGCCAGCGACATCAATCCTCTGTATCTTATGTACTTGCAGCGTCTCGGCCAGAATCGGCCGTATCTCCGCGTCGGCTATACCGATGGGCAAAAGGGCGACTCCTACCCACAGGAGCAGAAATTTGACACGGTGATTTGCTTGAACGTCATCGAGCACCTGGCGGATGATTTCGGAGCAATGCGAAATATCCGCGAAGTTCTGGAAGAAGGGGGGCGGGCCATCATTCTGGTTCCGGCCGGACCTGGGCTGTACGGCACGCTCGATACCGTTCTAGGCCATGAGCGGCGCTACACGCGAGAGAAACTGGTGGAACTGGTCGAGAAAAGCGGCTTTGAACTCGAAAACCTCCTGAGTTTCAATCGCACCGGAGTTACCGCGTGGTGGCTGAATGGCCGGGTGCTCAAGAGAAAGACCTTCGGTCTGTGGCAAATCAAGATGCTGAACCTGCTGACGCCAATTTTCCGCCGGGTCGATCGCTGGTTGCCGCTCCCGCCTTTGTCGCTAATAGCCCTTGCACGGAAGCCAGTTCCTAAAGCGGCTATGCCATCAGTTGACGGCGCACCCGAACCAGTGAGTCAGACGGCTCCGCGATAAGGGTTCATTTACCAAATTGGATCAGCGTCGCGTGTCCGCTCCGAGCCTTCTCGTGCTCGCTACGCAACTCCAGCCCGCAAGAAAATGGCGCAAGGGGAGAGCGCTCTGAATTGTCAACCCCTAAGGCGGGGCCAGACTGTGGAGGGCGAATTCAGACACGCTTCCTAGTTAACATAATATAACTTATACGACGCGATGTCAATAGCTTTCTTTGCGTTATCCACAGCTTTTCGCTGGGCACTCCTCCGTTGGGCTTGCCCTCTGCAGGTGGCTCGCATGGTTGCGCTTGGCAAGGAGTGTGCGGAGTTCGCTATTCGCCATTCCATTGTATTGGCTCGTTCTTTGGATGGTTTAGGGTTGTTGAGGACTGGCAGGAGCCTGGCGCGGGGGGTGCGCCAGGCTCCTGCCAGTGTTGGGGAGATTGCTTCGCTGGGCTCGCACCTAAAACCAGCAGGGCGAATCCGACCTCTGGGTGGCCGCGGAAACGAAGCTTGAGCGACATTTCTCGGCTCGCATGTATCCCGCCGCTAAATTTGTCGGTGCAGCATCGGTTCAGGTCAGAGCTGCTATCCGTTCAAGGGTCACCCACTCAGCGATGGGCTCTTGCGGCGATGGCACCGCCGGCGGCGCCGATGGCTAGCCATTTGGCGTTGCGGGCGACGCGGCGGAGGAAACTTCCTCCTTTGGCGGCGCGGACGGCTTCGTCGCGCTCGCGGGTCAGGACGGCGGTCTTGGCACGCTCGTCGGTCAGGTCGGCTTGGGCGGCGGCCAGTTTGGCTTGGCAGGCTTTGCAGTCGAGGGCGAAGTCGTACAGCGGCTTGAGATCTTCGGCTGGGAGGATGGCTGGGGGCGCCGCGGCGTTGTTCGCCGGATTGGCGCGTGGCTGCGTCGGCTCTAAGCCCTCAGGCCCACAAGCCAGCCCGGTCGCGGACCTGGATGAACCTGAGCTGCAATCGGGCTTTTGCGCCTTGCTGGTGGGATTTGCGGCTTCGAGCGTTATCGGCACAGGCAGTGGAATTTGCTGCGGGAGTGCGCGGATGATTTGGGCCGGAGTTGTCACGCTGTGCTTCTCTACTGCAAGCGCGGCGAGTGTTTGCGCGAGTTGCGCGTCGCGCTCGTGCTGGCGCGCGTCGGCCTGCGCAAGCGCCTGCTTTGCGACGGCGAGATCAGCGGCAAGTTTCGCGCGATCGCGGCGGTCGGCGCGCCATGCGGCGAGGACAATCGCGACTAGCGCTACGGTGAGCAGAACTTCTATGAGACGAAGCCAGAGTTGTTTGGGCATCGAGCGTTCTCAGTTGGGCGATGACTGAAACCTTTGGAGTGCGCGAGTCTTGCTCGCGCTTTTACGGTGATAACAGCGCTGAAACCAACGACGCGGTCCGCCTGCGACCATCGGTTGGCTACTGCTTGTGGCTCAGTAGTGAAAGCGGCGGCAAGACCGCCGCACTCCACAAACTGCTGTCACTGATAATGTTGCTTGCGGGCCAGGACTTGGGCCGGGTAGGCGGGGTTGGCGCCGCCGTTCCAGGCGAGCAACGCGCGCGTGGTGTCGCCGGCCATGGCATCGAATCTTTTGCGCAGGACTTTGCAGCCGACGGCGAGGCCTTGCTCGGGATCGCACAGTGCGGAGAGAAACAGGGCATCGAAGCCGGTTTCTCGCGCGACTTGCCCCATCACTTGCATTAAGCCCCAGGAAAACCCGCGGGCGTACGCTTCCGACGCGCTGACCTTGTTATTCGTATATAAGGACGCGACGTATTTAGCGAAGAAGAGCGGCTCGTAGCGGATCGCCCACGGATTCCAGGCGGATTCTTGTTCGACTACGGCGCAGACCAGCGCGGCGTCGAGCGAGTGCGCGGCCGCGGCGCGGCGCGCGAGCGTAATGAGTTGGGCGGGGAAAGCCATGCTTTGTTCGCAATCACAACCAGAGATGTCTTCAAGGAGCCCTCAACAGCTGTAATAGACTGGCAGTGTGACCATGAAGCGTCCCACCAAAGGGTTAGCCGTGCTCGCTGGCGTTGTTGCCTTGCTCTGTTTTGCGGACGAGTACCCGGCGCTCCGCTTTCGCGGCGATGGCCACTTCTCAGGCGGCCCTGTTTTTGGCTATTGGATACGATTGCGACCAATTCCCTTCTATCAAGCCGGGGAGCACGTGTTTCATTTTCGCGGCATGCCTAACGAGGAAATGTCGCTTCAGCTCTATGCGGAAGGAAAATCGGACGACAACCGCAAAGAGTTGACAAACCTGAACACCAATATTGAGGCGACTCTGGTCGATCAAAATCGTCGCGTCATCTGCCAAGCTTCTGGGGTAGTTCCCACGGAAAGCGACCCCTGTGACTGCAAGGATGACTGCAAGGTTTGGACGGATGCAGAGATCGAGACCCGACGACAGAAGGAATGGGTCCTCATGTCGGGCGGGGACGCCGCCTATTGGCACGAGAACTGTCTGAGGGTGCGTCTTAAACCGACTGATTCGTATACGCTGACACTGCGCATTCGCAGTCTGGATCCGAGAACCCCCGAGATCAATCTCATTCCTACATTTGAAGGTGGCCAGCCTGATATACCCTAAACCGCTAGGAGCGGTTGCGGTGACTTAGGTCGACGAACTGGACTAGGGGCGTTTCGTCGAGGTCAATTCCCTGCTGCGCAGCGATCTTTTGCAGCGCGTTGTAAATGTGCGGCAGATGATTCGTGGCGATGTCGCGCACGAAGGCGCGCGTGATTTCGTCATTGCGCATGCGACGATGCAGCCAGCGCAGGAAGACGACGCACTGCACTACGACGGGAACCAGTGTTGTGAGCCAGACCGTTGCGCTTGCTGAGCTAAAGCTGTGGACCGACATGCAAAACATCCTTTGCGTGACGCTGGGTTGAGCAGAAGTTTTTGGAGTGCGGCGGACTTGCCGCCGCTTTTGCGATCGAGCCCAAGCTGCGAACTTGCTCGTAGCGCACCGCTGCGTGAATTGGCTACATCTCAAAAGCGGTAGCAGGCTACCGCACTCCACATGAGCCGAGCGCTCGCTCAGCTACACGCCTTGCTTGTCGGGTACGCCTGTGTGAATCGGGTACGCCCCAAAAGCGGTAGCAAGCTACCGCACTCCAAATTAGAGGAAGAGGCCGGGGATGCCGCCTAGCGTGCCGCCGAGCGAGGAGCCTAGCGAGCTGAAGAAGCCGCTGGGGCGCGAGGCGTTGGCGCGGGTGTTGAGCAACTCGGCGGGAATGCCGAGGGTGCGGCCGAGGAGATTGGTGTCCACGCCGAAGAGGCCAGAGAGGCCTTGCAACGCGGCCATTTGACGCTGGAAGGCGGTGTTGCTGAAGGCGAGCTGATTCTGCTGCACCTGATTCCCTGCCGCAATTCCCTTCTGGCGCGCGAGCTCGTCGGTGAGATCGGCGAAGCCGGCGGCGTTGCGCGTGCGCGCGGCGCGATTCGCGGCGGACTGCTGCAGCG
>WNFR01003675.1_pt1 | contig 17045 bp, 14 predicted proteins | sample 5400221 | NCBI WGS metagenome assembly WNFR01 (sample SAMN13153357, study PRJNA577476) | soil metagenome | isolation source: 40 cm soil under Madrone tree | place: USA:California | collected 2016-06-14
GGTTCCGGCTACCTGTGGCGACGCCATAGAAGTGCCGTTGATGAAACCGTAGTTGCTCGACCGCAGCGTTGAGATGATGTTGACTCCCGGAGCGCTCAGATGAACCGTCGTTACACCATAGTTAGAGAAGCTAGCCAAGTTGTCGTTCTGATCTGTCGCCGCAACGCAGATCATGTTCGGCCTGTTGTACGAACAGGGATAGCGAGGTGTCGTGTCATTGTTCTGAGAGGTGTTTCCGGCTGCCGTCACAAAGAGAATGTTATTGGCACCCAATAAGTCAATTTCATCCGAGAGCGCCTGGGAAAATCCTGTGCCGGGCCAGGTCGCCGAGTCGTTGATCACCCTGACGTTCACGCCGGCCTGCTTCGCGCGAATAATCCAATCCATCCCTGTAATCAAGTCGCTTGTGGCTCCCTGCACGCCGTTTGAGTCAATCCATTTCACAGCCATGATGCTGGTAGTCCAATTGACTCCTGAGACGCCAGCAACATTATTGGTAACCGCGCCCAATATTCCGCCGACATGTGAGCCGTGCCCGTTGTAGGCAAGATCTTCGTCCATGGGATCGCACGTGTTCGTCAGGACGTCATAGCCGTGGGTGCCCGCAGGACAGCCGTTGATCCCGCCAGGACTGTTCCAGATATTCGTCAGCAGGTCTGGGTGGGAATACTGGATTCCGGTATCGAGGGTAGCCACCACAACCGAATTTGTGCCGGTGCTGATACCCCAGGCCGCTGCCGTCCGCTCGTCTGCCCCTGGAGTACCACTGGACCCATTCACGGTTTGGCCCGTGTTTTGTGCAGCCCACTGGATCCCGATGTAGGTATCATTCGGCAGCGTAGCGGCATCGAGCTCCTGCAGGTAATCCGGTTCGGCGTATTGGATTTCGTGACGCGCCTTGAGCAGCTGAATCGCGGCCAAAACATGCCCTGGGTCCACTTTCACCAGATGAACGCTGACACCGATGAACGCTGACACCGAGTGTCTTTATCTCGCTGGCACCGATGGCCGTGAGAATCGCGTTCTGCGTGGCCTCGGGAATATTTCGAGGGAGGCCCCGGCCAGCCAGGTCAAGATAGCGGCTGAAACTGCTGCAACGCAGGCTGCTCGAGCGAGGTATCTCGCGAAACGTCGGTGCACTCTGCGCTCTCTAGACATTTGCATTAACGGGCTCATCTTTCGGTTTCTTGGTGTTGCCCGCTCCGAAAACGTACTCTAGATAGCAAGCTTTACAAAATTACCTTCGTTGCTGTTATTGGCTCCTTGTGTTCGATGGGCCTGATAGCTTTACAAAATTACCTTCGTTGCTGTTATTGGCTCCTTGTGTTCGATGGGCCTGATGCTGCTGGCTCATAGTGTAGAGCACAAGACCGACTCTGCTAGAAACTCCGGTTTTGTCGAAGATTCGAAACAGGTAGTTTTTGACTGTGTGTTCACTTAAACTCAGCTTGACCGCAATTTCGCGATTACTGAGGCTTTCTGTTACCAATTGAGCCACTTCAGATTCCCGAGACGTCAGTATTGATTTGCCCTGACCGTCGACCAAGTGCAACGTTTGACGACTCGTCAGAGCCTCTAAAAGATAATTCATTCCCGTAGTATTCACCCAGACCTGCCCTTGAAGGACCGTTCTTAGGCACTTGGGGAACATTTCGTAGGGCTGCTCTCGAAGGAAAACGCCCCGCGCTCCCCTCCGGAAAGCTTCGACGACCAATTCGCGCTCGGAGCGATCAAGCAATATGACGGTCCGGGTGCGCCAATTTCTGGCACGAACCTGAGCGATGACTTCTAATCCGGTACCAGGACCGTCGTGCAAATCGGCGCTGACGACAGCAACTCCAGGTTCAAACTGATGAAGGAGACACAACGCATCTCTTGAGTTGGAAGCCGTGCCGACGATCTCGAACTCGTGCTCTGCCCTCAGCGCGCGTGCTAACAACTCACATTGCATACTGCTGCGCTCAGCGACAATAATGCGCTCTGGAACACCGGCATGCTGGGCAATGCGTGCCACGATGTGTAACTTTCTGCGGACCGTGGGCGGGACGTGTGGCTAAATGGAGCAATTTACTTGCCATGTCAAGAGAAATGCTGTGGAGTTCTGCGAAAAACGTGATACTGCACCGCTTTTCACACTTAGCGACCACGCAACGCGTAGTTCCTCTTTCAACTCAAGTGTCGAACACCAGGCGCAGGCAGTGTCCCGGAATCTGTGGAATAGTGAATAGCACATTTTGCCTGTGAAGTCATGAAATTCTTTTTTTGAGCAGCAGCTTTTTCTCTCCCTCCGATGTCGCGGTAGCCGTTGATGCGGTGCAGCTTCACCTGTCCGCTGATCCAGAGACCAAAGAACACCCCCAGCACCGCGCCCTCGTTAGGCAACGCCGCCTGCGTCTTCACTCTCCGCCGAAACTCCAGTTGCATCCGCTCGACGGCGTTCGCACCAGTCGCGACACCGCGCTCTTACTCAACGCCGCGCCCGCCGCGCTCGCGGCACCTCCAGTTGAACGGTGCCCGTGCGCAGGGTCAGCTTCCGTTGCTCCCATCCATGCCGGTAGCCAGCTCGCTCCGCCACGCGCTGGCTGCCCCCCGCCCAGCGCTGCTTCCACGTTCTTCTGCAAAACCATCTCGAGGAGAATGCGCCTCTACTCTTCTGCTGGAATCGAGACAGAACCCAGGCGCCTCGGGTAGCCGTACTAAACCTGATCTCCTTGAGCAGTGGTCCACACAGCTGGAGCCTAAAGGATGTACGTCGTTAGAGAAGAAAGTCACCATAACTAACGACTCCTGGCTTAGAAGGAAGTTTGTCCGACACTCCTCCATTCGCGGGTCTCTCCTGCGGTGGGAACTTTCGCTCTCTTGCAATGTTGCAACATGAGGTGCAGTCTGCACTCAATGCAATGATTCAAAGCCCGGGGCGAGTAGAGCGCAGCGGTGAACACCTTAGTGCAACTCAGAGAGGCAGTTCGCTACCCCGTGAGGGCCAGTGTCCTTTTCTCCTGGGACGAGGCACGGGGGATTCATTTGGAGGGTACGGGCGTGACGCGCGATATGGGCATAAAAGGTGTCTTCGTCTACTCAATGGTCTTACCCCCTAAAAACGCTTCGGTAGACATGGAAGTTGCCTTCCCACCGTTGCGCGAAAACGCACCACCCGTGCGGATCCATGTTCGAGGACGGATTGTGCGTACAGAGAGTAACAGGGTGGATCCCGTCCATGCTGGGTTTGCGATCACTAGCGAGAGCACGATTTTACGCAGCGGCGAACATGACGATAGTGAGGAAGGCAAACGCTGCGACCGCTGCTAGAGCCTTCCCTGGGGGGCTGCGGGATTTGCAAAACGAATGATGCTCGGTTTGACGGCCGCGCTCAAGAGTCCAACGGTTTAGGAAACAGTTTGCGGTAGACGGGTAAGCTCAGAACGCAGATCACCTGGCGATGCGGTTTGGGAACATCGTTTGGGGGTGAAAGGGCGTTAGCTTGCGCGAACAGATTTGGGGCTCCATGCTTTCGCCATCTTCAATTCTTTGCGAACATGCAAGAGTGGTTCGGTATTTCCCTTGGTTCGCTGTTCGGGTCAAATCAAACTTCGAAAAAAGTGTAGCGACGAGCTTCCTCAACAAAGGGCTCGACGTATTCTTGCCGGCATATAAGAGTCGACGCCGTTGGTCGGATCGCTACAAGACAGTTGATTGTCCGCTATTTCCTGGCTATGTGTTTTGTCGAGTCGATCTCAATCATCGGCTGTCGGTTATGACCACACCCGGATTTCTCTACATCGTTGGCGCCGGGCAAACGCCCACGGCAGTAGATGAAGTCGAAATAGCAAGGCTGCAAGCGGTCGTCCGCTCAGGATTACCTTCCCAGCCGTGTCGGGCCCTCGTTGGCCAAACGGTTCTGCTCAACAGCGGCCCGCTCAGCGGCTTGGAAGGGATCCTACTCCGGGTTGGTAAGGAGCATCGGGTTTACGTGGGAGTGACCCTTCTGAGGCGAGGAGTGTCGGTAGAGGTAGATTCTGAGTGGATCCTGCCCATCGGCCCGCCGCAGGCTGCGGATTCGAATCCTGAACCGCTCTTTAGTGTTGTGAAGAGTGCTACGGCGCAACATCAAAGGCCAATTGTCAATTAGATCGGCCGGGGCAAAGAACATGCACAACATTGATTCAAAACTACGCCGTCTGTTCCTCTTCACGGCGATGGCGAGCGCGTGGTTTGCACGCTCTCCGGTCGCGGTGCTGGGCCAGGAGTCCCAATCCTCCCCCCGTGCTCCTTCGAGCTACGCTTTGGGGCCGGGTGATCAACTGATGTTCTCAGGGGTGGCTACCGACGAAATCGCCAACAAGCCATTCCGAGTCGATGCCGACGGTGAGGTCAACCTGCCAATGGTTGGGCGTTTGGCCGCGGCAGGGCTAACCTTGCGGCAATTTGAAGAGGCTCTGAACAAACGGCTTAGTATTTATATTCGTGAGCCGCAGGTGGTAGTAACGATTGCCGAGTTTCGCAGTCAACCGGTCTCAGTGGTCGGCGCCGTCAAATCTCCCGGAACGCATCAACTCGAGGGTAAAAAAAATCTCATGGAAATCATTGCTTTGGCCGGGGGCTTCCGTGAGGATGCCGGGAATGTCATTGAGATTACCAGGGAATCGGAATGGGGTGCCATCCCGCTCCCGGGCGCAACAACTGATCCTTCCAAGGAATTCAGCCTGGCGGAAGTGAAGATAAGGCAAATTCTCGAAGGGAAAAACCCCACCGCCAATATTTCAATCATGCCGCACGACGTCATTAGTGTGCCTAAGGCAGAACTAGTCTATGTGATTGGAGGAGTCAATAAAGCAGGAGGATTCGTGCTCTCGGAGAGAGAGAACATGTCCGTGCTGCAAGCCCTGTCTCTTGCCGAAGGCTTGGAACGTACCAGCGACTCGCATCACGCAAAGGTTCTGCGCTTGCAATCGGGTCAAGAGGAACGAATTGAAATTTCCGTGGACGTGAAGAAGATCTTGGACGGCACGTCCAAAGACGTACCGCTTCGAGGCGGAGATATCTTGTTTGTGCCGGACAGCACGGTCAAGAGAGTCGGGTTGCGGACTGTAGAAGCGATGGTTCAAACTGCCACCGGCATCGTGATCTGGAGGCGCTAAAAAATAGCACAAGCTCAAATGGGCGAACAAGAAAGAGAATACCTACATGGCCAGGGGCGCCTTCCAGCTTGGCACCCGCGTAGCAGCGCGGACTCTGGATGTTCCTCACTCTCTGACTGGATACGGGGTACGCAAAACGAATTGCCGGCAGCTCAGGACTTGCTGGATTACTGGCGTATTCTCCGGTTGAAGAAATTCTTCATCTTGCGATTTGCCCTGTTAGGGCTCCTGCTGGCCCTATCGTTCAGCTTTTTTCAGAGACCGGTGTACCGAGCACACTCCTCGATCGCGATCCAGGACCTGAACGAAAATTTTCTCAACTTGAAAGAGGATCCTACCGCGATCAATCCGGCCGGACCGGCTACTAAATCCTACTTCCAGATGCAGGTTCAGATTCTGCAGAGTGAATCGCTGTTACAACGCGTGATTGAGAAGCCGGAAATAGCGCGGGCTCTTGCGCAAGAGGAAATGCGGGGTCGAAGATTAGACTGGCGAAAATATCTCGGCCTTCCTCGATCAGCGTCATCTGATCCACGACCTTCCGTTGAGAACATTGCTTCTCGTCTTTCAGTGCGTTCCGCCGGCGAGGCCCGTTCGGTCCAAGTGTTCTTCGAAAGCGGCGACCCCCAACTCTCCGCTCAGTTGGTCAATACCCTTGTGGATGAATTCGCCGAGCAGAGCCATCAAATGCGGTGGGAGTCCACCCAGCGAACCGCAGATTGGCTGGCCGCACATTTAAACGAGATGAAGACAAGTCTGGAAAAAAACGAGGCCCAGCTTCAAGCCTACGCTCGCACTTCTGGTCTCTTGTTCTCTGAAAGGGGGAATGTTGCCGACGAGAAGTTACGACAGTTACAGGAAGAGTACTCCAAGGCTCAAGCTGACCGTACAGAGAAGCAGGCAAAACACGAAACAGCAATGATCAAGCCCTTGGAATCGGTCCCCGAAGCTTTGGATGACGCGACCGTCCGCGACCTGGGTCTAAGACTTGCCGCATTGCGGCAGGAAAAGGCTCAGCTCACATCGTCCTTGACGCCGGAGCATTACAAAGTCCGCCAGGTCCAAGCCCAGATCGATGAGTTGACCGCTGCGTTGGAGACTCAACGCAAAAACATCGTACGGCGCGCAGCCAATGAATACCATAGCGCTCGCAGGCACGAAGAACTGCTAGCCAGGGCATACGTGCAGCAGGCGAAGACCGTCTCCGACCAAGCACAAAAGACTATTCATTATGACACTCTCAAGCACGAGGTCGATTCATCGCGCCAGCTCTACGACGCCTTGATGCAAAGAGTGAAACAGGCAGGGTTGGCCTCCGCAATGCGCGCCAGTAACATTCTGGTTGTGGACAAAGCAAAACCTCCCCTACTGCCTTATCGTCCGAACTATCCATTAAATTCCGTTCTTGGGCTTTTCGCTGGAACGTTTTTCGGGGCGGGATTTGGCGTTTTGCGTGAGCGTCTTAACCGCTGCATTGTTGGGCCTGGAGTAGCGCCCGCTCATTTAAACCTACCTGAACTGGGTGCGATTCCCATGGTCACAGCCTCTCGTATTCACAGACTTTTCCCCGCACAAGACAAGTCCGGGAGCACCGTCCAAGTCTGGTTACGAGACTCAGAAAGCGAGAGCAAGATAGTCAGAGTGAGGCTCACTGAAGGAACAGCAGACAGCCCCGAGTTACACATGATGGCTGAAGCGTTCTGCGCGACACTAACTTCCATTTTATTGCCAGTTCTCGAAAATACTTCACCAGGAGTCATTGTGCTTACCAGTCCAGGCCCTGGCGCCGGAAAAACCACGGTCACGTGCAATCTCGGTGTCGCCATGGCCCAAACAGGGCGGCGAGTGTTACTTGTAGACGCCGACCTGCGCGGTCCGACTCTTCATCGTGTCTTAAAGCTTTCGAACAGTTGGGGACTGTGCGATGTGTTGTGCTCGGATAATCCGATCAACAACATCGGCACGTCGCAACTTGTTCGCCACACTGACATCCAAGGGCTCGATCTGCTCCCTGCCGGCACCTCACGGGAAAGTCCATCACACTTGCTCTATTCCCCGCGAGTCGTTGAGTTATTTCGGCGATTGATGCAGGAATACGATCTTGTGTTGATCGATAGCCCTCCGATGATGCATCTCGCGGACGCCCGTGCGCTTGGGCGCGTAGCAAATGGAGTTGTACTGGTCCTCCGATCGGGGCAAACCACTGTCGCTCAAGCTCAGCTTGCGGTGCGGCGGTTTGTAGAAGATGGGACTCACGTAATTGGCACGATTCTGAACGGCTGGGATCCCAAGGCAGCGAGTGGGACTGACTACGGGGACAGCTACAATCAGTACACCAAGGAATATCGTTCTTCAGCTAATTCGCATACCAATGGTCGAAAGCCATCCCGACCGGAAGGTTCGTTTCAGTCGTCCAGTTAGCCGTCCTCAATCCACAGTTAATTTGAGGTAGAGCATGCAATCAACCGATACTCGAGTCTTGTCAAGCGTACCTGCGCTATACGGGGGGCGTCCGCTCTTCGAGGAGCGCTTCCGCTTCTGCCGGCCCCTGCTGCCCTCGCTGCGTAATGCGGTTAGGTATTACAAGAAAGCATTTGAGACGGGCTCGATCACTAATGCCACCACAGTCGAGCACCTCGAGGCTGCGGTGGCCGAGCGACTACAGGTGAAATACTGCGTCGCTGTGTCTAGTTGCACAAGCGGATTGATGATGGTGCTGCGCGCTCTGGGGCTTACGGGCCAGGTAATTGTCCCCAGCTTCACTTTCTTTGCTACCGCTCACGCTATTCTCTGGAATGGTTTGCGGCCGGTGTTTGCCGACTGTGACGAGGATACGTGGAATGTAAGTCCTTTCGATGTTGAGCAGAAGATCTCCGAGCGTACCTCCGCCATACTGGCGGTTCATCTCTATGGAAATCCTTGTGACGTCGAGGCGCTCGCGAGATTAGCTTCCCACAAACACCTGAAGCTCATTTTTGACGCTGCTCATGGCTTTGGCAGCCAGTATCGGGGCCACCCAGTGGGGCAGTTCGGCGATGCGGAAGTCTTCTCTTTATCTCCGACGAAGCTGCTGGTGGCGGGTGAGGGTGGCCTGGTCACGACGAACGATGCGACGCTAGCTCGGGCAATTCGGGGCATGCGGAACTACGGCGACGTGGGTGTCTACGATCCCCAGTGGCTCGGAATGAACGCGCGAATGCCGGAGTTCAACGCCGCCCTTGCGCTAGCCGGATTGCCCCTTGTGGAAGCAAAAATCGCTCGGCGTAATTGGATCGCAAGCAAATATACGAGCCTTCTTTCACAGCTGCCGGGGCTACGCTTCCAAAAAGTCCTTTCTGAAAACGTAAGTACCCATAAGGATTATTCGATCCATATCACCTCGGAAACGTTTGGCATGTGCCGAGACACCTTGGCTGAGGCCCTGTCAGCGGAGGGAATCGAAACAAAAAAGTACTTCTATCCGCCCGTGCATAAGCAGAAGTTATACGCCCCTTTCCACGGGCCAGAGCAAACGGGCCTAGATCGCACCAACTTCATCACAGATGGCATCTTGAGCCTGCCCATGTACGAATCACTGCCGGAGCCCACAGTGGAAGGCATCGCCTATGCCATCCAACGTCTTTGGCAGTTCAGGGCAGCGGAAAAACAAGGTACCGCGAAGGAAAACTCACATTATGTGGCGGCCCGGTCGTAACTTAACGCTCTCGCAAGCGCTTCCCCGTATGTTGGCTGACTTCATAAATGTGCACATTTGTATGATTGGAGCACTTGCAGCGCCTGTTCTCTATCTCGCGCTGGAAGGCCAGCACCAGGTGGCCACAATCCGGCTGGCCGAGGCGATGGCGTACTACTCTTATTCATTCATGCTGCTATCCGTCTGCTTTCCACTCGTTTTCTTCATGAATGGTTTCTACACCCGCTCCAGGGGATACGTTGGAAAGTATAAGAAGCTGGTGATCTTACGAGGGACCGGTATCAGTATATTGGTATTTCTGGCCGCCAATTTTGTGTTCCTGCGGCGATCGCTGGTACCGCGCAGTGTCCTTCTTGTGTTCTGCGGTCTGGCTATGTTGTCGTTGACTCTCTCTCGCCTTATTAAGGCGGAGTTGTTGGACCGGTTCGAAATCAAGCCAAGAAATGGGAAGAGAGATGCACCGATAGCGGACATGGTCCTCGTCCTCGGTGGAGCTGGCTATATCGGTTCAATTCTGGTCCGAGAACTGCTGGCTGTCGGCAAGAAAGTCCGCGTGTTGGATAGCCTGGTATATGGCGACGGTGCTATCCGGGACATCCTTGGTCATCCCAATTTTGAATTGAAAATCGGGGATTGCCGAAAAATCCAGGACGTGGTTGGCGCAGTAAAGGGTGCCCAATCAGTTGTCCACCTCGCAGCCATCGTAGGAGATCCTGCGTGCGAAGTTGACCGGGAAACCAGCCTGCAAATCAATTATGCCGCCACCCGGATGTTGGTAGAGGTTGTAAGAGGAAATGGCATCCAGCGCTTTGTGTTCGCGTCGAGTTGCAGCGTATACGGAGCCACGGAGCTGTTGATGGATGAGCACTCCACCGTGAAGGCGGTTTCGCTTTACGGACAGACCAAGATTGATTCGGAAGAAGCGCTTTTGGAGGCGCACTCGGGTAACTTTTTTCCAGTAATTCTCCGTCTGGCAACGGTCTTTGGCCTCTCTTATCGCCCTCGCTTCGACCTCGTAGTCAATCTGCTCACCGCGAAGGCTTATAAGGAGGGGGTGATTACCGTCTTCAACGGCACACAATGGCGGCCGTTTATCCATGTACGCGATGTAGCGGCCGGGATCATGCAGGTTCTCGAGGCGCCTTTTTCACTCGTGCGTGGAGAAATCTTTAACTTGGGCGATAGTAGCATGAACTATCGACTCTCCGAGGTCGCGGAGAAGATTCGGGCGGTATTTCCGAACACCAAGGTTCAGAACGTGGAGAACTCAGATCGCCGCAACTACCGCGTTTCGTTCGACAAAATCCGCCGCCAGTTGGGCTTTCAATGCTCGCTCGGTTTGCAGAACGGCATCGAGGAACTTCGGCGAGCCTTCGAAGAAAAGCAGATCTTGGATTATCGAGATCCGTTGTACTACAACCAAGAGTTCCTAAAACTGCTAGGAAGCCCGTCCTGCAAAAATGAGCTCGACCAGCATGTGATGGCTGCCTTCGCCCAGCCACCAGCTTCGCGCGCCAATCCTTCGCGTTTAATCGTCCAGGCGGCAGCGTCTGCTCGATAAGTCTTCGAGTACGAGAGCTCCGCAAATCAGGATGCAACGGTAACAAAACAAATGTGCGGCTTTGCAGGCTTCATCGATTTTGGACGAGGGACCGGCGAGCAGGCCCTTCGGGTTACCGTAGCTCGCATGGCTAATACACTCCGCCATCGCGGTCCTGACGACGCAGGAGTCTGGGTGGACGCAGCAGCCGGTGTCGCTTTGGGTCATCGGAGATTGTCAATTCTCGACCTCTCGCCCGCCGGTCACCAGCCGATGGTGTCGCCGAGTGGGCGCTATGTGATCGTCTTCAACGGAGAAATTTACAATTGTCAACAATTGCGGCGCGAACTGGATCAAGTCACCATCGGCGGCCTCTCGTTTCGCGGCCATTCCGATACAGAAGTGATGCTGAAGGCCTTCGAGCACTGGGGCGTACAACGCGCCATTTGCCGGATGAACGGAATGTTTGCCTTCGCTCTTTGGGATCAAAACGAGCGCATTCTTTACTTAGGGCGCGACCGGCTCGGTGAGAAGCCCTTGTACTATGGCTGGATTGGCAAGACTTTTTTATTCGGGTCTGAACTGAAAGCTCTACGATGCCATCCCGACTTCACCGCTGGAATCAATCGGCACGCCCTTGCACTCTATATGCGTCACAACTGCGTTCCTGCACCTTACTCAATCTACCAGGGTATCTTCAAAGTGCTGCCTGCCACGATTCTTGCAGTGTCCGCTGAAACGCCTGGAGCAGCAGCCTCCATACCTTACTGGTCTCTCAAGGAGGTCATCGAGAGAGGGCGTGCCGATCCCTTCTTAGGATCGGAACAGGAGGCCGTCGGAGAATTGGAGCGCCTGCTGCGGGATGCTGTCAAAATCCGTATGTTGGCGGATGTTCCACTGGGAGCATTCCTGTCCGGCGGAGTTGATTCATCGACGGTCGTGGCACTGATGCAGGCTCAAAGCGAACGCCCAGTCAAGACGTTTACCATCGGTTCTCACGAACCTGACTATGACGAAGCAGGGCATGCCAAGCGCGTAGCCTGCCATTTGGGCACCGACCATACGGAGTTATATGCGACGCCGGCTGAAGCCGTAGCCGTGATTCCCCGCCTGCCGGAGATTTACGACGAGCCATTTGCGGACTCTTCCCAAATTGTTACTTTCCTAATCGCCGAACTGGCGCGCCATCATGTCACTGTTGGTCTGTGTGGAGATGGGGGAGACGAAGTCTTCGGGGGGTATAATCGGCACATCTGGAATGATCGAATCTGGAATTCCATCAAGTGGGCGCCCCGAATTGCCCGCATTGCAGCGGCCAAGGCGATCCGCCAAATCTCGCCGCATAAATGGCAGGCACTTTACCAAAGCCTGACCCCCGTTCTGCCCCCCAGCCTGATGCAGGAGCGGTTCGGCTACAAACTTCATAAGCTCGCACAAGTCATACCAGCGTTCAATCCTCAGGCCATGTACTTTACCCTTGCATCTCATTGGCTGGAACCGCAATCGGTCGTTTGGGGTGCTAAAGAGCCTGAAACACTCCTGACCCGCACTGAGGCATGGCCTGACTTGCCTGATCTGGCCGAACGAATGATGTTTCTCGATGCAGCCACATATCTCCCCGACGATATTCTGACGAAAGTGGACCGCGCCACGATGGCTGTCAGTCTTGAAGCGCGGGTTCCATTCCTGGATCACCGCGTGGTGGAATTTGCTTGGCGCCTTCCAAAGCCCTTCAAGGTCCACAATGGACAAGGAAAGGTGATCTTACGCCGTGTGCTCCACCAGTATGTTCCACCAGAATTGACTGATCGGCCGAAGTCCGGCTTTGGAATTCCACTCGACACGTGGCTGCGCGGCCCCCTGCGCGACTGGGCGGAATCCTTGTTGGACGAGACCCGATTGAGAAACGAGGGTTTCTTAAACCCCCAGCCCATTCGCGAACATTGGAACGACCATCTCGCCGGAAATTGCGACTTACAGTATCACCTCTGGGACGTACTCATGTTCCAAGCTTGGTATTCGGCGCAGGGGCAAGCAAAAAAGGAAACAGAATCCATACTAGCGGCTGCGTCGTGCTGACCAGAGATGCCCGTAATTTGCCAGGCTACATTGGGAACATGTTTGAGAAAACACGAGAGCAATCCCCGCGCCCGCAACTGCCCATCAGCAAGGTTTTTCCAGCAACATTAATTAGCGCAAGAACGTTTCTTTCCACGAACTGAGACGGCCTGCAAAGAGCTTGGTTTTCCCGATGTTCTCTTCAGCGACGAAAAATCCGCTGTTGTTTCTAGAATATTGGTGAAAATCCTAGGAACGGAATTTTTGAGCTCTATGACAGCCACAGCGCTGCAAATGGTGATGCCCAACGACTATGCTTGCGAAGTCTAGTATGTGGGCCTGGGTGGTCAGCTACATCGTCGTCATCGTTTTCTTGGTCGGCCAAACCGACCAGAAATATCCCGCCGTCATTGTGGGTGCCCTTGCTCTTGCATTCGTCCAATGGTGGCTGCCTGCGTGCCGCCCGGTTTCGCGCAACTGGCTCTGCCCATGGAATTGGGCACTCGCAGTATTCTTTCTGCAGCTTGTTGCGACGCCCGTGTTGATCACACTGGGTGACCCCGTTTTGGGTGTACTCCCATACCTCCCAAGCCCGTTTGCAATCAACATGGCAATCCTAGTCAACACGATCGCGTTCCTTTCGTTCTCCTTTACGTACAGCCACTTTGCGGGCCGGAGGAAGAATAGAACGGATCTAGTGCTCGAACACGCAACAACAGAATTCTCAGTTCAGCGCTCGCCAGCGCTGTGGTCAATTGGGATTTACCTTAGTCTGGGTATACTCGGGATTATTCTTACGTTTGGCACGCTGTCTGGTCTCCTTGGCTATTTCACGAATCCTGCGGATACCCGCGACCTCTTTTTAGAGCCGGGTACATGGTCTGGCCTTTTTGGCACGTTGTTGCGCCCATTCCTGGGATTCGCATTTGCGATGATCTGGTGCAGACGAATGGACCACATCGGCTGCGGGCGAGGCCGGCTGAGTTTTGCCGTGTTCACGGCGCTCATTTTGGCAGCCGTCATACTGGGCTACGGGACGTTCGGTTACAACCGGGGCAGTTTCACGGTTCCCCTTGTAGCTATGGCTGCCGTCAGCTCGGCGAAGCGCGAGAGATTTTCGTTAGCTGTAATGACTATTGGTGTCATTCTCGTTTTGTTTATGGCCCCGGCTTTAGAAGCTTACCGGAGCGGTGACTTCAGCGGGCAAGAAGTATTCGAAGACCCCAGCGCTCGAGATGCCCTCGTTCAGGAGGGGGACGTGATGGGATCCATTCAGATATACGGCGCAGCGCCACAGTTTCTGGGGTTCTTGTTGGAAAATAGTGGCTGGACTGCCGCCCCCCACTGGGGAGAGGTGACAGCCTCCTCGTTCATTTCTCCGTTTCCCATTTTGGGCAAGCCCTTTCGAGAGACCAGCGGGACAACCATCTATAACACGATGATTTACGACACGCCAGAAATCCACGACCAGATCGTGCCGTTTCAGGGAGAATTATTTCTCGATTTTAACATCGTGGGCGTGATATTAGGCTACTGCTTTCTGGGGTGGATTGCCCACAAGCTCCAAACAGCCTTCGAAAGATCTAGCTCATGTTTGGACTTCTTCATTTGGCAATACGCAGCGATCTGGACGTTTTTTCTCATTTTTGGCAGCATCTCAATCGTAAGCCAAATCTACTTTTATTTCGGCTGGCCAATCTATGTGTACCTTATCTACCGCCGGTTGAGTTCTCGTTCGGCTCGAGCGCTACCTTACATTTGCCATGCAGGAAGGCCTGGTTCAGTGAGAGTTTGAACGCTACCGAATTTTCCCACAACGAAAATTTGCTTGGTCGAGTTTCTGTATGAACGTAACCCTTTTCTGCATACCCAAAACATCGCGCGAGGCGGCGGTCTAATGCCGGTGACTCCCCATGAATCGCTTCCAGCAGGGTAAGCGCGAGCGTCGATCAAAATGGCATTGGCTCGGTGGACGGAACGTGCAGGAGGCGTCTCGGGGCGGGCGGCCGGGCACGCCAGGTCCGCTGGATCGTACGCAGCATAAACTTGCGCTCTTAACCGGAATCGTTGTGCGGCAGAGAAATGGCACTCGCTTCGTGATTCCCTTCGAACTGCTCAATCGCTCAGTCACTGCAGAGATCGATGCGTCAGATTTTGATCCCCATGCAGCGGCAAACGTATGACCGCATGGCTCCAGACCTGGATGCTCGCCAGGCACCGAGAACTTGCTCCCGCAGGTTCCCTTCGGGCGCGTTTTGCCCTCGGAGCTCTTTGGTCCCTCGCCGGGGCCGTGATCTCGCGTGGATTCTTGCTCGTTGCTGCAGTTGTTTGTGCGCGATTCCTAGGCAAGGAGGGTTTTGGCGCGCTCGGAATGATCCACAGTACCGCGGGTATGTTTGGAGTCTTTGCAGGCCTCGGCTTGGGTTTGACTGCCACCAAATATGTGTCGGAATTTCGCCGACAAGATCCGATGAAAGCTGGCCGGATTCTCGCTCTCTCTGGGTCGGCAGCCGTTGTTTCCGGAGGCGTGATCACCGTACTGATGATTCTGCTAGCGCCTTATCTAGCACAGTATGTCCTGGCCAGTCCGCAACTCGCGGCACCTTTGGCGATTGGCTCCGGTCTGGTCTTTTTCGGCGCGATCAACGGCTACCAGACAGGTGCGCTTGCGGGTTTCGAGGCGTTCGAGACCATAGCCCGCGTCAACATCTTCGTCGGCCTTCTTTCGTTTCCGCTGATCGTCCTCGGAGTTTGGCGCGGCGGTTTGCAGGGGGCTGTCTGGGGCTCAGTCGCCTCTCTGGCCATCAACTGGGTGCTAAATAACCGTGCCCTTCGTCGCGAATGCGCGAGGGCCAACATTTTTTGGCAGTTTGCCAGTTGTCATCGAGAACTGAGCGTCATGTATAGTTTTAGTTTGCCCGCTTTCCTAGCCTCCATTGCAGTTGGGCCGGCAATGTGGGTCTGCAACGCTTGGCTCGTCCGCCAGCCTCAAGGTTACGCCCAGCTCGGAATCTATTCAGCTGCCGACAAGTGGCGTCTGCTGATTTTGTTTGTGCCCACATCCATTTTTACGATGGTTTTGCCAATGCTCTCAAACGTGCATGGAGAGAGTAACGCCGCAGGCTTTCGAAAGGTGTTTCGCGCGAATCTGCAGCTAAATGCCGGCCTCGCACTATTCGCGGCAGTATTGATTTCGGCTTTTGCTGTCCCCATTATGACGGTTTACGGCGACTCATTCCGCAGCGGGCGGGCAGTGATAGTCGTTCTGGCATTTTCCGCCGTTCCCGAGGTCTTGAACTCCGCTCTCGGCCAGCCTCTGATTGCTGCACACCGAATGTGGCGGCGTTTCGCGTTTGATTTGCTGCTTGTCGTCGTTCTCGTGGGACTCGCTTGGGTGCTCATCCCGAAGTGGGGAGCTCTCGGCCTGGCCGCTTCCTACGGCCTGGCGTTTGCCACCACGAGCCTAGGACTGTTTCTGTCTCTCCGGAACAGCTCGTGGCTTCGCATTATTCATAAGTAATATACAATTAGTCCGCGTTCTCAAAATCGCGCTCGTTTTTCCCAAACTTTTATTTGGCAGTCCTTTTCTCTTTGGACGTTGCTCCTCATCCCAGGGAGTTTGTCTGTCGTCAACCAAATCTTCATCTACTTTCTACCTGTACTTGATCCGCCGACATTTGGCTCGACAACCGGCAGAAACAGAATTCCAGCTTAGCTGTACGATACTTATGAAAATTGCGCTCGTTGGCGGCGTCTACGGGAAAGACGAGGCGTTTCGGAGGAAGCTTCAAGTGACTCCCGAAACGCTCCTTGCGCAAGGTCTCATTAGTACAGGGCATGAGGTTTCTACCTTCAGTCACTACGCCGCGATCAACGCAGAACAATTTGATGTGACCCATGTTCACCACTTGAGTTATGGTTCACTCCGGGCAGCAGTGGATAATAGCAAGGTCGCTTTTATCTACACGAGTCATCATGATCCTCTGGCAATGAGTGGGACGCTTGGATGGCATAGATGTGTTGCTGCACATTTTGTGGCGTCACGAGCCGATGCCGTTGTCGCTTTGTCAAGAGCGGAAGCCAATTTCCAGAAGCGGAACTATCCGTTAGCCGGTGCCCTGCATAAAGTCATACCAAACGGAATTGATTCTATGAACTACGCTTATGCCCGACACAACACCGCGGGCAGAGGCCGTCCTTGGCAAGTGTTCTATGTGGGGCAGCTCAATGCATTGAAGAACGTCGACGTGCTTCTACGCGCCATTGCGCGGATCAGTCAACCAGTTGAAATTCAACTCGTGTATCACAACTCTTCCTTGGAAGTTTCCCTTCGGAAGCTGGCTTTCGAGCTCGGGTTGAGCGAGCAGGTTTACTTCTTGGGGTCCAAGTCTCCACAGCAGCTCGCCGCTCTCTATCAGCATGCCGACGTCTTTGTGCTTCCGAGTAGGGCGGAAGCACTTCCAAGCGTCATCACCGAGGCGATGCTTTGTGGAACACCTGTCGTCGCAACCGACGTGGGCGGCGTTCGCGAGCAACTCGGTGGATATGGGGTTTGTGTTTCCCCGGGACGCGCAGATGAGTTGGCGGCGGCAATTTCGTATGTGTTCGATCATTA
>WNFR01007228.1_pt1 | contig 17042 bp, 15 predicted proteins | sample 5400221 | NCBI WGS metagenome assembly WNFR01 (sample SAMN13153357, study PRJNA577476) | soil metagenome | isolation source: 40 cm soil under Madrone tree | place: USA:California | collected 2016-06-14
AGTTTTGTATCAGAAGAAGGGCATGGTTCCGGAAGCTGAAGCTGAGGCGAACAAGGCACGCGTATTGGGATGGAAACAGCAGTTGAAAAAACCCAGCTCTTAGCCTCTAGCTTTTGGCTCTTAGCTTATTCCCTCCAGTTGCGCGTGGCCCATTTGAAACCAGCGCGCTAAGTGAGTCAGATTATGAGGGCGTACTAGCAGCTTGCGTGGACGAATTGCGGTCCCGATAGCAATGCCTCAGGCTAAAAGGCTAGAAGCTAACAGCTACGCTTACAAATCGTACTTCTTCATCAAATGCCGGAACGACCGATAAGAAATCTTCAGTACATCCGCGGCACGTGCCTGTACGCCATGAGACTGCGCCAAGGCTGACTTGAGGAGTGAGCGCTCGATGTCGGCAACATAATTTTCCATATCCATGCCATCGGGCAACACCGCTCCAGGAGAGATTGCGTGCCCTTCGATGCCAACGCCGGCGGCCGCTGCTCGCGCGCGGCCGCGTTCGGCCGGCAGCTCCACGTGCAATTCTTCTCCTGTTTCGAGGGCGACCGCGCGTTCTATCGTGTTCTCCAATTGGCGGACATTTCCTGGCCAATCGTAATCCGCGAGGGACGCTAGTGAGGCAGCATTCACGCGGGTGATGCTCTTCCCTGCTGGCGGCACATACTTCCGGAGGAAGTGATTTACCAGCAACGGCACATCTTCGCGGCGGTTGCGCAGCGGCGGCACGGTTATGGGAATCACGCTGAGCCGGTAATAGAGATCTTCACGAAACGTGTTCTCCGCAACTTCTTTTTCCAAATCGCGGTTGGTGGCGGCAATCACGCGGACGTCGATCGCGATCTCGTCGGTTCCGCCGACCGGACGCACGCAGCGTTCCTGCAGCACCCGCAACAACTTCACCTGCATGGTCAGGCTCATCTCGCCGATTTCATCCAGGAAGATGGTGCCGCCATTGGCGACCTCGAAAAGGCCTCGCTTATTGTGAGTGGCGCCGGTGAACGCGCCTTTAACGTACCCGAAGAGCTCGCTCTCCAGCAGCGTCTCTGGAAAAGCGCCACAGTTGATCGAGACAAACGGCTCAGTAGCGCGTGGAGAGCAGGTATGCACCGCGCGTGCCACCAATTCTTTTCCTGTGCCGCTTTCGCCGTAAATCAGAACGGTGCTTTGCGTCGAAGCAACTGTACGGATCGTCTGCTTCAATTTCTCGATCGCAGGACTACCTCCAATAATATTTTCGAGTGAGTTTCTGGTTGCTGCGTCACGCTTCAAGGCAAAGTTCTGACGGCTCAGTGCGACTTTTTCCAGCGCACGCCGGACCGCGAGTTTGATCTCGTCAACGAGGCCAGGAGATTTGCGGATATAATCGGCCGCGCCTCCGGCCTTTACTGCCTCAACTGCCGCTTCGTAATCGTCTACTGCCGTGATCAGAATGACCGCGGACTCCGGCAAGAGCTTGTGGGCGTGGCGTAGCACTTCAATGCCGTTGATGTTCGGCATCTTGATGTCGGTGACGATCACATCGTAGAGCGCCGATTCCAGTCTCTTCTTTGCTGCCTCGCCGGAGTTTACGGTTTCGACCTTGTAGCCCTCGCGGCGCAGTGTGATGTCTAGCATTTCGCAGATCGAGCGCTCGTCGTCGCAGATCAGGATATTAGGCATGGGCGCCTTCTCCGATGAGCCGCTCTGACGTGGCCTGAGTCCGGGACTCTGCCGGAACTGCAGCGACTGCAGCTTCTTCAAGGGCCTTCCTCACACGCAAAATAAATGTGCAGCCCTGCCCGAGCTTTGACCGCACGAATACCTTTCCTTCGTGAGCCTGTACGATTTGGTACACGATCGCCAGCCCCAACCCCGTGCCACCTTCGAACTGGGATTGGAAAGGCTCGAAGACTTTTTCAACCATTTGCGGACTCATTCCAGGACCGGTATCGGCAAAACTGAATTGCCAGTCGCTTCCGTACTCTTCGATACCTATCGTCAGAGTGCCGCCTTTCTTCATGGCACGCACGGCATTCTCGCAGAAATTCCAGAAGACCTGCTTCATGCGGTCGCCGTCGGCAAGAGCGCAGGCCTTCCCGACTGAGTAGCAGCGCTCGATATTGATTCCCGTGTTTTGCACTTCCAGGCGATGGCCAAGTAGAGTCAGGGTATCCTCAAGCACCGGAATCATGTCGACGTTCGCGAAGCGGTATTGCTTGTTTCGCGAATAGGCGAGGAAATCGGTGATGATACCGTTCAGTCGCTCCGACTCGCGAGTGACGATTTGCAGCAGTCGGCGGTGTTCGTCGCTGAGATCTGGCATTTCAGCCAGGAGGCTCGCCGACCCGGCGATTGATGTTAATGGATTGCGAATTTCGTGAGCGATAGCCGCGGACAAGCGGCCCACCGCAGCTAAACGGTCCTGCATCCGGACCTCGCGCTCCAAGCGCCTAATCTGTGTAAGATCGTCGACCGTATAAACGTTGCCGACAGCGCCGCGTCCAGGGATGGTCAATTCCGACACCAGCACGCGGAAGGTTTTGCGAAAGCTGCTGGGCGCGATGAAACGTACCTCGGCGTCAGGGTGCTCGGCACCGACTTCGGGAAGCGGGTCCTGAAAAAGCGGAGCGATTGCTTTCCCGAGGAGGTCCTGCTCCGACTGCTCTAAAAGCTTCTCCGCCGCCGCGTTCACCAGCGTGATTCGTTCGTCGAGTCCGGTGGTGATAAGGCCGTTGCTTGTCGACTGAATAGTATTTTCGTGCAGCGCCTGCAAGTTTTCGAGTGCGCCACGCGTGTATTCCAGGCGAGTGTCGGCCTGCCGGAGTTTGGTGGATAGCAGTCCTGCGAGATAGGCGACGGCCAAATATCCAAACAGATTTACGAAGATGATGGCCTGTAGCGTTCGAAGCCCCGGGTGCGTGCTCGCGTACGAGGGCACAATCTCGAAATAGCAGAGCTCCAGGACTGTGCCGTACAAGATGAAAGCTAACGCGGCCGTCAGGTAGGCCCAAGTGCGCGGCAGGAGTACGCTGGCCACAATGATAGCCAGCGGATAGAGAAAGTTAAGTGAACTGTCAACTCCTCCAGTGATGTAAACGAGAAGGCTGACAAGCAGCAGGTCGGAAATGACTTGCAGTACCGACTGGACTTTAAGCTTCCCCCCGTAGCGCAGAAGCAAGAGGTAAAAGAACGAAACTGTGTAAGCGAGCAGGATGCTGCCAACGAACAACCGAATGGGGAACGACACCGGCGTGAACTGTGCGACCGCCAATTCGACACCCAGCAGTACCGTGAGAATCAGAATGCGGACTTTGACAAGCCACGTCAGCCACGCGCGATTCTCAAAAGCGTATTGCATGATAAGGTCTGCTCGTTAAGTCGTAAGGCGCCGGGAGCCTTTCGGCTCCCGTCTTAGTTTGTTACCCGGCCAGTTTAGCAATCATAGAGAACAGCGGCATGTACAGCGAGATCACGATGCCACCGACCATGACGCCGAGCACCGCGATAATCACGGGCTCCAGCATCGCGAGCATGTCTTTGGTCGCGGTGTCGACTTCGTCTTCGTAAAAATCGGCGATTTTCTGCAACATATTGTCCATAGCTCCTGTTGCCTCGCCGACTCCGATCATCTGCGTCACCATATTGGGGAACACACCAGATTCGCGCAGGGGATCCACAATGGTGCGGCCCTCTTCGATGGCCTTGCGCACTTTCATTAGGGCCTCTTCAAGCACCGCGTTGCCGGAAGTACGCGCCGTGATACTCAAGCCTTCGAGAATCGGAACGCCTGAAGTAATTAGGGTGCCCAGAGTACGCGTGAATCTTGCCACTGCAATTTTCCGCAGCAGGATTCCGACAATGGGCATTTTCAGCAGTATGTAGTCGAACCAATAGCGTCCTCGAGGATCTTTGCGAATTTGCTTGATCCCGAAGACGACTCCCACTCCGCCAACGATGAAGAACCACCAGAACTGTCCAACAAAGGCGCTGAGGCCCATCACGATTCGTGTGGGCAAAGGCAGGGCCACGCCTAATCCAGCGAAAAGGTTGGAGAAAATGGGCACCACCCACTTGAGCAGCGCAGCCACGATCAATACGGCCAGGGAAATGACGGCGACGGGATAGATCAACGCTGACTTCACCGCCGATTTCAGCTTCACGGCTTTTTCGACGTAGAGGGCCAAGCGCTGCAGAATGATGTCGAGAATACCGCCGGTTTCACCGGCCTCGATCATGTTGGTCGTCAGATCATCGAACACCTTGGGATATTGGCGCATGGCATTGGCCAGCGTCGCGCCGCCTTCGACCGTGGTTCTGACTCCGGTCAGCGTCTTTTGAAACGCGGTGTTCTCCTGATTTGCCGCCAGAATCTCAAGGCACTACTCCTTCCCCTTCTCGCGGATGGTTGGTCCGGCAATCTGCTCGCGGCGGAGTTGCGTGGCGAGCACCTGCTTGTTGGCAGCCACTCGCTCTCCGCTGACTTTCTCCCCCGCTGAGTTCTTTCCCGAAAATGTGAATACTGGCATGGTTCCCTCTCTTTAGAACTTGTCCTTCTGAGTTCTGATTTCGATCTCTAGTGCTTTCCGGTTGCTGTTCCTCTCGCGGCCACGCCTCCGGACTGTCTTCCTGCGAGGCTTGCGCCGCGGTTAATCATTTCCTGGAGTTCATCCTGATTACTGGACCGCGCCAACGCGACTTCCAGCGTGATCTGCTTTTGGAAGTACAACGTCGCCAGGGACTGATTAAAGGTCTGCATCCCGTATTTTTCCTGACCGGACTGCATCGCGGAGTAAATCTGGTGAATCTTGTCTTCGCGGATCAAGTTACGCACCGCGGCGTTCGGTACCAGGATTTCCATGGCCATCGCGCGGCCTTTGCCGTCAGACTTTGGCAAAAGGCTCTGACACATGATGCCTTCCAGCACCAGCGACAGCTGCGCCCGAATCTGCGCCTGTTGATGGGCTGGAAATACGTCAATAACACGGTTGATGGTCGAGGACGCCGAATTGGTGTGCAACGTTCCAAAAGTGAGGTGGCCAGTTTCGGCTATTCGCAGTGCCGACTCGATGGTTTCCAGGTCTCGCATTTCTCCGATCAGCACCACGTCGGGGTCTTCACGGAGGGCGGCGCGCAAAGCGTCGCCGAAGCTTTTGGTATCTGCGTGCAGCTCGCGCTGATTGACGACGCAGTTCTTGTTCATGTGGACGAATTCGATTGGATCCTCGATGGTCAGAATGTGGTCGTGACGCTCGGCATTGATCTTGTCGATCATTGCCGCCAAGGTCGTGGATTTGCCTGAGCCTGTTGGCCCTGTGACTAGTACCAGACCACGCGGTTTGTCGCAAAGCTTCGTGACTACAGCCGGCAGGCCGAGCTGATTGAAAGACTTAATTTCAAATGGAATTACGCGGAACACCGCCGATGTCGCGCCGCGCTGGTTGAACACATTGGCGCGGAAACGGGCCAGACCTTTCAATCCGAATGAAAAGTCGAGTTCGAGATGCTCCTCAAACCGGTGCTTCTGCGAATCTGTCATTACGCTATAGGCGAGCTGTTTGGTCTCGGCTGGCGTCATCTGAGGCAGATCGAGCGGCACCAAATGCCCGTGCACGCGGACTTGGGGCGGCGAATTGGTCGTAATATGGAGATCGCTGCCGTTCATCTCCAGCATTCGTTTCAGCAGATCACTTAATGAGAGCGACATATTCGTGAAACTCCATTTCCTTTGTCTCTAAAATCGTCTAGTGAATCGTTTCGCGTGCCACTTCCTCCAGCGTTGTCATTCCTGCCGCTACTTTGATCAAACCACTGCGGCGCAAAGTAATCATTCCGCGCTCGATGGCTTTCTTCTTTAGCTCGACCGCCGAGGCGCCGACCAGCACCAGTTCTTTAATCTCGTCGTCCACTTCCATTACTTCGTAGAGGCCGCAGCGTCCCTTGTAGCCAGTGTTGTTACAAATGCCGCAACCTTTGCCCTTTTGAATTTTCACGGTCTTGGCTTCTTCCGCGGAAAATCCTTCTTCGATCAGCGTCTGTACCGGAACTTCCACGTTTTCTGCGCAGTCCTTGCAGATTCGTCGTACCAGCCGCTGCGCACAGATCAAATGAACTGAGGTGGCTACGAGGAATGGCTCAATGCCCATGTTCATCAAACGAGTGATGGTTTCGGGGGCGCCGTTCGTATGCAGCGTAGAGAGCACCAAATGTCCGGTAAGTGCGGCTTTGATCGCGATTTCTGCGGTTTCAAAATCCCGGATTTCGCCGACCAGGATGATGTTTGGGTCCTGCCGCAAGAATGCGCGAAGCGCAGCAGCGAAGTTCAATCCGATCTGCTCTTTCATCTGCACCTGATTGACGCCCTGCAATTGGAACTCGACGGGGTCTTCGGCGGTCATGATGTTGGTATCGGGCGTGTTCAGGCGAGCGATCGAGGAATAGAGCGTGTTGGTTTTCCCCGAGCCTGTAGGCCCAGTAACCAGAACCATGCCGTAGGGCTTCAAGATTGCTTTCTCAAATTTGACGAGTGACTCAGATTCAAAGCCGAGCTTGGTCATGTCCAGCCGCAGGTTCTCTTTATCCAGCAGCCGGAGCACGATCTTTTCGCCCCAAAGAGTTGGCAGCGTGCTTACTCGGAAGTCGAGTTGCTTTTTCTTTCCGCCAATGTTCATCTTCAGCATGATGCGGCCGTCTTGCGGCAGCCGCTTCTCGCTGATATCGAGCTTCGCCATGATCTTCAGGCGGGAGGTAATCGCGTCTTTCAGCTTGACGGGAGGCGACATGATGGATTGCAGCACACCATCAATGCGGAAGCGCACTCGAAATTCTTTCTCGTAGGGCTCGATGTGGATGTCGCTGGCGCCGCGCTTGACCGCATCGGTGAGGACAAGGTTGACCAGTTTTACGATCGGCGCTTCGTCAGCCGCCTTCTCGAGGTCGGCAAGTCCCAGTTCTTGCTGGTCTGCCTGCAGCTCGACATCGGCGTCATCCATGTCCGTAATCGACTGCATGACCTGATCGAGGTCGTCTTCCTTGCTGGTCCCGTAGGCTTTTTCAATTCCGTCGAGGATTGAGCTCTCAGAAGCCACCACCGGTTCAATATTGAAACCGGTCATGAACTTGATATCGTCCATGGCGAAGACATTCGTGGGATCGACCATGGCGATAGTGAGCGAGGCACCCACGCGGCTCAGTGGCAGGATCTGATATCGTTTCGCAGTTTCGTAAGGAATGAGCTTGACGACAGAGGGATCGATTTCAAAATAAGAAAGATTGATTGCCGGGACACCGTATTGGCGGGAAAGAAAATTGGTGACGTCCTCGTCATTGAGGAAGTTGAGCTTCACCAATGCACTGCCCAGGCGGCAGTTCTGCTCTTTCTGAACCTTGGTCGCCTGCTGCAACTGCTCTGGGGTGATGATCTTCTCTTTTACGAGAAGGTCTCCCAGCCTCTGGGACATACCTCGATCTCCGATCTATCCAGCAGAAAATAGCGGTCCGGACACGGGTCCGGCGCGGAAGTGTGCCTGTTTCAGGGGGGATACGTGGCACAATCTCCGGTGACACAAATTGTCACCTTAACTTGGTAACTGCAAAAGTAACGTTGGTGCTTGTACTCGTACTCATGCGACTAAAGTGCCGCACGGGCGCCGCAGAATCCTTATCTGACGCGCACTTTTGCAGGATGCAATGCCTTGAGGGCCATGTACTTTAGGCATCCAGGTTGAAGTTTGCTTAAACTAATTGGAGATGCCGGAATTGTTGCCAGAAGAGAAGATAGCAGCGATTTATTCCACTCTCGCCCACGCCTGGGGACGCCAGCACTGGTGGCCGGCACAGAGTCGATTCGAAGTAATCGTAGGTGCGTTCCTCACTCAGAACACAAGCTGGAGCAATGTTGAGAGCGCTCTGCGGCAGTTGCGCGCCGCTCGGGTATTGAGCGTAAGTCGAATCCGCAATGTCCCGATTCGCAAGCTCGAAACTCTGGTCCGCTCTTCGGGATACTTCCGCCAGAAGGCGCGACGGCTAAAGATGTTTGTGAAGTTCCTCGATCTGAATTATGGCGGCTCGCTTACTAAGATGTTCGCGCAACCCACGCCGCAATTGAGAGAGCAACTTCTATCGCTAAACGGAGTCGGACCTGAAACAGCTGATTCCATGTTGCTCTACGCGGGGCAGCACCCAATTTTCGTGGTTGACGCCTATACCAGGAGACTCTCCGATCGCCACGGTATTTTGCCAGCGAACGCGAAATATGAAGAGTTCCGGGCTCTGTTCGAACGCGCCCTGGGAAGGGTACCGGAGGTTGTGACGAGCGAAGTTTTGGGTGCGAGACGCGGAGCGTCGCACAAACCTTCGCGCATGAGCCTGGCAGCGCGCTCCACCACTGCGCAGATTTTCAACGAAATGCATGGCCTCGTCGTGAGTGCCGCAAAGCGCCATTGCACGAAGCGGAATCCAAGTTGCGAGACGTGCCCGCTGCATCCCTTTCTGCCGGGCACAATAGCCGCAAGCCGCGGCTTATAATGACTTTTCGCCCAGTTTAGCTGGAAATTGTCATTATTAATGGCTTCTCCCGACACATCACGTTCTAAAAAGAGCCGGCGGAAACTGATCATTCTGCTGGGCGTTGGAAGTCTGCTGCTGTTTGGGGTACTTCTCTCGCTGTCATCCTTCGACTTGCCTTTTATCAATCCCTCAACCAATCAGCAAACCGTATTTCTGGCGGCACTGTCGGCAATCGTTTTCCTGTTGTTTGTCACGCTTACCTTTGTACTGGGACGCAATTTAATAAAGCTTTTCGCTGAACGCCGCCTGGGAGTCCTGGGATCGAAGTTTCGAACTCGATTGGTAGTGGGGAGCCTGTTGCTCTCATTCACCCCTGTGATCGTGATGTTCTGGTTTGCATACGGGTTGATGAACCGCTCCATCGATAAATGGTTTTCGACTCCGGTAGAGGATGTGCGTCAAGACACAGCGCTGATGGCAACCTTGCTCTCGAGGTACGCAGCAGAAAATGCGCAGTCGGAGGCAGTCTCGATTGCGTCGTCACCGGAGACGCAGCACGCGTACGAGGGGCATAGTTTTTCTGGTGTGCTGAATGAGTTCCGAAGGCATGAAGCCACCCTCCAAGGCGGTTTTGCTGTTGCCATCGAATCGGGTAATGCGGAAGCGAGTTTCGGTGCCCCGGCCGCCTGGCCCTTATTAAAAACCAATTTGCCAGTGGGGCCGATCGCTTCCGAACATCCACGCAGCCTGAAGTGGGGGGAAACCGAATTTATCCTCGGCAGCGCGCCGGTCAGTGAGACCGGGGAAATTTTGGTGGCGATGCCGCTGCCGAAGAATTTCGCCGAAACTCAAAAGCATCTCGATGCGAGCCAGCGCCGTTACCTGGAGTTGGCACATGAGCGGCGTACCGTCCGCAGGACGTACATGGCGTTCCTCTGGATGCTGACTGGGATGGTACTGTTCGCCAGCATGTGGCTTGCCCTATTCCTTTCAAGGTTGGTTACGCGTCCGGTGGCCGCGCTTGCAGAGGCTACACAGGAAATCTCACGGGGAAACCTTGATTACCGCGTCGAAGTCCAAGCGGCAGACGAATTGGGAGATCTGGTCCAATCCTTCAATCAAATGGCTGGTGAGCTTGCCTCCAACCGCCGTGAGCTTGAGGCATCCAGCCGCGAGTTGAGCAACGCTAATTCCGAACTCGAACGACGGCGACAGTACATTGAAACGATTTTAGAGAGTATTCCTACGGGAGTGCTTTCACTAGACGCGGAATTACGCTTGCGCCACGTCAACCAAGCCTTACTGCGAATGCTGCGGCCGGAGGAAGAACCGTCCCAAATGGCAGCGGTGCTGTTGGGGGCATCGTTGCGCGATGTTTTCCCCTCCGATGTCCTGGAGGATCTGGATCCGCTGCTCCGCCGGGCTGATCGCATGGGCACCACCACCACTCAGATGGAGTTTGCGGTGCAGCGCGTCAAGCTTAATGTCGCTGTTACTGTCGCCCGTCTGCAACTTAAGAATCAGCGCATCGGATATGTGCTGGTATTCGAAGACCTCTCTGATTTGCTTCGAGCACAGAAGCAGGCTGCATGGCGCGAGGTGGCACGGCGTGTGGCACACGAGATCAAGAACCCGCTGACACCGATTGCACTGTCTGCCGACCGCATCTTGCGTCATCTGGATCGTGGCTCACCGCCCGAACCTGCCTCAGTCGAGGTTGTACGAAATTGCGCGGAAACCATCGGGGGCGCGGTCGAGACGGTAAGGACGCTGGTCAATGAGTTCGCAACTCTGGCCAGCTTTCCCGCTTCGCAGCCACAGCCCGCGAATATCAATTCGATCATTGAGAGCGCGCTTTCCATGTTCAACGGCCGGTTGGATGGAATTCGGGTGCGAACGCTGCTAGCTGATGACTTGCCGAGAGTCATGGCAGACTCCGATGCAATTAAGCGGGCGATCGCCAATTTGGTGGACAACGCCGCTGAGGCCCTACAAGATTCCGTGCTCAAGGAAATCGAGATTTCTACCTGCGTACTAGGTTCGCGCGACGCAGTCGAGATCAGCGTTGCAGACAGTGGTCACGGAGTCACTCAGGAGTTGAAGGAACGGTTGTTCCTGCCGTATTTCTCTACCAAGAAACGCGGCACCGGACTGGGTCTGGCCATCGTCAGCCGAATCGTCGAAGATCACCGCGGCTCGATTCGGCTCGAAGAAAATCGTCCCGTTGGCGCCAGGTTTATAGTCGAGTTGCCCGTCGCTGCAGAGACGGTGGCGTCCCCAGCCTCCCAACATGCTTAATGTCCTCATCGTTGATGACGAGTCCGCCATTCGCGAGTCGCTGATGGGCGTACTTGAAGACGAAGGTTATCAGGCATCAGCAACTGAAAGCGGTGAAAGCTGCCTGGATCTGCTGCGCGACACAATGTTTGACGTTGTTTTTCTCGATATCTGGCTGCCTGGAATGGATGGGCTGGACACCTTGCAAAAGATTCGAGAATTGGAGAACCATCCCGAAGTCATCATCATCTCGGGCCACGGAACTATTGAAACCGCCGTGCGCGCCACCAAACTCGGGGCTTTTGACTTCCTCGAGAAGCCCCTCTCTGTGGATCGGACCCTCATTCTTTTGAAGAATGCCGCCGAGGCCAAGAAATTACGGCAAGAAAACCGCGATTTACGAAAACAGCTGGTGCCGAAGAGCGTGATCGTCGGCGACAGCATTCCTATGAAAGCCCTGCGGCAGCAGATTCAATTGATGGCGCCCACAAATGGCCGTGTGCTTATCTTTGGCGAGTCAGGTACCGGCAAGGAGTTGGCGGCGCGCGCCATTCACGCACAAAGTCCGCGGAAGGAAGAAATGTTCGTTGAGGTGAACTGCGCCGCAATCCCCGAGGATCTGATTGAAAGCGAGCTTTTCGGCCATCGGCGAGGGTCTTTTCAGGGAGCGCCCGCCGATAAGGAAGGTAAATTTCTAAAAGCAAACAGCGGAACACTTTTCCTGGACGAAGTGGGTGATATGAGCCTGAAGACCCAGTCCAAGGTCCTTCGCACGTTGGAGGAGCAGAGTTTTACTCCGGTGGGCGATGACGAACCTGTGACCGTGGACGTACGCGTGATTGCTTCGACTAATAAGGACCTGGAAGAGGAGATTTCTCGAGGAAATTTTCGCGAAGATCTTTTTTATCGGCTCAACGTAATTCCCTTCTCCGTGCCTCCGCTGCGGGAGCGCAAAGAAGATATTCCGCTGCTCGCTCGCCATTTCTTGAAGGAATTTTCCGAGCGTTATGGCCGCCGGCCACGTGAACTCAGTGATGACGCAATTGATACATTAATGCGTTATTCGTGGCCAGGAAATGTTCGCGAGTTGCGCAATGTGATCGAGCGCATTGTGATCATGAACCCGACGGCCAGCCGTTTCGACCGGAAACACTTGCCACCGTTGGTTTATCGCGATGGAAGCCGTCGTACTGGAGGCGACTTCCAGACTTTGCATCAGGCCCGCGCGGCTTATGAGCGGGATTACATTTTGAAAAAATTGGATGACAATCACGGAAACATTAGTAGAACGGCTGAAGTGCTGGGCCTTGAGCGCAGCCATCTTTATCGCAAGATGAAGACGTTGGGAATTTCGATGAAAGAATAACGCTTCGGGCTTTAGGCTTTGGGCTTCGGTTCACCCGCGACCAGATATTCTAGTTGCTTTCGCCAGTCTAACTCTTCGATAAATCCTCGCGACTCGCGCCAGTTCGCCCGTACTTTCACAAATAGTTCGAGGAAGACTTTCTTTGCCAGCATGCGTTCGATTTCCAGCCGGGCAGCGGTGCCGATCTTCTTGAGCATTTGCCCTTGGCGTCCGATCAGGATTCCCTTCTGGCTATCACGCTCGCAATAAATAGTAGCTGCGATGCGCGCAAGCTTCGTCCCTTCTTCGAATTGTTCGACTATGACCGTGGTTGAATGCGGGACTTCCTCGCTGGTTGCAAACAGCACCTGCTCGCGAATCAACTCAGCGGCCATGAAGCGCGAAGGCTGGTCCGTGATTTGGTCTTCCGGAAAATAGCGTGGCCCCTCGGGTAAGACACCGATCAATTTTTCGAGAAGTACATCGAGGCCCTCGCGTTTACGGGCGGAAATCGGGATGATCTCCTGGAAGCGACCTAGCGATCCGTACTGCTGGATCAACGGAAGCAGTTGGCGCTTTCCACCCTTCAGCAAGTCAATTTTGTTCAGCAGCAGAAATGCCGGCGTCTTCGAGCGCTTGATCAGGTCTGGCAGGAACTGTTCAGAACTATCGGACTTTCGGGCGGCGTCAGCGATCATCAACACCACGTCGCATCCATCCAATGCCGCCCGTACCTCCGACATCATCTTCCGTCCTAGTGAACTTTCGGGACGATGAACGCCCGGTGTGTCGATGAGGATTACTTGTGCGCCGGACCGGCCTTTCTGTTTGGGAACATGAATCACGCCCAGCACACGATTGCGCGTGGTCTGCGGTTTGGGGCTCACGATGGCGAGCTTCTCCCCCGCGAGCGCATTCAGCAGCGTGGACTTGCCGGCATTAGGACGGCCGACAATGCACGCGAATCCGGAGCGAAAACTCATTTATAGAAGCTTCATTTGAGGGGAATTTGCCAGTGAGACGCGGACTCGTTCGACTCGCCGCTCGGTTGCTTGCAAAACTTCAAGGCGCAGGCCATCTTCTTCGATGATTTCACCCTTCTTCGGAATTCTGCCCGCTAGCTCGCTGACCAAGCCTGCTATCGTAGCCGCTCCTCTGCGCTCCGGGCGGACGCCGAGTAACTCCTCCAGGCGGTCAACGTCCATATTGCCAGGCACCAGATAAGAGTGCTCGTTTTCGCGGACAATCTGCGCAGCCTCGTGCTCGTCGCTGATTTCACCCACGATCTCTTCGACCAGATCCTCGATCGTAACCAGCCCTGCGACGCCGCCGTATTCGTCAATGACGATGGCCATGCGGGCCTTGTTCTTCTGCATCTCGCGCAATAGATCGCTCCCCAGTTTTGTTTCAGGGACGAAGAATACGTCTTTGCGCATTAGCGATGCGACGGTCCGATTGTGGGCTTCCGCGTCGGCGATTTGCAAAACATCTTGAGCATGGACGATGCCGACAATGTTGTCGATGGTGCCCTCGAAGACTGGTATGCGCGAAAACGGGCGAACCCGCAACAGTTCAATCAATTTCTCAACAGTTGTATCGGCCGCTACCGCCACCATCTCCGGACGCGGCTTCATTGCGTCTCGCACGGTTTTTTCGCTGAATTGGACGACGGATTGGATCAGGTTGCGGTTGCTCTCATCCAATATTCCTTCTTCCTGTCCCGCTTCAATCAAGGCATCGACTGCTTCTGCCTGAGTTTCGGGTTGGGCATCCGAATGTTCGCGAGTAAGTGATGTGACAGATTGCAAGAAGCCGAGAACCAACGTGATCGGCAGCACCAGATAGATGAGAATCCGCAATAAGGAGACCCAGCGCACGAGCCACTCGCCCTTAGTCCGGGAAAAGAAAATGTACGGTACGAATCTATTGAATACGATTACGATCAGGATCAAACCGAGCGAGGCTTCCAGGACCTCATCGGCGCTCCATGCACCGTCGCGAAACACGCCGAAGCCGACCACCATAGCCACAGCCGCCATCAGGAGCGGAGTCAAAACCGACATCGATAACGCTGCTCGTGAGCGGCTTACCTTGAGCTTGGGTTCAACGTGCTGTTCGAAAGCGTCTATGTTGTCCTGAAATTCGCGTGAGAGAAATTTGCCTATTTCTGCGTACACGCGCTCTACGTATGAAGACAGAGTCAGCAGCCCGAACAGCACGACCAAGGTAATTGCGATCGCAAGGTTCATTTACTTGAGCGCACCCGCGCGCGGCGAGTTGGCTGCTTGCGTGGATGCGTCCTAACGGAGCTTCGTTCTATTAATGCGGTTGGAAGTCCCAGCCGTCTTCGTAAACGCTGCTCTTGGTCCGCCATCTCGCCCTTGTCGCTTTCATGATCATATCCCGCGAGGTGCAATATTCCATGCAAAACCAGGACTTTGACTTCGTCGCTAACCGAGTGGCCCAGAGAGCGAGCGTTTCGCGCAGCAGTGTCTAAGGAAACTGCGATGTCTCCGGCAAAAGCTTCGGGACAGCCGAATGAAGGAAACGACAGCACATCCGTGGAACGGTTCTTGCCACGGAATCGAGAATTTAGCGACCGTATCTCAGAATTGCCCGTGATCAGCACCGTCACAGTGCCGCGCAGTCCGGCTGCGCGGCATGCTTGTACCACAAAACCAGCAAGCCCCCGCTGGTTTAAGCCCGCAACTCTTTGTTTCAGAATGATCGTCGGATCCATCTATCGAGTCTTATGTAGAAAAACAAAAAGAGGGCCCTTACATCGCCCTCCCAATACGGATGCCCTACTCTTTGGCTTCTTCAGCTACTTCGGAAACAGCTCCATTTCCGTTCGGTGGAGCTTTGGAATCCAATAACTCCATCTGTTCCTCCGCCAGCTTAACTTTGTGTTCGTCATAGGCGCGGATAATACGTTGCACCAGATGGTGCCGCACGACGTCAGATTCATCGAAGTACACGAACGACAATCCCTGTACGTTCTTCAGCACATCCACTGCTTCGAGCAGTCCGCTACGGCGTGCGCTCGGCAGGTCAATTTGCGTAACGTCGCCGGTAATCACCGCTTTGGAATTGAAGCCCAGACGAGTTACAAACATTTTCATCTGCTCCGAAGTGGTGTTCTGCGCTTCGTCGAGAATCACGAAAGAGTCGTTGAGCGTCCGACCACGCATGAAAGCAATGGGCGCGATTTCGATGACACTCTTTTCCAGATAACGATCGACCTTCTCCGGATCGAGCATGTCGTACAGCGCGTCATAAAGCGGGCGCAGATACGGATGAATGATGCGGTTTACTCGCTTCGAAAGCAGCGCGGAAATCGCCATCGCCACCGCAAGATAGGTCTTGCCGGTACCTGCAGGACCAATCCCGAAAACCATGTCGTGACTTTCGATCGCATCGAGATAGCGGCGCTGGTTGAGGCTTTTCGGCTGCACCGTGCGCCGCCCAAACGAGCGCTGGCGGCCGGCTTCAGCGAGTCCCCGCAGTGTCGTCTTGGGATCGGCGACCAGCACGCGCAGCATGCTGTTCAGGTCACCGTTATTAAAGGTGTGCCCGCCACGCTGCAGTTGGTCGTAATCGGCGAAGACTTGTTCGGCGCGGGCTACGTCGCGGGGAGTTCCTTCGAGTTCGATGGAATCGGAGCGCAGGTCAATGTTGATGTTCAGCCCGTCTTCCAGCACATGCATATTTTCGTCGCGTGTGCCGAAGAGGGCTTCGATGTTGGGGCTAATTTCAATACTCTTCTTCATTCAATTTTCGATTCACCAGACTTGCGGTTACCCTCGGGCGCAGTTGCGCAGCCTTTTTGCCGATCATTAGATGTCAGAAGATGGTTCCGGGAACGGCCGATACAGCGTTCCTCTCCGGATTGTACTTCGTCATACAGGATGGGTAGATAACAGTTCTGTTAAAAGCGTACCGCCAGGGAAGGCGGGAGTCAACCAGCAAGAACTCAGGGCCTAATCCGCGTCAGAGCACTCGTTCCAGTCACCATTTTTTGAAGATTACAAATACAGCGGCGATCATCATGGCGAAGCCGAGGAGATAGTTCCAGCGGAGCTGCTCTTTCAGATACAGCACGGAAAAAACTGAAAACACGCTAAGCGTGATCACTTCCTGGATGGTCTTGAGTTGGGCGGTCGAGAACTCGTAAGAGCCAATTCGATTGGCCGGCACTTGAAAGCAGTACTCAAAAAACGCAATCAGCCAGCTGATTACAATTACCTCAAATAGCGGAGCTTGCCTGTATTTCAGGTGTCCGTACCAGGCAAAAGTCATGAAGATGTTGGAGATGGTTAGCAGCAGGATCGTGGTCATACAAACTATGCTGCCTGATTCCCTGCAGCTTCGCCAGTCGCGTTGACCGCAGCAACTGGCTCCAGTAAAATAGGTTATTCAATACCCACCGGGATGTCCCGCTGGGACATCCTACTGAAAAGGCATACCTGTAATGGCAAACCATTTTTCTGCGCTGAAACGCGCGCGCCAAACTGAAACTCGCACTGTCCGGAACCGCAGTAACGCTTCTCGTCTGCGTTCGACTCTTCGTGACTTGCGCGAGGCCCTAGCTAAGGGGGACAAAGCTGCCGCCCAACAGATGTTCGGCAAAACTGTTTCCGCCCTGGACAAGGCGATTCAAAAAGGCGTATTGCACGAGAATACTGCCGCGCGATATAAGTCCCGCTTGAGCGCACGATTGAATGCGTTGAAATAGAGCAGGCTTTAGGCTTCAGTTCAGCTTTCTTTCAAAGTTCGTCAGTAATCAGCCCCTCCAAAAGATTGTCATTCCGAACTCGCCGAACGGCGAGAGAGGAACCTGATGTCGGATGGGATCGCCGGCGCCGTAAAGTGGACGACAACCGCCGCTCGCTCCCAACCCGACGCCGTCTTTTGCTTCCCACCCCACTTTCCT
>WNFR01003185.1_pt1 | contig 17036 bp, 16 predicted proteins | sample 5400221 | NCBI WGS metagenome assembly WNFR01 (sample SAMN13153357, study PRJNA577476) | soil metagenome | isolation source: 40 cm soil under Madrone tree | place: USA:California | collected 2016-06-14
AGGTCGCGATCCAATCTTCCCTGGATTTACCCAAGAAGTTGGAATTTGATCAGACTTTTCGTTATGTGAGCTCCCTGCCAGCCCAACTCGTCGGAGCTTACACCACGGCCGATGGGCGATTCAGTTGGCATGCCACTCGTTCTCTAGACGTGTCAGTCGTGGGGGAGAACTTGTTTCAACCTCATCACGCAGAGTTCGGGGGTGACCCCGGTCCTCTTGTCGGGATCAAGCGAAGTGCCTACATCAGTCTAACGTGGCAATCATGGCAAAGATAAGAGGGAAGCGGGTTTATGGAACTGACGTGCTCCCATGCACGGGGCCAGAGTCCGTGACCGGTGTCCATTCATGCTGCTTGTCGAAATTCATGGCTCTGGCGGTTGCCTGGGCGCTCGTTGGCGTCTCATGCCTACATGCCCAACAGTCGAAACCGACTGAGTATCAGGTCAAGGCCGCCTACCTCTACAATTTCGGCAGGTTCGTTAAATGGCCGCCTGGACTTGCGGCCGGCAAGGGCGACTCCTTCCCCGTTTGTGTGCTTGGCCGGGATCCTTTTGGCTCGATTCTCGATTCAACCCTTGCAGGGGAAGCGCTAGAGGGAAAGCCCGTTGTGATTCGGCGGATCGCCAGGCCGCAAGACGCACCGGATTGCCGAATCCTGTTCGTTAGTTCGACAGAAGAAAACCATTTGAAAGAGATCTTGGCGGCGATTGACCAAGCGGGCGTCCTAACGGTTAGCGATATGCCCGGCTTTTCGCGGCGAGGCGGCATGATCCAATTCGTCATCGAAGGTGACAGGATTCGCTTCGAGATTAACTTGGCGACCGCCGAAAGTGCCAAACTCGTCTTGAGTTCCGAGTTGCTCAAAGTAGCCGCAGCCGTAAGAAGAAACACTCGGTCTGGAGATTGACCTACATGTTCAAGGCTCAAAAACACTCCATCTCCCGGAAACTCACATGGATGAACATGTTGGTCAGCGGTGCGGCACTGCTGTTGGCCTGTGCCGCGTTTATTGCCTTTGACATGATCACTTTCCGGCAGACCATGTTGCGGAATCTTTCCACGCAAGCTCAGATCATCGGTTCCAATTCCGTTTCCGCGTTGCTATTCAACGACCCGCAGTCGGCGGAAAATACTTTGTTGGCCCTCAAGGCTGCGCCCAATATCTTGTCCGCCCAGGTCTACGTGCCGGATGGCCGCCCCTTTGCCTCCTACTCGCGCGATCGTGGTCGTTACAACCCTGTGCTTCCCCCAATTCCCTCGGGCCAAACAGAGACGCACTGGACCGAGGATGATCAGATCGCACTAGTACGCTTGATCGTGCTGGACGGGAAGCCGATTGGGGCCGTCTACATCCGATCAGATTTACAGGAGTTGCATAGCCGTTTCCAGCGATACGCGATAATCGCTGCCATCGTCCTCTCGGCATGTTTGTTGGCGGCCTTATTGATCTCATCGATCTTTCGCAAAGCCGTTGCTGACCCTATCGTGGATTTGAGCAAAATTGCAAAAGTTGTTTCTCAAGACAAAAACTATTCGGTCCGCGCAACGCCTATCCGCAGCCCTGCCGAGCTGGCTATCCTTATCGATGCCTTCAATGAGATGTTGACGCAGATCCAGCAGAGCGAGAGAGCTTTGCGAAAAGCTCATGATGAGCTGGAGCAGCGCGTTCAGGAACGCACTGCGGAGCTTGAAGCTGCTAAGAAGGAGGTTGAAGAGTTTTCTCATACCATCCTCCTTGCGAAAGAGGAAGTTGAGCGCGGCAGTAAATTCAAGGATCAGTTCCTCTCCACGATGAGCCACGAGCTGCGCACGCCGTTGAATGCCGTGCTCGGTTTTTCGGACCTGCTCGCCGACGAGCGTTACGGCCCATTGAACGATCGTCAACAACGCTACGTCACCCACATACACACCGGCGGGAAACACCTTCTCAAACTAATTAGCGACATCCTTGACCTTTCTAAAATCGAAGCAGGCAGAATGGAGCTCACCCGTGAGCATGTGACGGTTGCGTCAGCCTTTGCCGAAGTGATCAGCGGCCTCCACCCTCTGGCGGAAAAGAAATCGCAAGCATTGCTCCAAAAGGTTGAGCCCAATCTGCATGTTTACGCCGACGCTATGCGATTTAAGCAAATCCTTATGAATCTTGTTGCCAACGCGATCAAGTTCACATCCGAACGCGGCCGGATCGAGCTGGTCGCTCGTCGGGTGCAAGACCAAGCCAGGATGGAAGTGCGCGACAATGGCCCAGGAATTCCACCCGACCAGCAGCAACGGATCTTCGAAGCGTTTGTTCGCCTGACCCAAACCGGTAGCGCCACAGAGGGCACAGGCTTAGGGCTCGCCATCACTTCTCGCCTCGTCGAGCTGCATGGCAGCAAACTGGCTATCGAAAGCCAGCCCGGAGAGGGCACCTCTTTCTATTTCTCACTTCCACTCGTTGCGATCATTCCGGATCAACCTCCTGAGACGCTCGTACCCGTGCCAAGAGCACGCAAGGCCCCGCGGATTCTTGTCATTGAGGACAATGAGGTGACAGGGCAACTCATCCAGTCGCAACTCACTTCTTCAGGCTATGAGACTCTCAAATGTGCCCAGCCGGAACGCGCCACGGAAATAGCCGCGGAACACCAGCCCGATGCCATCACCTTGGATCTCCTCATGCAGCCCGTCCATGGGCTGGAGGTTCTGCTGCAGTTGAAAAACGACCCTCGCACGTCCAAGATCCCCGTCATCGTCGTGACCATTGTGGACCAGCCCGGCGTTGGAATTGCTCTCGGCGCCGACGAATATTTGATTAAACCCGTGGACAAAGCAACCTTACTTGCCGCTGTAGAGCGCTGCCTCCGGTCTCGTGGAGGCGCAGCGCCGGCGCGGTCCATTCTGGTGGTGGAAGACGATGTATCCACCCTTGAGGTGATTGTCGAGTTGCTCAAAGCATACGGCTACGCTGTGAGTACTGCGATGGACGGTGAACAAGCCCGTGTGAGTGTGGCTCAGTTCCTGCCCGAACTGGTTATTCTTGATTTAGTCCTTCCCAAGATGAGTGGTTTTGAATTGCTTGCGGAATGGCGTTCCAATCCTCGCACCGCCGATCTTCCCGTGTTCGTACTGACCAGCAAGGATCTGACTAAGGAGGAGGAAAAGTATATCCACGCGCATGCCGAATCGCTTTTCCGGAAGCAGAATTCCTGGCGGGAGCCCTTGATCAAGCAACTGGAGCGCGTAGTAACCTCCCTGTCTTTGGAGAACGCTTGAAACATTGCATCCTCGTCGTCGAAGACAACCAGCTCAACCGCGAGCTCCTCTGCGACTGGCTCGAAGTGGAAGGCTACGAAGTGAGGTCTGCGGCAGACTTGAAGGCCAGTTACGAGGTTTTTGCGAAGCGGCTTCCCGATGCCGTCTTGCTCGATATCAATCTCGGTTCCGAAAACGGCCTCGACCTCCTCGCATGGATGCGCCAAAAACCGGAGCTGTGGCAAATCCCCGTGATTGCTGTGACGGCGCACGCCCTAGCGGCGGAGCAGCAAGGAATCCTGCAGGCTGGCTGCAGAGCGTGCCTCTCGAAACCAATTCATTTTCAAGGCCTTCGAGAACAGTTGAATCGCTCGCTGCAAGATCGCACTGTGTCTCGACCGAATTCCTAGCCGGGTGCCGCAGCTTTCGCTTTAAAGGCTTGTTCCCCGCTGTTCTATTCTATTGACAGACTGCAGCTTCTCTGATACCCTACACGTTAGTTATATTTGCCGTTAATTCTGTGACCTCGGTCCAGCGTTCATTCCCCTCCATCGCAAACAAACGAGAGAGTTGCACAATTTCGGTGCAACGTAAGTCCTTTTAGAATCAACACTTACAAGGGGCTATAGAAGTGTTCATTCTAAAGAACTTAAAACCCTTTAGAATGAATATTTATGTTTGGTGCGACGTAAGTCCCTTTAGAATCAACACTTATAAAAGTGTATCAAAACAAAGGGCTTTAACTCACTTTAGAATGAACGTATGAAAAACAAGGGGGGGGGGATGGTCCAGTTATTGTTAACTAGAGATCCCAAGATCGCAGATTCCGGCCCCGCCGGAAAGGATTTCAACCCTGCTTGCCCTGAGCCCCGAAGGGCGGAGCATCCCGACGAAAGAATCGCTTCCTCTGCGTACGGCGTCTACCCCGACCCTGTCGGGGTGTTTCTGCGTTTAGTTCTCTTTCGGCTTTCGACTTAAAACCTACAACTTAAAACTTACAACCGCGAACTCCGCGCCGCACCCGCCCTACTCCCTCGGCCCTAATGACGCCAAACCGGAAGCTAACCCGCTACCTAGGCGCGGGAGCCAGATACGCTTGCCGATGGTCCACGCGATACGATGCAACAGCAGCGTTGAGAGCCGGGTCTTGCGAGAGGGAAACGCGAACCTCGATAGAATGCGCGCTACCGTCGAGCCCAGGTGGCGCAAATGCCAGGCTGTATTCATGACGGACGAGTTGCGCGATTTCCGCATACACAGAATTGAACTCGTTTTCCTTCGTTGGGAAATAGGCACGCCCGCCGGTTGATTCAGCCATCCGCTTCAGGAGCTGATCCGCTTCTTCAAACTGCTGCGCTATTTGCGTTGAAGTTTTCGCGGGTGATTTCTTCTTGTTGACGGGCTTGGGGTTGTGCAATACGCCCGTCAATGAAACAGCGAGAAGCCGGACATCACTGGTATTTAGCTGCTGAAGCGCCGACGCTGTTTCATTCGACGCGGAGGTGTCCAAACCGGTGGAAAACAGAACGATGGTCTTCTTGCCCTGAACACTCGTGAGCCACTCGAGGACCTTCGAAACGCTGGAAGACAGATTGAGCGAGCCGAAGCCGAGATTGAAGCTCAATTGCTCAAGAGCAGCCGCCGCTGCTTGCTTGTCAGCGGTAAAATCGAGAATAGCCTGAGGCGCCTCCGCATACTTCACCACCGCGACGCGATCACCAGCGGACAAACCGCTGAGCAAGGAATAGGCGGCCCACACGTGGCTGCTCTCGAGAAGATAGACAGCCGGGCCGGCTTCGATGAGAAGAAGAACTTGTGCCGGTTCCTCGATGGTGGCGAAGCTGGTGAGTGGCTGCTCGATCCCGTTATCAAACATACTGAAGTTTTCGCGACGCAGGCCTTCCACGAAATGGCCACGCGAATCGGTGACGATCACTCCGACGTTGACGCGGTCAACGCTGACCTGAATCGTTTGCTTCGCCTGTTGCGGATTTTCCTCGGCCTCGGCGAAAGAACACACGCAGAGCACCGCGGGGAAGAGCAATATCGCCGGCAGAAGACGAAAAAAATTCATCGCTACGCTATTCAACCCACTGGTCCCAATGGATGCCCTTCGAGTCCTTCCACGAGACGCTCGAAGAATAATGCAGATGCCGCGCGAAGACTTGCGAGTTGATCTGCGCGAGCCAATCGGGGGCCGTGGACGGCACGGTATTTTTCGAACAACTTACGGTTTTTGCGACAGGGCTCTTCTTCGCCTCTTTGATCCAACGATCCTTCAACGCCTGCCAATCGACTTTTTGAAAGTCGAAATAACTAAGACCATTGAGATTTTCGGCGAATTGGGCGCGGCGCGCCTGAAATTGCGGCACGGTGGCGAGGCCGGCGGCGGAAGCATGCGCGCGACTCGAAAGTACTTCACGAAGCGTTTCGATGCGATTGGCGCCCAGAATCATGTCTTGCGTGACCGCGAGATTGAAAAAATTCCACTGCGCGACGCCCGTGCCGGTCTGCTTCCCCCCAAGGGAGATTTTAAGGAAAGTAACTTCGCCTTCATTGCGCTCCGAAGTGAGCCGATCGCTGAATGCCGATCGAATGAGCTTGAGGGCCTCCGGTTTCTTTCGTATGCCAAAAAAATAGACTTGTTTCGTGGAGTCCATTGATGGGCTCGTTTGCATCGAAGCGAATTCTCCGGTGAGCAACCCAAGCGCGTCCGGCACAGGCATGCCGAGCCGCGACTGCGCGACAGTCTCGAATAAATCGGCGTTGCCCTGCTGAGCCTGGGGAAAAGCGACGCGGGATACACGCTTCAGCGTATCGTAGATGCCCTGGAGATTGAGTTGCGTGGAGGTGTAAGAAACCGCATCTGCAGGCACGAATGAAAGAGAAGCCGGCGACGGCTGCCCGGCGGACCAGATGTCAAATGGCGTTCCGGTAGCAGCATCGCCCAGGATCGCCGCCTGCACGTGTGTTTTCGCGCCTTCGAACGAGATGTGGCCGCTGAGAGAGTGCATGGCGTCGAGCTTGGCAGCGTCGAGAAGCGGACGGACCTGGAGAGTTCCTGTTTTCGAATCAGCCGCAAGTTTTTCCAGGTCGGGAATGCGCAGAAAAAATTCGACCAAGCCGCCGCCCAGGTTCGCTTGCGCTTCCTGATACGCGGCGGATTGCGCCAGAGTTGCCGCTCCGGAAACTTTTCCATCGAGGCGGCTGAGTATTTCTTCCACGACGGATCGCTCACCGGCGCTGACGGCGTACTTGCCATGCTCGGCCCAATAGGTGGCGCCGCTTTTGCTTTCAGCCCTGAGGACCTGGACGCCTCCGATGGTGACCTGCGAGAGGAGAGGCGCTTCTTTTTCCGTAGCGCGCATCCCGAGAATCGCTTTCGAAAGCAGAGCTTCTTTTCCCGTGCGGTCATACACAAAAAACATGCCGTTCCAGACTGCCGGTTTTGCATCCGGAGCTGCATTCGAAACGGTTCGCTTTGCAGGCTCGCTCAGATAGCCGAGCGTGAATGAATTTTCAAGAAGCACCGCGTATTCCTGAATCTCTTCCGCAGTCAGTTTTTCCTTTGGTGATTTCTCCGCCGAGGAACTAATCAGATTCGAAGCCATCGCCGAACGCACGGAAGCAAAATCAGGATCGTCCCAGAGCGCGAGGAGGGAGTTTGCCTTTCTCGCTTCGGGGCCGGGGACACCGCGCCAGATCAGGTAGAACGCGGTGCGCGGGGGCATTTGTGCGGGCCCGAGCGGAGCCTGCGCGCGCGCTGGATGCGAACCGGAGACAAAGAGGAGCGCGGCAATGGGTAAGAGGATTCTAATGCTCCGTGATTTCATCGGAGTGCTCCAAGACAACTAGCTAAGAGGAAAGGACTGACTTTTTAATGCTAACCCGGCGGGGGGAAGGACAGAAGCCCTGTCCCGCGCTGAGTTTCCAGAACGCGGAGCAGAGCTTCTTTGGAACCAAAATCGAAAATGCCATGTGACTACGACTGTGCAACTAGGGTTTTGTAGGCGTGGCGCTGGACGCCGGGGTCGCGGCGGCGGTCGGAGGAGCGGCGGCACCGCCGTCCTTCGGGGTCGCCAGATAGCCGGTGATCTGATTCTTGCCGACGTCGAAAACGACGATTTCGTAAGGGGCCATGCGGGAGCTGCCTTTTACATAGAACTGAACGGGCTCGCCGGAAGTCTTGTCTTTCTTCTCGATGGTCTTGTCGTCAGCGATGACGGTCACGGTGTACTTTGCTTTTTTCGGATCCGTTTTGTTAAGAGACATCTGCACGGGGCCGACACGCTGGGGCGTCTTGGTTTTTTGCAGAGTGAACTCGTAATAGTTGCGGTCACCGCGGCGCTTGAGATCTTCCAGGTCGTCACGATTGTGAGCGATGAGGCCGCTCATGACGTTCATGTCGCCCAAGCTGCGCTCGAGTTTGCCTTTGGTGGCTTCCAGATCGGTCTTCGTGGCTTCGATGTCTTTCTTGGCGCCGCCGACTTCCGAGGCCACCGCGCCGATCTTTTCTTCGCTTTCCTTCTGGACCTGGCCGAGCTGCGCGGTGAGCTTCTGGTCGGACGATTGCTGTTCCTTGCGGATGGATTCGGCGCGGCTCTTGGCTTGCGCGAGCTCCGACTGCGTTAAGCCGACTCTCTGCGTGGTGATCTCCATCTTGCTCTTCAAGTCGGCGATTCGTGAATTCGCCTGGTCGAGCTGGGCGGAGAGAATTTTGTTCTGATCCTGCAGTTTGGCGAGGTCCTGGCTTAATCGGGACTGCATGGAATAGCCGGCAATGCCAATCACGGCCAGGGCGGCGATGACGACGCCAAACAGCACGGCGATCCACCGTGGTGTGCCCGTGGATTCGTAGTGGTAGGACTCCTGCGGGCTTGGTACGTTTGGAGAAATGCTCATTCCCCCTCCTCAGTGATCGGCGCCATCGTGAACGATGGTGCCGAAGGAGAATTATGGCTTGCAAATGCGAGTCTGTCCACCCGAGGGGGGAGAAGCAGCTGACAGTCGTAAGTTTACCGTTGTTAGTGAGGAGGGAAGAGAAAAGCTCGTGGTCGGTGCTCCGTGTCTGGCGGCGGTGCAACCGGGATGGAATGCCCACCGTCGCGACGAAAAGGGTGCGGAAGTGATTGATTATAAAATGGTTGTGAGGCGGCCATCGCGGGGGATGAATTCATCGCGGACAGCACCGTCCCTCATCGAGGGGGACCCTCGCGACTTAACGTTAGGAGGATACATGCAACGAGTATTTGGCCGATCCTGTTTTGCAGTGAAGAAAAATCCGGAAGGAATTCAACCGGCCACCTGCCTTACTCGTGCAGGACAACACTGAGGAGGGAGCTGTGGACCTGAAGTCCACCATTGTAATGAATGAAGCCCAGTTTCCTGAATTTGTTCATGAAAAAATTCACCCGCGATCGCGTTGTGCCAATCATTTCCGCCAGCATCTCCTGCGATACCTTGGGAAGCATCTTTTGAGGTTGGGGTTCCTTGCCGTAGCGAGCGAGCAGCAGAAGAGTCCGAGCCAGCCGTTTCTCGCTGGAATTGAAAAGCTGGTCGATCAAATCCTCTTCGATTCGGATGTTGCGCGAAAGCATATAAGACACGAAGCGGTCGGAGAAAGCATGTTCAGCGTGGAGCACGCGAATCATCTCGGTTTTTTCAATAACAAGTAAACTAGTGGGTGTAATCGCGGTCGCTGTCCCCATTCGAACAGACTGACCTGCCATGCCCCCCTCACCAAAAAAGTCACCTGGCCCCAGAATCGCCAGGACTGCTTCTTTGCCGACCTCATTTACGACGGAGAGCATTACACCGCCTTTTTGAACGTACATCACACTTGTAGCGGGATCACCTTGAGAGTAGATCTTCTGCGATCTTCGATATTCCACAACTTTTCTCGCGACACCGGCAGAATCGAGAAAAGCTTGGGAATCGAAAGCGCGTTTCTGCGTGGATTTTTTCTTGGATATGTTGCTTGGACTCGCGATTGTTTGCATAAAACCACCGCTTAACAGCAAGCCTATCATAAACATGGCGCTCAAGAGCAAGAAAAATGATTGGGGGTGGTGCAGGTTGAAACGGCAGCTCCGCGGATAGTGTTCCAAAATGAATGGTACTACTTCTTTGAAAGCTCGCCCTTGAAATGACTTTCAACATCTTCACGACTAAGCGGGTTTCCCGCTTTGGCCAATACGACCGAATAGACGACCTCATTACCTGCAAGCTGAGCGGTGATAAACGCCCCGTCCACCGGCAAACGCGCGGGCAGGCCAGTACGGAAGAACTGCGCCAGGCCATGCTTCATTACCGGACGCTTTTTGATGAGCTAGTCGGAGTGCCAGAGATGGCCCGTGCGAAGGCAGCTTCCTAGGCGCGTATTACATCCGGCGAAGGCTTCAAGACACTGCCGGCAGAGTTGAGGCAAACGGAACAGTATTATTTCTTGCGTTTGAAGCGAGGGTGCACGGAGGGCCAGCGGGCGAAGATCGAGGTGGTGAGGCCGCCGCGGGGGGTGAATTCACCGCGGACGACGCACCACTCCGGGCGAACGGCGGCGACGATATCGTGGAGGATTTTGTTGACGGCGTTTTCGTAGAAGATGCCGAGGCTGCGGTAGGAGAGGAGATACATTTTCAGGGCTTTCAGCTCGATGCAGTCCTTCTTTGGCATGTATTGGATGGTGATAGTGCCGAAGTCGGGGAGACCGGTCTTGGGGCAGACGGAGGAGTATTCGGGAAAGCGCGTGGTAATGACGTAACCAGGAAATTGATTGGGCCAGGTCTCGAGTGCGGGCAGTTTTGTTTGGATGCCGGCGCGAGCGTGTTCTGCGGTGTAGTCGGGCATGAGTGCTCCTCGAGCTTATTGTATCGCGACGAGGGGCGGACTTTCTCTTGCGGAATTCCGCGCTTTTCGCCTACTCTTGGCGAGGAGAGAATCGATCGGCACCAGCTCGATAAGCTGCCCGGTTTGCCATAGTTCGGACAGCCGGCGTTCCAGACGCCGGTCGGTGCTGGATTATCTCTTCGGTTTCGTGGGCATCCTGCCGTGGCGCTGCGCATCCTGCGGGGCGCGATTTCACGCCCGCCTGATGCCATTTCGCACCTTCTTCTATGCCCATTGCGGGATTTGCGGCAATCTCGCATTGCGGCGCATCTCTGCCGCGCGTGTGCCGGGTGGGACAGCGATTCTCGGGAGAATCCTCGGGCTCCCGGCTTTGCGGTGCGAACCCTGCCGGCATAGGTTTTTTTCGATGAGACCGCTGCGACGGGAAGAGCGGCCCGTGGCGGCCGCGCAAGGCGAGTAATAATCCTCGACCAGAACCGCACCTGGGCACGAGCGTCCAATCTGCTCTTCTTGATTCTTGGCGCTTGAACGCGGAAGGTCTCGCCCGCTGTGGCCGTGCAGGCAAACACCGAACGCGTTTTGGACGCTAACTTGCACACGATTTCCAGCCATGCGAAAATCATCCTCTACCTGAAAGGCAATGGCGATATCGTCTAAGGGTTAGGACGTAGCCCTATTAAGGCCAGCGTAGTTCATAACAGATTGACAATAACAGGTTTATATTGACTGCATTACTATCTGCATTGGCAACAAACGGACGCCACGCACGATTCGGAAATCCAGGAGGGTATTGGTTTGGTGTCCGCGTCTTCAGTATGAAGCTTAGAGTCTGATTTTTCCTACTTTCTTCGTTCGGTTTATCGATCGAGATCTATTGTATCTTATCGAATAGAGTACCCTTAGGGGTACCCAGGCGCCCACCCCTTTACGTAGGACCCGCCAAGCGCGGTCACCTGAGGAATCCAAGTGGACTACCGCTCAAGCCCCGCCAAAATTCGCTGACAAATCGGCACAGTCTTGGTACACCCAAATCCCCCTCTCTTCTGCGGCGTCTGGTGCGGCATCCTGCTACGTTTCCATATCGCATAGTCCCTGGCCGGCTGGCACATCTCGATCCGTTTTGGTCCCTGAGAAGGGTATCCGGCGTGCCCAGAGGTTTCAATGCACCATGCGAGAGCCCATTCGCTCCGGATTGGAGCCGGACTTTTTGCAAATCAAACAACAGGGCGCCGCGGATATTCCCTACGAGACGAGAGACCCCGTAGGCTGTGGCGCTTCCTGCCTCGCGTAAAAAGTTTTCAATCGAGGCGGTTGACTATCCAATTCGCAAACTCGTATGTGACTCCCAGGAGTCCCCGCAAAAATATGTAGGCAAATAAAGAGGCATAGCCCGAGCTTCACAGCGTTTTGAAGAAAGATCATGTGATTCCTCCTGTGGGCAAGGATAAGTGGAACGGTATTTTTATGTCGAATTCCAACTTTGGATGATCTGTTTTCATTCCTATTAAACAAACGAATCAAAGGCTTTAGAAACAGAGGAGTTTTTAGCTCTTATTTGTTCATCTATTTTTATCATTTTAAAGTTTTTCGCCTTGAGTTTTGTCATGTCGAAAGAAAGCAGCGAGACGATATCACTCGCTGTCGAAAGTGCAGTGCCTTGCAAGGAGAAACAAAATGAAGTCAGTAAGTCAAGGGAAGCTGAAAATCGACGCGAGAAGGATCACGAGTCGAGCAGAAAGAAGACAAGCGTCGTTAAAGCCATGAAGAAGCGGGTGAAGCTGTCCGATTCTTTTGCCAGAGCAGATCAACACGCATCAGCGCCGTTGGATCAAAACTTGGGATCGAATCGCAACTGCGGGCCAGAAACCCGAGTTCGATGAAGGTCTTCGATAAATTCAAGCCAAAGGCCGCTTCTTTGTGAAGCATCGGCCTTATCGCGTTTCCCACCACCACCACCACCACCACCTCCTCCTCCTCCTCCATCATCACGACTACCACATCGTGGTCATCATCGTCATCGTCATCGTCATCATGGCCATCATGCATGCGTCGTCATCGTCGTCGGCTGGATTTCGGACGTGGTATGGGGCAGAGCGCGGTGGGTGGGTGGGGCGTGGCGGTGTGAGGGAGGCGTGGGCCGGGGCGCGTGGCGGGCGGGGCGCAGCGGAGATGATAACCGCTTAAGAGACGGCGTGGCGTGGATAAGGGCAGGGTGGGGTAAGAGATAGAGGAATAAAGGGATAAAAGGATTAGGATGGGTGGGGGTAGGATTTAGCTAGAATCGTGGTTTAGGGTATTGACAAATTATGACAAGTCTGTCATAAAGGAAGAGCTATGGCACCACATGAATTGAAGGCTGCTCGTCTAAAGAAGGGTTTGGTCCAGGCCCAAGCTGCGCAGTCTTTGGGTGTGTCGCAGTCGTATGTCAACCTGCTTGAAAACGGGAAAAGGCGCCTGACTCCTGAACTCGCTCGTCGGGTCGCCACGCTTTACGATCTCTCTCCTGAAACGCTGCCTGTCCCAGAAGAATTTGTTCCAACACACGCAAACGACCAGCGTTTAGCTGAGTTTCTGGCGAAACTCGGGTATCCGGGTTTTGCGTACATGCGAACTCACCTACCAAAGAAGAATCCCGACGAGGTTCTTCTAACGGCGTTAGGACAGGACAGACTCGAAGCCCGTGTCGCAGAAGCTCTCCCCTGGGTTGTGATGCATTATGGCCACGGCAGATCGAATTGGCTGGTCGAGCAGGCGAGGAAGTTTAACCTGCAAAATCGTTTGGGATTCGTCGTTAGTCTGGCACTTCAAGTTGTTGAAAGAGTCTCGGGCTCCGGTCAGGAAAGCGCCAGAGTACAGTCGCTTCGTGAACTCAGATCCAAGCTCGATGAGAGCCGGCTGGTAAAAGAGGACGTTTTTTATCGACCACCGCGGACTGACAGTGAGAAGCAGTGGCTTGTTCAAAACCGATCGGAAGAGGCGATGCATTGGAATCTGTTGACCGATTTGCGGCCGGAACATCTCCAATATGCCTCCTGATTCGCTTCCGACACCGTGGAAAGAGTTCCTATCCGAGATCGATGCAATGCTTGCGGAGCCGTTGAGCTTGCACTGCATCGGCGGCTTCGTTATTTGCTACTTCTATGGCCTGCCTCGTCCAACGGGAGATATCGACTACTATACGGCTGTACCCGCGAATCTCAATCTGATCGAAATGGCAGGGGAAGGCTCCGCACTCGCTCAGAAATACAAAATTCGGCTGCACCATGTGGGCGTTACGAATCTACCAGAGGACTACACGGCAAGGTTGACCGAGATGTTTCCGGGGATGTTTAAGAACCTGCATCTGTATGCGCCCGATCCATATGATTTCATTCTGTCGAAATTGGAGCGGAACTCTGAGAAAGACCGAGACGACGTTGATTACATCTTCAAAACGCAGAACCTTAATACTCAGGCCGTCCGTGAGAGGTATGAAAAGGAATTAAGGCCGAAGACCCTGTCGAAAGAGACCTGGCACGACAACACGCTCAAGCTATGGATCGACATTTTCGAAACCGCAAAATGATCGGGAGCCTCGGAATGAAAAAGCTCCCATCTTAACATTCTAGTACCAGTACGCTATAGTCTTTGTGCGGCTCCATCCCGGAGCCTGGCACACAGCGGCCCATTTCGGGTCCGCATCGCGGAAATCGTAAGCAGTTAAATCCCAAAAATCTTTGCTTCCGCGAGAAGACGTGTGCCTTATGCCCATTCAAAAGCGATTTAAGAGACCTGTCGCTCCCGCTGTCGTAATCAGTGGCCCTCGTCTGCTTAGTCTCAAAGACGCAGCGGTCTACTTGGGAGCACACCTGTGGGCGGTCCGACAGATGGTCCGTGGCAGGGAACTGCCTTATGTTCAGATCGGACGAAAGCACCTCGTTGACAGGGTAGACCTCGACAAGTTCATTGAGCGCAACAAAGTCGGCGTAGCTGCGTGAATAATTCGGAAGGCCGTACTAAACTGGTATGGAGTTGTCGCGGACGTAATTCCCCGCTGCTGCTTCTGCTATCTCTTTCAATTTCTGTTTGTCGGGGTCAGTGTTTTTGATGCTCTCGAAGTGCGCTGCGGCGATACCTGCCTGGAACGAATCTCGGTCCACCTTCTTACCATTTATCTCAACGAACATCACGCCCTTCCTTGTGTTGGTAGCCCGGACGGGAATCGAACCCGTAGTCTCCGCCTTGAGAGGGCGGCGTGTTAAACCGATTACACTACCGGGCCACAGTGGACAGTCTATCGTGAAGCGGACTTTTCAGCAATCGTGCTTACCGTGGCGGTGTTGTACTGCCCCACCTTGATTAGCGCTTCTCTCACATCATCAGTGGTCTTGATGTTGTATCGTTCGAAGATGGCTTCCGTCTTGTGTCCTGTGATCTTCATTGCCGTGCGACGATCGACTCCAGCCTTTATGAGATTGCGAGCCGCGTTCCTGCGGAAATCGTGAGGCACAAGGCCGCTGTACTTTTTCGTCTTCTCGTCGAAGGTCCCGAGCCCGAGTTGGCAGCACGTCTTGTCCCAAGTCCATCGAAAGTTCTTGAAATTGAAAACAGGGTCAGTCGGTTTAGGAAAGGTCTTGCGCATCTTTCTGAGCAGGTTCGCTATCTCTTCCAAAGGTCCAGCTAAGGGAAGTGTCAGTGGATCGTCATTCTTCACGATCTCACCGGGCAACTCGATTTCGCTGCAATCCTTCGAAACCATGGACCAGGTTATTTTCTTGGCTGCTCCTGTGCGGCATCCGGTGTAATAAAGGAACGTCACCGTTGGTTGGAGATGTTCCGGCATGGCATCTCGCAGAGTGGCGAAGTCTTCGTGGTCGAGAAATCCTTTCCGTGACTTCGAATCCTTTGGCAGCACAAACGTTGGGATGTGGTTGTCCGTAATAAGGTCAAGGGCTTTCGCCTGATTGAACGCCGATCGGAGCCGTCCCAACTGGCGGCGAATCGTAGCGTCCGCATCACCTTCACGCCGGCGCCATTTTATGTATCCCTGAATTTTGGTAGCCGTGATATCCGTTACCGAGCAACGCTTGAAGAAGTGATCCAGCTTGTCAGCGCCGAGGAACGTCTCTTCCTTCTGTCCTTCATCCGTGAGCCTGGTGTATATCGAGGCCGGCTTGTGCTCCCGGTAGTAGTCCATCAAAATTGATTTCAGATCTTCGTAGCGGAGCTTCGAAACCTCAGACTGCAGGAGCCGATGGCCTTGGCTAACGTGGTTTCGAGCAGCCAGGAGTTCGCGGTATGCCTCCTCCGGATCGTTCGTCTTCGTGTTCACGAACTTCTGAGTAGATCCCTGGTAGAAAGCGTAGTAGAGAAACTTCGATCGAATCTTTTCGTCATCCGCGTTTGTCGAGTGTCGGTAGCCGATCCATCCTTCGCCTCGCTTTAGCCTCTTGTTGATCTCGATCAGCTTTTGTTCGATGGCCAAGGATCACCTCACAGAGACCATCCTACAGTTAACAATGCAATTCGTCTAGACAATAATGCAGACGATCTGTTATCGTACCTATTTTCAGCAGCATACCTAACATATACATCGCCCTCTCAAGGCTAAAATCCGGGTTCGAATCCCGGTATCGCTACCAGCTCTGCCTGATGTTTTCATTTGACTTTGGTCTTCCGTCGCACAGGACTGCATCATCTTCCAATCTTGCAGGCGGATGAGCGTTCGGCGCTTGCGGCGGAGAGAGCGCGTTCGAAATAACGACGCCTTCGCGCAGGCTGGAGCGTTGTAATTCAAGCGCAACCGCGCCGATCCGCGTGGGGTCAGATGCAATTTCTTTGATTTTGTGTATCAGGTCTTTCGATTGACGGTCGGAAGTGCCACGCGATACCCTATGGCCGGGTTGGCGCGTCCATTGCCGCCCAAGAGTTTACCCCTGAGCTTGAGTCTTATCCCACTTTGAGGAGATTCATGTCGAACGAACTGCGTAACTTTCTTTCTCTATCGTACGACGAGCTGGAGCAGTTGAATCTGAAAGCCAAGGAGCAGCGTCAGAAACGAGTTGCCGCGCACAAGATTCAGGAAGAACGCATCAAGTATTTGACGGACGAAAAGCGGATCAAGGCCGTTACGGTGCTGTTCAGCGATCTGGAAGGCCGCCTGCACATGCTTGATTACGACAAGAAATTTCTGATCAAGAGCTGGGACAACCTGACGTTTGACGGCTCCTCGATCCGCGGATTCACGGCGCAACGCGAGAGTGACCTGCGGCTGGCGATGGATTGGGGCTCATTTTATTGGGCGCCCGCGGATGTGTTTGGATCCGGCAAGGTGCTGATCTTCGGTCATGTGATCGACAAAGATGGTTCGCCTTACTCGGCCGACATACGCGGAGTCCTAAAGGGCTACGCCGACAATCTCCACGAGAAAAAAGGCTACACGCTCAACGCCGCCAACGAAATCGAAGGATTCCTTTTCAAAGGCCAGAATGCGGAGCGAAGTTACAACGAAACCGGCAAATTCGAATACGTCAATACCGGCGGCTACTACCACTCACTTCCCGGCGATCCGCTCCGCACGTTTATCGATACTACCGCCGAAGTCCAGCGAGCCATGGCTTTCCAGAATGAGAAAGATCACCCGGAAGTCGCGCCCTCGCAATTCGAAATCAATTACGGCTACGGCGAAGTGGTCTCCGCCGCCGACCAGATCCAGCTCTACAAGCTGATTTGCCGCCAGGTGGCCACCAACATGGGGTTCACCGCCTGCTTCTTGCCGAAGCCTGTGGTCGGCGTCAACGGCAACGGCATGCACACCAACGTTTCGATCAGCAAGGACGGCAAAAATCTCTTCTGGGATCCCAAAGGCGAGGAGAAGCTCAGCAAGTTCGGTTGGGAGTTCGTGGATCGCATTCTTAGCCATGGCAACGATATCTGCTTGCTGATCAATTCCAGCGTCAACGCGTACCGCCGGCTCG
>WNFR01003186.1_pt1 | contig 17035 bp, 11 predicted proteins | sample 5400221 | NCBI WGS metagenome assembly WNFR01 (sample SAMN13153357, study PRJNA577476) | soil metagenome | isolation source: 40 cm soil under Madrone tree | place: USA:California | collected 2016-06-14
ATATCGAGCGCGAAGACTTCGCGGAGCGTCCGCCGCCAAAGTTTTATCGCCTCTCGCCAGGGCGGGAGGTTCGCCTGCGCTACGCCTACTTCGTTACGTGCCGAGAGGTGAAAAAAAACGCCGCAGGTGAGGTGGTCGAGCTGATTTGCACCTATGACCCGCGGACACGCGGCGGCAACGCAGCCGATGGACGCAAGGTCCAAGCGACGCTACATTGGGTTGCAGTAGCGCATGCTGTGCCGGCCGAGATCCGCCTCTACAACCCGCTTTTCAGCCGTGCCGAACCGGATATCGGCAGCGATTTTATGGCCGAACTCAATCCCACGTCGCTCGAGACGATGACTGAGGGGCAGGTCGAGCCGACACTGGCTGGGGCAACGCCCGGTGAGTCGGTACAATTCGAAAGGCAGGGCTATTTCTGTCTTGACCCGGACAGTACGCCCGCGCGGTTAGTATTCAACCGAACGGTCGGGCTGCGCGACACCTGGGCGAGGATAAGGGGGGCGGCACATAGGGTCTGTTAAGGAAAGATCCTAAATATTCGCTCCGAAAAGGTGGAACGTTCGATTTGAGGAGAATCGTCCCGACCGGGCGAATTCAGTCAGCGCAAGATGGAGGGTGAGCTGCACCCATCTGAAGCAGCCTCCACAGAGGCGACCACCCAAAAGCAGCCTTAATGGGCGGCGTCGTGCGCGAACGATGGATGGGCGCGATGTGCGAGCAATAGAGGACCGTCTATGCGACCATGGATGATCGTTTTGTTGAGTATGGCGTGCGCGATTCTCGTCGGCGCCGGCTTAGCCGGGCCGGAGGTGTTGGGTGCCGCGCCCACCGGTTCCTCGACGGCAATACTACCGGGGTTGTCGATGCTTGCCGTCGCTGTCCTCGCGGTGTACGCGCTGTGCGCAATGCTATTGGCCACCGGGGCCCTTCTCACCGAGACTCTCCTCGCGCGCCATCGTCTCGACCGCGCTGGCGGATACCATACCCTGGCGCCGCGCGACTGGATCGAGGCGCTCGGCACGAATGGGCTGCGCCGTCTGATCCCAAGGCCGGCCACCGAGCCGATCCAAGGGGCGGCGGCAGATTCGATGACGCAATTGCCCGGTCGCTTTGATTCCGGCATAGCGCGACGCGAGATCTCACGTCTGCACTATATCGGGCTGGCGCGCGCGCATTTTTTCAGCGCGCTAATCGTGCTCACGGCGCTTGTCGGATTGGGTATCGCACAAGACCATGAGGGCGCTCGGTTAGCATTGGTGACGATCCCCACAACGTCGACAACGCTGATCCTGATCGGGTTGATTCTTCTTGCTATCCTAAGCAGGATTGCCGTCGACGTCGCGGTCGAGCCACTGATCGAAGCGATTTCTGAGCTGCCGGCCGAAGGTGTTGAAATCGGGCTCCTTCGCCGCGCCGTTGAGATTCTCGAATCCGCCGCTGCGACGGCCCATTCACGCGGGCCTGTAGCGACCCTACCGCCACCCGATCGGCTCGCTGCAGTTCTCGAGGAGAACCAGCGCACGCTGCTCGATGCCGTCCGACATTTGTCGGCGACCACCGACGCGCTTGGAGCCACGATGCGATCGTCGGTGGATGCGCTTGGTGAGGCGATGAGCTTGAGCCAGGCGCAGCTGCCGGCGACAGCCGACAACGGTGACGCCAACAGCTACAAATTCACAGAGCTGCAAGGTGCAGTCGAGGGTTTAACTGCGGTTCTCAAGGGCCTGACGACACCGCCGGATATTGCCGAACAACCGCCTATCGGGGCTGATCTTGCCGCCCGGCTCCGCGCGCAGGAGCCGCAGCTTGCCCGCGAGCTGCGCAAGCTCTTGCAAGAGATCGAGACAGCCAGTTGACCGCTCAACCCGGCTTCAATTTTTGCAGCAGCTTCTCAGCCTCGGCCTTGTCCGTAAAGGAGACGCCTGACTCGAGCAGGCTCTCGAGCATCGACAGCGCGTCACCCGGGCGGCCGACACGGTGGAGCGCCACCGCGAGGTGATATTGGATGTCCGGGTTTCGTGGAGCGGCCGAGTTGGCGGCAATGAGATAGGTCATGGCTTTGTCGGCTTCGCCCTGAGCGAGCAGGATCCATCCGAGCGTATCGTCGATTTGCGCCGTTGCCGGTGAAGCAGCAAAGGCTCGCTCGGCGAGTTCGCGAGCCTTTGCGAGGTTGCCCTCTCGCTGATAAAGCCAAGCCAGATTATTTAACGCCGTCGGATCCGCCGGGTGTTCGGTGACTAGTCGTCCGTACTCGGCGATAGCTGCCTCGTATTTCTTCTGCTCCAGATAGGACCCCGCCAAAACCGCGCGGATCACGTAATCCTTCGGATCGGCCTTCAATCGGGCGGTCAGCAACCCCTCGGCCTTCGCGAGATCATCCGTACGAGTGTAGATGCGGAAGAGCGCAAGCGTAAGATTATCGTCCGACGGTTGGGTCGCAGCGACCTGATCGACTAGAGCGATCGCTTCGCGCCTGCGCCCGGCATTCTCGTAGAGTTCTGCGGACGCCACATCGTAAAGGCTGTTGCCGGGGTCCTCGTTGGCAAATCTGCGAGCCGTTGCGAGGCCAGCTTCCAGGCCGCCGATTTCGGCTTCCACGCGGATCATTTCGCCCTTTAGAGATGCATTACGCGGATCGCGATCGAGAGCAGCCTGCAACGTGCTACGCGCCTCGGTGAATTTCTTTGCCGCCCTCAACAGCGCCAGGTAACGCGATAGGATCGGGTTGGAAGCGGGTGCCAGCTCATGTGCGTGCCGGTAGGTTGAAAGCGCACCGTCCGCATCGCCGGCTCCGATCTGCACTCGGCCTTGTGCGTCGAGAACCTCGACGCTGGCCGGGAACTGGGCGACGAGCTCCGCAGCGGCCGGTACCGCGTGCTTCCAGTCCTGCTGCAGCCCGTACATATTGACCAGCATGAGCCCGGCCGCCGGGTCGTTGGGCGCAGCGGCACGAGCGCGCCCAATATAGTCAGTGGCCTCCGTCCACTTCTTTTCGGCGACAGCGATTTCCCCGAGGCCGAGAAGGGCAGCGACGTCGGTCGGCCTCGACGCCAATAGCGCCTCGTAGGTCTTCTTGGCGTCGTCGATGCGCCCCGTGGTCAGATACAGACGTCCCAGAGCCGCGCGTACGGTAGGATTGTCCGGGTCAGCTGCCAAGCGGCCAGTCAAGACGGCCTCGGCCTTCTTCAAGTCCCCGCTTCCAGTATAGAGACGGGAGAGGGCTACCGTGAGGCGGTCGTCCGAGGGCCGCGCTGCGACCGCCTTCTCGAGTACACCAAGAGCATCCTTCGCGCGCCCAGCCTTTTCGTAAAGCTCGGCCGAGATCAGATCGTAGAGGCTGTTGTCCGGCTCGTCCTTCGCAAACGCGCGCGCCTTGGATAGCGCCGCGTCCAGACCATCGATCGCCGCCTCCATCCGGATCAGGTCGCCCTTTAGAGGCGCGTTCTTCGGGTCGCGGGCAACAGCATCAGCCAACACCGAGCGCGCCTCGCCATATTCCTTCTCCGAATTCAACAAGGCCACGTAGCGGGCTAGCAGCGGGATCGAGCCGGGGGCGAGCTGATACGCGCGCCTGAAGCTCGATAGTGCGCTTTTGGTGTCGCCTCCTCCTAATTGGGCTGTGGCTTGCGCTACCTGAACGTTTACATCCTGCGGAAATTGGGCGGCGAGCTCCCCCGCCACCGCCCGGGCGTTACTCCAATCCTGGCGCAACTCGTAAAGATGGACCAGCTTGGTCCCGGGCGCCGGATCGTTCGGCGAGGCGGTGCGTGCGCGGTTGATATAATCAATCGCCTCGGACCACTTTTTGTCCCCTATCTCGATGTCGGCGAGACCTAGGAGCGCGGTGGCGTCGCCGGCCTCCTTTGATAAACGCTCGCGGTAGACCTTCTTGGCATCGTCGGCCCGCCCCGTCGCCAGGTAGAGCTGGGCCAAGTCGCGCACCGCCGGCGCGAATTGCGGGTTGCGCGCTAATGCGGCTCGGAAGGCGCTTTCCGCCCCGGCGTAGTCGCGTTGAGCGACATCGACCACGCCGAGCAGGGTCTGATAGAGGGGATTCGCCGCATCGAGTTTGATCAGGGAAGCGGCAACCTCTGCCGCCTTGTTTACCCGTTTGGCGCGCAGCTCGCTAAGCACCAAGGTGGGGCCGGCGATCGCCGCGCCGCCCTCGCTTTCGAACACTCGCTCGAGCTGGGCGAGGCCCTCCCGAGCTTGGCCGCTGTTCATCTCCGAGACCGCAACGCCCGCCTTGATGGACGGGTTTTCGGGATCTAGAGCTGCAGCCCTTTCGAACTGCTGAAGGGCCAGCTCCGGCTTGCCCACAGCCATATAGGCATTCCCGAGCATGCTCAGCGTCGCCGCGTCGACTGTCGGCTTTTCGACGTGCGGTTTGAGATAATCGATCGCCCGGTTTGCCGCGTGCTGTTGCAGCGCTGCGCTCGCCATCAGCCGCGCTGCGCTCTGGTCGTTGGGAACACGGGCAAGGTATTTGCCCAGGATGCTCTCCGCCTGGGCCAATTGCCCGAGCGCCAGTTTCGTCGCCCCCTGTATATAATATGCTCCCCAGACCTTCGAAAAACCGGGACTGATGCGATCGAGTATGCGATCGGCATCACCGTATTGATGTTTTTTAGCAAGTTCGACGGCTCTCAGGTAATTTGCCATGAAATGATTTGGCATGGCCTTGAGTATCGGATCGAGATCCTCGTCGGCAGCTGGGAAATTACCCAGCGCGACATTGACGTTGGCACGACTCAGATGAGCCGGAAGGTTTTTCGGATCGGTCTTGAGCGCCTCGTCGTAGAGACGCAGCGCTCCATTCGGATCGCCCCGCAACTGCAGCATATCGCCCTTTACCTGAAGAACCTCCGCCGAGCGCGGGTTTGCCGCGATCGCCTCATCGATCAGCTTGTCCGCTTCGCCCGGGTTTATCTTCGTCAGGAACCGGGCGAGCTGAACCTTTGGCTTGGCGGCGGACGGATCCAAACGGATCGCCTCGCGCCACATGGTTTCGGCTTGCTTCGGATCGCCGAGACCGGCCGCCGCCGCGCCAAGCGCTGCCCGGACTTTGCTTTCGAGCGAAGGGGGCCGATCGCCGGGTCGGATCTGATCTGGGATATCCGCAAATTTCTGTTGCTGGAGCAAGGCCTCGGCAAGGATGGGCAAATATTCTGCCTCGTCCCCGTTGCGTTCGCGTGCTGCACGGGCCTCGCGTTCTGCCAGCCCGGCATCGCCGAGCTGGAGATACACCTGAGCGAGGCGCGCGCGAAGGATCGGATCCTGCGGCGATTGCCGAATGGCATTCTTCAACTCGATCTCGGCGGCCTTCAGATCTCCTTTGGTAATGTATTGTTCCGCCTCCTTGATCGACGCAGATGACTCCTTTGCAGCGGCGCTGGCCGAGACGGCTGTAAAAACCGCGGCCGCAAGAGCGAATGACAGCCAAAGACAATGACGTTGAGCCTGAGGCATCGCCTATCCTCTCATCAGTAAGCGACCGTCACACATCTAGGCCGATCTGATGCTGCTGCATCAGATCGTAAAGGGTGGGCCGACTTATCCCCAGCAGTTTTGCCGCCTTGGACAGATTGGAGCCGGCCTGGGCAAGAGCCAATTGCAGCACTTCGCGCTCGGCTCGAGCCCGCGCCTCACGAAGACCAAGCGATTGCGGCTTTTCTCCGTACGCGGCAAGGCCGAGATCGGCAGCCGACAGCAACGGACCGTCGGTCATGACGACGGCTCGCTTCACGCGGTTTTCGAGCTCGCGCACATTACCCGGCCACGCATATTCGCTGATCGCGCCCAAGGCAGCGGTGCCAAAGCCGCGCACCGAGCGTCCATATTCGGCGGCAAAACGCCTCATGAAAAAACTGGCGAGGACGACTGCGTCCGATTCCCGCTCACGCAACGGCGGCACCCCCACCGTGACTTCATTCAACCGGTAATACAGATCTTCGCGGAACCGCCCCTCGGCCATCATCAGTTCGAGATCCTGATTAGTTGCGCACACAATCCGCACATCGACCTGCACCGGTTGGCGACCGCCGACCCGCTCAACCACCTGATTTTGCAGGAAGCGCAGCAGCTTCACCTGCATCGGCAGCGGCACGTCGCCAATTTCGTCGAGGAACAAGGTCCCGCCATCCGCGCTTTCGATCCGGCCGATCGTCTGCTTCACCGCACCGGTGAAGGCGCCCTTTTCGTGACCGAAAAGTTCGCTTTCGAGCAACGTCTCCGGGATTGCCGCACAATTGATCGGGACGAACGGCTCGCGCGCCCGCGCGCTCAACTTATGGATCGCCTGAGCGAGCAGCTCCTTGCCGGTTCCGCTCTCGCCTCGCAGCAGTACCGCCACGTCGGTCGGCGCGATTTTCTCGATGGTGCGGAGCACCTTCAATATCCCTGTGCTGTTGGCGATTATACCGTCGATCGGCGATGCCAACGCGGCTTCGAGGAGCCGGCGGTTTTCGGCTTCCAACTCGAACATCTGGCCGGCGCGAGAAACAATCAATTGGAGAACATCGATATTGATCGGTTTTTGATAAAAATCGTAAGCGCCGAGGGCGATTGCCCGCAGCGCGTGCTCGCGGGTTTCGTTGCCGGTGGCGATGATGACCTTTGTTGCCGGCGCGACCGCCAAGATCTCGGCCAGGATCGCCAAGCCCTCGGAAGCTCCATCCGGATCGGGAGGGAGCCCGAGATCCACGATCGCCACTGGGATAGAGTCCTTTTCGACGACAGCAATGGCTTCCTGGCGCGTGCTCGCGGTGTACACCTTGTGGTCTGAAAATGCCCAACGTAGCTGGCGCAGAAGCCCCGCATCGTCATCGACAATCAGCAACGGTGTTTCGTTCGGCGCCATTGGGTTCACATCGCGGCAGAGGATGCCGCCGGCTCTCTTTCTGTGACAAGCGGTAGAAGTATCCGCATGGTAGTGCCAACTCCCTTCTCGGAGATTACCTCAAGGTCCCCGCCCACAGTCCGGATCAGTTCTCGCGTCTGAAAGGCACCGATGCCGTAGCCGCCGGATTTCGTCGAGCGGAAGGGCTGGAACAACTCGTCGCGCACAAAGGCGGCGTCCATGCCTGGGCCTTGGTCGATTATGTCAATGATCAGCTGGGCGTCGTGTCGGCGTGTCGAAATGATAACCCAATCCCCCGGCCGGGAAGCCTCGATGGCGTTGTGCGCGAGTTGGATCAGGGCAGAGCGGAAGCGCTCGGGATCGATCGCCACCGCACAATCTTCCGCACCGGTCCGGGCCGTGACGACCACCGGACCGTCGGCGAACTCGGCTGCGACCGTCTCGACGATCGAATCGGGGGCAACCAGGCGCGGCGCAAGCGGCGCGGCATCAGCCTTAAGTTGGCTCAGCAGGTGATTCATTCGCGCTACTGCATCGTCAACGGTCTGGAGCATATCACGCTGAAATTCGGGATCTTCAATGTAGCGCTTCGCGTTGGAGACTATCAGTCCAAGTTGGCTCGCCAGGTTCTTGATGTCATGGATGACGAAGGCGAAGCGTTTGCTGTATTGGTTCAATAGTTCATTTTCGCGCAATACTCTCGTCGATCCCTCCTCGGCAAGGTAGCTAGCCGCTTGACTCCCGGCCGCTCGGAGCAAGTCAAACGCTTCCCAATCGAGGGTGACGGTCCGGCTCGCGCGGTTGAGGAGCACGAAGCCGACGATTTCGCCACGATGCGACAGCGGCACCGCCAACCACGCCTTTGACGAGGCGAACGACCATGCCACCGCAGTCGCATTCCCCGAATGCTCCTGAATCCAGCTCCCGTCCCGGAACGCGAGAATAAACGGGTCGTCCGGCGGCAACTTCGCTTCCTGCGGAACGGCCAGCCTCCACCCGGCGGTCGGACAGTAGCCGATCCCGGGATGCAACGACCACAGCACGCCCGCCGGGCTGTCGACGAATTCGGCAAGAGCGCGAATTATCCTGACCTGAAGTTCGTCTGTCTGCCTCGGATCGGAGATGAGGTCGATAAATTTCAACCATTCGACGCGATAATCGTAACGATGGGTAAAGAAGTTTCGCGAGATCAGGAATTTGGCGCGCCGGCGCAGGTTCCCCGAAGAGAGTACCGTGGCGAGCACCAAAATACTGCCGAACAACATCGCAAGCTGCAGGACGAGGCCCCACTCGCCTCCGACCCGATGCAGCACCATCGCGACGGCTGCTACGGCCAGCAGAAAGCAGCCGCTCGCCAGCAGAGTGGCAGTGTGCAGGACCATCTGACGCGATACGTGGATGTCGACGCGCCATTCTCGGTTGCGCGCCATCGCTAGGGCAAGCAGCGGAGTCATGAACGCCGCCGCGATCGCCCGCCCGAGACCGAGGCCCGGATCAACTCGGCCGCGGGTGATAAACGCGTCCGAGAAAAAGAACATTTCATAGGCGAAGAGGCCACCGAGGGCGAGACACAACGGCCAGACGTGCCAGTGTTGATGCGGCTCCGTATTGCGCCACAAGTTCTCGACCGCCAGCAGCCCAAGGACGCCAAACCCGATGCGAACCAGCAGCTGCGGGGTGTGCCAGGCCGTCTCGGCGGGGTTCACGACAAGCAGGTAACCGTCATAGCCGACAGCCGCGACGCAGAATGTGAGGGCTCCGAAGAAGTAGAGCCGCCCGAGAGTGCAGCTGTCGTCGTTGCGTCTGGTCACCAGCGCAACCCCGAATAGCAGCCATGCCGAAAGCCTCACGCTATCAAACGGCGCCAGAACGGAGACCGGCCCCTCCGGAGCCGCGGCAGTTGCCCCCGCCCAAGCGACCGAGGCGAGGCAGCACCCCAAGATGGCGAGACCGGTCTTGCTCGTCCGGCCGCGTATAATCATCAGTGCGATTACCAGGGTGAACGCTAGCGCACACCCTGCATAAACTGTCTCTGTTACGCCGATATCCAGGTTCGCCGCCCTATCTTGCCCCGTAATTCCAAAAGATCACCCGGGCAGTCTGTAAAAGTATCACACAATCCAAAAAAATACTGCGATTTTTGACATAATAAAGATCGTAAGTCAGCTTGACCCATGCATCCTCTGTCGAGGCGCCGTAAGGATAATTTACCTGCGCCCAGCCGGTGATTCCCGGTCTCACCCAATGGCGCTCTGAGTAATACGGAATAGCGCGCGCCAACTCGGCGACAAAAAACGGGCGTTCGGGGCGAGGCCCAACGAAGCTCATGTCTCCGCGCAGCACATTAAGGATCTGGGCCAACTCGTCGATCCGGAGTTTACGAATAATCATCCCGACACGGGTGACGCGTGGATCCTGTTCTACAGCCCAACGAGGCCCGTCGGTTTCGGCATCGGATCGCATGCTTCGGAACTTCAGGATGGTGAAAGAACGGCCGCGCAATCCCACTCTCTGCTGTTGATAGAAAATCGGCCCCGGGCTCTCGAGTTTGATCGCGCACGCCGTGACGACGAGGAGCGGTAGCGTCAGAATGAGCAGACCCACGCTGACCACCATATCGAACGCCCGCTTCAGGAACTCGTCGAGCGGACCGCAGCGGAACCCGTCGGAGAGGAAGAGCCAGCTCGGCCTGAGCGCCTCGAGATCGATCGTCCGGGTTTCCCGCTCCCAAAAGTCAAGAAAGTCGATCACTTTGATGCCGGCGAGCTTGCAATGAAGAAGCTGCCGTACCGGCAGGCCACGACGGTCATCAGCCGCGACAACGATCTCGCTCGCCCCCAGCCGATTGACAAGTTCCGCCAGAGCATCGGGCTCGGCATTTGTCCAGTCGATCGCGTCGGCACGGACGCTCGGGCGCTCGCCGGAGACCCCGAGATAGGAGATCGGCAAAAAGTGCTCGTTGTCCGCGGCCTCGACCAGCCCAGCGATGCGCGCGGCCTTGGCCCCGTTGCCGAGCACGAGGACCCGTCGCCTCAGCATCCCGCGGCCCAAAGTCACCGAAAAGGTGCTGCGGGTTACCGACACGCAGACAAGCCAAATCAGGGTCGCCTTCCAGGGAAAGTTGTGGCGGTCCGGCAGGTAATCCAGTCCCTCTCGCCAATATGCCGTGGAGAAAGAGACAAGCATCAGCACGAGTATCGTGGCGACGGCTATCTTGCCCAACAGGAGGCGAAAATCCACGAAGCTCTGATGTCCATACAACCCGACCGAAACCATCGCGGTCACTGCGGCGATCGCCAAACCCGCGGAGAATTGAGCACCAAAGGTTGAAGCCCGAAGGAGTATTGGGGTACTGATCTCCGAGGTGGACAGCAGTTGATAAAACGCGCCAGTAATCAGCAGAGCGTCCGACGATGCGAGAAGTACGACTGAAACCGGGACAAAATGTCGGAATAGTCTGAGTTGCATTGCGAACGCGAAAGGTTAACGCCCTGACAGCGGAAGCCCTATTCTCAGGCGGTGCGCAGGATCGTACGATAATAGTAGCAGCAAGTTGAGACGTCGTCCAGCAGACCACGCCTACGCCCGAAACCAAGGCAAATGCTTACTCTGCCGATCGCTCAAGCCGCCGTTCGCGACATTAAGAGGGCGCGCTCCTTCGCGCCCCGCGGTAGCGCCCCGAATAGACCTCCTAACGCCTCAGAACAAAATAGATGATCGTAAGCCGAGGACCAGGGCATTTGGAATAGGCGGTGCTGAGGAAGCCGCTAAGGGCGGCGCAACGTGACCACCGGGATGGGCGATCATCTGAAAATCGGGCTGCAAGGTCCACCATGGTGCAACGCGTGCCTGGTAGGTGATTTCGAGCACGGCCTCGTAATCGCGTATTGTGCCGCCGATGCCGGTGAACCGAATCTCGTCCTGGTCCAAACGTCGGGCGGCGTTGCCTATCCGGCCATAGCTTGCCGCGACTCCCAAGAGGTCGAGTTCGCGGCCCGGGAAGAGACCTTTGTAAGTCAGGCCGGCATCCACCTCGAGGCTGATCAGATTTCGGTTGGACGGCACCTCGCCGACACGGAGAAAGGCGGCAAGACCCTGCGTTGCCGTGTCGGGACGCCGCCACAACATCTTGTCCAGCACCAGATAGAGGCCGAAATTGCCACGATGGGTGGCCGCAATGCCGTTGCTGACCGGGTCCGCCAGCGAGCGCCCCAGGGTGTCGCGCCGCAAATCGGGAAAATCGGCCGTGTGGTACCAGCCGCCGAGTTTGACGTCGCTCAGCAGGAGAGAAGAAATCGGTTCGGTATCGAATGCATAGGCCGCTTCTCCAATCACCAGAGAGCCGCCTTCGCCGATCAGGAAATTCGTGCCGTTTGGGTTGCGAACCTGCGGATCTCCCCGTCCGGAGGGCGCCGGATTTCCGTTGAACGCCGCAGCGGAAAACGTCAGACCGGTTGTCGGCGCGGCTCGCAGCCGGACGCCCGGTACCGCAAACGGGTAGCATGGACCTCCGCTCGGCAGGTCGGTCGACAAGATATCCGGGCAGCCAAATGTCGAGTTGACGAAGTTGGCCGAGTATTGACTGATGTAGAATTCGTCATCGAGGGCGATCTGGCCGAGGCGGAATGAGGCCTTGCCGTCGAGCAACTGCTGTTGCAGCCACAAATCGTGAAGCCGCGTCGATGGCAGAGCCTCGATGGTGCTGACCGCGAGCAGATTGCCGATTGCGTTTCTCGACAAACCGCGTCCGCTGATCTGGTAAGCGTCAGTGTAAAAACTCCCGCCCGGCCAATTTGCGATCTTTTCAAGGTCGAGGTTGAGAGAGATCGCGACCAGACCCTGATAGATCGTCAACTGTCTTATACCACCGGTGGGATTGGACAGGGTCTCCGCGATATCGTTCGCACCTAGCTCGACACCGGCATCTTGCCATTGCTTGCGCACTCCGCCCCAATCCCCGGTGAGCGTCTCCCGTTCGAAGAGCCCGTGCTGTGCCGCAACAGGTCGGCTGGTGGGTCCTAGTATGAGGGCGCCGAGGACCACCAGCGCAGAGGAGAGGCGCGCACGAAAAATCAGAACGCGCTATCCCGGAAAATCTGTTCTGGGTGAGGCAATTCCATTCGGTCTATCGCGGTTCTTGAGCCGGGCGTTGTCCGGTATCGATGGCGCGAAAGGCCCCCCGGGGTCCCAGAAGATTCTGTGTGACGTCGGCGACCGCCGCGGCGAGATCGGGATCGTCCGGGCCACCCTGAACGATCACTTGCTTTTCGACAAGGACCTGATACTGCCCGTTCAGGTAAAGCCGAGCCTCGATCGTGACTGGACGGTGTGCGGCGAAGGTCCTTTCGGCCATGTGCGGGCGCATGAACGTGCGCACCTCCCCTCCGGCATACGGGTTCAGTTTGAATTTCCACTCGACACGGTCGGGCGCTGCACCCTTGCCCGCCGCCGGCTCGAAGCGCCAATCCGCGAGCCGAGCCTCCATCATGTGCAACGCCAGATACCGCGGCAAGTCGCCGAGATGAAATCCGGGCAGGGTATCAGACGTTGCGACCTGCAATGTCAGCGACGCTGCGGCATTCGCTGGTACAAACAGAGAAAGAGCGGCCGCCAAAGCCCACTGTACGACGAAGGCGGTGTCGCGGAGAGAGACCCGACAGGGCGAATTGCAAGAATCAGTCATGCTCGCCGAGTGGAATGCTAGAGCCAAGCGGCTCTTCGAAAGCAGTAGTAGAGAGTGCCGCAGATCGCCAACATCAGCAACAGGCATGCGGGATAACCGAAAGACCACTCCAGCTCCGGCATATTTTTGAAGTTCATGCCGTAAATACCGGCTATCGCTGTCGGCACCGCAAGGATCGCGGCCCAGCTGCCGAGCTTCTTGACGATATCGTTTTGTCGGGCTGCCGACAGAAGCAGGCTCGCCTCGAAAGCGGCCGTTAGACGCTCGCGCAGGTCGCCGATCGCCTCGTTCACCAGCAGCACGTGATCGTGGACATCGCGAAGATATGGTCTTATGGCGGCACTTCTAGCAGGGAAGTCGTGGCGCCGCAGCTGGTTACAGATCTCGATCATCGGCGCTACGGCATGGCGCATGTTGAGGAGCCCGGCACGCAACCGATAAATCCGCTCGATCTTTTCCCTCGCCGGCAGGACCGAAAATATATCGCCCTCGATGCCTTCGAGCTCTTCGCTAATCTTGTCGATGATTGGAAAATAGTTGTCACCGACAAAGTCGAGGATCGCGTACATGATCGCGCTTTCGCCGAGCCGCAGCAGCTCCGGGTTGCGCTCGCAACGCTGCCTTACCTCGGCGTAAGACGCCGACGCGCCGTGCCGGATAGAGACGACAAAGCCTTTGCCAACGATCAGATCAGTCTCGCCATACTCGATTTCCTTGCCGGTCAATTGGCCGGTTCGCAGCACGATGAACAGCACATTGTCATAGACATCCAGCTTGGGACGTTGGTGCGCTTGATTTGCGTCCTCGATCATCAGCTCGTGAAGGCCGAGCTGGGCTTTGAGGACGCTGAGCAAGGCCTGATCCGGCTCGTTAAGACCGAGCCAGATGATGCCGCCATCGCGGCCGGCAAGGGCGCCGATCTCCTCGACTGCGACATCACATTCCCGCCGCCCGTCCCGATAGAGTGCACAGGCGACAACGCCCCGCTGCACCTCAGTGGCTTCGATATCGACGAGGTCGAGCATATCAGTCGGAAACCCTGAGCCGGCGGCCATGGACGCTGTCGCCGTGCAACGCGCTGCCGCGCCCTGAGAGGCTCGGATTGACCATAAAGTAGACGTGCGCGCTCTGTGGTTGTGCTCCCGGCAGGAGTCGCTGCCATGACCCGTCGGAGCGAAGGATCCAGCTCTGAGCGTCGTCGTGGAGGTTTGCTTCCATGATCTGGTCGAGGATTTGCTCGTGCACGGTTGGGTTCTCGATCGGCACCAGCGTTTCGACCCGACCGTCAAGGTTGCGCGGCATCCAATCGGCGGACGAGATGAACACCGCGGCATCCGGTGACGGTAGACCGTGTCCCGCGCCAAAGCAAACGACCCGGCCATGCTCGAGGAACCGACCGATGATGCTCTTGACCGTGATGTTTTCAGAGAGGCCGGCCACGCCCGGCCGAAGCGAACACATGCCGCGTATCACCAGCGAGATCGATACGCCGGCTTGAGAGGCGCTATAAAGAGCGTCAATCATGCCGGCATCGACGAGCGCGTTGAGCTTAGCCCAGATCGCCGCCGGCCGGCCGGCTTCGGCATGTGCGATCTCGGCCTCAATCAGTTGCAGCAGCTTCGCCCTGATGCCGTCCGGCGAAATTGCCAGTTTTTCGAGGTGCCGGGGGCGAGCATATCCGGTGATGAAGTTGAACACGCGAGCCGCGTCGCGGCACAGCGGCGGATCGCAGGTGAAGTAGGACAGGTCGGTGTAGATCTTGGCGGTGACCGGATGGTAGTTTCCGGTGCCAAAGTGCACGTAGGAGCGCAAGATCTCGCCCTCGCGGCGCGCGACCAGCGAGACTTTGGCGTGGGTCTTCAGATCGACAAAGCCAAAGATGACTTGCGCGCCCGCTTGCTCTAGCCGCCGGGCCCAGCGGATGTTGCGTTCCTCGTCAAACCGCGCTTTCAACTCGACCAACGCCGTGACGGATTTACCAGATTCGGCTGCGTCGACCAGGGCTGCGACGATCGGCGAGTCTTCCGAAGTCCGGTACAGCGTCTGCTTGATCGCGATAACGTTCGGGTCATCCGCCGCCTGCCGCAGGAACTGCACGACGACATCAAAAGATTCGTACGGATGATGGACGACGATGTCCTTGGCGCGGATCGCGGCGAAACAATCTCCGCCATAGTCCTTTATTCGCTCCGGAAAGCGGGCCGTGTAGGGGGGATACAGCAGATCTGGTCGGTCAGAGGTGATTAGCTGCCGGATATCGGAGAGCGCGACAACGCCGTCCAGCACGACAACATCTTGGGGTTGGGTGCCGGTCTGCTCGACCACAAAATCCCGAAGACGCTGCGGGGTACCGGCCGAGAATGTCAGGCGGATGATCTGACCCCGTCGCCGCCGCTTCAGCGCCGACTCGAACATTACAACCAGGTCTTGCGCCTTTTCCTCGATCTCGATGTCGCTGTCGCGCAATGCCCGGAATAGACCATGCCCGAGCGGCGCCATGCCGGGAAACAGCTCCGCCAATCCCACAGCGAGCAGCGCCTCCTCGACCAGGATGAACCGCCCCTTCTCGCCCGGCAGCCGGATGAACCTCTCGACGCGCTCGGGGACGAGAATCAGCGCATTTATTTGGGACCCGTCATCTCGCCGCAATTCTACAACCATGGCCAGCGCGCGATTGGGGAGGAACGGGAACGGATGCGCCGGGTCGATCGCGATCGGCGTCAGCACCGGCAGCAGCCGGTCGATGAACAGCTGCCGCAGCCAGGTGAGATCATCGCCGGTCAGCGCCTCATGGTCGAGAATGGAGATGCTTTCGGCGCGTAGGCGTTTCTGCAGATCAGCCCAACAGCGCTGCTGGCGCTGAACCAGCCCTGCGGCGACTTCGGCGATCGCCGCCAGCTGCTGCTCCGGGGTCAATCCGTCGTCGCTTTTCACCGGAACGCCGCTGGCCGCTAGTTCTTTGAGGCCGGCGACGCGCACCATGTAAAATTCGTCGAGGTTGCTGTCGGAAATCGACAGGAACCGAACCCGCTCGAGCAGCGGATGAGCCGCGTTGCTCGCCTCTTCGAGGACGCGCTCGTTGAAAGCGAGCCAAGACAGCTCGCGATTGACATATCGCTGCGATGGCGGGACCGGCGCCGCCGCTGATGCATCCGCGTGTAGCCGGTCGATTGCCAATTCTGCCATTCGTAATCCCTTACCACAGCACAACGGCTACCCGGGCAGCGACCTCGGCTCTCCCGTAAGCGCGGACGAACCTCTTAATAGGCCGGGATCATTTCATCGGCTACGCGCGACACCCCAGGCACGCTTTCGGCGAGCAACGCCGGCGCTGACCGTGACGTTGCGGCTTCCGAAATCGGTTCCACGATTGCTGCCGCAGCCGTCGGTATCGGGATGAACCGTCACCACATCGTGGACCATCACATCGATAGTGCGCATGTTCCCCTTCGCGTCCCGCTTAGAACAGGTTGAGGAACAGAATGTAGAGAAACCCCGACAGCATCATCGCAGCCGGCAGGGTCACGATCCAAGCCATTGCGATGTTGCGGATCGTCGAAAGCTGAAGTCCCGACCCGTTTGCGGCCATAGTTCCCGCCACACCCGAGGACAGAACATGAGTGGTAGACACGGGGAGGCCATACATGTCGGCAGCGGCTATCGTGCTTGCTGCGACGAGTTCGGCGGCCGCGCCCTGGCCGTAGGTCAAATGGGTCTTTCCGATTTTCTCACCGACCGTAATGACGATGCGCTTCCATCCGATCATCGTGCCGAGACCAAGCGCGATCGCGACCGCCACCTTGACCCATGTCGGAATGAATTTGGTCGACGCGTCGAGCGACTGCTTGTAGGCGTTGAGCGTGCCGACTTCCTCCCTCGTCAGCTCGTTATCCTTGTCCTTCATAAGATTACGAATGGCTTCGTCGACGAGATACATGTCGTTGCGCGTATTGCCGACAGCTTCCGCCGGGATCTTCGCGAGCGAACCGTACTGTTTGACTTGATCATCGATGTCTTTGATCAGGACGGCGAGCGACGGATATGTCCCCTCATTTATTTTATGGTGCGCTACATACTCCATGACCGCAGGGCGCGGATTACCGAGGATGTTATATCCCGCAGCTTTTTCCTCGACGATTTTTGACGCGGCCGCCGAGCTGGCCGAAAACTGCACGATTTGGCTTTCCGGCAGTGCACGGTTGAGGGCGTAGGCGGTCGGCACCGTGCCGATCAGGATCAGCATGATCAGCCCCATCCCTTTCTGTCCATCGTTCGAGCCGTGGGCGAAACTGACCCCCGTGCAGGTGAAGACCAGCAAGCCTCACATGACGAGGGCTTGGTCAAGGGGTCACATCACGGGGACATCGAAAGGTCTCCAGTTGCTTCGGTATCCAAGGTCCAAGCCCATTTGCGCGACGCGGCCCGTTTCCGAGCACGATCAACCTCACATGCGGTCGCCGCTCATAGCAGCTGCACCAAGATCCCGCTTT